>Ga0335076_10008708_pt1 | contig 10247 bp, 6 predicted proteins | sample Lox_Sample_25_FD_206717 | JGI IMG/M metagenome (GOLD analysis project Ga0335076, IMG submission 206717) | Soil microbial communities from Loxahatchee National Wildlife Refuge, Florida, United States - Lox_Sample_2.5 | ecosystem: Environmental > Terrestrial > Soil > Wetlands | place: USA: Florida...
GATTCTAGCATTGGTGGCGGGTTTTGGTGATCACCACGGAGGCAGGTTGCGACGGCAGAAGCCCCGAGATGCGGTTTATGGGGTCACGGGAGAATCTTCTTGCGCTGACAATAAGACCATCCCCTTCTTGGAATGAATGCGCGAACGGTTGACGGATACACGATTCCTCTCACCCCAGAGCACACCGAGGAACACGGAGAAATCAACCGCGAAATCATGGGGAAAATCCCCACTTCGCCCGCACGGGATAGAAGTGGGGTATCGATTTTCTGACGCTCCCAGCTCTACAACTGTCGAGCTTGCGCTCGATGGACAACCGGGGGCGGCTGTCCCCACATACATCTTGTTATTTCAGCAGGCCGAAGACGCCTACGCCATTGGTTGTGCCTACGAAGACTTTCCCGTTGGCGATGGTTGGGACGATGTACTTGTTTCCGTTGCCGAACTGATCGCGGCCGTTGGCAGCCTGGTTGGAGTTGTAGATTTCCTTGAGAGTCCTTGCGTTGTAGGCGTGCAAAACCGCTGGACCAACGTTCTCGGCCGCCCAAACGATCCCGTTCGTACCCGCATTGCTGGAAATGCTGGGCGTGGCCCCGGGATAGGTGAATGAGGTCGTGGTCTTGGCAACGGGCGTGGACTGCAGCTTCGCGTTCTGAAATTGGAAGGCGAGGATGTGATTGCCGTTCGGTCCGTAGTAAATGTAGCCGTTGTAGGCGGCGGGCATGGACCAGACGCCGCCGGAGAGAGCATTGGGCAGTTCCTGATAGATGTTGTTCTTGCTGGAGCTGAACTTTCCCATGTTGGTTCGGTCGACGACGTAGAGGTTGCCGTCTTTTCCGGCGCCAACCGCGAGTTGCCAGATCTTTCCTGTGGTGTCTTTCGGGCTGACGAGGAGAGTTCCACCGGAGCCGAGGTCAACGTCTCCGCCGTTTTCCGAGGCCTCGTTGTACATCTCAAAGTAGTCAGCAACGGCGAGCCCGCCCTTGGTGGAGAGATGCATGAAGGCGTTGCCGTAGTCGCCAGCGTTGGGAAATCCGCCGGAATTCATCGTTGTATCGAAAACGCCGTTGGCGTCAAGGAGGAAGATGTTGCCGCTTCCGTCGGCTGCCATGCCCGCCCCGGAGTTCCAGATGGCGCCTTCGTTGCCGTTGGGAGTGACGTTGAGGACGGTGGTCTGGGCGAGGGTGTTGATGTTGTATCCCATGATCCATCCGGTGTAGGGGCGGATGTCGCAGTGCGAGGCCCAGGCGAGATAGACGGTGGTGCCGATCTGCAGGAGTCCGGCGCGCTCTTTGTATTGGCCAGGATCGAACATGACGTAGCCACCGGAGCTGTTGTCACCGGTGCCGGGATATTTCGCCGAGACGTCGACCGGGCCGCCGTGAAGTTCAGCGCCGGTAGTGGCATCGAGAGCGTGCAGTCGCTGGTGATATTTGCTGGAACTGTCTTTTGACATGGCGACAACGTAGATGACGGGGTTGCCGGTCTTGGGACGGAAGACGACGGGAGTAGAGGTGATACCGATTTCGGGTTCAACCTGAGAGCAGCCGCGAGCGTCGGATGTCGTCTCGCCTGACTTGAGAGTCGTAATGTGCCAGAGGTTTGTGCCTGTATCAGCATCGTAGGCGTAGACAGTGCCATGTTCGGAAGCGACGATGACCACGTTGTGACTGGCACCGTTGATCGTGAAGTTTGAGATATAGAGCGGCTGTGCGTCTACGAGGCCATCGGCGGGAAGGACGAAGAGCTTCCCAAAATTTGTGGAGTTGACGTTCGTTAGCGTGAGGATGGTTTCTTTGTTATTGAGGCCGGTCCGGGCATTGTTGTTGTGGAAGGTGAGGACGTCCTGGGCGTACAGCGATGCGGTGATGACTAGGAAGGGGAGTAGACTGCGAGAAGCGGTACGTTGCATGGGGGAAGCCTCCGAGGATTTCATCCTTGCGTGGTATTTGTTGCGAGGGGGCGCTATTGGGATGCGAACTAGAAGCAGCAGTTTTTCAGATTTTACTGGAGTATTCAAGCACAGGAGTACATGCTGAAAAACGCAGCACATAGATGTGCACATATCTGCAGCCAGGCACGGCGGTTATGAATGAGTTGGGAAAGATTCTGATCGTTGTCGGCGTGATCGCAGTCGTGGCCGGTGTGATGCTGATTGTTTTAGGGCGATTCAATGTGCCATTGGGACGGCTTCCCGGAGATATCTTTTACCGCGGTAAGAACAGCACCGTTTACTTTCCGCTGGCGACTTCGTTGTTGTTGAGTCTCGTGCTGACGATTTTGCTTTATGTGATTGGACGGTGGAGACGGTAGCGGAGGCGGGACTCCTCCGCGACAGCCGACGGGGCCCCGGACTGCGCTCAGGGGCAGGCGCCGACGCTACTATTCCACGAACATGCAGTCGCCGTAGGAATAGAAGCGATAATTGTTTTTGACGGCATGGGCGTAGGCGCGCATGACGTTTTCTTTTCCTCCCAGCGCGCAGACCAGCATCAGCAATGTCGATTGCGGCAAGTGGAAGTTGGTCAGCAGCGCGTTCACGATCTGAAAATCGTATCCCGGATAGATGAAGAGATTGGCCTCGCCGCTCGAGGGCCGCAATTCGCCCTGTGTCTGGCGCGCGGCGAATTCGAGGGTGCGGACCGTGGTTGTGCCGACGGCGACGATGCGCCGATTCTCGCGGCGCGCGCGGTTGATTTTGTTGGCGGCTTCTTCAGAAATTGAATAAACCTCTGCGTGCAGGCTGTGATCCTCCACTTTCTCGACGCGCACCGGCTGGAAGGTTCCCAGACCGACGTGGAGCGTAATTTCCGCCGTCTCGATTCCTCGTTCGCGCACGCGAGCCAGGATTTCCGGCGTGAAATGTAGACCGGCTGTGGGGGCCGCGACCGAGCCGCGCACGCGGGCGTAAACCGTCTGGTAGCGATAACGGTCGCTGGCGGAGTCGGGACGAGCAATGTAGGGAGGCAGGGGGATGTGGCCGATGGCCTCGACGCGAGGAAAGAAATCGTCGACGGGAGCGAAGCGGATGTGACGCTCGCCGAAGGTGCCGCGAGAGATGACCTCGGCGGTGAGTTCGTCGTGTTCTCCGAAGAAGAGATGCTCGCCGACACCGATTTTGCGGCCGGGGCGCACCAGACACTCCCATGCGTTTGGATCGCGGCTGAGTTGGCGAGTGAGAAGAACCTCGACTCTTCCGTGAAGAAAGTCGCGGGATGCTGGATTGCGCGAACTGAGTGGTTGGGATTTAAGACCGCTGCGTCGCCCGTAGAGGCGAGCAGGAAAGACCCTGGTGTTGTTGAAGACGAGCAGGTCAGTGGGCCGGAGTATCTCGGGAAATTCGCGGAATTGGCGATCGAGAAAGGAGCTATGGCGCACCGAAACGTGAAGCAGGCGAGAGGCGGCCCGGTCGGCCAACGGCTGCTGAGCGATGAGTTCTTCGGGAAGATGATAGTTGAAATCGGAGACGAGCACGCGAGGATGATTATAGGAGACGGGAAGGATAACTTCGTGGGTTAAGGAGAAAATGGGCTTGAAAGCTGGATATGAGGGCGTTTAACTTAGATGAGAATTGGATTGTTTCAGCCTGCAAAGTGCTGGTACTATGCGGGTGCCAACGTGCGGTCTGCTATTTGTAAGCCCCCCAACAAAGGTAACCATGCCTACGGAACGTAAACATCGGGAAGAGATCGTCCATTACGGACGGATGCTGCATCAGCGGGGGTTTGTGGCGGCGATGGACGGGAATCTGTCGGTACGCCTGCCTAAGGATCGCATCCTTGTAACTCCGACCTGCCTGAGTAAGGGATCGATGCGGGCTGACGACATGGTCATTGTCGATCTGGAGGGAAAACGGGTTGCAGGGAAGCGTAACGTGACCAGCGAAATCGGCATGCATTTGCTGATTTACCGGATGCGGCCTGACATTGAGGCGATCGTGCACGCACATCCACCGACCGCGACAGGCTTTGCGGCAGCGGGGATCCCGCTGACCGAGCCACTGGTGTGCGAGGTGGTCATGGGACTCGGGTGCATTCCTCTGGCGCGATATGGAACGCCGGGGACGTCAGAACTGGCGCAGACACTGGAACCTTACGTGCCGAATTATGACGCGATCCTGATGTCGAACCACGGCGTAGTGGCGTACGGCGACACCTTGGAACACGCATACATGAAGATGGAGACGGTCGAGCATTTTGCGCAGATCGCCCTGGTCACGCATCTGCTCGGACGGCAGCAACCGCTGAAAGAAGTGGAGATTGAGAAGTTGCTGTTGGCGCGCGCAAAATATTTTGGCGCGAAGAATGCGGCGTCCATGCCGCTGCCGCGAATGCCAGTGAAGGTTAGCTGAACCCTCCACACTGGATCTGTTCTCTGCCGGGCTTCAACCTTACGAATCTTCCTAAACCAAAATGCCCGCCCTGTCCCGCATAACAAGCGGGGCCAGGGCAGCCCGGAGTTATTCGCCGCCGAGGCGGAAGCGGAGACCTGCTCGAAGGTTGACGGGGAGCGCCGGGTAGCCGACGACTTCGTTGTAACGGCGATCGAGCGCATTCTCAATATTCAGATAAGCGGTCATGCGGGGATGAAAGGCATACCATCCACCGCAATCCACGCGGACGTAGCCGGCGGCGTGATTGATGTTGAAGCCCAGGAAATCGTCGTCGGGACGGCTGCCCACAAAGCTGGCTCCGAGATTGGCTCCCCAGCGGTTGCCCAGATACGAGAGTGTTTCGGTGGCAGAGTGCTTTGGACGGCGAAGCAGGGGCATGCCAGGATTGAATTGCGAATCGATGGGGGCGGGGTTCTGGAGAATCTGCGTCGAGGTGTAGGTGTACGCGGTGTTGAGCAGCAGGCGGCTCTGCAGCTTGGCTTGCAGCGCGATTTCGGCGCCGTGCGCGAGTGACTTGTTGACGTTCACGTATTCGCCGATGAAATTGACGAGATCGATTTCGACGTAGTTGATCTGGTCGAGAAACAGGTTGTGGAAGTATGTGGCGTTCAAGACTGCGCGACGGCCGAAGAAATCCTGTTGCAGGCCGGCTTCCCAGGAACGCGAGTGCTCGGGCTTGAGACCGGTGTTGGGCTGCGAGTAGGGAGGCCCGGCGAAGGTTTCTTCGAGGCGAGGTTCCTTGAATCCTGTTGCATAGGAGAAGCGGAAGCGGGTGCCCGAAAGGATCTCTCCGGCGCGCAGAGCCTGCCAGATCACCGCAACCCGGGGGACGCCCTGATTGCCGAAGGCGCTGTTGTGAACATAGCGAGCGCCGGCAATGGCGGTCAGTGTCTTCCAGGTGAGTTGCTGCTGGAGATAGAGGTCGCTGTTCAGGCGCTGGCCGTGGGTCTGGCCGAAGTTGATGTCGCCGACGTATCCGTTCTCGTTTTCGACGCGATAGCCGAAGGTGGTGTGGGTCCAGGTGCGTTCGGAATAATCTCCCTGGTACTCGAAGCCAACACGGTTGATGCGGTCTACTTCGTTCGAGGGAAAATCGAAGATGCGGTCAGGGTCTCCAGTGGCATTGAGCTCGTAGTAGCGGTAGAGGTAGTCGAATCCGGTGAAGCGGTGTTGCCATCCTGATGGGGCGGCGACAGTGAGTTCCGCGCTTCCGATGATGTTATTCAACTGCGACCAGTCGCCGGGATCGGGCGGTTCCAATGTGGCGCCGTTGAAGCTGTATTCTCCGGGAACGCCGGTGTGGCTGTTGGAGTGGCGAACGCGGACGCGTAAAGATGTGCGATCGTTTAGCGCCGCACCCAGGTTTGCACCCTCCATTGAGTCGGAGTAGGCGGCGTTCACTCCGGAGCCATTGGTATTGAATTGACTGCCGAAGGCGTTGTAATCAAAGCGGTCGTGCGCTCCGGCCAGCGAAGCGTATCCATTGGCAGTGCTGAAATTGCCTCCATCGGCGCCGAATCGCAATTCGGGAACTGGAGTGGAGCCGGTACGGGTCCAGACCTGGACCACGCTGGTCATGGCGTCAGAGCCGTAGAGCGTGCTCTGCGCGCCGCGCAAAAATTCCATCCGATCGGCTTGATCCAGCGGCAGGGTGCCGAAGTCAAATGTGCCTCCGGGTTCGTTGACGGTGACGCCGTCAACGATGACCTTGTTGTAGCGCGACTCGCCACCGCGCACGAACAGCGAGGTGAGGCCGCCGCGCTGGCCCGCGTCGTTGACGATGGCGCCGGGAAGAAAGCGGACTGCGTCGGCTGCGGCAGTGGGCCGCATGGTGGAGAGTTGTCCGGCAACCAGGGTGTCGACGTTTGCGCCTCCAGCTTCGGTCTGCACGGGCGAGCGCGTTGCGGTTACCTGGACGCGTTCGGAGGCATTGGCGAGCTGCAGGGTGACGGTAAGCTCAGGCTGGGAGGAAACTTCTCGCGTGGCCGGAGCGAATCCGGGGGCAAGAATGGTTAGTTCGAATTTGCCGTCGGCTGGTACGTGCAGTGTGGCCGTGCCTTCCGCGGACGTCATCTGACTAGACACGATCCGGTTGTCTTGTCCGCGGACGATGGAAACCTGCGCCCCGGAAACGGCGGCGGCTTGAGGATCGAGAACTTTGACGGTGAGATCGGTGGCAGAAGCCGCCAGAGAAAAAAGTGTCAGAAAAATGGAGAATGGAACGCGCATAAACTCCTCCTTTGCTCGCGAAAGGGGTTGACGTGGGCGGAGCGCGCCGGTCTCCTGGCTTTGCGAGTAAGGATGCGTAGCATCCGGTAACGCCTGCGGCCTTCCCGAAACATCTGTCAGTGGCCGGAGGCAGTGTCCTCGCTTACAGTTGCGCGGCAGCGCGGGATTTGCACCCGCTTCCCTGTCTTCGCCTTGCGGCGAGACGCGCGATCCGAAGAGATGAGAAAGAACAGCGACTACGTGCCCACCGACTCTATAGTGCGTCGCTAGGTGAAGTCAATGCAGCGAGGATTCGTTATCGGAAGAGGTCATTAGAACGGCACCGCCTCGTTCCGAGATCTGAACATAACAATTTTGTGGCGCGATGGGTGATCATCGTCACTGACTTGTTGCTGCGGAATGACTAGAAAGATGGCGCAGGGGCTTCTCCGCCCCCCTGAAGCTCCCAAAAAAACTCGAGAGGTAGTTCGCACGCGAAGAACGGAGTCCCGCGGATTGATGTGATCCGCGGGGGCGCTCCGCGCTGTGCGCTACGCGAATCCCGCCAACTTCTGCTGTGAAGGCGGGCGATCAAAAGTGGGTCGGAAGGAGGACCCTCATGAAACGCGATAGACACGGGCAATCTGCAGTTTTGATTTTTCTGGTTTGCGCGATAGTGGCGCTGTGTGCGGGTGTGGTCTCTGCTCAAGCTCCGCCGCCAATCAAATTCGTCAGTGGTCCATTGTTCAGCGGGGTGGGATACGGCGACCGAATCGCCGGTGCGTCGGGAGTAGTTGCGATGGCTGCGGGTGATTTCAACAATGATGGCAAGGCCGACATCATTGCTACAAACAGCGACGTGAACACAAACGGTCTCGGTTTGATGCTTGGAAACGGCGACGGCACGTTTCAGGCTCCGATGGAAGTGGATGGCTTCGATATCTACGGAGGTATGGGCGGTATTGCAGCAGGCGATTTCAACAAAGACGGAAACCTGGACCTAGCCGCATTGTGGAACCTAGGTGGACCTATTCAAGTTGCGGTGTACCTGGGCGATGGACACGGAGGATTCAGTTTCAACAAGGCCTACTCGATCGGAACCACGCTGACACTAGGACTGACGTCTGCCGACGTCAGCGGCGACGGCAATCTGGATCTGATTGCGAGCGATCCTTCCAACCTTTCGGTTGCGGTGCTGAAAGGAGCAGGCGATGGAACATTTCTCGATCCGATCGGCTTTCCTGCAGGGGTTTCGGGAGTAACGGCCCCGACCGGAGTAGCCGTAGCTGACCTCAACGGTGATGGAAGGGCCGATATCGTCGTAGCGTCTTCGTCCGGATGCTGCCCGTGGAGTGGGGGCATCGGGGTGTTAATGAATGGAGGAAGCGGAACCTTTCAGCCTCCCGTCTATTACGCAGATCCCGCGGGGGTGGATACGGGGCAGGTGGCGATCGCTGATCTCAATGGGGATGGCAGAGCGGATGTAGTGGAAACATCGCTGGCAGGGAATGTGGCGATCTTTCTTGGGAACGGCGATGGCACATTCCAGACAGCCATCAATGTTTCTGTGCCAGCGCCATCTGCAGTGGCAATCGGCGATTTGAACGGCGACAAAAAGCCGGATCTGGTCGTTAGCTCTTACTACGATGGCACGGTGTGGGTCGTGCTCAACAAGACGAGTTTCCAAGTGAGTGGCGTTTATTCCACCGATTGGAGCGCGCGCTCGATTCTGCTGACGGACTTCAATCGCGACAAGAAGCTGGATTTCGTTGCCGGGAATTCCTCGGGCCAATTCATGACCCTGGCTTTGGGCAATGGAGACGGAACCTTCCGCGACAGCGCGCACTACAACGAGAGCGTCTATCCCGGATATACAACGGGGTTCGCGGTGGCGGACTTCAACAAGGACGGAAACCTTGATTTAGTGCAGGCCGGAGGCGGTACGGGCGTGGGACTGAGCGTGATGCTCGGAACATCGCACGGAGTCTTCAAAACGCCTACTTACATCAACATCGGCGGTTCGTCTTACAGTCCGGTCCAGTTCGTTTTGGCTGGGGATGTGAGCAGTGACGGAAAGGCCGACATCGTATGCAGCACAGCCGAGGGATACGGCAATCCCTACGGTGTGGCAGTTATGCTGGGCAAAGGCAATGGGACCTTCAACACTCCCGTGGTATATACGACCAGCACAAGTTCCTATCCTGCGACAGCGGTGCTCGTGGATCTGAATCGCGATTTCAAGCCTGACATCGTGATGTCGAACTTTGATGGCAGCGTGAGCATTCTGTTGAACACAGGCAAGGGAGTATATGGAAGTGCCACCGTAATTCCCACGGTTACAGGCACTAACCCTGCCGCGCTAGTCTCCGGCGATTTCAATGGCGACCGGAAGGTGGATATTGCGTTGACCGATTATCAGAGGACGAAGGTCGTGCTTCTGTTCGGCAATGGAAACGGAACGTTCGCTGCGCCGGTTGAGATCACGCCTCCGATTCGTCCGAATGTGCCGATTCCGGGAGACTTCAACAAGGATGGGAAACTCGACCTTGCGATTACAAGTACTGACTTCGGCGGAAGCATGGTGATTTCGTCAGGAAATGGCAACGGCACGTTTACGGCTGGTCCGATCTACTATTTCTATCCGCAGGATGGCATTCACCAGGGCCAGTTCTTACCGAATACCGCGACGGTTGTAGATTTGAATGGAGATGGCAATCCCGACATCGCGATTGCTCCGGGTCCGACGGCCTACCAGGTATGCGGCGGCTATCGCTGCGCAGAGCAGTACATGGGAGCGCTCGTTTTCCTGGGCAAGGGAGACGGGAGCTTTGTGCAGCAGTCCGGATGGCTGGCGGGCGTGTATCCGGCGTACGTGGCCGCCGGAGACTTCAATAGCGACGGCATGCCAGACCTGGCTTACGTCAGCAACAACCTGAACTATGGGCAGACGTCGGTGACTGTTCTGCAGAACGCAACGCAACCGGTGAGCGTGTCGCCGTTGAGCATCAAGTACCCGGTAACAACCATCGGCACCGGTAGCGGTCAGACTATATTTTTCACCAACGACCAGACCGCAGCCTTGATGATCGGCACGATCTCGTTGGGGGGAAGCAATCCAGCTGACTTCAGTTTCAAGTCGAGTTGTGGAACTCGGCTGCTGGCGGGAGGGAGGTGCACGATCTCTGTCACTTTCACACCAACCGTGGTTGGAACTCGCACGGCTACGCTCAGCATCCCTGCGATGGGAGTTGCAGTACAAACCGTGCAGCTCACCGGCACCGGAAAGTAACGACTCTCGCGATCGGTCAGACGTGAAGAGCAGGCGGGTGCCGCGGGTACGCACCCGCTTCATTCTTGATGATCAAGTTTGCGAAGGTCTTTGTCGTCGCCCAGGAGTTCCCATTGCTGGAGGACCATGGGGATGTTGCCGTTAAGCCAGAGGAAATCATGGAAGTCGCGGAGGTTGAATTTGTCGCCTTGCCTCAGGCGGGCCTCGGCGAGCATTTTCAGGATTTGCAGTTTGCCTGCCTGGTAGGAAATTTTCTGGCCTGGATTCTCGATCATTTCCGTGGCTTCCTGCAGCGCGTCGCCGTGATTCATGGGGACGTTGTGCTCGAGGAAATCCGCGGCTTGCTCGAGCGTGAAT
>Ga0335076_10008710_pt1 | contig 10245 bp, 8 predicted proteins | sample Lox_Sample_25_FD_206717 | JGI IMG/M metagenome (GOLD analysis project Ga0335076, IMG submission 206717) | Soil microbial communities from Loxahatchee National Wildlife Refuge, Florida, United States - Lox_Sample_2.5 | ecosystem: Environmental > Terrestrial > Soil > Wetlands | place: USA: Florida...
CGCTAGCCATGACGCTCAAGGCGTTTCACGTCGTGTTCGTGACCGCGTCGGTGCTGCTGGCGTTCGGTTTCGCGGCCTGGTGCTTCGGCGCCGCCCCCGATCCGGGCGCGGGCTGGCGGCTGGCCGGGGCCGGCTCGGTGGTCACCGGAATCGCCCTCGTGCTCTACGAGGCCTGGTTCCTGAAGAAGACGCGGGGGCTGCGGTGAAGCGCGCGCTCGCGCTCGCGGCCCTGCTGGCGCTCGCTTCCGCCGCGCCCGCGCTCGCCTGCCCCACGTGCTATGGCGACGCGGAGGGGCCGCTCATCGACGGGGCGCGGCTCGGGATGTGGCTCCTGCTCGGCGTCACGTTCGCGGTCCAAGGCGCCTTCGTCGCCTTCTTCCTTTACCTGCGCCGCCAGGCCCGCCGGGCCCAAGCCCAGGCGCTCGACGACGAATGGTCCCGGCTGCAGCGCGTGCACGACCGGGCGTGGAGGAACGTTTAGCCCATGGGCAACTGGTTCACGATGCCGCATCTCGCCTCGCAGCACGGCGCGGCGCTCGACCGCACCAACGACATCGTGCACCTTCTGATGCTGGTGCTGTTCGTCGGCTGGGGAGTGTTCTTCGTCTACACGCTGTGGCGCTTCCGAGCCTCGCGCAACCCGGTCGCCGACTACAAGGGCGTCACGAGCCACACCTCGACCTGGCTCGAGGGGGCCGTGGCGCTCGTCGAGGCGATCCTGCTGGTCGGCTTCTCGATCCCGCTCTGGGCCGACCGCGTGAGCGGCTTCCCCTCGCCTGCCGACGCCACGCGCGTGCGCGTGGTCGCCCAGCAGTTCGCCTGGAACATCCACTACCCGGGCCCCGACGGCGTCTTCGGCAGGACCGACGTCAAGCTGGTCGACGAGCAGTCGAACCCGCTCGGCCTCGACCGCAGCGACCCGGCCGCCAAGGACGACGTCACCACGATCAACCAGCTCCACCTGCCGGCGGGAAAGCCGGTGCTGGTCCAGCTCACGAGCAAGGACGTGATCCACTCCCTCGCGCTTTGGGAGATGCGCGTCAAGCAGGATGCCATCCCCGGCACCATGACCCCCGTCTGGTTCGTGCCCACCGTCACCACCGAGGAGATGCGCCAGCGCACCGGCAACCCCGAGTTCGCCTACGAGATCGGCTGCGCGCAGCTGTGCGGGCTCGGGCACTACCGGATGAAAGGCTACGTCACGATCGACACGCCCGCCGACTTCCAGAAGTGGATGGACGAGCGCGAGGCCGAGCTCGCGGCGTCGAGCACGACGAACCAAGACTCGGTCTGGAAGTAGCGGCGCCACTCTGGATTGTGCGTCGAATCTCGGACCTGATCGACGCACGGCGTGCGTCCTTTGTGTCGACGGGCTGCGACGAATAGCGCTATAATCTACGCTTGGAAAGCGTAGATTGATCGAATACATCTATCAGCGACCAGGCTGGCCGAGATTCAAGTGGGATCACCAGGCCATCACGGTGCCCCTGGCTGAGATTCGACACCGGCAGGGGCGTCTCCTCGGCAGGATGGAGGGCCTCGGGTTTCCTCTGCAAAAGGAAGCCGAACTCGAGACCCTGACTCTCGACGTGCTGAAGTCCAGCGAAATCGAAGGTGAAAAGCTGCCGGCCGACCAGGTTCGGTCCTCGATCGCCCGGCGGTTGGGCATCGAATCGGCCGCAACCACGCCCAGCGAGCGCGACGTGGAAGGGGTCGTCGAAATGATGCTCGACGCCACCCAGAACTACAGACAGCCGCTCGATGAGGGTCGCCTGTTCGCATGGCACAGCGCACTCTTTCCGACAGGACGCAGCGGCATGCGCAAGATCATCGTCGGTGCCTGGCGCAACGACGCCGACGGCCCGATGCGGGTCGTGTCCGGTCCGATCGGGAAGGAGAAGCTGCACTACGTGGCGCCCACTGCTCGCCGCGTCGAGCGCGAGATGTCAGGCTTCCTCGCTTGGGCAAACGACGCAACCGACAAGACCGATAAGGTTCTGAGAGCGGCGCTCGCTCACATGTGGTTCGTCACCATTCACCCGTTCGACGACGGCAACGGCCGGATCGCGCGCGCGATCGCCGATTGGGCCCTCGCACGATCTGAGCGCAGCTCCCAGCGCTTCTACAGCATGTCTGCGCAGATTCGCCAGGAGCGGAACGCATACTACGACATCCTCGAGCGCACCCAGAAGGGGGCGCTCGACGTCACGCCGTGGATGGAATGGTTCCTGGGATGCCTGGGGCGCGCCTTCGAGGGAACCGAGATCACGCTAGCTGCAGTGCTTCGCAAGGCTCGGCTCTGGGAGAGATACGCCTCGGCGACGCTCAACGAGCGCCAGCGCGTCGTCCTCAACCGTCTGCTCGACGGATTCACCGGAAAGCTCACGACGACGAAGTGGGCCAAGCTGGCCAAGAGCTCGCATGACACTGCACTGCGCGACATTCAGGATCTGATCGGGCAGGGGATCCTGAAGAAAGACTCGGCCGGCGGGCGCAGCACGAGCTACTCGCTCAAAGCCTAGAGGCTACTCGGAAGGCTTCGCCAGGAACGCCTCGGCGCGGCTGCGGACGGCTTCCTCCGGGGAGCCGGACTGGAGCTCGCGCAGACGGGCCAGGATCGGCTCCCGCTCCGGCGATCCGTCCTTCACCTTCTTCCGCAGCACCATCACCACCAGCTGGTGCTTGAGGTCGGGCAGCACCATCAGGCCGGGCAGGTCGGAGAGCAGCCGCGGCAGCGGGCGGGCCTCGATGTCGTGCACGAAGGAGGCCATCTCGGAGAAGGTGAGCGCGCTCTTCCCCCGGTGGACGAGCGTCGAACTGCTGTCATTCGGCTCGTCATCCGCCATCCGCAGATGTTACACCTACCCGCCGCCGCCCTCGTCCGCCTCGTCGTCGTGCAGCTCCACCGCCAGCGTGCGCTCGGCGCCAGCGGGCAGCGCCACGCTGCGGCCGCGGCCGCAGAGCGGGCACGCCGCCTCGGTGGTCGTCATCGGCAGCTGTGCGCGCGCGTCCGTTCGGTCGTCGAAGTAGGTGACGGCGAAGGCCGCGCCGCACTCCGGGCAGCGGTGGGGCTCGCTCTTCCGGGTACGGGCCTCTGTGTGCACCAGGGCCTCCGGGGGGGAGTCTAACGCAAGCCCCCCGAGCGGGATCCAGTCTTTTTTGCGAGCCGGCGACGCCCGGCGGGCCTCCGCCCCCCAGAGGCGGGTCGGGCTAGAATCCGGACTCCTCTGGAGGCTCGAGTGGATCTGAGACGCGCTCTCGTCGCGCTGGCATGCCTGGCCGTCGGCCCGTCGGCCGTGTGGGCGGCGACCGCGCCCGCCTGTGACCTGCTGATCGCCGGTGGACGCGTGGTCGACGGCACCGGCGCTCCCTGGTTCCGGGGCGACGTGTGCGTGGTGGGCGACCGGATCGCGGCCGTCGGCCGGCTCGACGACGCGAAGGCGACACGGCGCATCGACGCCGCGAAGCTCGTGGTGGCGCCGGGCTTCGTCGACATGCTCGGGCAGTCCGAGTACAACGTGCTCGTCGATCCGCGCGCGGCCAGCAAGATCACGCAGGGGATCACGACCGAGATCACCGGCGAGGGCTCGTCGATCGCCCCCACCAACGCCCGGATCCTGGCCGAGGGCAAGGAGGCGTTCGAGCACTACGGCGTCACCCCGGACTTCACGACCCTCGCCGGCTACTGGAAGGCCTTCGCCCGCGCCCGGCCCACGATCAACCTCGGTACCTTCGTCGGCGCGGGCGGCGTGCGCAACCTGGTCGTCGGCGAGAGCGACCGAAAGGCGACGCCCGACGAGCTGCGGCAGATGGAAGCGGCCGTGGCGCAGGCGATGGAGGAAGGGGCGTTCGGCCTCAGCACCTCGCTGCAGTACGTGCCCGACCGCTTCGCCTCGACCGAGGAGATCATCGCGCTCGCGAAGGTCGCGAGCCGCTACGGCGGCTCGTACATCACGCACCAGCGCTCGGAGTCGCACGCGATCGACCAGAGCCTCGACGAGGTGTTCCGGATCGCTCGCGAAGCGGAGATCCCCGCCCAGATCTACCACCTGAAGACCTCGGGCCGGCCCAACTGGGGACGCATGGCCGCGGTGCTGAAGCGAATCGAGGACGCGCGGGCGGCCGGGCTCGACGTCTCCGCCGACCAGTACCCCTACATCGCCGGCCAGAACGGGCTCGACGCGAACCTGCCGCTCTGGGTCCGCGACGGCGGCCGCGACCGGATGATCGAGCGGCTCAAGGACCCGGCGGTCCGGGCGCGCGTGAAGGCCGACATGAGCCGGGACGACCCGTCCTGGGAGAACCAGTACCTGGGCGCGGGCGGCGCGGGCGGCGTCCTGATCGTGAGCGTCGTCAACCCCGCGCTCAAGAAGTACGAGGGGCGGACGATCGAGCAGATCGCCAAGGCGGAGAGCAAGGACCCGGTGGACGTGATCATGGACGTGGTGAGCGCCGACCGCGGGAACACCTCCAACGTGATCTTCATCATGAGCGAGGACGACGTGCGCCTGGCGCTCAAGCACCCGCTGGTGTCGCTCTGCACCGACTCGGGCGCTTCGGCCAGGGACGGGATCTTCTCGCAGGAGCGCTCGCACCCGCGCGCGTGGGGCTCGGCGGCGCGCATCCTCGGCCGCTACGTCCGCGACGAGAAGCTCCTCACGCTCGAAGAGGCGGTGCGCAAGATGACGTCGCTGCCCGCCTCGCGCATGGGCCTCGCGGACCGCGGGATCGTGCGGCCGGGGATGCTCGCGGACCTCGTGGTCTTCGATCCCGATAGCGTGCGCGACAAGGCCACTTTCGACGACCCGCTGCAGTACAGCGAGGGGATCCCGTTCGTGGCCGTGAACGGCCAGCTGGTCGTGGACGGCGGCCAGATCACCGCGGCACGCCCGGGAAGGGCCCTCTTCGGCCCCGGCTATCGCGGCGCCCGCTGAGGCGGCGAGCCGTTCGTTCCATTGACCCGGATTGACCGGGACGCTAGCCTTCTACGCTTTGCGGGTGCTCGGCCCTTCCAAAGTCTGTTTCTCGCGTTCCCTCGCCCTGGCTCTCGCGCTCGCCGCCTGCGTCCCAGCCCCGGCCACCCCGCAAGCGACACCCCCGCCGAACAATGGCCGAACGCCCGCGACGGGCGGCGACGGCCGCAAGTACAAGGCGCGCGTGTACGCCACGCAGCGCCTGGTCGGCGAGCCGCCGACGATCGACGGCCGGCTCGACGACGCGGCGTGGCAGGAGGGCGAGTGGGCGGGCGATTACACGCAGCAAACGCCCATCGAGGGCGCAGCGCCTTCGCAGCGGACGGAGCTCAAGATCCTCTACGACGCCAAACACCTCTACTTCGCGATCCGCGCCTTCGACGACCCCGCCAAGGTCCACCGCTACCCGGGCCGCCGCGACGCCTTCGTCGGAGACATCGTCGGCGTTTGCTTCGACAGCTACAACGACAAGCGCACCGGCTTCGAGTTCGACCTGACAGCGGGCGGAAGCAAGATCGACCTCATCCTCGGCAACGGGGAGACCGAGTGGGACACGACCTGGGACGCCGTGTGGGACGGCAAGGTGGCCCACGACGAGCAGGGCTGGACGGCCGAGTTCCGCGTGCCGCTCAATCAGCTGCGCTTCGGGCCGCAGGACCAGCAGGTCTGGGGCCTGCACTCCTGGCGCTGGATCGACCGCGACCAGGAGGAGGACCAGTTCCAGCTGATCCCGCGCCAGAACAGCGGGCGCATGCATCAGCTCGGCGAGCTCCACGGGATCCACGGCCTCGAGCGGCCGCGGCACCTCGAGCTCCTGCCGCATGTCGTCGGGCAGTCGAGCTCGGGGCCCTCGGTACCGGACAGCCCGGACCGCTCGGGCTCGATCGGTCTCGACGCCAAGCTCGGGCTGACGAGCAACTTCACGCTCGACGCCACCTTCAACCCGGACTTCGGCCAGGTCGAGGCCGACCCATCGGTCGTGAACCTGACGGCGTACGAGACCTTCTACGAGGAGAAGCGGCCGTTCTTCCTGGAAGGCCGCAAGATCCTGAGCTTCGGGCTCGAGGACCAGGACCAGCTCTTCTACTCGCGCCGCATCGGGCAGGCGCCGACACTCGCGCCGACGCTCGCCGCTGACGAGACGGCCCAACTGCCGCAGAGCACCACGATCCTGGGCGCGCTCAAGCTCACCGGCAAGACCGCGGACGGGCTCTCGGTCGGCGTGCTGCAGAGCTTCACGCAGCGCGAGACCGCCAGCGTGTTCTCTCCGCTCGGCCCGCGCGAGCCCGTGGTCGAGCCGACGGCGAGCTACACCGTGGCGCGGGTACACAAGGACTGGGACAAGGGCACGACGAGCCTCGGCGGGATGCTGACCTGGACCGCGCGCCTCACCGACGACCCGGCGCTCGCCGCGCTCCCGACTCGCGCCTTGACCGGCGGCTTCGACTTCGCGCGCTACTTTGCGGACCGTAGCCTCGTGCTCGAGGCGAGCGGCGTGCTCAGCCGTGTGAGCGGGCCGAGCGAGGCAATCCTGGCGCTGCAGACGGACGCCGTCCACTACTACCAGCGGCCGGACGCCGGCCACCTCGGCGTCGACCCGCAGGCCACTTCGCTCTCGGGCAGCGGCGGCTCGCTGCGCTTCGGGACGTCGGGCAAGGACCGGCTGCGGCTCACGGACCACTTCCACTGGTACTCGCCGGGGCTCGAGCTCAACGACGTCGGCTATCTGCGGCAAGCGGACGTGCTCGCCAACCAGCTGGTCGTGGGCTGGGTCGAGCCGGCGCCGCGCGGCATCTTCAGGACCTACTCGCTCCAGCTCACGCGCGAAGACGACTGGGACTTCGGCGGCCTCGCGGTGCAGGGCTCCACGCAGGCCAACGCCTCGGGCACCTTCCGGAACAAGTGGTCGGCGGACGCGAGCCTGCTCTACCGCGACGTCGTCGACACGCGCATGCTGCGCGGTGGTCCCGCGCTGCGCTGGCACGACTACTGGGAGGCCGCTCTCGGCGGGCACACGGACCCCTCGCGCCGGCTCTCGGCGACGCTGGCGGGGAGGACGGCGCGCACACGCGAGGACGACTCGCGGTCCGCCGGCCTGTCGGGCACGCTCGACCTCCGGCTGTCGAACCGCCTGTCGCTCAGCGGCGGCACGAGTTACGAGCTGCTGCTCGACAACCTGCAGTACGCGGCGACGGCGAGCGCCGGCGCCGAGCCGCGCTTCGTGCTGGGTCGGCTGGACCAGGACACCTGGAGCTTCACGTTCCGGCTCAACCTGTCGATCACGCCCGAGCTCACGCTCCAGTACTACGGCAGCCCCTTCGTCGGCACCGGCCGCTACACCGCCTTCAAGCAAGCGACCGACACGCTTGCGCACGCCTACGCCGACCGCTTCCACCTCTATGGGAGCGGCGAGATCGCCTACCGCGAGGCCGACAACACTTACGTCGTGACCGAGGCCGGCGGCGCGCCCGCGTACTCGTTCGCCAACCCGGACTTCAGCTTCCGGCAGTTCCGTTCGAACCTGGTCGCGCGCTGGGAGTGGAAGCCCGGCTCGTCGCTCTACGTCGTTTGGTCGCAGGGACGCACAGCGTCGCTCTCGACTTATGAGTCGTCATTCGGGACGAACTGGAGCGAGCTCTGGGGCACTCCACCCGACAACGTCTTCCTGGTGAAGCTGAGCTACTGGTTCTCGCCGTGACAGCCCGTCCGCGCGCCGGCGGGCGGCTATCGCACCCTCCACGGGGATGCGGCCGTCCGCGATGCGGAGCATCTCGCGGTACGTGAGGAGGTCGTACGCGGTGACCAGAGGGCGTCCGGTGTTCCGCGCGAACCCGTTCGCGAGCGCCCGCGGCTCGCGGCCAGCCTACGGGCGCAGAAGCCGGTGCTCCTCCAGCAACTGCAGCAGCAGGGCCGCCGCCACCCGCGTGCCCTCGGCCGTCGGGTGCATGCCGTCGAAGGTGTAGAGCTGGCCGGGCGAGGGCTGGCCGGGACCGCGCTCCGCGTAGTCGCGCGCGAACCCCTCTCTCAAGCGGACGACCGGGATCTGGTGCTGCGCGGCGAGCGTCTCGACCCGCATGCGGTCGGAGTGCGGCTCCATGAGGCCGGGCGGATCCCTGATGCTGTCCGAGAAGTTCGGCCAGACCGCCACGATCGTGCGGAAGCCGTGGGCGCGGGAGAGCAGTTCCAGCTCCGCGAGCCCCGCCGCCACGTTGTCCACCGCCTGGCCCTGGCCGATCCGTTCCTCGAGGTAGTCGGGATCGACCTCCTCCCGGAGGTGGAACAGGTTCAAGCGGAGAGCCGCGAACCTGAACAGGTGCGAAGCGTGGAAGAGCTGCTCGCTCCACCGCGGACGGCGATAGTTCCAGGTCGCGCCCGCGTACCGGTGGAGGGTCTGGTGGTCGTTGCGTACGAAGACGACGAGCGCCAGGTCCGGCTGGTACGGCAGCACGCGGCGGCGGAACAGCTCGACCTCCGCCTGGGTGTTGTAGCCGCGCGTGGCCGCGTTGAGGACCTCGATGCGCCTGCCCGCGAGCAGCCGCTCGAGCCGGACCGGGATCGTGTCCGCTTCCCGCTCGAGCCCGACGCCCTCGACCACCGAGTCGCCGACGAGGGCGATCCGGAAGACACCCGGCGGCTTGGGAATCGCCCGCTCGGGCCCTCGCAGTCCGTGCGAGTTGGTGCGGAAGTCGGGATGGGCGACGCTCCTGAAGCCGGCTTTCAATTCGTAGCCCTGGACGGGGCTCAAGGACGGCTGCAGCGGGCTGTCGGCGCTGTCCACCTCGATCCGGCCGACGGCGGGTGCCAGCCCGAGGATCCGGGTCAGCCCCTCCGCCAGCCCGAGCGCGACGAGCGACGAGACGATCGCCAGAGCCGCGGTGCGGCGGATCGGCGACCCGGGAGGAGAAGTGCCCAAGATTCCGATCCTACTCTGGCTCGGACCGCGGGGGCCCGCCGGAGTCTGCGGCTCAGGCTGCCGCGGGCTTCCGCCGCAGCGCGGCCACGATCAGCAGCTCGAGCACGAGCACGCCGAACGCGGCCCTCAGCATCGGGCCCACGACGGAGGGCTTCTCGCGCGGCGGCAGGTAGACGTAGAACCACTGCGTGATGCCGCGGCGATTGCCGCGCTCGCGCGCGGTGCCGTCCCAGACGGAGAATGCCACCGGAACGAACTGGCCCTCGGCGAACGAGACGCCGCTCGACGAGCGCAGGCTGCGCACGAAGCTCGCCGACCACACGCCGGCCTCGTAGTGTCCGCTGCCCTCGACCTCGCCGCCCTCGAGCGCCGTCAAGCTCGCCGAGCCCCGGCCCGAGTACTGGCGCACGCGCTTCGACGCCAGGTCGAGGAACCAGAGGTCGATCGGCCGCGAGCCGTCGCCGAGCAGGAAGTACGGCTTGGCGACGCCTTCGAGCGGCGTGGCGGGGAGCTGGATGGCGACCGCGTCCGAGAACTCGGCCGCGGCAGCCGCTTCGGCTCCGGCCGCCGGGGTCGACTCGCCCCAGACGTCGGCCGGCGCGCTCGTCTTCGGCGCAGGCGCCGCAGCGGCCACAGGCTGGCCCCAGACGTCGGTAGCGGCGGCCGGCGCGGCGGCGGCGGGGGCGCCGATCTCCTCGTCCGCGAGCGGCACCTCGAGCGTCGGCGCGTTGCTCGCGGCCGTGTCGGCGCGCATGTCGTGCCAGCGCACCTCGAAGGCGATCCTCTGCGAGTCGTAGACCGCGCGCACCTCGACGGCGTTCGCGGCCGGCGCGAAGTCGCGCCCCGGCTCCATGATCTGGCCGATCACCGGGAAGCGTGCGCTCGCGGCCCCGTCGAAGACGGAAGCACCCTTCGCGGGGTCGATGTCGTCGTCGAGCGGGCGCGCCACGACGAGCGTCGCGTAGTTGGGCGCGTCGGAGTCGCCGAGCGAGTAGACGTAGTCGGTGAGCGCCCAGCGGTCGGGCTCGGTCACCGCGTCGAAGAACGACGGCATCGGCGTGCCGTTGAGGCCGGTGCTGAAGGTGCGGAAGATGTCCTCGCGGCGCGGTCCGCCGCGGAACGTCCAGCGCCGCGTCAGGTCCGCGGCGCGGATCGGGTTGCCGAGGTCGTCCTTGAGCGTCGGCGCCGACGGCCCTTCGCCGCGGCCCGCCTCGCCGTGGCAGCGGATGCAGCCGAGCGAGCTATAGAGCTCCTTGCCCTTCGCGACCGACTCCTTGGTCGCGGCCGGCGCGTTCGCGAGGGCGATCGGCTTCGGCGCCTGCGCGGGATCGGCGAAGCCCGCGTAGAAGGTCTTCACGT
>Ga0335076_10008712_pt1 | contig 10243 bp, 8 predicted proteins | sample Lox_Sample_25_FD_206717 | JGI IMG/M metagenome (GOLD analysis project Ga0335076, IMG submission 206717) | Soil microbial communities from Loxahatchee National Wildlife Refuge, Florida, United States - Lox_Sample_2.5 | ecosystem: Environmental > Terrestrial > Soil > Wetlands | place: USA: Florida...
GGCGCCGCCTTCACCTATCTCACCATGGCCGGGGCCAAGAGTCTTGGCGTCTATTCGCTCGACGAGGCCGATCGATATTTCAGCTCTGCGCTTGCGCTCTTCGAGCGCAATCCCGGTTGCGTGAGCGATGATCGGCTGGCCGAGATGCTCGCCAACTACGCGCTTTGCTCGAACCTTTCCTTGCGGCTCAAGACGATCATCGCGGTGACGACCCGGTTCAGGCCGAACCTCAACCGGTCGGGCGACAGCCGCCACCACGTCCTCATATTGCATCATTACATCTCGAGTTTGGTCTGGACCGCGAGGTATCGCGACGCGTTGAGCGTCCAGCAGGAATTGTGGGCGATGGCGCGCCGCCTGGGCGATCCGAAATCGATGGCCTACGCCCTGGTCAGCGAATTGTCGGTGTCGACCTATTGCGCTCCGGTTCCGATTGAGGTCTTCCAGGCCCGACGTCGCGAGGCGGAGGCCTCCCTGGCCAGCGTCGACGACGCCTATCTCAACAATTTCTATTCGGCCATCCTGGCCTATGACGAAATGAACCGCGGCCGCATCACCGAGGCCCGCGAGGCGCTCGAGCGGCTCACGGTCATCGGCGTCGCGATGAACGACCCCAGATCCCTCGGTTACGCAACCGCGATGAAAGCCCTGATCGCCATGCTGAGCGACAATTATGAGGCGGGGCTGGAGATGGCGGACGTCGGGATCAGAACGTCCCGCGCGCCGTTCGAACGGGCGATCGCGACATCGGCGCGAAACATCGCGCTCCTGCTTCTCAACAAGCCGGGCGCGCTCGACGAGGTCGGCGGCTACATTGCCAAATGCGCGGAGAACGATTGGATCTTGTTTCTCAGCGGCCCGGAAAATCTTTGGGGCGTCGCGCTCGCGATGAACGGGCGGATCGACGAAGGGCTGCGCTGCATCGAGCAGACAATCGCCCGGCGCGAGCGCGAGGGCTACCGGGCCTCGGCGGACTGGTGTCGCATGTTCCTGTGCGAGGTTTATCTTGACATCATTTCGGGCAACGGGGAGGCCTCGCTCGGGCTTTTCCTGCAGAATTTTCGCGCGTTGACGGGCGCGCTCATGTTCGGCGCGAAGCGAATCCTCGCCTTGATCGAACATGTGCGGTCAAACCCGCAATTCGATCGCAACGGGCACTACATCGGTCGCGCTGAAATGATCCTCGGCCTCCTCTACAAGGCGAAAAAGAAGAGGGCGCTCGCGGCGCGGCATCTATCCGAAGCGCGCCGCATCTCGAGCGCCTTCGGCCCGTCCCCGATGCTGACGCGGATCGAGACGGCGCTGGCCGAGCTGACGCCTGCTGCCAAATAGGCCGCCCCACCGCGCCGTCCCGCTCGCACCCAGCCCGCTCAGGTCATCAGTTCCGACAAGTACTTGATCGCCGGCAGGCTGGGCAGGAACGTATAGGCGCCGCCTCGGGTGGTGACGAAGCGCGGGAAGCCGCGAAGGCGGATGCTCCCGCCGTTCCTCAGCGTGAGGTCGAACCAGCTCGTCTCCGGCGTATTCGCGCCGATCAAGGGATCGTTCGCCCCGGTGATGTCGGGATCAAGCAGGCCAAGGTTGAGCCAGTCGCACATGATCGCTTCAAACTGCGCGCCGAGGCTCGCGCCGATGAAATTGCCGAGCAGCCCGCGCTCGCGATCGTCGGGATGAGCCGGGTCGAAATCCGGGCCGTAGACCATGCCGCGCCGGATCAGGCGCCGGGTATAGTTGGCGATCCGCTGAACGATTGTCCCGCCGCGCGGGTTGACGCGCCGCATGTGCGAGCCGGCGGGGCATCGCGAAGCGCCGCCATAGTCGAAATTGGTCCTGGAAACGTCCGGGTTCGGCCATTGCGCGTCGGGCGAGACGCCATACGGAACGCCGTTGCGCCAGCGTCCGCACATCTGCGCCGCGACGATTTCGCGCAACGCGCCCACGCGGTCGAGGCCTTCGCCGATAAACGCCTCGCCGCCCGGCGCCAAGAGCTGATCGACGTCGGGATGAGCCACGAGCTCGTTCGCCGCCTTGTCAAGGTAGGCGTCGAACCCCCTGGCGTCCTGGGCGAGGATGCGGAACGCGTTGAAGGTCCCGTTGAGCCCGAGCACGTCAGGCGCGGGCACACGGAAGACGAGCCCTTCGAGACGGGTAGGATGGCCGAGCAGAGCGGTGCCCAAGGGATCGATCGGCTCATCGGCGCTTTTGGTGTCCGGGTCGTCGCGAATCTCGGCGAAGCGAGGCTGCGAGATATTGTCGGTAAAGCCGAAGACCACCTTGTCGGGATCGGGTTTGCGGCCGGCAGGGAGGTTGCGGTCGGCGGGATCGCCCGAGTCGCGCACGCCGAGCACGGTGAAGGCGCGTGCGACCTGAGCCTGGACGTGGTCGAGATGCGCGGCGTCGTCGGCGTAGACGGACGCGATCACATGAATCCGCGCCGGCTTGTCGAACGGCGCAGGCCAATTCTTCGGGTCGCTCGGTCCGAAATCGCCCAGTTTCAGCGCCCGGCTCGTCATCCCCTCGATGAATTCGGTCGGGAACGTCGCGTGCGGGTCGCCGGGCGTTCCAAGCGCCCGCACCCCCTCGTAGGTAAGTCCGATGTTGAAACAGACCGGCGGCGGCTTCTTGTCGGGCCATGGCGCTTCGCTGGTGATGCCGGGAACCTCGGCGGTTCCTCCGGCGACCGATACGCCGAGAAACTGTCGCGCGGCGGCGCGATCCGCAACCTCGAGCATGAGGTGGCGCACGACGTTCCGGCGATAGCCGCGCAGGATGTTGCCCTGAATCTGGGTGCGATCGAACTTGATGTTCACCACCCGACTCCAAACTTGCGGCGCACGTCCGCGACGGAGACACCGGGATAACCGCGATACCCGCCGCCGAGCGAGATGTTGGGATTGGCGTTCAATTGCAGCACGAACTCGCGCGCCAGAGATCGCAGTTCCGGCGGACCCTCCCCGCGCGGAGTCTTGCCCGACTCCTTGTTCAGCGTGAACAGGTCGGTCGGGAAGTCCGGCGCCTGGAACAGGTCGTGCTCATGCACCCAGTCGATGAAGGCCTCGATGTTTTCCGCCGTTGGGCGGAGCGCGTCGCCTCCCACCACCAATTTCATGACTTCGTCGAACACGCTGCCGATCGTGGCGATGAAATCACGGATGTAGTTGGTGAAGTCGCCGTCATAGACCGAGATCATGCAGATCGAGTCGCCGATTAGCAGGAAACGGGCGAAATGGACGGTCCCGACGTTGTCGAGACCGGCAAAGATCTCGTCGACGTTCTGCGCGATCGCCAGGGCCGCCTCGGCGCGCCCGATCGCGGACTTGTCCCTCAGCGGCATGATGAGGTTCATCATGCGCTGAACGTTTTCGGATGGCTGGACCGAGGGTCGCGGGCCGCCGGGCAAAGGCGCCGTCGGCGCTTTCATGGACCAGTAGGGGACGAGAACCCATTGCGCCAGGAACTTGAACGGCGCGGTCTCCGGCAGCCCGTCGACGAACTTGTCGAACCAGCCGTCTCCCTTCGCTGCCGGCTCCAACGCCTCGGCAGAAAACGGGCATCCGCCTTTCTCGCGCCACTTGCGCGAGATGTCATAGGATTTCCCGCGCACCCAAAGAACCGGATCATCAGAAGCCTCGATCCCCGCGGTCAGACGCATGGGATTGAAGGCGAGGCGTTCGCTGTTCGCGTCCTGGTCTTCGGGAATGGCGTCAAGCGTCAGCATTCCCATCATGATCCGGGCCCGATGAGGCGGCCACGGGCGAGAAGGATCGTTGAAATCGTCGCCGGCCTCCCCGATTGTCATCATCAGAGTGAAGCGCGCGGGCTCCTTGCCCAGACGTTTCCGCAGTTCCTCGTTCAGGTATTCGTCTTTTATCGGGTCCGTGAGTTTGGTGTTCAGAACGCCGGACACGGGCTGCCAACTGAAGCGAACCGCTCGGCGCGTTCCGTCCGGCGCGACGACGAAGAATGTGTGGACGGCATGATAGGCGGCGCGAGCGTAACTCACTGGCGCGCCGATTTCGGCCGCGTGGAACACTGCGAGCTTGGAGTAATCGTTCCGGTCCGCGAAGCGCATCGCGCCCGCATCGGGGCTGATCGTTTCACCAGGATAGGGATTGCGCACAGGGGGCGTCAGCTGCAACATGTCGAGGAGCTTTCGCCAAGGAGACTCGCGCTTCACCGGAACGGGTTTGGCTGCAATGCAAAAGTCCAGAAAGGTCTGCGGGGTCGGGGTGAAAAACTCCGGCAGCGTCATCGCGACGAGATCGGTCACCGCCCCGTTTGCGAGCTGAAATTGGGTCGCCAACCCGCGCACATCCGACCAGCCGTCGTGCGGATCCTTGCAACCTGATCCGTTCGAGAAGCGCGCCGCGACCGGAATTCGCCCGCCCTGAAAGTGCTCGGCAATGCAATAGTCGCGCGCGACGTCGGACGCCTCGAAGAAACCCGTTGCCCCGATGCCGATCGCGTGCACCGGGCGCAGGTCGGGGGTGCCGTCAGGACGCTGTAGCGCCTTGACCAGCTTTTCGGCGATGTCGGGTTCGGCCGGCTTCGGCGCGATGTCCGCATCGACGCTTTTTTTCGCGACCTCACAATCGGTCGTGTTCTTGGTGATGTCGGTGTCGACCATCCCGTCCCTCCGGGCCGGACCCGCACCGCCGGCCAAGGTTCGAGGCCGCGCCTCGGCTTATTTCACCGAATTTGTTTGAAAGCCTAGGGAGGCGACGCCGCAGCGTCAAATGCGGGCGCCTACCTATGACTTCCTGCCGCCCCGACCCTTCTAACCCCCGACGACAAGCTTCAGGCGCGGCTAATGGATAAGGTAATCGACCAGAGACCTGCGCATTCCCGTTCTGCGGCCGATCGCAGCCGCGACTCCGCTCCAGGCTTTGGCCATTTCGGCGCTGCTTGCTTCTTCCGCCCTTTGGCAAGCGACCGAATAGGCCTGCGGCCCCGCATGGAACATCAAAGCCTCAGCTTCGCGGCCAATTTCGAGCCGCAATTTCGGATGGTCGTGAGCGGACATTTCTGGCTCCCAAGTTCAGTTGGCGTTGGGTTAAGCTCTTGCTTGGGTCACTGCTGTGAGGCGCGTCACAGTCAATCATCGGGGCTGAGCCGTGATAGGTTGTGATTTTGGTCCGCGCGCCATTGCGTGATCGATTCACGGGACAGGAATGTCTCGCCAAGGGGTCTAGAGACTGACGTTAAAGCCGCTTAAACTCCGTCGGCGCCGCCTTTTGGATCACGTCTCCGAGGAACCGCGGCATGTCGTTCAGAAACGCTCTTCGGGCGATGGCGGCGGCTACGGCGACGTTGGCGGTCGATCCGTCTAACGCGGACACCGAGCACCCGAACGTCGTCCAGCTCATCTTCGACGGCATTTCAGTCAACAGCATCACCTATGCCGGCGCCGTGGAGGTCACGTCAGGGCAGCCCTATACGCTTCCGATCACGATCGAGAGCACCGGCTCGGGCGCGAACACCACCTGGGACATCACGCTCGATGCAGGCCGCAGCAAGAGCACGCCGATCGCCACCGATTTCATCAACGAGGCTCAGGCAACGTCTGGGCGGACGGCGAGACTTTCAATGACTCCCCTGAATCAACTGAACTTCTTCTTCGACCTTTCCATCCAGGTTTACGTCGGCAACGATCTCGCCGCGCCCTTCGCGCTCTACCTTGGCCAAGGAAGCACATTCGAGCGGCATTCTGCTGACGGTCGGCCTTGCGGCTCTCTTGGCGGCAGGGCGCCTCCGCCTGCGCTCGAGCGAGCAGGCGATGGCGCGTAGCCGCTCCGCGAAAGACGCGCCATGCTTTAATGCAGCAGGTGGCTGAGCAGCGTTGAGCGCTTCGTTGTCCTCCGCTCGATCAGCGCGGCGACTCCGGTCCAGCCTTTGGCCATTTCGTCGCTGCTTGCTTCTTCCGCCCTCCGCCGAGCCGCCCAGTAAGCCTGCGGGCCAAGGGCTGCGATAAGCGCATTGGCCTCGCGGTCGACCTCGATCCGCAACGCCCTCTGGTGCGCGTGATGCGACATTTGAAACTCCCAACCGGGAAACGTTCAGGCGCCGGAGCCGTGAGCCGCGTCCCAGCACGCCCAGACCGATTTGCAACCTGGCGAACGCCTGCGCCGTCGAACAAGCGTCACCGCTATTATCCCTCATGCCCCCGACGGATGATAGTTCGGACTCTCGCGGGTTATCGCAACGTCATGGACGTGGCTCTCTCGCAGCCCGGCGCTGGTGATCCGCATGAAGCGGGCCTTGTTCTGGAAATCGGCGATAGTCTCCGCGCCGACATAGCCCATCGCAGCCCGCAAGCCCCCGGCGAGCTGGTGCACGATCGCCCCGACCGGGCCGCGATAGGGCACCTGCCCCTCGACGCCCTCGGGCACCAGCTTCATCTGGTCCTTGACGTCCTGCTGGAAGTAGCGGTCGGCCGAGCCTTGAGCCATCGCGCCGAGCGAGCCCATGCCGCGGTAGCTCTTGTACGAGCGCCCCTGGTAGAGGAACACCTCGCCCGGGCTTTCGTCGGTGCCGGCGAGCAACGAACCGATCATCACGCAATCCGCGCCGGCCGCGATCGCCTTGGCGAGGTCGCCCGAATATTTGACCCCGCCGTCGGCGATGACCGGCACGCCCTCCGCCCGCGCCGCCTCGGCCGCCTCGAGAATGGCGGTGAGCTGCGGCACGCCGACGCCGGCGACGATCCGGGTGGTGCAGATCGAGCCCGGCCCGATGCCGACCTTGATCGCATCGGCGCCTGCGTCGATCAGCGCCTTCGCCCCCTCGCGCGTCGCCACATTGCCGGCGATGACCGAAACCTTGTTGGTCGCGCGCGCGATGCGCTTCACTTGGCTCAGCACCTGCTCCGAATGGCCGTGGGCGGTGTCGACGACCAGACAGTCGACGCCGGCCGCCATCAGGCGCTCGGCGCGCTCGAACCCCTTGTCGCCGACCGAGGTCGCAGCGGCGACGCGAAGGCGCCCGTCGGCGTCCTTGGCGGCGTTGGGATGGGCGGTCGCCTTCTCGATGTCCTTCACGGTGATGAGGCCGACGCAGCGGCCAGAATCGTCGACGACGACGAGCTTCTCGATCCGGTTGTGATGCAGGAGCCGCCGCGCCTCTTCGTGGCTCACCCCCTCGCCGACCGTCACCACCTTGCGGGTCATGAGTTCGATCACCGGCTGGCGCGGATCGTCGGCAAAGCGCACGTCGCGGTTGGTGAGGATGCCGATCAGCCTTCCCGGTTTGCCGCCGTTGGGCTCGACGACGGGAATGCCGGAGATCGAGGCGCGTTTCATCAGCGCAAGCGCATCGGCGAGCGTGGCGTCGGGGAAGATGGTGATCGGATCGACCACCATGCCGCTCTCGAACCTCTTGACCTTGCGGACTTCCTCCGCCTGGTCGGCCGGGTCGAGGTTGCGGTGGATGACCCCGATGCCGCCGGCTTCCGCCATCGCGATGGCGAGCCTCGCTTCGGTCACGGTGTCCATCGCGGCCGAGACGATCGGCAGGTTGAGGCTGATAAGGCGGGTGAGCTTTGTCGCGATGTTGGTTGCGCTCGGCATGACCGCGCTCAGGCCGGGGCGCAGCAGCACGTCGTCGAACGCGAGTCCCTCGGGAATCGGTTCCGCTTCCACGATCGCCATCGCCATGCGTCCTTTGGTTGATTGATGGGCGGACGGCGCAAGACTCACGTCCGCTGCATGGCGCGGCTGCCTAACACGGGCGGGCAAAAGTTCCTAGCGGCGCCGCGCCTTTCGGCGAGGGCCTCGCGCCCGGTGGGTTCGAAAATCAGCGCGCTGTGCTATTTCCGGTTCGGCGGTCGCGGCGATGGAGGTGAAATTGGCGCACAAACAGGACGACCTCGTCGAGGTCACCGTCAAATTGCCGGCGCGGCTGCGCGATCACCTCGCCTCTATTTGCTCGCGAGACGAGGTGAAGCTCGACGACATCGTCCGTGAGCAGATCGAAAGATGGCTTCTGGGCCAGACAATTGCGCTCCTCGAGGGCGAAGACCGGGAACGGCCGCCCGACGACGGGACCAAACGCTGACGCTCCGCGGCTTCCCACCCGGACCAGGCGCGCTCGCCCGGTGACCGGGCGCGACACTCTGCAGGCCGGGAAGCCGTCAGCTTACGCAGATCCGTTTCCGGCGCAGGCCGAGGAATCCGAGGCCCGCGAATCCCATCAGCGCGATCGCCCAGGTTTGCGGCTCGGGCACCGGCGCCAAGAGGAAATCGGCGTAAAGCTGGTCGAGAGAGGCGGTGGTCACGAAGGCGTTCAGCGGACAGTCGGTCGGGTCGCAGTTGAGCGCAAGATCGAAATTCATCATCGAGCTTGTGTCGAACGCGAACGCCTGCCGCAGGGCCTGGATCGCGTTGCCCACACCGGGGCCGAGGTTGATGTGAAAATTGGCCCAGCCCCATTCGACGCCGGTGTTGTAGAGTGTGACCTGGCCCGGCATGTTGTTCGCCGGGCCATAGGCGAGAAACAATTGCGCCAGCCACCAGTCGCTCTGGTTCACTTCCGAGGCATTGTCGCGCTGGGGCGCGTCGAAGAAGTTGAGCGTGTTGGCGGTCGCGATCTCGCCTCCTCCGAGATCGTAATAGGGCGTCCTGTTGGTGCTGTTGATGTCGACGACGTCCTCCATGTTCCCATACACCTGGTTTCCCGGCGCGCCGGTTGCGGGGTAGTTGTCGGCGACCACCTGGACCCAGTGCAGGGTGTTGTTCGCAGGCGGCGTGGGGGCGTTGGCGACCTGCACGCCGAAGCCAAGCGACGCGGTGTTCGCCGGCGCGTTCTGGTCTCCCCCGCCCGTCGAGCCGGCGATGCCCACGGTCTTCGGGCCGCCGGCGGTCACCTGATAGGCGGTGACGTTGAGCGTCCCGGCCGCCAGATTGGGCCCGGCCGCGAACGTCCAGCCGGCGCCCGCGCCGCCATATCTGCCGCCGAAGCCGGGGAACATAGCGTTTATGTTGCTGGCGTTGAGCGCGGTCCTCAGGTTGATCGGCGCGGCGTTCGGCAGCATCTGCCCCGCGGTCACCGTGACCGGCACAGGCAAAAGCGGCCAGGCGACGGCGATGTCGAATACGCCGTTGCCGACGTAGTAGATGGAGACGGGTTGGTACACCCCCGTGGAGCTAACCGTGTAGGCGCCGATCGTCGTCGATTGGGCCATCGGGGTGAAGCAAACGGCGGTCGTGCACGGAGGATCAGCCGCGCGCGCCAGGGCGCCGCCCGCGAGCGCCCAGATCAGGCCGAGCGCAGATCCAAGCGTCGCCGCGCCGCCAAGGCGGCGACCAATCGTTTGCGATTGCCCCTGCATGACCGCACCTCCCCTGCCGGAGGCGTGGTCCTTATCGCGCATGAAAAGAGCCCGACCGGACCCCGCCGACGCCGTCCCAATTCGCTTGTTGAAACACCCTAACAAAATCTGGGAAATAGTCCAGCGTTTTTGCCGGACCAGCGCCGCAGCGGCTCGCGCGGGGAAAGCGAAGCTTCTGCCTCAGATGCACCGCCCGCCGTCGACCTCGAGCACCACCCCGGTCAGGAAGCCCGCCTCCTCGCTGGCGAGGAAAAGCGCGGCGGCTCCGATGTCCTGCGGCGTCGAGAATCGGCCGAGCGGGACCGTCGCTTTGAAGGCCGCGCGCTTCTCGGGCGTGTCCTCGCCCATGAACATCGCCAAAAGCGGCGTCTCGCCAGCGACCGGGGCGAGCGCGCAGACCCTTATCTTGTCCGGCGCAAGTTCGACCGCCATCGATTTGGTCATCACATGCACCGCGCCTTTCGACGCGTTGTAGACGGTCAAGCCCGGCCGGGGGCGGAGCGCGGCGGTCGAGCCAATGTTGATGAACACGCCGCCGCCGTGGGCGCGCATATGCGGGACGAACGCCTGGGCGGTGAGCAGGATCGATTTGACGTTGACCGCGAAAATGCGGTCGATCTCCTCTTCCGTCACGTCCATCAGCGGCTTGTTGCGATGCGTCGTGCCCGCGTTGTTGACGACGATGTCGACGCGCCCCAGCGCATCGATCGCAGCGCGCGCCGCACGCTCGACATCGGCGCGGCTTGAGACGTCGGCGTGAATCGCCATCGCAGAAGAGCCGAACCGCTTGGCCGCCGCCTCGGCGACGTCGCCCTTGAGGTCGAGGCACGCCACCCTGGCGCCCTCGCGTACGAACGCTTCTGCGATGCCGAACCCGAACCCCTGCCCCGCGCCCGTGACCAGCGCCGCCTTGCCTTT
>Ga0335076_10008714_pt1 | contig 10242 bp, 8 predicted proteins | sample Lox_Sample_25_FD_206717 | JGI IMG/M metagenome (GOLD analysis project Ga0335076, IMG submission 206717) | Soil microbial communities from Loxahatchee National Wildlife Refuge, Florida, United States - Lox_Sample_2.5 | ecosystem: Environmental > Terrestrial > Soil > Wetlands | place: USA: Florida...
ATCGCGCCGCCGACCTGCTGGGCCGTGTTGAGCAGGCTGGAGGCGACACCGGAGTCCTGCTCGGCTACCTTGTGCAGGGCGACCAGGGCCAGCGGGACGAACACCAGGCCGAGCCCGAGCGAGCTCACGATCTGCGGGCCGAGCAGATCGCCGAAGTAGCTGGAGTGCTCGGTCAGCCGGGAGAACCACAACATTCCGCCCGCGACCATGGCGGCGCCGGTCACGATCAGCGGCCGCGGGCCGATCCGCGGTACTAGCTGCGAGGCCAGCGCGGAGGCGATCACGACTCCGACGGCGAACGGCAGGTAGGCGATGCCCGCCCGGATCGCGCTGTAGCCGAGCACGGTCTGGATGAAGAGGGTGAGGAAGAAGAACAGGCCAAACAGTCCGGTGGCGACGCACAGCATGATCAGGTAGGCGCCCGACCTGTTGCGGTCGGCCAGCACCCGCATCGGCAGCAGCGGGCGCGAGCTGCGCATCTCGATCAGCACGAACGCCACCAGAAGCGCCACGGCCGCGGCCAGCGACGCCAGCACCTGCGTGTCCCCCCAGTGCGACACCCCGTCGGACCCGGTGGCCGCCTTGGACAGGCCGTAGACCAGCAACGCGATGCCGCCGCAGCCGGTGACCGCGCCGGCCACGTCGACCTTGCCCGGCCGGCGGGGCGATTCATTCAGCACGCGCGGCGCCGCGGCGGCCACCACGATCCCGATCGGGACGTTGACGAACAGCACCCACCGCCACGACGCATAGGTGGTCAGGATGCCGCCCAGCAGCAGGCCCGCCGCGCTGCCGGCGCCGGCCATCGCCGCGTAGACGCCGAACGCCCGGTTGCGTTCCCCGCCTTCGGGAAAGTTGGTGGTGATCAGCGCCAGCGCGGTCGGCGCGATCACCGCGCCGCCAGCGCCCTGTATTGCCCTCGCGGTGAGCAGCCACGCCTGGCTGGTGGCGAACCCGCCGAACAGCGACGCCGCGGAGAACAGCAGCAGCCCGCCGACGAACACCCGCCGCCGGCCAAGGATGTCACCGGCGCGGCCGCCGAGCAGGAGCAGGCCGCCGAAGGTGACCGCGTAGGCGTTCACTACCCACTCCAGGCCGTTGCCGGAGAAGCCGAGTGCCTGCTGGATGTGCGGGAGGGCAACGTTCACGATGGTCGCGTCGAGCACGACCATGAGCTGGGCGGTGGCGATGACCACCAGAGCCAGGCCGAGGCGGCTGCTGCCGCGGCCCGCCGTGGCGGCGGGCGCGTAGTCGGGCAGGTCGGGGGCGCTGCCCGCGCCGGAGGCTGGCGAGGTCACGGTGCCTCCCTTGAATCTCCGAGCACGTACCCAGCGGCCGTGCAAGCTTCTGCGACGGGTCCAGGCTTGCCGCCAGCCATGTGAGAGGTCATCACCGGATCCCGGTGATCGCGCGCCGTTGACAGCACGCACGATGGCCTGGTACCGAGGGGAAGGTGCTCGGACGTGATTTGAAGGCGGGCCTTTGACGGTGGCTCCGGCAGCCCCCCGGCTGATCGACCGGGGTGATCTTCTCGCTGCACTGGATCGTGCGGCGGCGAGCACGGTGACGATCATCTCGGCCCCGGCTGGCAGCGGGAAGACGTCGCTGCTGCGCGCCTGGGCCGGGAGGCCGGGTCCACCGCGCCGGCTCGCCTTCGTCCAGGTGCAGCGCGGCCAGAGCGACGCCCAGCAGTTCTGGCTGGCGCTGCTCGGCGCGGTCCGTCACGCCACCGGTGCATCCAGCGGCGCGGAACTGCCAGCCGCGACACCCGACTTCAACGCACCGGCGATGGCCGACCGGGTCCTGTCGGAGCTCTCCGACGCTCCCGACGGCGTCACGTTGGTTATTGATGATCTCCACGAGCTGCACTCGCCAGAGGCCACGGCTCAGCTCACCCGGCTGCTGACGAACCTGCCCCCGCAGGTACACGCGATCGTGACCACGCGGCACGACACGCGGCTGCGGCTGCACCTGCTGCGCCTGGCCGGCGAGCTAGCCGAGATCCGCGCGGCGGACCTGCGCTTTTCCGAGCGCGAAACTCGCGAGCTGCTCGACGCCGCGGGCATCGCGCTATCCGACTCCGGGGTGACGCTGCTCCATCAGCGGACCGAGGGCTGGGCCGCGGGCCTGCGTCTCGCGGCGATCTCCCTCGCTGGCCACCCCGACCCGGAGCGGTTCGTCACCGAATTCTCCGGCAGCGACCGCACGGTCGCCGAGTACCTGATCGCCGAGATGCTCGAACGCCAGCCCCCCGATGTCCAGGATCTGCTGCTGCGCACCTCGCTGCTCGACCGGGTCAACGGCGAGCTGGCAGACCTGCTGGCCGGACGCCAGGGCTCGGAACAGATCCTGCTGGACCTCGAGGACGCGAACGCGTTCGTCGAATCGCTCGACCCCGAGCGCACCTGGTTCCGCTACCACCACCTGTTCGCCGATCTTCTCCGGCTGGAGCTGCGCCACACGCTGCCCGCGGAAATACCCGCGTTGCACCAGCGCGCCGCCCGATGGTTCACCCAGCATGGCCAGGTGGCCGAGGCCATCCGGCACACCCAGGCGGCACTGGACTGGCCCGGGGCGGCCCGGCTGCTCGCCGACCATTCGTTCAGCCTGACCCTCGACGGGCAGGCGCAGACCATGCAGGCGCTGCTGCGAGCCTTCCCGCCAGGCGCGGACCACCCCGAGCTGGCCCTGGTGCGCGCGATGGGCGACCTCGCCCAGGGGCACCTGGACGAAACGGCCGCCCACCTGGGGGTCGCCGAGACGTATGCCGAGACGACACCGCCGGAGCGCCAGCGCCGCCTCCGGGTGGCGATCGCGTCGCTGCAGCTGGCGCTGGCCAGGCGGCGCGGTCAGGTGGCCGGCGTCATCGAGCAGGCCCGATTCCTGGCCTCCCCGGTAACCGGGCCGTCCGACGAAGACATCGCGCTGGACAACGACCTGCGCGCGGTGGCGCTGATGAACCTGGGGACCGCCGAGGCGTGGTCCCTGGGGCTGCCCGATGCCATACGCCACCTCCAGGAAGGCGCCGTCCTGGCCCGGGAGATCGGCAGGCCTTACCTGGAAGTCGGCTGCCTCGCGCAGCTCGGTTTCGCGTATATCTTCCCTGATGCTGCCACGCCCAAGGCCGATGCGTTCGCCACGACCCAGCGGCGCTGCCGCGAGGCGGTCGCGCTCGCCGAACGGTACGGCTGGGACACGGAACCCGTGATCGCACCCGCGCTGATGACGCTCGCCGGCACGATGGTGTGGCTGGGTGAATTCGACGAGGGCGAGCGGTGGCTGCGGCGCACCGAACGGGCTCTGCAAACAGACACCGGGCCGGACATCAGGCTGCTGCTGCACCAGACGGCCGGCATGCTGCACGCCGGCCGCGACCGCCGCCGCGAGGCGCTCGAGGAGTTCGGCGAGGCCGAACGCCTGGCATCGCAGCTGGAGGGATCGCAGGCACTGGCGAGCCAGGTGACCGGCTGGATGCTCGCAACGCAAGCTCGCCTCGGGCTGCTCGGCGACGCCCGTGACGCCCTCGCGGCGCTCGATGACGAGCAGGCCAGCTCTGGTGAGATACGTAACGGCCGAGCGGCGATCTGCCTCGCGGAAGGCGATCCGGCCGCGGCTCTAGCCACGGTGGCCGACGTTCTGGACGGCACGGCACCGGTCCTTGGTTACGTCACGGTCGTTGAGGCCCACCTGCTCGCCGGGCTCGCCCATCGTGAGCTCGGTGACCAGCGCGCGGCGAACCAGGCGGCAGAGCGGGCGCTGGCCCTCGCGGAGTCTGACCGGCTGATCCTGCCGTTCGCGATGACCGGCTCAGCCGGGCTGCTCGAGGCGCTGCCCCGGCACCAGACCGGGCACGCCGCGCTGCTCGCCGACATCCTCGATGTCCTGCACGGCTCAGCCCCGGTGGCCAGAGAGCAGTCCTCGTTGCCGCCGGCGGAGGAGCTCAGCCCGGGCGAGCTCAAGGTGCTGCGATATCTGCCGACCAACCTGACCCGGCCCGAGATCGCCGGCGAACTGTCCGTCTCGCTGAACACCGTCAGCACGCACCTGCGCAGCATCTACGCCAAGCTCCAGGTTCGTGACCGGTCCTCGGCCGTGCAGCGCGCCAGGGAACTGCGGCTGCTGGCCGCCCCCCGCACGCGCTAGCCCGGCGCCACCGCGGCGCCGGCGTTGCCGGCGCCGGCGAATCACCGTGATCCGGTGACGCCTCCTCACCCGGCCGGCGGCAAGCCTGGTAGCGGCCCGCCTACCACCGAAAGGAGCTCCTCCGTGAGCGCCGAACAGCGAGAGAACCTCGACGCAATCCTGCGGCAGTCAGCCTTCCCCGCCGACAGCGACGTCAACGAGCAGCGGCGACAGCTCCGGGAGCTGCTATCGGCGCAGCCGCTGCCCGCCGACGTGACCGTGACCGCAGCCGCACTGGGCGGGGTCCCCACCGCCGAGATCACCGTCGACGGAATCGAACCTCGCCATAGTGTCCTGTACTTCCATGGCGGCGTGTACGTGATCGGGGACGCCTTCCTCGCCGCTGACCTGGCCTCGCAGGTTGGCCGGCGGACCCGCGGCAAGGTCATATCCGTCGACTACCGGCTCGCCCCCGAGCACCCGTATCCGGCAGCGGCCGACGACGCCCTGGCAGCCTACGAAGCCCTCCTGCGGGGCGGCACAGCCTCGTCGGACATCGTCTTCGCGGGAGAGTCCGCCGGCGGCGGGCTCGCCATTGCCACCCTGGTCAACGCCCGCGATCACGGGCTGCCCCTGCCCGCCGCGGCCTTCGTCATGTCACCGTATGCCGACCTCACGCTGGCCGGGGAGACCATGGAAACCAAGCGCGAGTCCGACCCGCTGCTCAGCCCGGAAGCGCTCCGCGCCCGCGTGACCGACTACACGGCGGGTCGCGACGCCGCTCTCGGGCTCATCAGCCCCGTATTCGCCGACCTGTCCGGCCTGCCGCCCCTGATTATCCAGGCCGGAACTCACGAGGTTCTCCTCGACGACGCCATCCGCCTCGCCCGGCAGGCTGCCATCGCCGACGTCGAGGTGACCCTCGACATCACCCCCGGGGTGCCCCATGTCTTCCAGGCTTACTACGCGATCCTCGACGAGGCGGCCGCGGCGCTGGACCGGGCCGGACAGCTCCTGTCAGCGCATCTCGCCAGCGCAGAACGCGTGACCGCCGTCGTGAACGACAGGAGTTCGACATGAGCGACGGGCTTGGCTGGAACGCTGCGACTATCGCGGAGTTCCGGGCGAACGAGGGCAGGGTTGGCGGGCCCTTCGAGGGCGCACCGATGGTCCTGGTGCATCACCGCGGCCGGAAAAGCGGGCAGGAGTACGTCACGCCCATGATGTACCTCCCGGACGAGACGGAACCGGACATCATCTACGTCTTCGGGACCAAGGGCGGGGCACCCAGCAATCCGGACTGGTACCGCAACTTGACCACCGCCGGTGACGGCAGCGTCGAACGCGGAACCGACACATACAAGGTGACCGTCCGCGAATTGACCGGCGCCGAACGCGACCTTATCTACGCCGAGCAAGCGCGGCGCTACCCGGGCTTTGCCGAGTACGAACGCCAGACTGCTGGAGTCCGCACCATTCCTGTGCTCGAACTCAGGCGGATGTAGCCCATCGCCCGGCGTGTCCGGACCGCGGCCAGCTCACACCGTGATGGCGATCTTGCCGCCGGGATGATGCTCCAGCATATGCGTGACTGCCGTTGCCGCCTGGTCGAGCGGGTAAGTCTCGGCGATGACCACCCCGACCTCGCCCGATTCGAGGAGCCGGCGGAGCGCGGTCAGGTTCTCGCGGTTCACAGCCGGGCTCACGAGCTTCACCTTGGTGGAGCCGAGTCCCATCAGGACTGCCCGCGCCATCCTGGGCAGGCCCGCGAAAAGGCCTTCGTGTAGTCGATGACGTGGCCGGCCCCGAGCGACCGGACCAGGACGTCGCCGGCGCCGATCGACGGTACCTCGGTCTCTCCGAGCCGGAGCACGCGCTCCGGCTTCCCAGCAGGCAACCCAGCAATTCACCCTTGTGATCAACTCCTGACCACGGCACCGGGCGGCGCGGCACGACCGGGCCGCCTGGCCCGACATCTCTGACTGCCCGGGTTCCCCTGTTACAGGCGGGAGGTGAGCTCGGCCACGATGTCCGCCGCCGGCTGCGGCTGTCTCGCGAGCGCGACGCTCTGTCCGGCCCACATCGAGAGCGCCTCGATGTCCCCGGTGGTCCCGGTCATCGGCGGCGCCGGCTCGTAACGGACGATGGCCTCGCCGGAGGCGAAGTGCGCGATCACGTCGCCCGCTCCTGGCCGCTGCGCGAGCGGGGGGCGGCCCGCGGCCTCCCACGCGTCGGCGGTTGAGTTGCGGAGCGCGCGGTGGGGGGAGTCGGGCCACCCGACCGAGTACAGGTTGGGGTACCGCTGCGCATCGGTCTCGGCGGCGGCTATCAGGCGACGCCGATAGTCCTCGTGGATCGGCATCTCCTCGGCCAGCAGGAAGCGCGTGCCCAGCCACGCGGCCTGGGCGCCGAGGGCGAGCACCGCGGCGACGCCGCGAGCGTCACCGATCCCGCCGGCCGCGATCACCGGCACCGGCGCGACCGCGTCCACCACGGCGGGCACCAGCGGCAGCGTCGCGACGGTCCCCCACACGTGGCCGCCGGCCTCCCAGCCCTGCGCGACGATCACGTCCACGCCGGACGCGACCGCACGCCGCGCCTCCTCGGCAGTGCCGACCGTGTGCATGACAATCCCCCCGGCGTCGTGCACGCGCTGGACGTAGCCGCTTGGATCACCCATGAAAAACGAGACGATCTGCAAGCCGGCATCAAGGGCCTGGTCAAGGCGACGGTGGCGGTCTTCGGTGAGGACGAGGTTGCCGCAGAACGGCCGCGCGGTCAGCGCCGCCGTCTCCCGGACCACCGCTCCGACGTCGCCGGACCACGTCAGCGTCAGCATGCCGAGCCCTCCGGCATCCGAGACGGCCGCGGCGAGCCGGGGAACCGCAACCATGGGCGCCAGGACTATCGGCTGTTCGATCCCGAGCAGGTCGCACACCGGTGTGCGCACCGCGGTCACGCCTTGCCCGGCTCGACATACGAGGTCGGCATCGACCCGGGGGACCGCCGGTCCCAGCCGTGGAAGTGCGAGAAATCGCCCGCGTCCCAGGCCGCACGCAGGCCCGGGGTGCTCAGGTCCCAGTCCGGGCGGATCTCGCTCGTGGCGGTACGCAGGTCACGCCACAGGTCGTAGAACGACGGGCGGCCCCAGAACCAGTAGCCGTTGTAAACGCTGTGCACGACGAGCCCCGGCTTGAGCACCAGCGTGTGCGGGATCATCGGGTTGTGCTCGGGGTCGGTGTACTCCTGAATGTCGAGGTCCTGCTGGACGGTCCGGCCGGGATCGGACAGGAAGGTCCACTGGGCGCCCACTGACGCGCGGAACTCCTGCAGGGTGTGATGGTCGTCGGTGGCGATCGTGGCGACCTGGGTGTAGGCCACGGCGATCTTCGGGTAGTTGGCTGCCAGCTCGAGGTGCTGCTGATGCTCTTTGGGGCAGTAGTTGCCGCGCGCCAGGGTCAGGATCAGCGGATCGCGGCCCTGAAGCTCGCTGAGCGTGCGCACCGTGCCGGTGTGGTCCGGCAGGGAGTAATCGGGGAAGGTGCCGCCAGGCCTGATGTCAGGACGCATCGGATGACCGCCTCTCACAGCTGTCTATGGACTGTCTGGTTAGCGAACCCGGGCACGCAGGAACTTCCCGATCCGCTCGGTGGCCTCGGCCGCCTCCGGCGTGCCGAGCATGAGCTGGTAGACGTGGGGCAGGCCCTCCCCGATCTCCAGGGTAACGTCGACCCCGGCTTCGGCCGCCGCCGCGGCCAGCCGCTCGGAATCGCTGAGCAGCAGGTCGGCGGTGCCTACCTGGACGAGCAGCGGCGGGAGCCCGGCTAGCTGGGCGAACAGCGGCGACGCCAGGGGTGTCTTAGGGTCGGCTCCGGCCAGGTAGCCGGAGGCGAACTGACGGAGCATGGCGGGGGTGGAGATCGGATCCTGATCGGCGCGCTCCCTCATCGAGGCCCCCGAGCTGGTCAGGTCCACCGTTGGGGACATCAGCACGGCGGCCGCGGGCAATGCCTCCCCGGCGTCGCGCGTGGCCACGAGCAAGGCGACGGCGAGCCCTCCGCCGGCCGAATCCCCGGCCACGGCTATCGATCTCGCGCCCAGAGCCTGGCCGGAACGCAGCCATCGCCACGCGGTCAGGACGTCGTCGATAGCGGCGGGGAAGGGATGCTCGGGGGCCAGCCGGTATTCGGGGAACAGCACCCGCATCCCGCTCGCCCGTCCCAGCCGGGCGGCCAGCTCGCCGTCGCTGCGAACCGACCCGAACTCGAAGCCTCCGCCGTGCAGGAACAGGAGCACCCGGCCGGCATCCGCTCCAGGAGCGGCAAGCCAGTGGGCTGGCACCCCGCCGGCGTTCACCTCGGTCACGAGCACGTCATCAGGCACCGGATAGAGGCGATCCCCCGGGGTGAAGGCGGCGCGGCGCTCTTCCAGCGTCGGCGGGGCCTGGCCGGCACTGGCCTGCTGCCGGTTCCTGATGGTGTCGATCGCGTCCCGCATTGCCTGGCTTGGCATATCGGCCTCCCGCTCTACTCTGTCACGGTCTCGAGCGCCGGTGCCTGCTGGCGTGCGCAGCCGACGCGGCGTGCCGGGCATGACACCATGGTGGCGTTCCCCGGTTCCGCGTCGCACCAGTGAAAATCCCTGGCCCGGGCCGGAGCCCGGGCCAGGCTAATCAGGAAAGAGCGGATCACCCATGAACAGTGCAGTGGATCGTGACGCCAGCACCAGGGCCCGGATTGCCGAGCACTGGGAGGCCTCCGAGCGCGGGGACAGCGACACCGAGCACGCGATCTACGCTGCCGACGGCATCCTCGACTACCCGCAGTCCGGAGAGCGCTTCCGGGGCCGGTCGACGATCCAGGCGCAACGCGGCGGGCACCCGGCGGAGCGCCACTTCACCGTCCTGCGGATCAGGGGCGGCGGCGACCTGTGGGTCAGCGAGTGCGTGATCACCTACGACGGCGCACCCACCTACTCGGTGAGCATCATGGAGTTCGCCGACGGCCAGGTGAGCCATGAGACCCAGTACTTCGCTGACCCCTTCCCGGCGCCCGCCTCGCGGGCGGCGCTTGCCGAGCGCATCCCGGACCGCGACCGATGAGTCCAACCGTGGCAAAATCAGCGCGTGCGGATCGGGATGCTCGGGCCATTGGAGGTTCGCGCTGACGACGGCAGCCTGGCCGACGTGCCGGGCGCGCGGCTGCGCGGACTGCTGATCGCCCTCGCGCTCAAGCCGGATCGCGTGGTTCCCAAGGCGTCGCTCGTCGACTGGATCTGGGGGGAGGACCCGCCCGCCGATGCGGCGAACGCCCTGCAGCGCCTGGTTTCCCGGCTGCGGAAGGCACTGCCGGGGGAGATGATCGAGGGGCAGCCGGACGGCTACCTGCTGCGGGTGGCGCCCGACGCGGTCGACGCCACGGCGTTCGAACGCCTCGTCATCGCGGGCCAGGTCCGCACCGGGGATCCTTCCCGGCGAGCCCGGCTGCTGCGAGAGGCCCTCGAGCTGTGGCGCGGTGCGGCCATGCAGGACGTCGGCCTGCTTGACAGCGCCGCGTTCGACGCCGCGGTCATCCGGCTCGAGGAGCTGCGGCTGACCGCCGCGGAGGAGCGCGCCGACGCGGAGATCACCCTCGGGCGCGGCGCGGAGCTGGTCACCGAGCTGACCGACCTGGTGGCCGCGCACCCGTTGCGGGAACGGCTGGCCGCCGCGCTGATGCGCGCCCTCGTCGCGGCCGGCCGCGACAGCGAGGCGCTCCTTGTGTACCAGCGCGTGCGGGAGGCCCTGGCCGACGCGCTGGGCGTCGACCCCTCCCCGGAACTGGCCGCGTTGCACGTCGCGCTGCTGCGGGGCGAGCTGGGCCGGCGGGAGGAAACCCGGAAGACTAACCTGCGTGCCGAGCTGACCACCTTCGTCGGCAAGGACGCCGATGTCGCCGCGGTCCGCGAGCTCATCGCCACTCGCCGGCTTACGACCCTGATCGGGCCGGGCGGGTCGGGGAAGACCAGGCTGGCCACGGAAACCGCGCGCACGCTGCTCGGCGACCTGCCGGACGGGGCCTGGCTGGTGGACCTCGCCGCCATCGGCGCGGACGGTGACAAGGGGGGCGGACCCGAAGGGCA
>Ga0335076_10008715_pt1 | contig 10242 bp, 14 predicted proteins | sample Lox_Sample_25_FD_206717 | JGI IMG/M metagenome (GOLD analysis project Ga0335076, IMG submission 206717) | Soil microbial communities from Loxahatchee National Wildlife Refuge, Florida, United States - Lox_Sample_2.5 | ecosystem: Environmental > Terrestrial > Soil > Wetlands | place: USA...
AATGAGCGCTAATCTGGCTGTGTCAGTGTCTCAGACTTATAAAAGTTGCTCATCTCAGTTCAGAATATGCCTCATAGAGGGACATATGGTCTTAGTAAGCGACTCATTAACAAGTATATAGATCACTTTTTTTTTTTTCGTCCATTAGATAGGAGGAAGAACAAGAAAAAAGATCATAAAACAAAGCCTCCAACGCTCCATATCTCCTGCTCCCCGTTGCTATCCCGACCAACTCACCGTCGCCGACCTGACCGACTCAATTGTGGCCAAACCGGGCCGTGTATCCCGTCACATGTAATGGGAAATTTCTGAAGGCGTCTTCTCGCCTTCGGCTCCAGGGCCCCGAAATGAAGGAAGAGCTGCCAAAAGTATGAGAAGCACGAATCAATCGAGTTGGCCCAATTCACTATAACATCCACCGCAGTTGTGTCAAGTGGGGTGAAAGTGTGGCATTAGTGAATTATCTGATATCAAGTCAGAATATTTATATTTGTACCATCTCCTAAATAGGCCCTTTAATCCAGGTACCTTAAAGTCGGCACGCAAGCAAGAAATGAATCAAACAGCAAAGAAAATGAACCAACCATACAAAAACTGCAGAAACACATTCAGCACTCAAGATACTCATCACTGCAGACGTCTCTTTTGCTTGGTCAATACAGCGGTACTACCCACGTCCCCAAAATTCTCCAAATGAACCAATTGTTCTATGGTTTTGTTGACTTCAGGGACCCCAGCGTCAATCATGCCACGAAGGATAGCTCTGTACACCTTGTAAAGGCTGGCTAAATGATTGTTCGTGTGCCCACCTTTGAGTTCTCTGGATGGTTAGCCCAAACAAAAAGGGGGGCAATTTATACTTGAAGAATATTTTCAAGCCCTCGAAACTTTTGGGCTGGAGATAATCCTCAACAGCTTTTCCCTTGAAAACTTCCGGGAAGTTCAGGCAACTTCGGTAACAATGTTCTTCGAGCCTACTTTGGCAAAAAGTGAACACCAATCAATGTCAAAGATGGAAGGGGCTTTTGTTACTTTGTGTACTTGAATCTCACCGAGCCGTTTCCGATACCACATCCGAATGGGCAGGGAGATTGGTCAGTTGGGCACTGATATTCGGCCGGCAACTCAATCAACAACACACCTCGCCAAACGTGGCCGTCATAAGATACTCTCCAAGCCCGAAATGCCACGCCGAGACCCTCAACCCTATATGGAACAGATTCCCCTACCAATTCCCATCTATGACTTTGACGTGTTCCACGTTCACTGATTGCACGTCCCCTTTGTCGAGTGGTTGACAGGATTTCTTCAAGGTGGATCAAGTTGATGTTGGAGTAATTAAAAGACTGAAAAGACGGGGAACCAACGGGAGGCGACTGGGGAGGGGAGGTCTTCGCTGAAGAGGAAGGCGTTGAAAGTGGTGAAACCGCAGTGGACGAAAACTCGCCGGATGGACAAACTAGGATGAAGGAAGAGCGTGGCTGAGAACTTGAGGTCAGAGATGGAGAAAGCGGAGAATCGTTAAACAGTGCAGGACGGTCGGGAGGTGATAGAGCTGATGACGGACTCAACTGAGAAGGCGGGGACGGTAATGAATTCTCCTGGGACTTAACGGAATTCGAAGGAGTGGGAGAGGAAAAAGGTGTTGATGGAAGAACTGTAAGGACAGGAACCCCAGGCACAGATGGAGGGCTAGCACGGGGCGGGGATTCTCTTCTACGTCGTTTGGCTGGCTTCTCGGGGCTGGCATGACGTTGGCGTTTTGTGCCAAAAGCGGCCATTGGGGCCGGGATTCGGCATGCGGGAATAAGACGTGGTGGAGATATGCTTTGAGGAGGCCGAGGCGGAGAAGGAGGAGCCGATGCTGCTGGGGCTGGTGGCCTGGGTGTTCCCGATGTTGCTGGTGCCGGCAACGGTGGAGAACTTTGGTCAGATGTCTCGCAGGATGAGTTCGACGACGTCAGACGAAGCTTTATCGCCGGCTTCGGCGCCTGACGGAACCGGGCGTTTCCCTCCGACTGCTGTTGCTTGTGGCCAGCAACCATCACTTGGGTCTTGTCTGCACCTCCAACCGGTCAGAATCTACGCAAACCGGAGCAGGGGAGGATTACCAGTCGCAGATTGACCCTGAAGCGGTTCGCGGGGCCTGAGACACTTGCGATCCTTCACATTAAATTGTGGCTCCTTTGCCACTCTTTCCTTCTCTTGGTCAAACTCCTCCTGTGCCTTTGTTAGGCGGTCATGAAAGGCCTTGTAGTCCTGCAGCTTTAAGACTGCCTTGCCTGTTGCAAGCCGACTCAGATTGTCCTTGCCGACAAGCCCGAGGACTGTGAAGTGCGCCTCCGCAGGGAGGTTGGAAACGAACCATTGCTGAGCAAGAGGGACAAGCCGATTAACATAGTGTGCGGAATCGTTGATGAGATGGGGGGGCAGACAGACAAACGACACCGTTTTACCGTGTGCGGTGGAGAGTTTGAGAGTAAAGGGCCTCAACTGGAATCCTGTGTCCTCCAGAGTGGCAAGGATCCGGGGCAGGGAGGGGAGACAATCGACTTGTTTTTCAATTTCCGTTTCCAAACTTGTCGCGAATAGCAGGGCGGTAGCCGAAGGGCAACAGCCACAGAGCGTTTTTGGAAGGGTATCAAGAAGTTTGTACAGCGCCCCGCTAATTGTTTAGTGTATTGAACAGTGTTGGGGCATCTTACGAGACCAGTGATTCAGGGTTGGACACACCATCTTCCCTAGAGTGGGACACACCATCTTTTCCAGAGTCAGACACACCATCTTCCCTGAAATCGCCAACAATTGCGACTACCTGGTGTTGAACTCCCGAATCACCAACCGCCAGGGCAACCCGATTTCTGACAATTTTATTGCCAAAATTAAACTTGGGCAAACGGTCATACGCCAAGCGAGGGAGAAAAGTCTTTCGTTGGGTGATGACTGGGCGGACTGGGCGGGAGATAGGAGGTTTTCCGTTGGAACGATGGTCATCGGTCTTACGACGGAGTTGGGAGACGTGGACCAGGAATGAGAGCATGACTGATGAGATGAGGCAGCGAGGTTGCTTCTTGACTTCTAAAGGGGCGAGTTAACGATGGCGGTAACAGATGCGTCCTCAAATATGGGCGCTCAACGAGGGGTTTGTTGTGTGGCAATAAGAAACAGAAGACGGCGGGGTGGGTCCCACTTATGCTGAGCTGCTTGGAAGACACAGAGAGGCTTATCTCCGACTTACAAACATTATGCAGGTGACTATGTACATTCGCCAAAGGGGACTATGTCCATTTACGTGAGTGAAGTGTTGTTTTACCGGACGCAAAAATACAAATCAATATGTCTTTTTCACGAAACTTAAAAGGGGTCCACCATCCCGATTTCCTTGTTGGGACAAATGCCTGTCCTTTCCCAGCTATCACATTTCGGCCCGTGCTCTTCGGGATGTAAAAGAACGTGCCAATGTCCCTTTTGGGAAGGTTTTTCGCAATCATATTTCGGACCGTGCGCTTCCGACCGGAAAGCACCCGTTAATGTCCTGTTTGGGAGAGATGGATGGTCTTTTTTAATTAGGAGTCAAAGCGCTTCCGGATGGAAGGAATGGAAACCAGTCAGATTATCGGTCCATATCTGAGGATGGTGGCTTAGCCCGCCATGCGCGCAGTATACGAAATTTCGAGAATCGTAATTGTTTTGTCCGTCCCAGTTGAAGAGAGATCGAGGTGTGAGGGGGGATATAGTCCGGCCCCCTCATTTCCACCGTGATTGTTTGCGTTGCTTCTTTGCTAGCACTCGCACCAGACATATAATCTACCGGAGCCGCTTTGGCCACATGGGCGGATATAATCCGCGAGATAGATGAGGTCGTCATTCTGTACGTAAATATGCGCGCATGGATTAACTTTGACGACGCTCGGTCCGCACAAATCCGTCGGAGACGCTTTGGCCGGATGTGGGATATAATCCGCGGTAAGAGACGAAGGCAATTCCCCGTGTTCTGATTTCTGCGGTGCATCGGGCCCAAACCTTTGTTTGCACTTCTTCCCTCATCCCTTGCTCGACCACTAATTCCCCTCACAATTATCCGCAGCATCTCGGCGCCCACCGCCTAGCGGAACCTTGCTTCAACGCGAACTCAATGTTTCCCTCGTCTCACCCCACCTCTGGACTTTCACTCATCCTCTCCTCTGGCCCATCGTTGTTCGTTCTCTTTTGTCTCACTGTGTTGCCATTCAATGCCTTCCCGCTCTTTCTCGTCGTTTATTTCGGTAAATGCGTTTTGATGCGATTGGTCTGGCCTCGGCGCCCTCCGGATTACGATACGCTTATTGCCTTCTCTCTCCACATCTCCGACTTATTCTGGTTCAGCGTAGCCCTTATTGTTCTCCCTTACATTTTGCATGGCCTTGCGTTTTTGCTTGACGCTTCTGCTTTGTCCGTCCTCCGTCTCAGCAATCGCATTCCCCAGGCCAACGCGACGGCCGCCATTGCTTTGGAGTGCAGCCTGATCAGTTTCCAATGGATCCAAGGGCGTTATGTGCGGATCCCGCCTTGCAAGTTTTGGCTGACGATATAGTTCAAGAAATGCCCAACCCGTTTTCAAGAGACCCTCTGTCACGGTTGTATTTTTCAGTCCGTAATGAGCATACCTAAACTCTTCACCGGGACGGAACAGCCTCTCGAAACGTTCACAATTTCTTCGGCCTCTGAGGATTCTTTTGTTCAAGAGCACGATCACAACTCGAAAGCTCTCATGACGCGCCAAAAGGAGACAAAGGTTTCAAGCGTTACTCCGAAACGTCATCGTCAAGAAGCGGAAGGGGCTCTTCCTTCTCCAGCACGTCGGAACCCTCCACGAGACCAGTACGCTCCTCGCCCTACATTCAGCTTCTAACTTTATCTGTAGTGCGTCACCAAGGTCTTACAATATGCGCGAGCTATCAAAGGCATCCATGGCCAGAAAAAAAGAGCGGAATGTAGATTAAAACGCGAAGAATTACGCAGTCCCAATGACGTGCAAAAGCGGTGACGCGGCAAGGATTGGTGACTCGGCATAAAGTTTGCCAAGTTGGCCAGGTGGCATTAAAGTTGCCAGATTGTTGAACACATCGATTTGACGCATCGGATTACACGTTGAATATACGTGACATCCAAATATTCTCAAGTATTTAATTAGCTCGAATAGTTGAATCGAAATATTTTGCCAACACGATGAAAGTTTCTAACCACAATGCCAACCGTTTATCTCGACAGCAGCGAATTTTGAACCAAAATCCGTTCCTGCTTCCTCTTCTCGGCGTCATAGGACGGGCCAAACTTAACAAAGGTAGACCGCGTTCGGGGGTGAATATTGACTTACTGTGGGGGGTCTGGAGGATGTGGAAGTGATCGTGTGAAGAATGACGGTACGTCGGAGAAATCTGCGTCCACGCTCCCGAAGGGCGCCAACCAATTCGAGAGCCTTCATGTCATTCGTGGTGGTAAAGGGTCAGCGAACTTGAAGGTATGGTTGGTATGCATACTTAGGCTAGCTGAAAAATTATATGCTTTGATCCAGAACAAAAGTCGCAATCCCAAACCTTCCTCCTTGCCCAACACAATTGGCGCATAATTTTTCTTGTAAATATAGACGAACATGAAACGCAAGACAGAACAAGAGAATACACAACATGAGTAACAGAAACACAGGAAATGAGGGATTTTCCAACCGTGACAATGAGGTGGAGCCTGCTACACTTTTGCACTTATCCATCCTCTTAATCCATATCGCTGCATCTCTCATTCCTTCACTCAATTCTTAAGCAACACCCCATTCCCAAGTGTCTTCTTGATCCACGTCACAGACTCGTAATCCTCAAACTTCGGCCGTGATATCTTGGTATTTTTGGTGCCAGCTATAAAGAAACGTGCGGAGACCAAACCTTGCCGGGTGTTTGTAACATGATTTCCCATCGGCGAGTTCGATATTTCATCATTGGCAAGGTGTGATCCTGCGATATCTGACTGATTGCGGGGATGTAGTCCTGTCTGATCACCCAAGGACATAATCCCACCTGCAATAATCTCACAGATCGCCAAAGATTTTGCCTCCGATATCCGGTGCTTTCGATTTTAATATGCAAACCATTCAGGTTTGAAATGCAAGGTAGACTTGGCGTGACACGTTGCGGCGAACTTTCGGTTTTAATGTGCAAATCTGTAACATGGGAGATCTCGTCCTTATCAGGGTTTTCGACGGCAGAGCTGATTCGTAACGACGAAGACACGGAGGCTGACCCTTACCAGGAATATCCTACGACGACAGGGCTCATTCATGACGAAGAACAAGTATTTCTAACTCTGACAGAGCTAATTCATGGCACCGAGGAATGATTTCGCGGAGATTGACCCTTACCATGGGTTTTCGACGCGGAGTGGATTCGTAACAACCGAGACACAAGGATTCCATAGAGACTGACTGTCACCAGGGGCATTTTCCAACATCGGAGATTTAACAAGCTTTTGGTTTTACATGCAAAGCAAAACATGACATGATGCGCCATTGCAATCCCAGTTTTCGGTTTTGACATGTAAAGCTTTAACATGATTGCTGAGGAGCGGTATCTGATGGATCACTGAGGATATAGTCCTGCCTAGGATATCTCATTGCCTAGGCTCAAGGATATAGTCCCACTTGCAATATCTGAGATGTTGTCATGAAGTTCAGGATTGCAACTTTTGTTTTGGACCGAAGTATATATTTTTTCGGATAGCCTCCTTAGCCATAACCTACAACCGAATATACCTTCTGACCACACCAAACAGTTCCTGGACCCTTTAGCACAAATGGCGACCTACCCAGGATTTTGAAGTGCTGGAAGGTATTCACATTCCTCACTCTACGGACTACAGTTGACAACTTCCTTAACCTTACCAACATTACGTCTTTGACACACGAATTCTTTGCGCTTGCCGAAGCCCTCAAGCCCACGGTCAGAGGCACAAAGCAGATCCTCCCAGCAATAACCCTGGACAATGGTTCAACCTGCGTCATACATTTCTCGCTCTTTACTTGCTTCTTCATTGTTTCATTCATGGTCCTCACTACCATCAGTACACTTGCTCTGTCCTTCGTTTTTGTCTACACCCGGCAAAGCGCCCAGCAACCTCCTCAGGCTCCTCTGCTGAAATGGGTCATGCAACACCGGTGAGTCCTGCGGCATCGTCGGCATTGCCGTTGGAACTCCACTTGTATCGACCAATCAATTGTTCAGAAAGGTTATGTGCCTTCCGCATTTACGCCCGCTTCTGCTTCGGCCCCGCTTCAAACTCGTGATCAAGCCACCCGATTCGAACAATCAATTCACCAATTACAACCGTTGGTCAAACCCATGTCTCCCTCACCCGCGGCTCCTCCGCTCACTGATCAACCTCTTCCACTCGTTGATTGGCCGCCTCCGGTCATTGATCGGCCCTCTCCGCCACCCCTCCGCTTACTGATCGACCCTCTCCGCCCATCCTGCCCACTCACTGATCTGCGCTCTCCACTGCCCTCTCCGCTCTTGGCAGCAGCACTCTTGGCACTCCTGGCAGACCCCGTGCTTACAGAATGGCCCCTTCCGCCCCCAACAAAACCCTCACCTGCGGCTTCATTATTGGCAAAACTGTTACAATCTTTCCCCTCGGCAATTCCCTCGGCAATTCCCTCGGCAATTCCCTCAGCAATCCCATCGGCAATCCCATCGGCAATACCACCGGCAGCAATCTACTCTACAAAATCTTCCTGGCAGACTATTGATCTCACTGGTCTCAAAGATTTCGGTATTAGTAGCGATGACCAAGTGACTCTCCAGGCGGTACGAAGCGATGGTGCTCTGGTAATTCGGTCCATGTCTTGATCTTCATCGTCTCGGCCTTGGTCTCCTCAGCTACAACAATGCGCTTGGTGTGATAGTCACCACCACACCAAATCAACAAGTTCTGAATTCCAACAGGCAAACATGTCTAGCAGAGTCTATGTCAATGATGCAAATCGAGTTGAATATTGGGCTACGGCCACTAAACTTCCCCAAATGACTGGCAAATGCGGCATCAGAATTATATACAAGAAACTGATGGAACTGAAAGAACAGCTTGGCCTGACCAGAAATTATGACCCCTCATGTGTCAGTATCCTGCAGAGTGTGATAAAGGGTTTCTCAGCCTGATCGCTTGTGGCGATTCGATCCACATGGTCATTCACCTCATATCGGAAATGGAAAATGGAAATTTGGAAATTTGGAAATCTCAGAATACCTGGTAAGGTTTAGCCTCGAAACTGGTTATCACACAGGGGACCGCATCACGGATATTGCAGACAGGACTATATCCTTGGGCCTAGGCGATCATATATCCCAGGCAGGACTATATCCTGAGCAATCCATCAGATACTACTTGCCGATCATTGCAAATTAAAACCGAAAGCTCAAATCACGATGGCGCATCATGCCATATCTGTTCTACATGTAAACCCGGAATCGTGTTGCAGCTTTGCACGTTAAACCGAAAGCTCGCCTCCATCAGATCATCATCATCCTGGTTGAAAATCCTCGTTTCTCATCGCCGTCAATCACCTCTGTCGTTGGAAACCCCTGATAAGGGTCAGCCTCCAAGATCGTCTTCGTCGTCACGAATCAGCCCTGCGGCAAAAACGGCTGGTATAGATCTTGTTCCTCGGCGCTATGAATCAGCTCTGTTGTCGTTGAAAACCCCTGGTAAGGATCTTTGTCCCTCAGCGCCACGAATCAGCTCTGTCATTGTTGGACATTCATGGTCATCGTCGTCACGAATCCCCTCTGTCATCATCGGAAACCCCTGGTAGGGTCGCTCCCGGCCTAATGGGCCACCCCCCTAATGAGATGGATCCACCAAAAATTTCGACACCGCCGATCCTTTTGTGTGGGGAATGGGGACCCAGGTGTGATCTTTTCAGCCCCATACACTCCACCCAGATGTTGAACATGTGAAATGGCCATTGAATCAAATCTAAGGATAGGTAATGCAAAGCACAAGAAGAGGCCAGGGTACTTTGACCTCATATATTGAGAGATGTGGTGCTTTTACATCCAGAAATTGCGCTAAAATCTCATTGGGGGGGTGGCCCATTAGGCCAGGAACGACCCTAAGGGTCAGCCTCCAAGAAATGGTCTTGGTCGTCACCATGAATCAACTCTGTCATCGTCGGAAATCCCTGTTCTTCGTTGGATGAATCAGCTCTGTCATCGTCGGACATCCCTGTCTTCGTCGTCACGAATCCGCTCCGCGTCGAAAGTCTCTGGTAAGGGTCAGCCTTCAAGTTTTCGTCGTTACAAATCAACTCTGTCGGCGGATACCCCTGGGAAGGGTCAGATCTCCCGTGTTACGGCTTTGCACATTAAAACCGAATGTTCACTGTCTTTGCCCTCGCCACTCAGCTCTGTCATCGTCGGAAACCCTGGTAATGGTCATATCTCCCATGTTACAGCTTTGCACATTAAAACCGAAAGCATTGGATATTGCAGGCAAATCTTCAGCAATCAGTCAGATTATTGCAGGCGGGATGAGATCCTTGGGCTTGAGCGATCAGATATCATGGGCAGGACTACAGCCTCAGCAATTGTCTGTCAGATATCGTAGGATCACACCTTGGCTATCATGAAATCTCCAAATCGGCAATCGGAAATCGGAAATCTCAGACACCTGGCAAGGTTTGGTCTCCACAACTGCGTGTTTCTTTATGTCTCGCACGAAAAACATCAAGACATTGCGGTGGAAGTTTGAGGATTGAGAGTGAGTGATGCAGATGAAGAGTGCTGGGGGATTGGATTATGATGAAGAAATGGATGTACAAATGAAAGCTGTGTTGATGTGGATGAAGATGTAAAGGCGCAGCAGGCCCCATCTCATTGTCACGACCGAAGATCATTCATTTCCTGTGTTTCTGTCACTCATGTTCTGTATTGTCTTGTTCTGTCTTGCCTTTCATGTTTCGTTTGTATTTACAAGTATAATTATTGGGCAGTTGTGCTGGGCAGGGAGGGATGTCATGAAGTTCAGGATTGCAAATTTTGTTTTGGACCGAAGTATATATTTTTTCGGATAGCCATAGAGTACCCGGTCGCGATTTGGACCAGGTCGCGATTTGCACCACGCAATTTGGAAATTTTCACTTTGTGAAGGCCGACAACCACCATGCCAGCGCGCAAAAGCCAAAAGCGGGCCGAAGCGGATAAACGGATCGAAAAGGCC
>Ga0335076_10008717_pt1 | contig 10239 bp, 10 predicted proteins | sample Lox_Sample_25_FD_206717 | JGI IMG/M metagenome (GOLD analysis project Ga0335076, IMG submission 206717) | Soil microbial communities from Loxahatchee National Wildlife Refuge, Florida, United States - Lox_Sample_2.5 | ecosystem: Environmental > Terrestrial > Soil > Wetlands | place: USA...
GACCCACACAATTTGATCGCCGTTGAAAAGGGCCGGGTTCTCAAAGACGAGACCCCGGAAAATAACGTTTACACGCGCGCAGCCGCCAGTCTGCACAGCTGGATCGCGGAACACGTCATTCAGCAGGACCCAGCGCCCGCCTTTTACGCTTACTCCCAGGAGTACGTTGTTCCTGGCACTTCGCTCCGCCGGACGCGCAATAGCTTCATCGGGCTGGGCAAACTCCAGGAATATTCCGACGGAGTTATTTTTCGCCACGAACATACGTTGTCGGGTCCAAAGGCCGACCGCCTGGAACTGCTCCGCCATACCCGCACCCACACCGGGCAACTGTTCATGATTTACTCGGACCCCGCGCACGCGGTCGACCAGGTTCTCGAGCGCGTACAAGGCTCCCAGGCTCCTGTGACTGAATTGACGGATGAATATGGCGTGATTCACCGGCTTTGGCAGGTCACGGACCCTCATCACATCTCCGCGATTCAGAAAGGCATGGCGGACCAGAAGCTCGTCATTGCAGATGGCCATCACCGCTACGAAACCTCGTTGAATTTTCGCAACGAAAATCGCACGCGTGCAGCCAAATTGATCTCCGATGCCGGCTACGAATTTTCGATGATGACGTTCATTAACGCTCGTGCAGAAGGATTGACTATCCTTCCCACTCACCGGGTGGTCGCCAATGTTCGGGATTTCTCGTGGAGCGCGATACGTCGGTACCTGGAGCCGTGGTTTGCCACTGAGGTTTTTCCTTTCGAGGGGCCGGCGCCGCGCCACGAAGTGGCCAAAAAGTTTCTCGATGCGCTCTCCACTTCTAAATCGCATCGTTCCATCGGCGCATATCCTGCGCCAGAAGGAACGCACCGGGCATTTTATCTGCTGACTCTCCGCCCGGAGGCAGACTTGGCGCAAATTCTGCCTGGCGTGTCTCCTTTGCAGCGCGAACTCGATGTTGTTCTGCTGCATCAAGGCATTCTCGAGCCTGCTCTTGGCATCACGCCCCACGCCGTGGCTGCTGAAGCAAATCTGACGTACGAGCGCGAAGCCACTGCGGCTCTGGACGCGGTCGATCGCGGCGAAGCACAAATCGCGTTTCTCCTGAACCCCGTCGACGTCGACCTTGTGGTTCGGGTAGCTACCGCTGGCGAAGTGATGCCGCAAAAGTCCACCGACTTTTATCCCAAACTGCTCAGCGGCATTACCATGTATCGGATCCCGGAGTAATGGATAGCGGGCTGCTCGGGCAAGTTTAGCCCACAACAAAAAAGGGGCAGGAATAAAGCCTGCCCCAAAAATTCAGCAATTCAATGGTGGTGCTATTTGCTGAAGCTGGCGACCGCTTCCGCTTCGGTGTTATATACGTCGAAGATGGTCATCAGCTTGGTAATCTGCAGCACTTCCTGGAACTTCGTGCCCAGATGGCACAGCTTCAACGCCGCGCCCTGTGCTTTTGCGCTGTGGTGGGACGCCACCAGCGTGCCCAAGCCCGCGCTGTCGATGAACGTAATATTGTCCATGTTCAGCACGATTTTCTTTTTCCCCTCGGCCACCAGCGATTTGATTTTTTCGCGCAGTGCGTTGCTCTCCTCGCCCAGCACGATCCGGCCATCCAGCGCCGCCACCGTTACGCCGTCCACTTCCCGAGTCGTTATCTTTAATGCCACGTTTCGTTCCTCCTCATCGCACTGATCCGGCGGCAACCCGGGCCGGAACCGCGAAGCATATCTGTTTTTGGTCTTTCCGCAAAGCTGTCTTTTGGCCCTGACGCTTGGACGGCTTCGCGTTAATAGTAATCCGCGCAGGACATGTAATACCCGCATGCGTCGCACACCAGCTTGCACCTTCTGGACTGCAGCCTTTGCGAACACACCGGGCAATACCGGGACGGATCTTCCTGCGCTCTGGCCGCCGACGGCCCTGCCGTTTCTTCACTCGGTGGCAGTCCAGCAGCAGCTGCGCCCCGAATTTCTTCCAGGGCAATCTCCCGCTTCCCGTCCTGTTTCACGGCCCCACGGTTATAGCACATCCCCCTATCGGGGCGAAAGCGCGTGCGGCCCTCAGCGCTGAGCGCCCGGTCACATTCATCTCCCCTCGGTTTTGTTTCCCCCGGACCTTTGCTAACCTCAACGGCCATGCGAATACCCACAGTGCTGACCATTTTCTTTGCGGTTGCGTGTGCTGCGCTGGCGCAAAACACCAAACCGATGCCCGAGCGGCTTGCGACGCAAAATGCCTTGTTTGAGGAGTACTACGAATCCGAACTGCGCAATTTCCCGCAGCGTGCCACGGCCTTTGGCGATTATCGCTACAATGACCAACTCGCCGACTATTCGCTGGCGGGGATAGCTCGTCGAGACAAATCCAACCGCGATTTCCTCTCGCGCTTACGAGCTATTTCCGCAGCAGGATTTTCCGACCAGGACCAACTCTCGCACGATCTCTTGATTCGCGTACTCCAGCAGCGCATTGCCGATTACGACTTAAAAGAATTCGAAATGCCCATCAACCAACAGAACGGCATCCATTCCGAGCTTGCCGATCTCCCGCTCGCTGTTCCCTTCGATTCCCTGAAGCATTACGAAGATTACATAGCCCGCCTTCACCAAGTTCCCCGAGTCCTGGCGCAGACGACCGAGGTGCTTCGCGCCGGCATGAAGGACAATTTGATGCCCGTGCGCTTTCTCCTCGAAAAAATCCCGAATCAATGCCAGGGAATCATGGATGCCGACCCGTTTCTGCTCCCGACGGAAAAATATCCTTCTACTATTTCGCCTGGAGACCAGAAGCGCCTGACACAACAAATCACCGACGCCATTCACAATGACGTATTTCCCGCCTATAAATCTTTCGCTACCTTCGTTGCTACCGAATATGCTCCGCATGGCCGCGCGACCCTGGCCATCACCTCGCTGCCTGACGGCCAAAGGCGGTATGAAAACGACATCTACGGGCGTACGACCACGCATATGACTCCCGAGGAGATTCACCAGCTTGGGTTGCGAGAGGTCGAGCGCATCGAAGGGGAAATGACCGCGCTCGCTAAAAAGGCCGGCTTTGCCGATCTAGCTGCCTTCCGGGCCTCGGTCAAAACAAATCCCAAATATATCCCCACATCGGCTGACCAGATCCTCGACGACTTCCGCCGCTACATCGCGCAGATGGAACCAAAGCTTCCACAGCTTTTCACGCTTCTTCCCAAATCTCCCGTGACGGTCGAAGCAATTCCACCGTTCGACGGTGGTGCAGCCACGCACTACGTCACTGGCACCCCCGACGGCCGACGGCCCGGCCGCGTTGTTGTAGCTACCTCCAATTTCGCGGATCGATCACTGATCGATGACGAAGCCATCGCCTATCACGAGGGAATTCCCGGCCACCACATGCAATTGTCCATTCAGCAGCAACTCACCAGCCTTCCGAAATTCAGGCAGCACGGACTCGGTTTCAATGCGTACACCGAAGGCTGGGCGCTGTACGCCGAACAATTGGGCAAGGAGGTTGGATTTTATCAGGATCCGGTTTCCGACTATGGCCGCCTGTCGTCTGAACTATTCCGTGCCGTTCGTCTTGTGGTTGATACCGGCATACATTCCAAAGGATGGTCGCGCGAGCAGGTGGTCGAATACATGCGAAAATCCGGGGCGGTCGACGAACCTACCATTCAAACCGAAACGGACCGCTACATTTCCTGGCCCGCGCAAGCTCTCAGCTACAAACTTGGCCAATTGAAGATTCGCGAGCTTCGCGAACATGCGCACAAGGAATTGGGCGCCAAATTCGATATCCGCACCTTCCATGATGAGGTCCTCAACGGAGGCACGCTTCCTCTCGACATGCTCGAAGGCCGCATCAATTCCTGGATCGCTCAACAGAAGGCCAACTAAGTCTGTTGTATGCTATCTCGGGAAATCGGAGGACTGCCTTGACCCGTTTCTTGCCAATGTCATTCAATCGTTGGGGCTGGATTGTTTTTTTTCTTTTCACAATATCGTTGCAAGGGGCCGGTCTTTTCGCGCAGTCAACCAAGCCTCACCCGTTGCGAATCGAAGTGACCTTCCCTGCTTCGTTGAGCGACGGCAAACCCTTAGACGGGCACATCCTGCTTGGCATTTCGACGGATAAATCCAGCGAGCCGCGCTTCCAACTTCGCGAGGAAGAGGCCACCAGCGCTCAATTCTTCGGCCTGGACGTGGACAGCTGGAAGCCTGAAACTCCCGCGATCGTCGATTCCACTACGTTGGGCTACCCGCTCAAATCGCTCGAGCTACTGCCTCCGGGTGACTACTACGTCCAAGCCGTCCTGAATGTCTATGAAACCTTCCATCGTGCCGATGGTCACACTGTGAAGCTCCCTCCGGACATGGGCGAAGGCCAGCAATGGTTCGCCAAACCTGACAATCTGTTCAACAAGCCACAGTTCCTCCACGTAGACCCGCAATCGAACAATGTGATCCGCATTAGCCTCACCGAGAAGATCCCCCCGATTGGAGCGGCCAAAGACACTAAGTACGTTAAGCACATTCGCATCCAGAGCAAACTGCTCAGCGCCTTCTGGGGGCGGCCCATGTATCTGGGTGCCATCGTTCTTCTCCCAGAAGGCTTCGACGAGCATCCCTCCGCGCGCTACCCACTTCTGGTCCATCAAGGCCACTTCGAGCACGACTGGGAGTTCTTCCAACACACTATTCCCGAACACGCTGATGGTGAAGACTTGCGCTTTTTCCAATACGCCAATCGTTTCTATGATGATTGGATATCTGGCCGTCTGCCCCGCATGCTCATTCTTACGATTCAGCATGCGAATCCATACTATGACGATTCCTATGCCGTGAACTCCGCCAACGTGGGTCCCTACGGCGACGCGATAACGCAGGAACTCATACCCGAAGTCGAGAAACGCTTCCGGGCCATCGGCCGACCTTGGGCCCGCGCTGTTGAAGGTGGTTCGACCGGCGGATGGGAAGCTACCGCCTCGCAGATTTTCTATCCGGATTTTTATAATGGAGCGTATTGCAATTGCCCCGATCCCATCGATTTCCGCGCCTATCAACTCGTCAACATTTATGAGGATAAAGACGCTTTCTACACAGACGGCGTGTTTGGCAAGGTTCCTCGGGGGGAAGAGCGCACTGCACAAGGCGCGATCCTTGCGGTTATGGAACCCACCGTGCGGCGCGAAGAGGTGATGGGGACGCATGGACGTTCGACCGAGCAGTTCGGTATTTGGCAAGCCGTTTTTAGTCCGGTGGGCGCCGACGGGTACCCAAAGCCCATTTGGAATCCGTCAACCGGGGAGATTGACCCGCAAGTCGCCGCCTATTGGAAAGAGCACTATGATTTGCGTTTTATCCTGGAGCGCGACATTCAGATCCTCGGGCCGAAACTCGCCGGCAAGATGCATTTCGCCGTCGGAGACATGGATACCTGGTACCTGAATAACGCTGTTCATTACATGCAGAATTTCCTCGATTCTCCGAAAAACCCCTATCGCATCGCCGATTTCGAATTCAGCCCGAACAAGGCGCACTGCTATATGGGGGGAGGAGACATTTCCAATGTCGAGAGCTTTGGGACCCTGTACCAGCGCATCATGCCCAAGATCGCTAAGCACATGACGGCCACGGCTCCGTCGGGCGCGGATATGAGCTGGAAGTACTGAACGGCCACCTTTGCTTATGCTGCATTCCAGTGCACAATGGTCACACGACGGCGGACGCGTGTATCTGTTCGTTGTTCTTTTACGTCCAAGAGAATGAAAGGTAGCTGTACCGCCTCTGGAGCGCTTGATGCGCAGACCAATTGTTCGTCTAGGCCTCTTCGTTTTTGCTCTGCCTTTTAGCTTGTCTGCCCAACATGGGAACGGTTCAGCCTCGCCTGCGGCGGGCGGTGTGGGACATTCGGGTCCCGCGGCTGCGCCTGTAGTGGTCCGTTCCACTCCGGCCCATGCGCCGTCTCATGGTTCCGTCAACAATGTGAAACCGGCCAGACCTCATCCTAGAAATCCAAATCCTGGTCCTAAACCGCCAGTCAATTCGGGCACTGGTTATCCGGTCGTGTCCCGCGATTGCAACCAGCATTTCAGCTATCCCATCCAAGGTCTGAGCGCCTGCCCCGCTCCGCAAATTCCTTACTATGGCGCTACCTATTTTCTTGCGGTTCCTTATTATGTAGACACGTCTGCCCCAGGTCAGGAGCAAATGCAGGAGGAGAGTCAGGACCAAGCCACGAACGATGATCAGCAGAGCACTGGCGACGTTACTGAGGATTCACGGCAACCGGCGGATTCGGTGGAGGATCATCCTTCCACGGACTCCCTCTCGGAGTTTGTATTTATTCAGCGCGATGGGAGCAAGTTTTATGCGGTGGCTTACAGTTTTCTGAAGGACAAGATTCAGTACGTTACGGTGGATGGCGTACGGCACACATTGAGTGTCGATGCCCTCGATTTCGATGCCACGCAAAAAATCAACGAGCAACTCGGAAACACCATTAATCTTCCCAGTCTACCGCCCTCGGGCGTAGCGCTGAATATCCAGCCTGTGCCGCTGCGCTAGTTTTTCTTTAAGACTTCTGCATGGGTTCGGGCATCACGTATCCCGAGGTGGCCGGCAAGCCCGCCCGTTCCAGTTGTACGGTGCAGTGCTGAATCCCAAATTCGCTTACCTTTTTCGCGATAGCCGTAATCACTTGTTCGCATTTATCCATATGCATGTCGGGGATTCGCGCATGGCAACTGAGCGCATGGTGCTCCCCACCCAGAGACCAAATGTGGATGTCATGCACCTCCGAGACGTGGTCTACGGTCAGGATCGCTCGCGCCACTTCTTCCACCTGCATCCCTCTTGGCCGTCCTTCCAACAAGATATGCGCAGACTCCCGCAGAATCCCAATAGACGAATACAGCACGAGCAGTCCGATTCCCAAGCCCAGGAGCGGATCGATCCAATTCAGGTGAGTGTATTGCATCACTACCGCGCCCGCGATGATGGCAACGTTCGAAAGCGCATCCCCGAAGTTATGCACTAGGATGCTACGCAGGTTCAGGTCTCCACGCCCACGAATCAGGGAAAGGGTAATCCCGCCATTCACCGCCAAGGCTGCCAGGGAGGTCCAAATCATCCAACTCTCGACCACCTCGACGGGGTTCCGCAGACGTTCAATGGACTCATAACCGAGCCATAACGCCAGCACAATCAGCAGTATTGCGTTTGTAAATGCAGCCAGAGTTCCGGCACGATGATACCCATAGGTCTTCTCGGAATCCGCCGGTCTCTCGGCCCAGCGCATGGCCAGCCAGGATATTCCGAGAGCCGGTACGTCCGAGAGGTTATGTACGGCGTCGTTCAGCAAAGCTACGGAGCGGCCCAGCAATCCGCCAAAAATCTCGGCCACAACAAGGCCCAGGGTCGCCGCTATCGCCCACGCCAGCACTGACGGGTTCATGGCCGGATGAGTATGACCGTGCCCGTGATCGAGGCCATGTCCATGGGCGTGGTGATGCGAATGTTTCACGTTTCCATGGAAGTGCGTATGCGAGTGGGTGGTGTGCATCTCTATCGTATTCTACGTCGATGCCCTGCCCGCTGCAGCCTCTTTGCCAATCGATTTTTCACTAATCCGCATTGTTAGTGGTTGAAAACAATCAGCTGTGAATTCGTTGACGCACCTACCCTGCGCTGCCACTATCAGAAAAGGTACGCCGCACCGGTCGTGCGCCTTTGGCACGAATGGGCCGCGCTATCGCCAGCCGAAATGAATTCTCCGGTCGCCAAATTGACCTTTTGGGGTGTTCGCGGTTCTACGCCTACCGTGGATCCCACGACGTGGAGATTCGGGGGCAACACTCCATGCCTTGATTTCGTCGCCCCGGACGGCACGCAGTTCATTCTCGATTGCGGCACGGGGTTGCGGATGCTGGGCAACCGCTGGAACCTCGAAAATTCGATACGTCCAGCCGAAAGTCATATTTTCGTAACTCACTATCACTGGGATCATATCCAGGGCCTGCCGTTTTTCGCACCACTGTATGAAGAAAAGGATGAGTTCCAGTTTTACAGTTTTCGCTCGAAGTTTTTGGGCCGCGACTCGCTTCGCCAGGTGTTTGAAACGCAAATGGCGCTTCCCTACTTTCCCGTCGACTTCTCCGCCATGAGCGCCAAACGGAAGTTCCGCGAACTCGAAGGCGGTGAGACGTTCTTGGTGGGAGAAAACAAAGTCACCGCACGCCATATCAACCATCCGCAAGGCTGTCTGGGATTCCGCATTGACACCTCCGCCGGCACCATCGTCTACGCCACAGACAATGAGCCCGGCGATACCGTCCTGGAGAAGAGTTTGCGTGAGCTGGCCGCCGGTGCCGATATCTTCGTAAACGACGCGCAATTTACACCGGCGCAACTGGCCTCCAGCAAGAAGGGCTGGGGTCATTCGTCTTGGAAAGAAGGAGTGAACATCGCGCGCGAAGTGGGCGCCAAAACACTGGTTCTTTTCCACCATGATCCTGACTCCAGCGACCGTGCTGTCGATTGCCTTCTTCGCGATGCCCGAAACGAGTTTGACTCCGTATTTGCCGCCAGCGAAGGGATGGTGATTACACTTGGCGCGCCGGGTAAACCAGTTCACGCACACTTACCTGGCTCTCGAACAGCTCTGCGCCGCGAAGCGCAGTTTCGCGCTGTGGTCACCGGAATTGCTCCCGATGGCCGCCGGTTCCAGGAACAAACCGCGGTACGGGACCTGGCATTGCAAGGCGCGCTAATCGTGCTGAAGCACAGCCCGCAATTGCAATCCGAATTGGAAGTGGTGATGGAGACGCCAAGCTCAAACGGCGTTCGCGAAATGCGGTTGCGAGGCTACGTAGTGCGTATCGAACCCGGACTAGAAAAGGGCACGAACGCCGTAGGGGTTGTATTCACCGAGTGATCAAATAGCGCAAATTTTCCGCCCGTTTCTGGTCTGAAATCCCAAGGCAACTAGCTCAACTCCGCGATCTTCTTATCTAAATGCTCGAGTGCGGCTTCCAATGACTTACGATGATGCGGATGAGTAGCGGTCTCCAGATCATTTTTAATGCGGGTCCGAGAGAGCACCAGACCACGGCGTTCGACTTCCCGACGCAGCTCTTCCGGACTTTTCTTTTTGCCTGAGTTGTCTGCCACGATTTTCCTGTCTGCTACCTGAGATTCAACGTCCTTGCTCTCCCAACCGCGTGCCATGAGTACATTTTCTCACAAACAGCGCCGCAGAAAGCAGCAGAAGAAAATTTCATGCTTGTGCGAACGGAACCTCGGCCAGGTACTTAGGACTCGTTTTCTGCGCTTAGACCCGGGCAGCGCGGGACTTGGAGGCGGGTGGCTGTGAGGCATTGCTGGCGTGGCGCAGCGATTCCTCGGCAAGCCGGGCGAAGCGCTCGGCAAAAACACCCTTGTAGAGAAACTCGGCCTTGTGCTCACCCCAGCGGACCACCAGGACCCAGCGATTGTCACTCGGAATGACGTCAACCTTTGCAATTTCCCCGGTCGTAATCACTACTTGCGAGTCGTAATTCTTATCCAGCGCCCAGGTATGCGAAGGAGAAATGAACAACTGTACTTCGGAAATCGGACCGTCGGGGGATGGCTGATATTCTCCGCCGCCGACCACCGTTTTTGCCCCCAACTCGCGAGCCTTGCGATCGGTGGCTGACTCCAGTTCTGCAGGAGGCAACAGGATCGATAACACGAAGAACGCCAGGCCAAACACTGCGGTGAAATAGCCGTGCCACAGGCTGATCGGCAAGACTACCAGGGCCGCTCCGAAGCACCCTAAGGCCACTCGGAAGAGCGTCCACGACTTTTCGTTGCGATAGAGTCTAAGAATTTTGGGCGAACTTTGGATCAACAGAAACAGCGCAGTGCCGCAGGCGCTCTTGATCCGCTGCAGCAGATTTTCTTGCTCGACAGACATCGTCGTGGGTGTCGTGCTCATCGGATTATCAGCTGATTATTCTACCTCAAGTTGTAACCTTGGGAGCTGCCAAGATGGCCGCCTAGTATTCTCATTTAAAACGGTGGCTCAGTCATGGAACTTGCGTTAGTCCAGAAGGTACACAGCGATATCCCAGGTGACGCGGTCCCCGTTGAGGTGACAGAGTCGCCAGAGGTGGCGCAGTCGGCACAGAGGTACACCTACGAATCGCCTCGGGTGTGGCAGGGCGTTCCCCGCGGGAGCGGGTAGAGCGGGGTGGGGTTTCTGCCGGTG
>Ga0335076_10008718_pt1 | contig 10239 bp, 7 predicted proteins | sample Lox_Sample_25_FD_206717 | JGI IMG/M metagenome (GOLD analysis project Ga0335076, IMG submission 206717) | Soil microbial communities from Loxahatchee National Wildlife Refuge, Florida, United States - Lox_Sample_2.5 | ecosystem: Environmental > Terrestrial > Soil > Wetlands | place: USA: Florida...
GGGCGCGCGATCTCGGTCGGCAATCGCCTCAACACTGGGCTTTTGCACATTAACGACCAGACCGTCGCCGACGAACCCCATATTCCGTTTGGGGGCAGCGGCGCTTCCGGCAACGGAACCCGTATCGGCGGTCCCGCCAACTGGGAGGAGTTTACACAGTGGCAGTGGATGACGATCAAGGATAAGCCGAACCCCTATCCATTCTGAGCGGCTGGACGAGTCGCGCGGTCGCCGACCGCGCCTCGACCGAGGTCATCGACCCGGCCCGCAAGGTGGCGGCTTGGCCGGGTCATCGACCCGGCCCTACAAAAGGGCGAGACGGATCATCTGGTAGGAATGGCGGGGGAGCCTCGCGGTCAGGCGTCCGTCCTTGAGTTTCGCGCCTGAGCCGGCCTTGGGCGCGACGGTCATCGGCTTCTTCAGCGTGTTGACGGCTTCGAGGTCGTCGCTGGTCATGACCTGGTGATCGACGATCCGCGCGGCGCCGAAGCCCTGCAGATCGACGTCGAGATCGAGCGCCTCGGCGCTATGCCGGTTGACGGCGAAGAAGGTCAGCGTCTTGCCGGTCTCGTCGTGGACGCCGGCGACGTCGAGATAGGGCACGTTGTCGGCGACCTGGGAATTATAGCCTGGCGACTTGACGCTGAGCCGAAGGGCTTCGCCGCGCCCGTAAACGGAGGCGAAATAATAGGGATAGAAGATCGTCTGCCGCCACGCCGCGCCGCCGGGCTCGGTCATGATCGGGGCGATGACGTTCACGAGCTGGGCGATGCAGGCGATTCGCACCACGTCGGAGCGGCGTATGAAGGTGTTGAGGATCAATCCGACCTGGAGCGCGTCCTCGAAATTGTAGATGTCCTCGAGCAGACGCGGCGCGTGCGGCCAGCCCTTGGCGCCGCCAAGGATCTCACGATCCTCAGCGTTCGAATGATACCAGACGTTCCATTCGTCGAAAGAGATCGTCACCCGCTTCTTGCTGCGCTTTCGCGCGCGGACGAATTCGATCGTCGAGGCGATCGTGTTGATATAGGCGTCGAGCTTGGCGTTGAGCGCCAGATATTCGGCGGTGTTTTTCGCCCGGTTGGCGAAATACATGTGCAACGAGATGTGGTCGACCGCGTCATACGTGTGTTCGAGGACGACGCGCTCCCACTCCGGATAGGTCTTCATGTCGGAGTTCGACGAGCCGCATACGACAAGCTCGAGGGACTTGTCGAATGCGCGCAGGGTCTTGGCCACTTCGTTGGCGAGGCGGCCATATTCGTCGGCGGTCTTGTGACCGACCTGCCAGGGCCCGTCCATCTCGTTGCCGAGGCACCAATGCTTGACCGCGAACGGCTCGGCGCGGCCATTCTTCTTGCGCAAGTCGCCCCAGGCGCTGCCGGTCGGGCCGTTGACGTATTCGACGAAATTGCGCGCCTGGTCGAGGCCGCGCGAACCGAGATTGATCGCCAGCATCATCTCTGCGCCGGCGGCCTCGCACCATTGCGCGAACTCGTGCACCCCGACCGCGTTCGATTCAGAGGTGTGCCAGGCGAGGTCGAGCCGGGTCGGCCGATCCTTGCGCGGGCCGACCCCGTCCTCCCAATTGTAGGCCGAAACGAAATTGCCGCCGGGGTAGCGGACGACCGGGACCTTGAGCTCGCGGACGAGCTCGATGACGTCCTTCCGCATTCCATTGGCGTCTGCGCTTTTGTGGTCGGGCTCGTAGATGCCGGTGTAGATCGCCCGCCCGAGGTGCTCCAAGAACGCGCCGTACAGGCGGTCGTCGATCTTCGCGATTGCGTAGTCGCGGTTGGCGATGACCGAGGCGCGCATGTTCCCTCCGCTTAATATCAGAAAGTTCGATATATAGGAGCCGCTTCCGTCCGCCGCGTCAAGCCGCCGCCGAAAGGGCGCCGAGGCGTTTTATTGCCAAGTAAATGCTGGAAGTTCGCCTCGCACGACGGGCGTCGCGCGCGGCGGCGCAAGCCGTCTAAGTATCATGTTCGTCGATTGAAAGCGCTTGGCGCCCCGCTCTTTCGCAGCTAGCATTCCCCGGCAAGGCTTCCCGAAGGCTTAAATTCCGAAGCCCGTGGAAGCCGCCAGGTCATTATTGGGAGGAAGCCGAGATGATCCGAAAAATCTTGTATGCGACCCTGGCGACCGCGGCTTTGACGGTCGGCGCGGCTCGAGCCGAAGAGACCATCGTTTGGTGGGACTTCCTGAGCGGCGGCGACGGCGTCCGCATGAAAGCGATGCTCGACGAGTTCAACAAGGAGCACGCAGGCACGGTCAAGATCGACGCGACGACTCTCGAATGGGGCGTTCCGTTCTACACCAAGGTGCAAACGTCAGCCAAGACGGGCCAAGGCCCAGACGTCATGACCTATCATGAATCGCGCATGCCGCTCGGCATCGCCAGCGGCGTTCTCAGCGTGCTGACGCCCGACGAACTGGCCGCGGCCGGCATCAAGGCGAGCGACTTCGGCCCGGCGAACTGGAAGGCGGCGCAAGGGACAGACGGCAAGCAGTACGCGGTGCCCCTGGATATTCACTCGATCATCCTCTACTACAACAAGGATCTGCTGAAAAAGGCGGGCCTGCTCGGCGACGACGGCAAGCCCAAGGGGCTGGACGGCGCGGCGAACTTCGACGCCGCCGTCGCCAAGCTGACCGGCAATGGCGTCACCGGACTTTCCGTGCCGGACGACGGCGCCACGGGGTGGCGCATCTTCTATACTCTCCTCAACCAGCAGGACGGCGAGTTTCTCAAGGACGGCAAGTTCCTCGACGGCGACAACCTCGCTAAAGCGACGACCGCGCTTGCCGAGATGCAGAAGTGGATCAAGAACGGCTGGGCCCCGAAGGACACCGAATATCCGGCCTCGATCGCCCTCTTCACCTCCGGCAAGGCGGCGATGCACATCAACGGCGTCTGGGAAGTTCCGACCATGGTCGACCTGGCCAAGAAGGGAAAGCTGTTCGACTGGGGCGCGATTCAGATTCCGGTCTTCTACAACCACCCGGCGACCTGGGCCGACTCGCATTCGTTCGCCATTCCCGACCGACAGGGCAATCCGGTTCCGCCCGAGAAGCGCAAGCTCGTGCTCGACGCGGTGCACTGGTTCAACGTGCATTCGCTCGAGTGGGCGACCGGGGGCCACATTCCCGCTTATTTGCCGGTGCAGGAGAGCGCCGAGTTCAAAGCGCTGAAGCCGAACTCCGATTATGCGTCGCTCGCCAAGACCGCCGTGTTCGACCCGGTTTCGGTGCTGGCGGGCGTCGCCTCGCCCGTCTATGACGCCGCGGGCAACTATATCATCCCGGCAATGATGGGTGAGATGGACCCCGCCGACGCGGCGAAGAAAATGCGAGATGATCTTCAGAGCCAGGCCAAGTAGGCTTTGATGCGGCTTCGCGCCGGCCCGGGATCGACGGATGCCCGCCGGCGCGAAGCGACAGTGTCAACGACGCTTGGGCCATGTTCAAAAGCAAGCGCAGCGAGTACTTCACCGCCGCGGTCCTGATGGCGCCGTTCGTCGTCATCTACGGCGTGCTGTTCGTTTATCCGACCATCAAGATGGTCGAGCAAAGCCTGACAAACGCTCCCCTGATCGGGCCGGGCAAATGGGTCGGCTTCGACAATTACTTCCGTCTCGCGTCTGACCGCCTGTTCTCCGTCGCAATCTGGAACACCCTCTATTTCGTCGTCCTCTCGGTCATTCCCAGCACCCTGCTCGCGCTCGTGGTCGCGCTTGGGGTCAATCGTCTCAAGGGCTGGATGCAGAGCGTCGTGCTCGCGGCGTTCTTTCTCCCCTACATCTTGCCGGTGTCAGTCGTCTTCCGGATCTGGAGCTGGATTTTCGACAAGGATTTCGGGATCGCGCAATATGCGATCGCTCCCTTCAACGACGGGAATAGCCTGTCGATCTTCCGCACGATCCCCCTGTTCATGCCGGCGGTCGCCTTCGTCACCGTCTGGTGGCTGCTCGGATTCAACGTACTCCTGTTCATCGCCGGGTTGCGCAACATCTCAAGCGAGATTTACGAGGCCGCAGGGCTCGACGGCGCGAGCCGCTTCACTCAGTTCCGGCGCATCACCTGGCCGCTGATCTGGCCGGTGACGGTGCTCGTGTTCACAATCCAGCTCATTCTCCAGCTGAAGATATTCGACCAGGTCTATCTCTTCGCGCAGGGTGGCCGGGTCGACGCGACCATGGTCATGGTTCAGTACATCTACAAACAGGCGTTCCAGATGAACAAGGGCGGCCTTGCCGACGCGGCGGCGGTGGTGCTGTTCCTCCTGATCGTGGTCCTTTCGGTGTTGCAGTTCCAGCTCCTGCGCGCTCGGGGCGTGCGATGACCGCGTCCGTTTCGACCGCCGATCTCTCGGCGCAGACCGGCGCGCGGCGGCTCGCCTCGCTTAGGCGGGTCGATCTTGCCGGCCTCGTCATCACCGTGGCGACGCTCCTTGGCGCCATTTTCTGGGCCTTTCCGCTCTATTGGGGGCTCGTGACGACGTTCAAGCCGGAATACGAAGTCGTGCGGCCAGGCGTCGCGCTTTGGCCCGCGCATTTCACGCTCGAGAACTACGGGCACGTGTTGCTGGAGACCAAGATCGGGCTTTGGTACATAAACTCGCTGATCACGTCGGGCGCCGTCACCGTTATCGTCGTGATGATGGCCGCGAGCGCGGGCTATGCAATTTCGCAGCTCGACTTTCCCTTCCGGCGCTACTTCTGGTGGATGATCCTGGCCAGCTTCATGGTTCCGATACCGGCTTTGATCGTCAACCACTTCATCCTGATGAGCCAGTTCAGGCTCATCAACACGCTCGCAGGCGTGGTCGGCCCGCAGCTCATCGCGCCGGTGACGGTCATCATTTACAAGCAGTTCTTCGATTCGGTGCCCAAGGATTTCCGCGAGGCGGCGGTCATGGACGGCGCGAGCGAGTTCCAGCTCCTGTTCCGGATCTACCTGCCAATGAACTGGGGCATCACCACTGCGCTGGCGATCATTACATTCATCGGCGCCTGGAATCTCTTTCTCTGGCCGTTCCTCGCCGTAAGCTCCGAAGACCTGATGAACATCACGGTCGGGATCACCCAGGTTCACGACGCCTTCGGGGTCCAGTACGCACGCGACCTAGCCGTCGCCATGCTTGCCGCGCTGCCGGTCGCCCTCGTCTATCTGATCTTCCAGCGGCGGGTCACCCAGGCCATCATGCTCTCGGCGGGAATCAAGGGATGAGCGCGGCGCCCGTCGAGACCGGCGACGCAGCGGCGCCGCATGTCGAGCTCAGGCGGGTGACGAAGCGCTACGGTCCGGTCACCGCGATCAGCGATCTCAGCCTGACTGTCGACAAGGGATCGTTCACCGCGCTGCTCGGCCCTTCGGGCTGCGGCAAGTCGACGTTGCTCAGAATGATCGCCGGACTCGAGGCGATCACCGCCGGTCAATGTTTCATCGACGGGGTCGACGTGAGCGACATGCCGCCGGCGCAGCGCCGGATCGCGATGGTGTTTCAGTCGTACGCGCTCTACCCGCACATGACGGTGAGGCAAAACATCGCCTTCTCGCTCTCGGTCGCCGGGCAACCGAAGAAGGTCCAGAACGAGCGGGCGCTCGAAGTGGCCCGAATCCTTCAGCTCGAGCCGTTTCTCGACCGCCGTCCCGCCGAGCTCTCGGGCGGGCAGCGCCAGCGGGTCGCGATCGGCCGGGCGCTGGTGCGCAAGCCCGAGGCGTTCCTGTTCGACGAGCCCTTGTCCAATCTCGACGCCAAGCTTCGCGTCCAGATGCGCTTCGAGCTGGCGAAGCTCCACGCCGATCTCGGCACGACGATGGTCTACGTGACCCACGACCAGACCGAGGCGATGACGCTGGCCGACAAGATCGTGGTCCTCGACAAGGGAGTCATTTCGCAGGTCGGCTCGCCGCTCGAACTTTACAACGCGCCGGCGAACAAGTTCGTCGCCGCCTTCATCGGTTCGCCGAGCATGAATTTCTTCGGCGTCGATATTGCCGCGATCAGCGGCCGAACGGCGACCGTCGTGCTGCCAGGCGGGCGAACCGTCGAAATCGGCGTCACGACCGGCGCGGGCGCGCGCTCAGCCGAACTCGGCGTACGGCCGGAGCATCTGACAGTCGTCGATCCACGTGACCCGGCAGCGGCCTTTGCCGGCAAAGTCGCGATCATCGAGCATCTCGGCAGCTCGACCATCCTCTATGTCGAAACGCCGGTCGGACAGCTCGTCGTCGAGGGCGAAGGGGACCTCGCCGCGAAATCGGGCGAGACTATCGGGCTGAGGCTCAACCAGAACCACGCGCGTCTGTTCGGGGTGACGGGGGCGACGCTCTGACCTCCCTGCCGGCGACCGCCTCACGGGGGCGCTCACGTCTCGGTCGTGAGCCTCAGCACGATGTCCTGGTCGTAATTGCCAAACCCGCGGCCGAAGATATTGACGCCGCCGGGATGGCGCGCGTCCGGCTTGACCTCGATCCGGAGCCTGATCGAATGGTGGGCGGAGATGTCGAGGTCCTTCGGCGTCAGCGGCGAGATTCTGACGCCGTCGACGAACGCGCCTTCGGGCGTCACCCGCCAGCTCTTCAGCATGCCGTATTGGCTGCCCTTGAGCTTCCACCAGCCGGGCGTATGGAGCCCACGCTGATCGCCGAAATCGCCGGGGCTGGTCCAGACGCCAAGCTCCCGGCCATTGACCGCAACCGTGATGTCGGACGGCCAATCGGCGGCGGTTCCGGGAACCTCGGACGAAAGCTCGAGCGAGAATTCAAGCGCGATGACCGCCTTGCCGACCAGCCTAGCGTTGTTGGGGAACTGATATTCGACGAAGCCGCGGGTGAACCACATCAGGCCCGCATTCATCCGGTCCGGATCGAGGAAGGTCCCGGGCACGTCGAGGAGCCCGATGATCCCCTGCGGCGAGCAGAGGCCGCAAGGGGCGCTGACCTCGCAGCTGGTATAGAGCCCAATCGGCATCGCGACCTCGATGGCGTTGGCGCCGACGCCGTTTATGTCGTCGCGCAACATCACCAGCACCTCGTCGAAGGCGGAAAAGCAGAGCTTCTGATTGCCTTTCCGCCCCTTACGGGTCTCAGTCCGGATGAGGCCGGCGCTCTCGAGAATTTGCAGATTGGACGACACGGTGGATTGAGGCAGGCTCAGCGCCTCCGCGATGTCGTTGACGTTGACGCCGGGGCGCCGGTGCAGCAGGCGCAGGATTCGCGCCCGCGCGAGCGACGCCAGTCCGCGAACGACGTCCGGCCGCTCGGCGGGATCGATCACCAGGAAATTGCGCGACATTCTCCGTCCCGCCGGGCCTCGCGGCTTTTGTATCAGGTTTTCGGATATTTGGATAATCCGCCGCGCCGCCGCGCGGCCCGCCTTGCCGCCCTTGCAGGAGCCTCGCATGCACGCTGATCCCGAGGGTCGCCGCCCGACGCTTTCGTTGGACGGCCTCTGGGACTTCGAATTCGAAGGTCCGACGGCGCGGCTCGGCGGCGGCCACACGATCCGCTCGCCGGGCGTCTGGCAGGCTCAGTTTCCGGCGCTGCGCAACGCTCAGGGGACAGGGCGATACCGGCGCGGCGTTCAAATCCCCGCCGGTTGGGCGGGCAAGCGCGTCATCCTGGTCATGGAAGGCGTGTTCCACGAATCGGTGATCCTGGTCGACGAGGTTGCGGTTGGGGTTCATGGCGACGGCTGGACGCCGATCGAGGTCGATTTGACCGAGGCGCTCGACCGGAAGATCTCCTTTACGCTCGGCGTCGACGCTCGGGTCCCCGACGACCGCAGCGGCGGCCGATTCAGCCAGTCGCTGGCCGGCAAGCAGGACTGGTACGGCGTCCACGGCGGGATCTGGAAGAAGGCTGCTCTCGAGGCGCGCGATCCGGTCCACCTGAGCGAGCTTGCGGTACGAACCGCCTACGACCTCGCTCAGGGCGCCATGATCGTGAAGGGGACGCTTTCTGCGCCCGCGAGCGGAGTCGTCCGCATGACTCTCTCCCGCTCGGGCCGGGCGGTGGCGCAGCACGACCTTCCGCTGCGCTCGGCCGAGTTCGAAGCGAGGCTCGAAGTCTCGAGTCCCGCCCCATGGTCGCCTGACCGGCCAGAGCTTTACGATCTCGCGGTCGAAATCGTCCACGAGGGCCTTATCGTCGACAGGGCGGACCGGACGATCGGGTTCCGCCGGCTCGAGGCCAGGGACGGACGCCTCCTCCTCAACGGCCAGCCCTTGACCATGTTCGGCGCCCTCGATCAGGACTGGCATCCTGGGGAGGAATGCCGCTCGCCGAGCGCCGAGTTCCTCGAAGAGCGCTTCGCCCGCGCCAAGGCGATGGGGCTCAACACGCTGCGCTGCCACGTCAAGATCCCGGACCGGCTCTATTTCGACCTTGCTGACCGGCTTGGCCTCATCGTCTGGCTCGACATGCCCTATATGCAATTCCTCGCGCCGGCGACGCGCGAGACGCTGAAGCGGGTGTTCCGGACTTCGGTCTTAACCCATGGCCATCATCCCTCGATCTCGATCTGGACGCTGTTCAACGAGGGCTGGGGGATCGATCTCGACGACAATCCGGACGACCGGCGCTGGCTGATCGAGACATTCGACGCCATGAAGGCGTTGGTTCCCGAGAGTCTCGTCATCGACAATTCTCCCTGCTTCCCGCGCAACTATCATCTCAAGACCGACATCGAGGACTTCCACTGGTACAACGGCTTCCCGCACCAGAACGAGGCCTTCGCCGCGACCGCGCGCGCGTTCGCGGCCCGCGCGCCATGGACCTTCTCGCCGCACGGCGACGCTGAGCGGCGCGGCGACGAGCCGCTGATCTGCTCGGAGTTCGGGGTCTGGGGCCTGCCCCATCCGCGCGAGATCCTTAACGCCGACGGCGGCGAGCCGTGGTGGTTCGAAAGTGGGCACGACTGGAACCTCGGCGCGGCTTATCCGCATGGGATCGAGACGCGCTTTCGCGACGCCGGGCTCGCGCCCATCTTCGGCGATCTCGACGGATTCGTGAGCGCGGCGCAGGAGCTCCAGTATCGCGCGCTAAAACAGCAGATCGAGGCCCTGCGCTGGGAAAAGCCAATCTCCGGCTATGTCATCACGGAGCTCAACGACACGCAGTGGGAGTCGAACGGCCTGATGGACGTCCTGAACCGCCCGCGCGCCTTCGCCGAGCGGCTGGCGAACCTTCAGCGTCCCTGGCTCGTCGTCGCGAGGGCGCCCTGCACGGCGGTTCGCTCAGGCCAGCGCTTCGATTCATCCGTGCGGCTCGCGGGCGCGGCCGATCCGCCGGAGGGCGCAAGGCTCGTTTGGCGCTTTGCGGATGAGAGCGGCGAGGCCGCGCTCGGGGTCGAGCCGACGACAATTACGGTCGCCGCCCCACCCTCGGATGTCATCGCACTCGTCCCGCTCGAACTCGAGGCGCGCGACGGCGGCGGGCGGCTGCTGTCGCGGAACGAGGTCGAATTCTGCGTCGTCCCGCCGCTTGGCGGCTCGGCGCCGTCGCTGTTCCCGATCGACGGCGCGGCCTGGGCGGCGCTCGCTGCGATCGGCTGGCCGAACCGCGCCGCGACCGCCGAAGAGGCCGAGATCGTGCTCGCGACACGGCTCACGTCTGCGGTCCGCGCCACGCTGATCGCCGGCCGCAGGGCGGTGCTGATCGCCAATTCCGCCGACGCGCTGACCGACCCGCAGCGAAAGCTGCCTGCGAGCGACCGACACAACTTCCCCTCCATGTCGCTGAGGGAGCGCGCGGGAACGCCATGGGACGGACAGTGGATGGGCGCGTTCGCCTGGCGGCGCGCGGACGGGCCGTGGTCGCGCCTGCCCGGCGGACCGATGCTGAACGAGCACTGGAGCGGCCTGTTGCCGAACCATGTCCTGACCGGCTTTCCTTCGACCGCCTTCGGCGGTCTCGTCGACGCTGGGGTCACGGTCGGTTGGCTGCATCACGCCGCGGCGTTTTCGAAGCGCAGCTTTCTCGGCAAGGCGTGGCTCACCGTCTCGACCTTTGACCTGACCTCGGCCAAGGGCGCGGCAAATCCGTTGGCGGCGCATCTGCTCAAGGCGCTTGCCGAGAGCTGAGGCGCGAGGGATTGGATTTTCAAATCCGCCGCAACATGAACCAAGCCGGCCGCAATGAAAACCAAGTCCGGCACAACAAAATCAAAGGAAATCGCAACAAAAACCAAATCCATTTTCCCCAGAAAAGCCAGCGCTTTCAGGTGGATAG
>Ga0335076_10008721_pt1 | contig 10238 bp, 9 predicted proteins | sample Lox_Sample_25_FD_206717 | JGI IMG/M metagenome (GOLD analysis project Ga0335076, IMG submission 206717) | Soil microbial communities from Loxahatchee National Wildlife Refuge, Florida, United States - Lox_Sample_2.5 | ecosystem: Environmental > Terrestrial > Soil > Wetlands | place: USA: Florida...
CGGCCCTTTCACGCAATTCAGTGCTTTGGCAAGAATCCGCGCCGCCGTCGTTTTTCCCACGCCGCGCGCGCCTGAAAAAATGTACGCATGGGCCACGCGATTGTTACGAATGGCGTTCGCCAGCGTTTCGGTGACGTGTTCCTGGCCGACAAGATCGCGAAACGATTGCGGCCGATATTTGCGGGCAATAACTTGGTAGTTCATCGGTGGCAAAGGCCTGAATTCAGAATTTCAGCTCGCAATCGCGCAACGTTTCCCTGTCCAACCGGGGCTCGTTTGCGACGCGAGGAACTCCGGGTGGTCTGCGGCACCCGAGGCGTTCCCGGTACCGTTGCTCCCTTCCGGGCCTGGCGGGGTTCGCGGGACCTCGTTGCACAGAGCCCGAAGTTCCACGCTCCGGCAGTCGCGCGATGCCCGACTGCTCGACAAAGTCTAGCACAGCGATTCAGCACCAACCACTCCGCGCACATTTGGGAGTGCCGGACTCATGCGCTTCTCGCGACACACCGCGAGAATTTCTTGTGCCGCTCCACGATGCCAAGTACACTCGAATGCGGATGGAGTTCCTCCCCATCCGCCTTGGGCCGCCCGCAGCGGCAGCAAGGTCCGCAACGCCAGCGTCGAGCGCACCGCCATCGCGATGCGCCAACCCACGAAACGGGAACAGCCTGCACGTACGGTGCAGGCAGGAGGAAATTCATGAAAGCAGTGTTGTCTTTTGTTTTTGCCCTTGCGCTCCTGGGCGCAACGGCGGCCAGGTCACTCGCAGAGCCGCGGCAGGTTTTGCAGGGAACGCAAATCCACCTGAAAATGCTGAGCAACATCAACTCCTCGACGTCGAGGGATGGCGATCCTTTTATTGCTGTTGTTACGGAGCCAGTAACTTTAGGCAGCCAGCTACTGCTTCCGGCGGGCACGCGAGTCAATGGCGTGGTAACCGCTGTAAGCAAGGCGCGGCACTTTCCACTTTTCCGCGGCCAGGCCTATCTCAATCTCACTTTCCGGACGGTGGAAGTGGATAGCCGGCTTATTCCCGTTCAAATGAGCATCATTGCGATTGACCATCCGAGCAGCCAGGCGGAAGGCAAGCCGCGCAAAGACGTGAAAATCACCGAAGGGCAAGTGGTAGAAGAAAAATACGACCTCAAGGGCGACATTCTGGCGGGAACCATCGGCACCGGCGGCGGCACGCTGGTCGGCGCGGTGTTCAGCCACGTGGCGCGCGGGTTCGGCATCGGACTGGCGGGCAGCGCGGTGTACATCGTTTCCCGCAAAGGCAAAGAAGTGAATCTGCCTTCGCAGACGGAAATGCTTGTCCGCATGGACAATACCGTCACTGTTCCATCCGTGAGGGAATCGGCCGCGGGCTACGGCACAAGCAGGTAGCAGGGGAGCCATTTGAGGATGTGACTGGTTTCGTCACCCCCGGCTCCCTGCGGAATGTTGTCTCGCCGTAATCCGGAATCCCCGGTGAAAACCGGGTGTTGGGGCGCAGCCTTGTTTCCAAATTTTGTTTGGCGATGTTGCGCTCCGAGGTTCGTTCCGCTCACGAGCCCACGGATGATCTCGCCGATCCGTGATTATGTCCGCGTTGCGATGTACCAGTGATTGCCCCACGCATCCTCGGCTCCGCCGCTTCGCTCGCCATAGGGTTGATCCGCGACAGGAAAGAGCAGCTTGCATCCTGCCGCAATCGCGCGTACAAAAACGGCATCGCAATCCTCAACGTAGAAGTGGAGGCCGGTAGGCCGCGCGGTCCAGGGACCGTGTGGATCCGTCACTTCCAGAATCGAATTGCCGAGCCGCAGCGTTGAGTAAGCAACTTTTCCATCTTCTGTTTCTTTATAGAATTGGGTCTCGGCGCCAAACGAGCTTTTCAGAAACGCAATGAGTTCTTTGGCGCCATCCGCTCGCAGACCGATGTTTACACTGTGAAATCCTTCCGGCGCTATTGAACCTCCTGATTTGCGCATCCCGACGTACCACTGCGTGCCGGAAGGGTCTTCAAAGTCCGTTTCGTAATCGCCATAATCCATCTGGGTGGGTTTCGTCAGGATGTTTGCGCCCGCCTTCACCGCACGCTCGTAAATCGCGTCAACGTTCGGCAGATAGCAGTGCAATGCCGCGGGCATCTGATCCCATTTCTCTTTCAACGGTTCACCCATCTCGACGATGGAGTCGCCGATGCGAACCTCCGCGTGCTGAATCGAACCGTCCGGCCGCGGGCTGCGGAATTTTTCTTCCGCGCCGAACACCGCATGGAGAAAATCGATCAATTTGGCCACGCCTGGAACCACCAAATAAGGGGTCACCGTCTGACATCCCTCGGGAATGTATCTTGCGCTCGCCGCGGACATAGGCTCTCTCCTTTCATGCTTTTCAAAACAACCCGCACTTGACTGCCGCCATTCTCGCCCCTTTTGTTTACCCGCGTATTGTAAAAAATTGACGAGCCACTGACCTTTCCTTACCGCGAACGCAATCCTGGAACAGCTCCAAAAGAACTGGGTGCGAACATGATGGCCCCGGCGCAGCTAGAAGTCCGTGTATCATAGATACTTGTCTGTTGCCTGGATTCTTCACCTCGACTTGGCGGAGAATGACCGATCCCTATGGTCTCTTTCGAACTGCTCTTTCCGATCTCCATCCTGGCAGGTTTCGTAGGCGCCATCGGTGGAATGGGCGGCGGCGTCATTCTCATTCCCGCGCTGACCCTCCTCGGCGTGGACATCAAGCACGCCATCGCCATCAGCATCCTTTCCGTGATTGCGACTTCCAGCGGTTCGGCTTCGGCTTACGTTCGAGACCACCTCACGAATCTCAAGGTGGGAATGTTTCTCGAGATGTTTACGATTGTCGGTGCTCTCGCGGGCGCTCGCATCACGATCGCTTCGTCCTCTGCGCCGCTGTACATCATTTTTGGTCTGGTCTTGCTTGGCTCCTGGATCGCGCTTTTCGCGGCGGGCCACTATTCCTGGCACGAACCTCAAACGCAAGATGCCTTTTCACGATGGCTCGAATTGGAAGGCAGCTATCCTGATCAGGTTCTCGGTAAGACCGTCCATTACAAAGCCCGCCGCGCTTATTTTGGAGCGCCGCTGATGTTTGGCGCAGGCGTCATCGCCGGCCTTTTGGGCATTGGAGCGGGCGCCGTCAAAGTTCTGATTCACGATTTGGTGATGGGCCTTCCGCCAAAGGTTTCGACCACGACCAGCAATCTGATTATCGGCGTGACCGCTTTGGCAGGCACGAGCGTGTATCTTTATGCTGGATTGATCGAACCGGGGCTGGCTGCACCAGTGATTCTCGGCGTCGTTATCGGGGCTTTCCTGGGCACGCGCCTGCTTGTTCGCCTTTCCAACCAGGCGGTGCGGCGCGTATTCCTTTTCATCCTTCTGATTCTGGCCGCGGAGATGATCTTCCGCGGACTGCGGGGCGTATGAGCGTGACGCCATCAGCACATCCGGACCCGGGTTCAACAAGCAAGGCGGAAGCGCGCCAATTCGAGATGGATGTTCTCGTCGGATATATTTTGCTGTATGGCGTCGTGCTCAGCCTTTTGCTGATTTGTGCCGGACTGATTTGGAGGCTGGTCAATACGGGAAACCTCCACTTCGACTACGAGCTCAGCGGCATGAATCTTTTTCAGCTTGTGGCCACCGAGTTGAAACAGGCGCTCCATGCCGAATTGCGACCTCGCCTGTTCCTCAGCCTGGGAATCGCGGTGCTGATGCTGACGCCTTTCATCCGCGTGCTAGCTTCCGTTTTCTATTTTCTTGGCGTCCTGAAGAACTGGAAATACACACTTTTCACTTCGCTGGTTTTGATCGTACTGACGTACAGCCTTTTTCTGCGTTGAGAACGCTCCGCACGGAAGAGCTAGAGGCGGATCGGCAAATGATTTTGGTGGCCGGGGAATCCGCTGTGGTCTGAAAGATATTTCGAAGGATTTACGCCGGAAAATTCCCGAAAATCGTGGATGAAATGCGCCTAGTCGAAGTATCCGCAATCCAGCGCGATATCGGCCCAGCTCACTGGTTTGCCGCGGGTGATCTCTTGCAGCACGCGCTGAAACCGGCGCACCCTGCAGAAAAGTTTGGGAGCCATGCCGACGTGCCGCTTGAACAGCGCGATAAATCGCCGCGAAGTGAAGCCGGTGGCGTGAACCACTTCTGCGATGCGCGCGTCCTGCGGCGCTTTGAGAATGTTCGAGACTGCATACTTCACGACCGGCTGCTCATCCCAAAGGCCTGCGGCGCGCTGGAGCAGGGCCGCCTCGACGGCGCGGAGCTTCGCGAACGGCGACGGTGCGGAAAGTACGCGGTCACGCAATTCTTCTGCCAGGTGCCCCCATAGATCGTCCAAGTCGAGGGAAACGTTGCACACTTCGTCGGTGGGGAGTTTCAGGAAGGGAGCTGCTCCGCCCGGACGGAACGAAATCCCTATAACACAAACCTGCTCATCTGTGTCAATGGCCATGCATTCGGTTCGCGGGCCGCTGAAGACGCTCCTGCCCAGCCGCCTCATTTTCCGCGTATCGTCCGGGTCGTAAAGGCGAATCACGTCATCCGCAAGGTTGATCACCACAGAGGCGCTGCCGTCGGGCATCAAGCGCTCTTTGCTGTGGGGAGTGGGCTCGTTTTGGAAATACCAGAGCTGTGAGACGAAGCGCGAAAGCGGCTGGCTGGGCTGAATGAGTTCCCGATGCATCTTGCACCCGATTCTACCGCTGAGCGAGGTTATCGGAATGTTGTTTTTGCTCCGAGGCGGCCTTTGCAGAAGATTTATGAATGGCTGGAATTACTTCTTTCGATTGACGCTCGCTTGGCCCCCGCGATACGCTAACGCGGAATGATCCCAAGGCGTGCGCTCTCTCTGCGTCTCTTGATCTTCATTTCAATCTCTTTCGAGGAGATTCATGTCGAACGAATTGCGTAATTTTCTCGCTCTATCCTATGACGAGCTCGAGCAGCTGAACCTCAAGGCCAAGGAGCAGCGGCAGAACCGCGTGGCCGCTCACAAGGTTCAGGAAGAGCGCCTTAAATACCTTACAGACGAAAAACGGATCAAGGCGGTCACCGTGCTCTTCAGCGACCTGGAAGGCCGCCTGCACATGCTGGATTACGACAAGAAATTTCTGATCAAGAGCTACGACAATCTCACGTTTGACGGCTCTTCGATCCGCGGTTTCACCGCGCAGCGGGAAAGCGATCTGCGCCTCGGCATGGATTGGGCCGCATTTTACTGGGCGCCGGCGGACGTATTTGGAGCGGGCAAGATCCTCATCTTCGGCCACGTTATTGACAAGGATGGCTCGCCCTACTCGGCGGACATTCGCGGCGTCCTCAAAGGCTACGCGGATGCTTTGCACGCGAAGAAAGGCTACACGCTCAACGCCGCGAACGAAATTGAGGGCTTTCTCTTTGAGGGAACGAACGCGGAACGCCGCTACCACGAAACCGGTAAATTCGAATACGTGAATACCGGAGGCTACTATCATTCTCTTCCCGGCGATCCGCTGCGCACCTTCATTGACACGACGGCCGAAGTGCAGCGGTCTATGGGCTTCCAGAACGAGAAGGATCACCCGGAAGTCGCGCCTTCGCAGTTCGAGATCAATTACGGCTACGGTGAAGTGGTCGCGGCTGCGGACCAGATTCAGCTCTATAAACTGATCTGCCGCCAGGTTGCGACCAATATGGGGTTCACGGCCAGTTTTCTTCCTAAGCCCGTCGTGGGCGTCAACGGAAGCGGAATGCACACGAATGTTTCCGTCAGCAAAGACGGCAAAAACCTGTTCTGGGATCCCAAGGGCGAAGAAAAGCTCAGCAAGTTCGGATGGGATTTCGTGGATCGCATTTTGACCCACGGGAATGACATTTGCTTGTTTTTCAATTCGAGCGTGAACGCGTATCGCCGGCTGGATCCGCACTTCGAGGCGCCGAATCAGCTCAACGCCTCCGCGGTCAATCGCGGCGCGATGGTGCGCATCCCCATTGGCAATGAGCGCAGCATGCGAACCGAGGTTCGCGCGGTTGCCCCGGACGCAAACCCTTACATGGTCATGTACTCGATTTTCAGGTCGGGTCTGGACGGGGAAACCGCGAAAATCAAAAATCTGCGCTCCGCCCAGCGCTATTTGCCGGACAACATTTACACTGCGCTGGAGAATTTTGAGAAGGCCGAGTGGACCACCACGCTTCTGGGCGCGGACGTCAAGAGCCGTTATGCGGACCTGAAACGTACCGCCGCCGACCGCTGTCCACGTGCACTCGGCGCCGTGGTCAAGGCGCCTGAAGTGCAATTCCATCACGAGGTTTACAACCAGTTCCTCTGGAACCTTTTCTAGCTAGCGCCGCTAACCGCATGATTTTCGCTGCGAATTAATTGCGGATCACTGCCGGTGTCCTTGTGGAGGTGTGAGCGCCGCGACCGTGTCAAGGGGCTGCAATCGCGGCGCTCGAGGGGGATTCTGGCGAGTGCTCTGGGGAGTGTCTGAAGACCTACAGGGGTAGACATTCGTTGGGGCTGGCCATCCAGAAAATCCGAACGTCCTGCCCCGAAATTTGGTTAAACTATCCTCGCATTATCTGCCGGCTTGCTTCCTTGAACCATAATCCGACTACTTTGGTCTTGCTGACTCTCTGCTGCATCTCCTGGTATTGCAGGGGCCATGCCAATCCCTATCGTTCACTAACTTGTGTGAAATGTGTTATTTGCTGAACCCATTCGGCGCGATGAGTGACTCATCCCGGTAAACTGTTCCGATTCGAGACAGAACCCGCTCCGCTCTGGAATTTCGTTTCGATCGAAGTTCTTGAGCAGAGTCCCGGCGGCAATTTAAGCGCAGGCGAACCAGAATCAACTTCGCGCCGGACTCGTGCCCGGCAGCGTTTCGGTTGCGTTTGTCCTACGGTTCTCGCTTGCTGGGAAAAACTTCAGAAAGGCGTATCTCGTCGAATTGCTGCAGCCCGTCTCGCCTTTGCAAGCGGCTCATTTTTGGAATCGCGTTCTCAAGCCAACGTTCCAGCATGGTCCGGTTCTCCGGGCTCATCTCCCCAAAGGTTAGCCCCATGACGTTCGGAGGAAGCCCGAAAGCCACGGTCGCGGGAGTGCTCAACGCAACGCTTTCCTTTACGATCTCCAGTACAATTCTTGTTCCACGCGGGAAAATCTCTGTCGAGCGAACACAGCATCCGCCTGCGCTGAGGTCTGTAGTCAGTCCTGTCGCCCTCTTATTCGTTGAAACTTCCTGAATTGTGGCTCTTGCTGTGAACGGGTATCTGGCTCCCCGCCTCTTGGGAGTGTCATCAGACGGCAAGAGTTCGGCCCTCCCCACGCCAAGCTTAACAGTGCCTATTATCCGTGGGCAGCCGCCTTAGCCATGTAAGTGCTTGAAATTGGTTGGTTTTCTGAGCAGATTCTCCCGTTCGTCGTGGGCCTACCCCCTCAAGGGTATACTCCCGCCGTAATTATTCGGGTAAGGCACCTGTGCGAGGGAAACTTTGTACCCTTTTCTCAACCCCGGAGCCCCAGAGGCCGCGAATCAGGCGAAGGACTCCAGCCAAAGGCGCCGTCCGGGTACTCCCCGAGGACCCTTTTATGGGCAGGCCCGGAATTCCCGGCTTAGGGCGGATCAGGACCGCACGGCAACGCGCCGGTCTAGATCCACAGAAAGATGCTGGTCCAGCGCAACGGCCACGAAACGACAGCAGGCTCTCATCTCCCGGGAGACGGCTTGAGAGAGTCTCGGAAGGAGTCGCTGCAGCGGACGCTCGAGGAGCGCCAACACAGTGTAGTAGCGGGCAATCCCAGGCAGCCAGGGACTGACTTTCCTTGCGCCCGGCGCCAGCTTATCGCAGAGCGAGAGCACCGTCCGAAAATCGTGTTCGTCGAGGCAGTCGGCCTCTATCCCGGCCACCAGTTTCAGGTTATCGGATAGGGGTTGGTTGGCGGTGGAAAGCCAGATCGCCCGCCACTGGGCGAGAACGAACTGGGCGAGGGCCAGCGCCGCAAAGACCAAAATGAGGACCGATGCCATCTGCGGTTATCCATAAGCAGTGTCTTAGAAGCCCCTGCTGGGGCCAATAGAGCACTGGTACCAGCCATTTGGGACTTTTGCCGAAGTGGGATCAAGCTCCACCGGCAGCAGGACAGGGGGGTACACGGCAAGCGATGATGTCACATAGGTACAAAACCGGACTTAGAAATCTGAAAAGAACCATGCCTCCATGTATGCTGGTGGCAATGGTGCCGAGGCATTTTTGCGGGGGCCCAACTCGATGAGTTCCTCGATGAAAGAATCGCCCGTGACCGAGCCACCTGCAGCTCAGCCGCCCGCAGAGCAATCTCCCCCGGCCCCGCTACGGGATCGCGTCACTTCCGTGTCACGAATTGAGCAAAATTACAGGGAAATCGAGAAGCGAGACTGGTGGACCTGGGCGAACACCATTCTGGTCATGCTGCTTTTAACTGCGGCCGTGTCCATCTTGGCTCTGCCCCCGCTCACGCAAGGCACCAAGACCTTTTTCCATATCAGCCTGAAGGAGGCGGTCTGGACCCTGATAGTCCTGGTTGTTTTCTTCGATGCGTACATCATCTACCAGCAGGTCACCATCAAGCGGCTGCGTCTCCAACTCATGGAAGGCCAGGGCCACTTCGAGCTCCTCCGGAATTTGGCCATGGTGGATTCCTTGACCGGTCTGTTCAATCGCCGCTTTGCGGAGAATCGCCTGGCCGCAGAGGTTTCCCGCTCGTCGCGGCGGGGCCATCCGCTGACGGTTCTTTCCCTCGATCTCGACAAATTCAAGGAAATCAACGATACCTTCGGCCATCTGGCGGGAGACCTTGTCTTGCAGGAATTCGGCACTCGGCTCGCCAAGGTCCTTCGCGGTGCGGATCTCCCGATTCGCATGGGAGGCGACGAATTTCTCGTCATTCTCCCGGATTGCCCGTCCTACGAGATTGAACGCATCCTTTCCCGCTTGCGCAATATTGAAGTCAGTTTCGAGGGGCACAAGATTCCCGTGCTCTTTTCCGCCGGTTGGAAGGAATACGAGCCGGGCAAAAGTCCGGAAGACTTGCTCGCTGCCGCGGACCAGGCCCTCTACTCCAACAAGCGCGCCTCCCGCTAGAGCTCACTTCCGAATTCGGCCTGGCCGATTTGGCCTCCCGAGGGAATCGGGCGCCCGAAAACAGCCCTTGACAAGTCAATCGCAGATTGCTATAGATATATCGCAATCAGAGATAATCGCCCATGAAGCTCGGCGAAAAAATTCGCTCCCTCCGCTACGCCGAGGGCATCCTTCGCGGCCTCGGCCGGGAACTTACTCAGTCCGAACTCGCCCGCGCCGCCCGCGAGGAATTGGGAAAGGGCATTAGCCAGTCCTACCTTTCGCAGATCGAAAACGGCGCTCGTCCGCATATGACCAAGAGCACCCGCGAACTCCTCGCGCGCTTTTTCAAAATTCATCCTGGATTTTTGGTGGACGACCCCGAAGGCTTCCACAACGAGCTCATCTCCAGCCTTCCCACTCGCCCGCGCAGGCTCGACGATTGGCTCTTCGACGGCGTCCGCCGATTTCATGCCGACCCCGAACTTCGTTCCGTCCTGGAGAAGCTCGCCCACCGCGAGGACGCGCGCCGCTGCCTGATTCTTCTTGGCGCGATTTTGGACGCTCCTGGACTCGCTCCGCGTCTTCTCCATGTTCTGCGTCCCGGACATGCCGAGCCGCGAAAAGAGTCCGAGATCTCGGCGCGACACGGTTCATCGTTTGCTCGTCCACTCAAGAGCGATTCCGCGGAACCGCGTCGGCGTCCTCTGCCTGAGGAAAGGGGGTAACCGCCATGGCTTGGGCCACCTTTTATCTCGTCTGCTTCGTCGTGGGGCTTGCTTTTAGCGTTCTCTCGGTTGCCGGAGGGCTCGGCAAGTTTCATCTTCCTGCCCGCTGGCATGTGCCGCACTTTCTCGGGCATCATTCCGGCCCGATGCTCGGCCCGCGCGGCCACCTGCCCGTCACGTCGGCGGGGCACGCCGTCCATTTTGGAACAGTCGCTCGAGGCGCTTCGGCCGTCCGCGCTTCGCATGTCTCGTTTTTCAATTTCTCCTCGATCATGGCTTTTCTCGCCTGGTTTGGCGGGACGGGTTTTCTTTTGACGCGCTATTCCGATTTATTGACGGTCGTCACGTTTGCCGTCGCCATGGCCGGAGGTCTTGCCGCAGCGGCGGTAGTCTTTCT
>Ga0335076_10008723_pt1 | contig 10237 bp, 11 predicted proteins | sample Lox_Sample_25_FD_206717 | JGI IMG/M metagenome (GOLD analysis project Ga0335076, IMG submission 206717) | Soil microbial communities from Loxahatchee National Wildlife Refuge, Florida, United States - Lox_Sample_2.5 | ecosystem: Environmental > Terrestrial > Soil > Wetlands | place: USA...
CGCTCAGGTTTTACACAAAACTTTCGCATCCAAAGGTCGATAATCTCTTTGATTCCGGCTGGCAACAACTCAAGAGCCCGGCCATATATGCAGTCCTCCTCGAGCAGCGAACGGCCAGCAAAAGTGATTCGAGCAAAGTTCCGGCTCCATCGGTGGTCAATCTAAGAGTCCTCTCGAGGTAGTTTAGCGATGCCAACGAGAACGACGGTTCAGCGGTTCGCGCAGGCAGCAGACTGGCGGGTAGTTCTTATTTTGGCAGTGCTTGCTCTGACCTCCTGTGATGAGTTTCAGAGTTCGACCGTGCCTATCGTCGAACCGGGGAAGGCTGTGCAGCCATTGGCGGAAGCCGAGTATCAGCTCTTTCTGGGCGCTGACTCAGCGACGCCGTTCATAACGGGCATGTACCTGAAAAAAGCGGACGACCACTATCAATTCAGCTATCTCGCGCTTTCGAAGGTGACAATCAGTCCGGACGTCTTTCGGGGATTGGGAGTTGCAGACGAAGCACAGTTGGCGAAGTTCTTCTCCGGCACAGAGGCTGAAGTGCTATCTACCGCTGCGGGTATCTTTGACTCACTTCCGGGGTCTCGCTCGAGCGAAAGTGACTTAAGTCCTGAGCAGAATGAAATCATGGCCCGATTCTCGGGATTCACGCTGGGACCATTAGAGGCAGGGTATTACGTTCACCAGGAACCAGCGACATTCTCGCCTCAATTGTGGCCTGCCACTAAGGCGAAACCAAAGCCGAGTTGGCGCATCAGCGTAGCCAAAGTGGAGGGAAGCTCCCTCACATTATTTGACAGTGACGCCGCATGTCTAAAGGCATCCAAGGCGATTTTTGGCACCCGGCGACAATGCGACAGCAACAATAAATGCGATGACGTCGCTGTCGTCACCAATTTTACCGACACAGCCGAACTGAACCGGCAAATCGTGCTGCGCGCCGTGCGTGAATTCCCTGCCGACCTGAAGCCGCGCTGGCGTTTTGTGCGGTCCAAGTGACGGATTTCCACGCCCAGGCGCTGGGCCCGTGTACAATAATTGAATCGGAGAAGGATGACGATGCTGCTTCGCAATTCGATATTCACCGCATGTCTGTGCGCCCTGCCGGCGCTGGCGGCCGACCCGGTGTTGGTTGTCGATCGCGGACTGCCGGTGTCGAATCTCAACGACGCTTCCGGCGCGTCGCGCAGCAATGTCCGCTGGGGTTGGCATGACCACGGATTTCTGGGCGACGATTTCACCGTCGGCGCCGCCGGCGAGCATTGGGTGATCGATTCCATTCGCACGTGGGCCGTTCCGGGCGGCGCTGGAGCCACCTATTCTCATCTCGGCGATTACTTCCAGGACGTCCGATTGCACATCGGACGAAGCGATGTCACACCGGTGGCTTCCGCGCAACTGACCGCGGGCAGCGACGAGTCCGGCAATCCCAATGTCCGCATTGCCGACACCAGCGCGAATGGCACGCTGATGTACGACGATTTCGGCACCTCGCTGCACATCTGGCAGATCGATTTCACCAATCTGAACCTGCCGGTGGAAGGCGGCGTGAAAATCCGGTTCGGAGTGTGGGGCAATGGACGGCCGGTGCCCGGCAACACCGAAGGCAAGACCTTTATGTGGTACAACCACGCGTCTAACGCCGCGCTGAGCGGCAGCCGGCAGGACGGCGCGGACGGGATCATGCTGCTCTTCGACGCGGCCGGCCGCAACGAGGGCACGCACAACGCCTTGGGCAACGGCTGGGACAAGACGGCCGATATCAACATCCAGGTCTTCGCTCATCGCGTCGAAGCCAAGCCCTCGACGGCAGCCAAGTAGGTCTCGCGAGCGAAGAGGCTGATTGGAAATCGGCCGCAGGCTTCAAGCCTGCCCCATAAACATCCGGATGGCGCCCTCGGTCGCACGCTCGTAGGCGTCGATGAGGCGGTCCCAGCGCGCATTGGCTTCTTCGTCGATCTGCCTGCGCGCGGGACCAGCATCGAACCAGGCAATCGTCTGCCGGATGCCTTGGGTAAACGGCACGGTGGCGCAATAATCCGGCACGAAGCGCTTGAGCTTGGAATTGTCGAAGACCACGCTGCCGGACTTGTCGCCGAGCAGGCCGCCGCGCATTTCCGGAATCGCCGCGGAGAGGAAGTCGCTGGTCATGTGGACGGGCTGGAACTCCGCGCCCGCCGCCTCCGCCACCAGGCGATACCACTGGTCCCAGCACATCACCTCGTCGCTGGTGATGTGGAAGGCATGACCGATAGCCTGTTCGCGTCCCAGCAGACCGATCAGTCCCTTGGCCAGGTCGCTGTTGTGCGTGATCACCCAGAGGGACGTGCCGTCCCCGGGCACGATCACTTTCTTGCCGCGCCGCATGCGATCGACGACCGTGAACGATTTGGCCCAGCTATTCACCGGAAGCGTGACCTGCGTTTCGCCGTAGGTCAGCGAGGGGCGGATGATGGTGATCGGGAAGCCCTCGTCGCGGTAGGCGCGCATCAACCGCTCCTCGCAAGCGATCTTCTTCTGTGAGTAATCCCAAAACGGGTTGGCGAGCGGCGTGGATTCGGTGATCAGATAATGGCCGACGGGCTTTTGATACGCGCTGGCCGAGCTGATGAAGACGAACTGGCGGGTGCGGCCGCGAAACAGCGCGATATCGCGTTCGATCTGTGCCGGTTCGAAGGCGATCCAATCGACCACGGCATCGAAGGACAAGCCGGATAGCGCGGACGTAACCGCCGCGGCGTCTTCGATGTCGACCGTGAGCGTACGGGCGCCCGGGGGAAGATCGGAGGTCACGCGGCGTCCGCGATTCACCAGGGTGAGATCGATGCCGCGTTCCAGCGCCAGTTGTGTGCAGGCCGTACTGATGATTCCGGTGCCGCCGATGAAAAGAACTCGCATGAGAGATTTGTAGCACGGAGGGCGGCCGAGCGAGGCTCAAGCCTCGCGCGGACTTAAGTCCGCCCTCCAATTACCAGCCGACCTCCAGGAGCGAAACCGCCTGGCGCGGCAGGTCGAGGGAGATTTCCAGCTTGCCGTCGCGGACCTCGACCCAGCGCGGTGAATCCATCTGCTGCAATTCGCCTGCCGACACCAGCTTCGCATACTGTTCTGGCGCCGGACTCTGTGGCGATCCCATCGCCTTCCACGCCGTGAATGCATTGCTGTGGGTTTCGTCGATGCGGTAATGGCGGAGGAGCACGCGGCCGGGGCCCTCGGGCATTCCCGATATGGTTACGCGCACGGGCGATGCTGCCGAGGGTACGTCGTCATCGTGGTAGTTCCAGACCATCGCCAGCACGCGGCGGTCGCCGCGCACGGCCAGGGCGTCGATATCGGGCGACTGGCGGACTCCCTCGCGCAGGATCTGTTCGACACTGCGCGCGCCGCTGCTTTCCGCGACGATACGGTCGCCATTCATCAACCCGGCCATGCGAAACACATTCAGCACGGGCTTGTCGACGCCGTTGGTGGCGAGGGTGCGAAAGCCTTCAAAGTACGGCTGGCCTTCGAATTCGAAGGCCCATGTCAGCATGCCTTCGATGTTGGCCTTTCGCTGAGCCTCGAGCTGCACGATGTTCTTCATCATGGCTGCGGTGTAGGAGGCGTAGAGCGGCGTGTTGCGGTAGGCGTTCTGCGGATAGACGCGGGCGGAGCAGGCGGCGCAGCCTTCGGGATCGCTCTCGCTCAGGACGACCGGCAGCTTGCTGAATTTCGGAAAGGCGGAAATGATATCGAGCCCCACGGCCACGGCCGAGGCGTTATTGGAGATCCCCATGCGGACGTGACCGTCCACGACGCGGGGGCTGCCCTTGGCGTGGTAGGAGATGAAATCGAGGGGCGTGCCGGCGTCCTGGCAGTGCTGCAGAAACTGGCGCAGATAGGCGCCGCTGCGGCCGTTGGCGCTCGGGCCCGTGGTGGCCGGTCCGCCGACCTTGGCCGTAGGCAATACGCGCTTCACTGCGGCCGCCGTCACGTCGTAGAGCTTGTCGTACTCTTCCGGCGTGCCGTGGAAGTAGGCGATGTCCGGTTCATTCCAGACTTCCCAGTACCACGACTCGACCGCGCCTTTGCCGTAACGCTCGATGCAATGGCGAACCCAGGTCTCGATCAGGCGGCTCCATTTGTCGTAGTCCTTTGGCGGATAGGCCCAGCCGACGTAGTATTTGTCGAACGGCGCGCCGGGCGACCAGACGGGGACGTAGGGATCCGGATGAGGGGAGAGCGCCTGCGGAGTGAAGCCGATCTCGACGTAGGGCCGCGCGCCGGCTTCGGTGTAGGTATCGAAGATGCGATCGACCAGGGTCCAGTCGTAGACGGGCTTGCCCGAGGCATCTTCGGTATAGACGTTGGTCGAGCCCCATTTGAAGGAGGGTTTGCCGTCGCCCGATGCCAGCAGGAAATGCGTGCGGATATAGGCCGGCTGGGGGCTGATGCCGGCCAGTTCGCGGATGAGCTTGCGGCCATTGGGCGCGTAGGTGTAGTTGGGCTCGTCGTAGCCGAAGAAGCGGAAGAAGTGGTTGAACGGGCCCTCCACGGCGGAGGCGTCGATGCGGATGGTGACGGGCTCCTGTGCGAAAGCGAAGGAAGCCAGAAGAATGAAGTTGAAAATGATCGCGCGCGGCATGGAATCCAGTATGGAACGGAAATCGCGGCGCCGTCGGGGAGTCAGGGACTGGGCAGCTAGGGCAGCGGGCGCTCGCGATGCAGGAGGTGGAGGATATTGCCGTCGCAATCGGCGAAGAAAGCAACGGTGTTGCCGGCGTGGGTTTCCGGTTCGGTGACAAACGTGACGCCTTGCGCGCGCAGAGCGTCGTAAGCCAGGCCGAAATCCGTCACCTCGATGGCGAGGTGGCGAAGGCCGGCGTCGCGCATGTGCGGCGGCGTGGGCTCATTGTGCGATTCGATAATCTCGATCATGGTGCCGTTCGGCGCTTTGACGAAAACCGTTTTGGAGTTGCCGGGGCGCCAGTTGACCGCGAAATCCAGGTGGTCGACGTACCACTGAGCCAGACGGCCCGGGTCGGGCGATGCGATCGCGGTGTGTTCGATGCCTTTGATCACAGCCAGATTGTAACAGGCTCACTCAAGCCAGGCGTTCTGGCGGTGGACAGGCGGGTCGGGAATGGCGCCGAAGCGGCGCTGGCGCGTATGGAACTCGCGGACGGCCGATTCCAGCTCGGCGGGCGTGAAATCGGGCCACATGCGGCGGGAGAAGATGAGCTCGGCGTATGCCGATTCCCAAAGCAGGAAATCGCTGAGCCGCTGCTCGCCGCCCGTGCGGATCAACAGATCGACGGGAGGGCCGAGTTCACCGTCGAGTGATTCGCGAGAGATCGGAAGCGCCTCGCGAAGGGCGCCGCCGGCGGCGCGGAGGATGGCGTCACGGCCGGAATAGTCCACCGCGATGCGCAGATGCAAGCGGCGGCCCGCGGCGGTTGCGGCTTCGGCCACGGCGATGGCGAGGGCCAGGCGGGGAGCCAGGCGGTCGCGGCGGCCGATCACTTCGATGCGGACGCCTTCCTTCACGCAGCGGGAAGTTTCGCGATCGAGGTACCGCTCCATGAGCTTCATAAGCACGTCGACTTCGCCGGACGGACGCCGCCAGTTGTCGGAGGAGAAGGCGAAGAGCGTGAGAATGGAGATGCCCAGATCGGGAGACGTTTCCACGATCCGGCGGGCGGCTTCGACGCCGGCGTAGTGACCGGCTACGCGGGGCAGGCCGCGAGACAGCGCCCAGCGGCCGTTGCCGTCCATGATGATGGCGGCATGTAGAGTACTTTGCATAGTAAAGTCAAAGGCCATAAAAAAAAGAACCTCATCGTTCCCGCATGGATTGAATCAGGGCTTCCATGTGGTCCAGATACCGCTCCAGGGCGCGTCTTCCGGCGGCGGTGAGTTTATATTCCGTTTTGGGCAGGCGGCCGTCGAAGGTTTTGAGACACGACACATAACCGGCTTCCTCCAGTTTGCGCGCATGGACGCTGAGGTTGCCGTCGGTGGTGTCCAGCAGTTTCTTCAGTTCGTTGAACGTCAGGGCCTCGTTGACGGAAAGCGCGCCGAGAATTCCCAGACGCAGGCGTTCATGCACCAGGCGGTCGAGTTTTCTGGCGCCGCCGGCCACGGGCATGGCGGGAGCCGGAGCCGGCGCGCGCCGTTCCCGTTCGCGGCGAAGTGCATTTGGTTTACCGGACATGCGAACCCTCCAGTTTATCCGCCATACTTGACGGCGATCACGGTGCCGAAAACAATGTGCAGACCGCCAAAACCGGCGGCCAGCAGGGAAGTTCCCCAATCAGGAGGCAGCAGCAGAGCGGTAGTGCCCAGGGCCATAAAACAGACGCCCATGAGCGGCACCACCCGGACGGAATTGGCGCCTCCCGAAACCACGGCGGTGCCGTAGATGAGCAGCCACATTCCGGGCAGAAACACCGGCGCTCCGGCGTGCCACAAGGCGCCGGTGAGCAGAAGGCCGGCGACCAGGGCGGGTGCGAACCCCTCCAGGAATTTGCGGCCGGGGCCGGAGAGGAGCGGCATACGCATGCGGCGCGATTTGTCGGCCGCGGCCGCCAATCCGATGAGCAGAGCCAGGGCCGCTTCCGACGCCCATATGGCCAGCCACCGCGCCGATCCGTTGGCGGGACCGGCGATCCAGGCCGCGACCAGCGCCGTCGACCCCATCAGGACTCCGCCCAAACCCGGGACGGTCGTGAACAGGCCGGCCCGTTCCATGGCGCCGCGGATATACCGCAGGTTATCCATGGCATGAGCGTGCAATTCCACGGGCTCAGGGCGAACACCAGCCATATGCACAGCATACGCCGCCCGAAGCCAGCTTTCAAGTACTTTTTAGTGTAAAGTGTACTAGGCGGGGCCGATCGATAGTAAAATATTCGCGTGGTGCCGAAGTTGGAGTATTCCCGCGCGGATATCCGGCGCCAGTTTGGCGTCAGCGAGCGGCAGCTTCGAAGCTGGGAGCGTGAAGGACTGATTCCCAGCGTCGAGACGTACGTCTTTTCCGACCTCATCGCCATCAAAACCCTGGTAAAACTGAGCCAAAGTCGCATTCCACCCCGCCAGATCGGCCGCGCCATGGCCTCGCTGCGCCAGAAACTGGAAGGCGTCAAGCGCCCGCTGGCCGAGTTGCGCATCGTGTCCAACGGCCGAAAGATTGCGGTCCACGTGGCTGGACAGAAGATGGAAGCGATGACCGGCCAGATTCTATTTGATTTCGACGCCTCCGAGGTGGGAGGAGTCACCAGCCTGCCCGAGCGCAAGCCTTCGGTGGCGCGGCTGCGCGAATCCGAATCGTGGTTCCAGAAGGGTTTGGAGCTGGAAGAAACCGGCGCGCCGGTGGAGCAGGCTGTCGAAGCATACCAGAAAGTCCTCGAACTGAACCCCGAAGCGGCGGGAGCCCTGGTGAATCTGGGTACGATTTTCTACCGGCAGCGGAAATTCCCGGAAGCCGAACAGTATTATATGCAGGCCATCGCCGCCGATCCGGAGTATCCGCTGGCGCAATTTAACCTGGGCAACCTGTGCGATGAGCAGGGCCGGACGGTGGAAGCGCTCGACCACTACCGCCGCGCGCTGGCCCTCAACCCGAATTATGCGGATGCCCACTTCAACCTGGCGCTGCTGTGCGAACGAACCGGTGATTCGCTGAAAGCGGTGCACCACTGGAAGTGCTATTTGAAGCTGGACACTTCCGGCCAGTGGGCGGACATCGCGCGGCGACAGCTCGACCGCCTTCGCCAATCGGTGATTCTGTAGGCGGGCGGCATAGGAGTTCCGACGAAAAATCGGCCGCGGGTTGAAACAAGGCCGCCCCGAGGCGCCGGTGCGATCTTGCCGTGTAGGGCGGTTGATTGCGGAGACCGCCCAGGCTGACAGCCTGTCCTACAAGGGCCGGGGTCAGCTATCGCATCGACTGGAGGTCGTTCCGCGCCACATAGGCGTTATGCCGTGCCTGATCGGCGTACGGACCCGGCATGGCGGCGCACTGTTCGCTGAATTTGGCGGAGTCCAGCACCTGTCCCTTGCTCAAGTACAGTTTGCCGAGCTGGTAGTTGGCGATTCCGAGGTAAAACAGAGCCGGCGCCATTTCGGCGGCATTGCCCTGAATCATCGGCAGGGCCGCACGGAGATTCTTGTTGGCGTTCTCATAATCGTTTTTGGTCGCGGCGACCAGTCCGACGATAAAATACGCCCGCCCCGTCCCGACGGATTTCTTATGCGTCCAATCGGCGTCGGAAACAAGCTCCGGTTTGGGCCTGCCAAAGGCGGCGAGTTCCTGAGCGGCGAACGCCGATGCGCGATCGTTCTGGCCCTTGGCCAGCGAATTGTCGGCGAGAATCGCCAGCAGGTCGACGTTGTTGGGAAAACTCACGATGGCCCGTTCGGCGATTGGCAGGATTTTGTTTTGCCCACCGGTCTGTGCCAAGGCTGCAAAATATGGCCCGTAGGCACCTTCCAGGTACTTGCTCTTTGGATTCTGCTGTTCCAAAGTCGAAAGCAAATCCACCATGGCGGCCGCCGGAGATCCGACTGCCGTGGCGTATAAGGCGTATTCGACATACGTCTCGACGCTTTTGACATACTCTACGCGACCAGCCCATCCGGCACGTTCTTCGTCACTGACAGGCGCCGGAGCTGACAACACCTCGCGGATCAAAGGCGCCAGCTCCGCTGACAGTTTCTTGACCTGAGCGGCATCCTTCTTCGCAACTGCGTTCTGCAGGTTCTGGTATGCGTCATCCAGATTGTCGGCAACGGCCACGGCGGGTCCACCGAGAAGAGCCACAACTATCCATATAGCCTGAAGCTTCACGGCAATCTCCATCTAGGAAAATTGTGCGCCTGAATCGGAGTCGTGGCAAGAAGTATCAGATATTGATGTCTTTTTCTACAGATTGCCGCGAATTGCTGCGGTTGTGCGACTGATGCCGAAACGCGTGACTTCCCGCACTCCGGGTTATCCTGGAGACTTGGAGTTGTGATTTGAACCGTATTGTTCTCGCGTTCCGTTGCTTTTTCAATATCTTATTCAGCGGCCAGCTTTCGGGGGGAGCATTGACGGCCCTGCGTCTGCCGCGCCGCGATATCGCCGTCAAGCCCACCGAATCGTCGAAGCCGGCGGGCAAACCGGCGGCGGCCCCGGCGGCCCCGAACGTCCGGTTGTCCGATGGCGCGCTGCAAATTCTGGCGATTCTGCAACGCGAAGGGCGGCTGCTCGACTTCCTGATGGAAGATATCTCCTCCTACTCGGACGACCAGGTGGGCGCCGCTGTGCGCGAACTGCACGACCATTGCCAGCAGGCCCTGGCACGTCACGTCACCCTCGAACCGGTGATTGATGGCGTCGAAGGCACGTTCGCCAATGCGCCCTCCAAGGACCCGTCGGTGGTGCGGTTCGTCGGAAACGTTCCTGCCAAGCCGCCGGCCGGAGGCACGTTGCGCCATAAGGGCTGGAAGGCAGCCAAGGTCAATCTGCCGCCGCTGACTTCCGCCGACGCCTCCAATCTGGCTCCCGCCGAGCTCGAAGTCGAGTAAGCCAGATGCACATCGGTATCGATCTGGGCACCACCAATTCGGCGCTGGCGTTCATCGACGCAGCCGAAGCCGGCGAGCAGGATTTTCCGCCGGTACAGATTTTCGAAACGCCGCAACTGGTGGCCGCGGGGCGCGTCGAGGCCCGACGCACGCTTCCGTCGTTCCTGTTTTTGGAAGATGGCCAGCCCGTTGGCGCGTACGCCCGCGACCAGGGATCGATTGTCCCGACGCGCCTGGTGCATTCGGCGAAATCCTGGCTGTCCAATCCCGATGTCGACCGCACCGCCAAGATTCTGCCGTGGGATTCGCAGGATACCGGGCGCGTGCTGTCGCCCGTCGAGGTCTCGGCCCGGTTCCTCGCCAAGTTCCGCGAGGAATGGGACAAGGCCCATAGCGATCGCGCGCTGGCGGCGCAGGATGTGGTGCTCACGGTTCCGGCGTCGTTCGATGAAGAGGCTCGCGAGCTGACCGTCATGGCGGCGCGCGATGCCGGAATCGATAAACTGACGCTGCTCGAAGAACCCGCGGCGGCGTTTTATTCCTGGATCTCCAGCCACCTGGCGCAGTCGCGCAAACAGTTGTTCGATGGCCAGGTGGTGCTGGTGTGCGACGTCGGCGGCGGAACCAGCGATTTCAGCCTGATCCGCGTGAGCCGCGAAGGCGACCTGGTCAACTTCACGCGAAC
>Ga0335076_10008726_pt1 | contig 10234 bp, 5 predicted proteins | sample Lox_Sample_25_FD_206717 | JGI IMG/M metagenome (GOLD analysis project Ga0335076, IMG submission 206717) | Soil microbial communities from Loxahatchee National Wildlife Refuge, Florida, United States - Lox_Sample_2.5 | ecosystem: Environmental > Terrestrial > Soil > Wetlands | place: USA: Florida...
TTGTTGGTGCCTCTTGCGTTCCCCCAGGTCCCATCCCGCCAGACCGCGCATATGGCGCGCTCTGAGGCGTTTGCCCCCCGGATGGCGGGCTCGATGGTCCCGAATTTCCTTCGCCGCTCGCCTCGTTATTCTGTGTGCTCTGAGACGGAGGCACAATGACCGCCTGAATCGACATTGGCATTGCCACATCCGTTCCTCCTAACGCGGCACGTTCAAACGTAATCCCCAACTCCGATTCTTTTTGCTCCTTCGTTCGCTTCTGAGCTTCGGTGATGTAACCAAAAACCTTGGTGTCTTTGGGAATAAGTACCTCGCCTTTCCCGTTTTTCATGTCCTGGGTGACTTTGACTTCGATCTCCTCTCCCGGTCGGGCTTTCTTGGAATCGATGGTTTTCATCAGCTGAACCGGGATGATGCTACCCGGCGCGACGCGAGGGGTGGTTTGTTGCGGAGTTTGCGATTGACCAGACGGCACTACCTGGCTTGCAGCCGGTTGTTGTGCTGGCGCGGTTGAAGGCGAGGTGGTGGCAGTCTGCGCTCGAGAAATAGTTCCGAGCAGCAGGCTCGCGAAGCATATTGCGAAAATTTTCCTCATAAAATCTTGTCCTTTTGGTTCAGTCATTCGGGAACCCAATTCACAAAATGGGCCTCCCTCCCCCCAATCCCGAATTATCTATAGGTTTGGATGCCTGCTGGTTTGCGGGGTTGGAAACGACAGGCTTTGCGTAGTCAGATTGCAAGGAAAGGCTATGCAGGATTTCCGACCGAGGACGGAGCAACTTCGCGCGAAAACGGTAGTCTGGACGGCTCTTCGACAATTGATAGGTTGATCGGTCCCCCTTCGGGATTTGGGAATGCCTTTTCTAGTCCGAAGTGGTAATTGAAAGCCCACTGCAAGGACAGGTATCATATTATCTAAGGGTTTCGTGGGAGTAACCCGACCGCGCAGTCGGAATATCCAAGAATTCTCTAGCATCAAGCAGTGCGCAAGCTCGGGCACCTTTTTCCTAGTCACCGCCCGTTTTGGAGAGCGAACTTGTCTCCGCGGCAAAGAGCACACACAGCCTTTGGCTCAGCCATTTTCCTGCTCCTGGTGAGCGGCCTGGCTCTCTATGTGCTCATCAATCGATTGCTTGAGACACAACAGCAGATCACGCACACACATCAGGTGCAGGACTCTTTGGCAGACGTCAGAACTTCCAGTGCTCGGGCCGGGGTTCTGCGGACGCAATATATCAACAGCGGTGATCCCGGCCTGTTGCGGGATTATGGCACGGCGATTGGCGAGGCGGAGAGTGCGGTGCAACGCATTAGGGCGCTCACCGTTGATAATCCGACACAACAGCAGAACTGCAACCAACTTGAAGCTGTGATGCAGCACAGAAGTGCTCTCCTGACAAACTCTGTTCGGTTGAAACAACAGGGACAATCCGGTTTGCGGGACCAGGCCGAGATGTCGGGGCAAATCGCCATCGTCTACGGCGAGGCCGATACCCTTCTGCAACGCATGAGCAGCATAGAACAGAGCTTGTTGATCGCACGCAAGAGTCATGCCGCGCGATTGTTCCGAATCACCGCGATTATTTTGGGGGTCGCGTTCGGTTTGGCGATAGGACTGTTGCTGCTCTACTACCGGTTCCTCAACGCTGAACTGACCAAACGCATCGCAGCTGAATCCAAATTCCGCACGCTATTAGAGTCAGCACCTGACGCCATGGTCGTCGTGAACGGCTCGGGCAAGATCATTCTCATCAATGCTCAGGTTGAGCAGTTATTCGGCTACTCTCCAGCCGAGTTGTTTAATCAACCGGTTGAAATCTTGATGCCGCAACGGTTTCGAAATGTGCATCCGGCACACCGGAAGTCGTTTTTTGCCGATCCGAGGGTTCGGCCAATGGGTGCAGGGCTTGAGCTTTACGGCCAGCGCAAAGACGGCCAGGAGTTTCCCATCGAAATTAGCCTGAGTCCAATGAGGACGGAGGAGGGCATGATGGTCACGGGCGCCATTCGCGACATCACTAAGCGGAAGGCGATTGAGGAAGCGGTGAAGGCGCAAGCAGCGCTCCTGGATGCGGCCAATGACGCCATTTGGGTGGCGGGATTGGACGAAAAGCTCACCTATTGGAACAAAGGTGCGGAGCGGCTTTATGGCTGGACAAGAGCTGAAGCCATGGGCAAGTCGCCTCACGAATTGCTGCAGACCAAGTTTCCTGTTCCCGTGGAAGAAATCGTAAAGTCACGTGAGAGTGGAGGCTGGCAGGGAGAATTGATACACACCAAACGCGACGGTACAAAAGTCGCGGTCGCCAGCAGCTGGACCGCTTTGCAAGATGCTCAAGGTAAACCGATGGGCTGGCTGCAAATCAATGCCGATGTTTCCGAGCGGCGTAGAGCCGAAGAAAGCCTGCGCTTGCTCACAGGACGGCTCCTGCAGATGCAAGATGAAGAGAGACGTCGAATCGCGCGCGAACTGCACGATAGCGCCGGACAGATCCTGGCTGCCATCAACATGAACCTGACACCGCTGACCGAGGAGAATCTTTCTGTCGAGGCCAACGTGGCGCTTACCGAGAGCCTTACGCTGGTCGAAGAATTGTCACGCGAGTTGCGGACAATCTCGCACCTGTTGCATCCACCATTGCTCGACGAAGTGGGGTTATCGTCGGCGCTCAGGTACTACGTCGAGGGATTTACACAACGTAGCAACATCGACGTGCATTTTGAGATTCCCGATGATTTTGGCCGGCTCTCTCAGGATATGGAAGTGGCTATCTTTCGCTTTGTCCAGGAGTGCCTCACGAATATTCACCGGCATTCGGGAAGCCCGGTCGCGAATGTGCGTATCGCCCGCTTGCAGGGTCAGGTCCGTGTCGAAGTTGAAGACCGCGGTCGCGGCATACCTTTGGAGAAACGAAAGGCAATGGATTCCGTGGGTATGCCGGGGGTCGGTATTCGCGGGATGAGAGAAAGAATTCGACAGCTCGGCGGGCAATTGGAAATCGACTCCGGCGGGAATGTAAAAGGAACCCTAATGATCGCCCAATTTCCAGTGATCCAACCATCCGCGTCCGCCGCGGCGTAATTTTTCCATCAGTTGATCGAGGGCTGCTATGCGATCGCCCGATGCTCGCCAACGCTTATGATATTGTTGCGCACAGCGTACATCACCAGCTCACTTACATTATGCAAGCCAAGTTTTCGCATCAGGTTGCTACGGTGGGTCTCCGCCGTCTTCACGCTAAGGTGCAGGGTCGCAGCTACTTCTTTCGTGGTCTGGCCTTCCGCTAGCAACTGCAAAACCTCGCGCTCACGTGGGGTTAGGGCGGGAAGCCCGTAATCGCCTTCCGGTGCATTTCCGCGGTGTAGAAAACGCGTCAGCACCATCTCGCCCACTCGCGAGTTGAAGTACGTGCGATCATGAAGAAGAGCGTCCACGGCAGAGACGACCTCTTTCGCTGCATCTGATTTCAAAAGGAAGCCGCGCGCTCCAGCTTTCAACACTTCTTGCACCATCTGCTCGGCATCGCTGATGGTGAGAACGAGAATTCTCTGTCGAGGATCGGCCCGCAAAATCTGGCGGGCCGCTTCCAATCCGTTGAGACGCGGCATCCCGATATCGAGAATGACGATATCGGGTTTCATCTCTGCCGTCTTCTCGACTGCTTGGCGCCCGTCCGCCACTTCGCAACAGACTTCCCATCCAGGATGGGACCCGAGAAGAGCACAAACCCCTTTTCGAACCACTTCGTGATCGTCTGCTACCAAGATTCGCACGCCGGGCATAAATTACCTCCGCAAAATCCTTTGTCTTCACAGTGACGATACATCATGCCAATGCAACAGTTCGACAACCGTCTCCTATAGATGATTTTCGTCAGGAGGCGAAGCAACGAAATACGGGCATCTTTTTTTCAAATTCGTGCAAGCGATCTACGAATGTGCAAACCGTATGCCAAACATAAGTGGAAGATCCGACCGGACACTTTCACCGTAAGTAGCCCAGAATTTACATCCCCACTGTGTAGCTTTGGCGACGCACGCGTGGACAGCCGCCGATCACATAGATTAGTACCATACTGGATCGAATCCGTCGCAACGAGCCTGGCTGATTTCCACAGATTACCAGATGGTTATCCAGCGACAACCGTATTTCAACCTGTCTGGTAAATGGGCATTATGACTGTGGTAAGCCCTCCCTGCGGGGTCAGGTCGCCAAATTTAAAAGCGGAGCCAAGTGCATGAACGCCCCCGTGTTTCGAACTGAACAAATGCCATGGAAAGGCTCCTACATTGCTGCTTTGTTTCAGGATGACCCGACTAAGATTCCGGTACTTATTGCGCGAGCCGAGTCTGAGATCACAGAGCGAGCACGTTCGCTTTACGAAGACCCGGTAGACAATGCACCGGAGTTGAGGGCATTGAATAATGCCTTGCGTATGCTTCAGGTTCTCAAGAGCTGCGTAAAGAAGGCGGCTCTCGATAAGAAGCCGGCATCGCCTGAAAGCATCATCCCGAACATTGTTTCTGATTCCTCGCGGCCCATCGGCATCTCTGCCTGATCGCTCCAGAGTCGATAATCTACACGATCAATGAGGGTATCGTGGATTCAATTGGGGTATGCGGTCGCCCGACGCGGGGAAAGTGACGCCTCGATTTGTTGCGTGGCTGCGACTTTGAAAAATCAACTCGCGCCGTTGTTATTAGGGTCCCCGGGCTTCCGCTCCGGCATTCTCTCGGAAACTCCCGGCGCGGAGCCAAAAGCCTGCACAATGTTGTTGCGCACGGCGTAAAGGACAAGTTCGCTGACTGAGTGCAATCCGAGCTTGCCCATAATGTTGCTGCGATGCGTTTCCGCGGTCTTCACGCTTAGGTTCAGGATGGCGGCGACGTCTTTTGTGCTTTTTCCTTCCGCTAACAGCTGTGTAACCTGGCGCTCCCGCGGAGTAAGGGTCTCTTTTTCCAGGGGCCTTCGGTTGCCGCGGAGATCTTTTCCCAGCACAGATTGCTTTATCCGCGCCGTGAAATAGGTAGAGTTCTGCTGAATTGCCTCTACCGCAACCATCAATTCACGTGCCGCGTCTGATTTCAGAATCAACCCTTTCGCTCCGATTTGGATCGCGGCTTTCGCGGCATGGTCGGTATCGTAAACCGTCAGAAAAAGAATCTTCATTTTTGGGTGATCCCGAAAGATTTGCCTGGCGGCATCCAAACCATTGAGGCCTGGCATGCCAATGTCCAGCGCTACCAGGTCGGGTTTGAACGTCTCAACCTTCTTGATGGTGTCCAATCCGTCGGTCGCCTCGGCGCAAACCTCCCACCCTGGATGCGATTCGAGCATCGACCGGAGCCCCTTGCGAACGATCTCGTGGTCGTCTGCAATCAGAATGCGAAAATTAGGCATTCTTGAACCTCCCCATGTTTCGCATAGCGGTCAGCACAAGGCCCACAAGGCCGTCTTCTTCGCTTGTACCTTCAACCAAGGCTGGAGTACATACCGACAAAGCGGTACTCAGCTGCCGTAAAAAGCTGCATTTTTCTTGGAGGCTGCGGCAATACTTGATGGCATAAAGGCGGCCCCACATAGTGAGGGTGTTTAACCAGATCGCATCTAAAAGCGAGTCGGTGGTAAACTCCTGCTTTCTTTGGGTATGCGATTTCCTGGCAATTTGCCTCGAATGCGATCCGAGGCATGAGGAATGGCGAGGGGAAGCGCAATATTTTGCGCCCGGCCAGGGATTTATGCTTGAAAATACAGACTCGTGAGGTAATGACTGTATAGTCAGGGCTTCCTGGGGGGAATAGTCTATCTGCGGTTCGAATAGTGCGCATCATTCAACAACTGGGACAGACAGATACGATTTACTTTGCGTGCCCCCCTGTAACGAATTCGCAGTCCAAGCCGAGTCGAGAGATGGATGATGGAAGAGAGCCGAGGACTGTAGTTCGGGTATTGCTGGTCGACGATCACGATGTGGCGCGCAGAGGTATTCGCTCTGTGCTGGCGGGTAATCCTGACCTTGAAGTAGTAGGCGAGACTGCCGACGGCGAAGACGCGGTAAGGAAAGCGAAGGATCTTCACCCCGATATCATCCTGCTCGACATCAGCCTCCCAGGAATCAGTGGAATCGATGCAGCTAAAAGCATCCACAAGATTTCCCCGGAGTCGCGCATCATTTTCGTCAGCCAACACGATTCGGTGAGAATTGCGAAGGATGCGCTCAGTGTCGGAGCCGCTGGCTATGTCGTCAAGTCTGACGCGGGACGGGATCTGCTCGCAGCCATCGATGCCGCTCAGGGCGGCCGAACCTTCGTGAGCCGCACCTTGGTCGCCCGCGGCTGGACTAACGATTGAGAGGCAGACGAGTGACGAACTGCAATAGGAACTGCCACCGCATTAATTCTCAATAAATTCTCGCCGCGTTCGATTCTTTTCTCTGCGATACAGGAAACACTGTAGGGTGTCATACCCGCCAATTATGTGAGAATCCCCTAGGCACGTGGTTCCTCGGGAACTTCCCTGAGTGCGTTTTGATTCGTCAATTCATGCGCACTGGGTCTGCCTAGCAAAATGTAGCCTTCCCTCTGTCTGCGTACTCTTCGCGCCTGCGATGAACGAAGGCCGTTCGCGGAGACTGTAGGAGACTTACGATCGGGTAATCGGTTCAGGAGAAATCATGAAGAAAGGTAATCGCAACGCAGTGGCTGAGCTCGCGGAGGGCGGGCAGATGCTGGGGATTGAAAAAGGTAATGGTCACGCAGCGGTAGAGACTCCTGAACTCGTTGCGATTCTCGAGAACCTGCAAACCATGCGCGACGGCGACTTTTCTGCCCGTCTGCCTGGCTCTTGGGTTGGATTACCCGGCAAAATCGCCGATACATTCAACGAAATCGTGGCTGCCAATCAGCAAATGGCGCACGAACTGAAAAGAATTGGACAGGTTATTGGCAAGGAAGGTAAGACACGAGAGCGAACCCGCTTTAATGAGTCGCGCGGAGCCTGGGGCGAAATGGAAGTGTCGATCAACACCCTGGTTGATGACCTGCTTCGTCCCACGACGGAAGTTACGCGTGCCATCGCCGCAGTAGCACAAGGCAATTTAACGCAAACCGTACGCCTCGATGTGGATGGACGGCCGCTCGAAGGCGAGTTTCTCCGCTCGGCGGACATCGTCAACAAAATGATTCAGCAGCTCGGCGTGTTCACCGCTGAAGTCACGCGTGTAGCACGCGAAGTCGGAACTGATGGCAAGTTAGGTGGTCAGGCGCAAGTCCCCGGCGTCGCCGGCACGTGGAAAGACCTCACCGATTCTGTCAACTCCATGGCCAGCAACCTGACGGGACAGGTACGCAACATCGCGGAAGTTGCGACCGCGGTTGCCAGCGGCGACTTGTCGCGCAAGATCACGGTCGATGTGCGCGGCGAGATTCTGCAGCTGAAAGAAGCCATCAACACCATGGTTGATCAGCTGCGTTCGTTTGCATCGGAAGTGACGCGCGTGGCCCGCGAGGTCGGCACTGACGGAAAGCTCGGCGGACAAGCCGTCGTGCCCGGCGTGGCCGGCACGTGGAAAGATCTGACTGACTCTGTCAATGCCATGGCCGGAAACCTGACGGCTCAGGTGCGCAACATTGCCGAGGTCACAACAGCCGTCGCTCGCGGCGATCTGTCGCGAAAGATCACGGTCGACGTGAAAGGCGAGATTCTCGAGCTCAAAGACACTATCAACACGATGGTCGATCAATTGAATGCCTTCGCCGGCGAAGTGACGCGTGTGGCGCGCGAGGTCGGTACGGAAGGAAAACTCGGCGGCCAGGCGCAGGTACCGGGCGTCGGCGGCACATGGAAGGACCTTACCGACAACGTGAACTTCATGGCCAGCAACCTCACCGGCCAGGTGCGAAACATTGCCGAAGTGGCGACCGCCATTGCCAGCGGCGACCTTTCCCGCAAAATCACCGTCGACGTACGCGGCGAGATTCTGCAGCTTAAAGAAACGCTCAACACCATGGTCGATCAGCTCAACCGGTTCGCTGGCGAAGTGACGCGCGTGGCGCGCGAGGTCGGAACTGAAGGGCGCCTTGGCGGTCAGGCGAACGTTCCCGGTGTGGCGGGCACATGGAAAGACTTGACCGACTCTGTCAATTCGATGGCAGGAAACCTGACCGGTCAGGTCCGCAACATCGCAGAAGTCACGACCGCCGTGGCCCGTGGCGACTTGTCGCGAAAAATCACTGTCGACGTCAAGGGTGAAATTCTCGAACTGAAGAACACTATCAACGTGATGGTGGATCAGTTGAACGCGTTCGCGGGCGAAGTGACTCGCGTGGCGCGCGAAGTCGGCACGGAAGGAAAACTCGGCGGCCAGGCGCAGGTGCCGGGCGTCGGTGGCACATGGAAAGATCTTACTGACAACGTAAACTTCATGGCCAGCAACCTTACTGGCCAGGTGCGTAACATTGCCGAAGTTGCCACGGCTGTGGCTCGCGGCGACTTGTCGCGCAAAATCACCGTCGACGTAAAAGGCGAAATTCTCGAACTCAAAGACACTATCAACACCATGGTCGATCAGCTACGCGCATTCGCGTCCGAGGTCACCCGCGTGGCTCGCGAAGTCGGAACTGACGGAAAGCTGGGTGGCCAGGCCCAGGTGCCTGGCGTGGCCGGAACGTGGAAGGATTTGACCGATTCGGTCAACTCAATGGCTAGTAACTTGACCGGCCAGGTACGCAACATCGCCGAAGTTTCAACGGCGATTGCCAGCGGAAATCTCTCCAAGAAAATTACGGTCAACGTCAGCGGCGAGATTCTGCTGCTGAAAGAAACCATCAACACGATGGTGGATCAGCTCAACGCATTCGCGGGCGAAGTGACGCGCGTAGCGCGCGAAGTCGGGACCGAAGGACGACTCGGCGGCCAGGCGAACGTCCCTGGCGTCGCAGGAACCTGGAAAGACTTGACCGACTCAGTCAATTCAATGGCCGGTAACCTGACTGCTCAAGTCCGAAACATTGCGGAAGTAACAACAGCTGTGGCCCGCGGCGACTTGTCGCGCAAAATCACCGTCGACGTAAAAGGCGAGATTCTCGAACTCAAGAACACCATCAACACCATGGTGGACCAACTCAACGCATTCGCGGGAGAAGTAACACGCGTGGCTCGCGAAGTTGGCACGGAAGGAAAACTCGGCGGCCAGGCGCAGGTGCCCGGCGTCGGTGGAACCTGGAAAGACCTCACCGATAACGTCAATTTCATGGCCAGCAACCTGACTGGCCAGGTGCGAAATATCGCCGAGGTCGCTACGGCTATTGCCAACGGTGATTTGTCAAAAAAGATCACCGTAGACGTGCGAGGCGAAATTCTGCAGCTCAAGGAAACTCTCAACACGATGGTCGAGCAGCTCCGCTCATTCGCGGCCGAAGTAACCCGCGTGGCCCGCGAGGTAGGTAGCGAAGGCCGGCTCGGCGGACAGGCCAACGTGCCGGGTGTCGCTGGCACATGGAAGGACCTTACCGACTCCGTCAACGCGATGGCGGGAAACCTGACCGCTCAAGTGCGCAACATCGCCGAAGTCACGACGGCTGTGGCTCGCGGCGACCTGTCACGCAAAATCACGGTCGATGTCAAAGGCGAAATTCTTGAACTTAAGAACACCATCAACACGATGGTCGATCAGCTCAACGCGTTCGCGGCCGAAGTCACCCGCGTGGCGCGCGAAGTCGGTACCGACGGCAAACTCGGCGGCCAGGCAAAAGTTCCGGGCGTGGCCGGTACTTGGAAGGATCTCACCGACAATGTCAACGTCATGGCGGCGAACCTCACCGAGCAGGTCCGCGGAATTGTGAAGGTTGTGACCGCCGTCGCCAACGGCGAGCTCACACAAAAATTGACGGTGAACGCCAAGGGCGAAGTAGCCGCCCTGGCCGAGACCATCAACAACATGACCGACACGCTCGCGACGTTTGCCGACCAGGTTACGACAGTCGCCCGCGAAGTGGGCGTCGAAGGTCGCTTGGGCGGTCAGGCGAACGTCCCGGGCGCGGCCGGTACGTGGAAGGACCTTACCGGTAACGTTAACTTGCTTGCCGACAACCTGACCAACCAGGTTCGAGCCATCGCCGAAGTCGCCACCGCCGTTACGAAGGGCGACTTGACGCGATCCATTCAGGTCGAGGCGAGTGGCGAAGTCGCGGAACTCAAAGACAACATCAACACCATGATCAACAACCTGCGCCT
>Ga0335076_10008727_pt1 | contig 10234 bp, 9 predicted proteins | sample Lox_Sample_25_FD_206717 | JGI IMG/M metagenome (GOLD analysis project Ga0335076, IMG submission 206717) | Soil microbial communities from Loxahatchee National Wildlife Refuge, Florida, United States - Lox_Sample_2.5 | ecosystem: Environmental > Terrestrial > Soil > Wetlands | place: USA: Florida...
GCAGGCTTCTGCGAGGCGTGCCGCGCCCTCGGCCGTCTTCATGAAGGCACCGCTGCCGGCCTTGACGTCGAGCAGGATCAGGTCGGTGCCGACGGCGAGCTTCTTCGACATCACGCTCGCCGCGATCAGCGGCACGCTCGAGACGGTGGCGGTCGCGTCGCGAAGCGCGTACAGGGCCCCGTCCGCCGGCACCAGGTCGGCGGTCTGGCTCGCGACCGCGCATCCCACGCGTTCCACCTGCGCCTCGAGCGCGGCCGGGGACAGGTCAGTGCGGAGGCCCGGAATCGACTCCAGCTTGTCCAGCGTTCCGCCCGTGTGACCGAGTCCCCGCCCCGACAGCTGGGCGACCGCGCGGCCGAGCGACGCCGCGAGGGGAGCGAACACCAGGGTCACCCCGTCGCTCACGCCGCCGGTCGAGTGCTTGTCCACCGTCGGGCGGCCGACGCCCGCCAGGGGAAGCGTGACGCCCGAGTCGATCATCGCGCCGGTCATCGCGGCCGTCTCGGCGGGGGAGAGTCCGCGAACGTACGCCGCCATCAGGAACGCGGCGGCCAGATAGTCGGGGACGTCTCCCCGCGCGTACGCGAGGACGAAGTCGCGGAGGTCGTCGGGCTCGAGCTCGCGGCCGTCCCGCTTGCGGGCGACGGTCTCCCGTCGGTCGGGCGGCGTCGCGGCGTCGCCGGGAGCGTTCCGGCCGGCCGGTTCGGTGGATCCCACGCCCGTCACATACCATACCGGCCGGTATGACGCTCACGGTCGTGTCCCATCCGCTGGCCGAGCACCTGCTGTCGAGGCTGCGCGACCGCGACACGCCTCCGCCCGTCTTCCGCGCGATCGCGAAGCAGCTGACGCTGGTGCTCGTGGTCGAGGCGGTGCGCGACCTCCCGAGTCGGCGGACCACCGTCGAGACTCCGCTCGAGCGAACGGAGGGGACCGAGATCGATCCGAACCTCGTGGCCGTCCCCATTCTGCGCGCGGGGCTCGGGATGCTCGAGGCGGTCACCGAGTTGTTCCCGGAGGTCTCCGTCGGCTACGTGGGCCTCGAGCGCGACGACGTGACGCTGGAACCCACCTCGTACTACGAGAAGCTCCCGCCGGTGGGCGGGCGGCACGTCCTGCTGCTGGATCCGATGCTCGCCACCGGCGGCTCGGCGGCGGCGGCGTGCTCGTCGATCCTGGAGCGCGAGCCCGCCGGGCTCTCGTTCGTGTGCGTGGTCGCCGCGCCCGAGGGCGTCGCGCGAATGGAGCGGCTGCATCCCACGGTGCCGGTCTTCACGGCGGCGCTCGACCGCCGGTTGAACGAGCGCGGCTACATCCTTCCCGGTCTCGGGGACTTCGGCGATCGCCTGTTCGGGACGGATCCGCACGTGGGGGCGAGACCCCGCTAGGCGCTCGCGTCCCTCGGGTCGCCGGTCGCCAGGATCTTCTGCGCCTGCTCGTCGACGTACTCTGCGAGGGCGGCCGAGACGGCCGGGTCGCTCGTCGCGAGGATCCGGGCCGCCAGGAGCGCCGCGTTCACCGCGCCGGCCTTCCCGATCCCCATCGTTCCCACGGGAACGCCGCCCGGCATCTGCACGATCGACAGGAGCGAGTCGAGCCCGCCGAGCGAAGGGGTCTGCATGGGGACGCCGAGGACCGGCAGCAGGGTCTTGGCGGCCACGACGCCCGGGAGGTGCGCCGCGCCGCCGGCTCCGGCGACGAGCACCTGCAGGCCGCGTTCCTCCGCGCTCTCGACCCACTCGAACAGGGCGTCCGGCGTTCGGTGGGCGGAGAGCACGCGCACGTCGGACCCCACCCCGAGCCGGTCGAGCGTCTCGGGGGTGTGGCGCATCACCTCCCAGTCGGAGGTGGATCCCATCACCACGCCGACGCGGGGCGGGTTGGCGGAACCGGGTTCGGGGCTCATGACCGCGAGAGCATAGCGGGACGGGGCATCCTGCATTCGGACTACCCCGCCCTCGCGGAGATTTTCCCCGGAGGGGGGATTGTTGGGAGCGTGCTCTGCCGTCACCCTTGTGGCTACGAACCGGCGGAGACGCCGCCGAGATGGGAGGCTGTGACGAGTATGAGCGCGAGCCTCAAGCGGATACTCACAACCCTCGGGTCGCTGATGATCCTCGTGATCGCAGCGGGTGCCGAGTGGAGATGGTGAAGTCTCATCTGGCTCGGCCGTCCTAGCGGCGGCCGCCATCTGACGCTCCCGGAGCCTGGCTCGGCAGGTTCGGGGGCGTTTCTCGTCTCAGGGGCGCCGCGCGACCCCTCCGAGAGGGCCCTGCTGGCCCGCATGGATTCGAACCATGACTACCTGATCCAGAGTCAGGCGGGCTACCGTTACCCCACGGGCCAGAGAAGGCACAGGGTAGCAGTCCCCACATCGCTCCCGATCAGGTGGGAGTGAGTCATGGTCCCGCGTACGGATGCGGAGTGGGAAGCCTGGTCTGCTGCTGCACCTCGTGCCGGCACAGGGGAAAGACTACCGCCACCACCCGAAGGCGTTCACCATTTCCTGGCAGTCACGGGAGCGCGTGTGGTCATTCGGTTGCCCATTTCGTTCGGCCCCGTTCCGGTTGCCGCCCAGCAGTATCCTTTTGGGAAGGACGGTGTTCGGGTCCGGATCCAGCGTCAGGCGGGCGACCGATGCCCCACGGGCCAGCCGCGAGATGTCGACCGGACCGATCTGCGGGCGGCCCGGGAGGGAGGAACAATGAACAAGAGAGAACTGGTCGAGCGGATCGTCGACGAGACCGACTATCCCCTGACCGTCGTCGCCGAGGTCGTGGACGCGTTCATCGAGGAGACGACCTCTGCGGTCATCGCCGGCGACAAGGTGACCCTGTCCGGGTTCGGGACGTTCTACCGTCAGGCGCGTGCCCAGCGCACGGCCCGGAACATCTGGACGGGTGACGCGGTCACCGTCCGCGCGAGGGACATCCCCGCGTTCCGCGCGGGCAAGCCGTTTCGCGACGCCGTGACCCGGCGCAGGAAGCGGCCGAGCGGCGGCTCCGGAAGTCGCAAGTCCTGACGCCTCGGTCCCGAGAAGTCCGGCTCAGGCGAACGTCACGATGTGCAGACCGCGCGCGATCTTGCGCTCGCCGTCCTCGTCCACGTCGAAGTCCACCCGCTGACCCAGACGCAGGTAGCGGATCTCGGATCCTTCGGTCGAGGCCGGGTCGATCGTCACCTCCGTCCCGTCGTCCAGCAGCAACGAGCCGGTTCCGCTCTGCGCGTCGAACTCCTTGACCGTGCCCTGCATCTCGCCCTCCTGCGATCGATGAACGAGGGGCGGCATCGCGTCCAGCCGTTCGGCCACCCCGATCCCCATGCACGTCTCCAGCGCTCGTCCGCCGCGACCGTCGGCCAGAAGCCTGCGGACGTCGTCGGGACGATCGAGATCGAACGCGAGCTCCTCCTGGTGCACTTCGCGCAGCGCGAATCCCATGCGCGCCGCGGCCTCCCGGTGCCGGGCGAACGAAGCGCGGCCGAACAGCGCCGGGATTGCCGTCGGGGGCCGTCGCACCAACGCGTTCGTGCCGCCGTCGGACCCCGCGCGGACGCCCACCACGGCGTCGGGGGGTTCGAGCGAGCGCGCGAGCGAGGCCGGGGTGATCCAGGGAAGGTCGGCGAGGATCACGGCGAGCTCGCCGACGCCTCGATCGACGGCGCGCCGCTCGGCCTGGCCGACGGCGGCGCGCAGTCCCGTTCCCTCTTCGACGACCGGGACGGCCCCAGCCCGCTCCGCGTCGCCCAGAACCGCCGGGTCGGCGCTCACCACCCACGTCTCCCAGCCGCGTTGCGCGACGCTCGCGGCGACGACGTCTCGCGCCATCGCGAGCGCGACCGCGCCACGCTCCGAAGGGGTCAGGAGCGACGCGAGCCGGGTCTTGGCCGCGACCAGCCGGCGAACCGGTACCACCACCGCGCGCATGGCTGGCTAGAATAGCCCGCGCCTCGCCCGCGAGGAGGAGCGTGTCCGAAGCAGAGCCCATGTACCGGCTGTGCGAGACCGTCCTTCGTCCGGCCCTCGGGTTCTGGTTCGACTGGCGCTTCGAGGGAACGGACGACGTGTCCCGCTCGGGTCCGATCCTCGTGGCGGGGAACCACGTCTCGCACTTCGACCCGCTGGCGCACGGCTACTTCCTGAACCGGTGTCACCGGCGGGCGCGCTACCTCGCCAAGAGCGAGCTGTGGCACAACCCGGCCCTGCGTCTGATCCTCGACGGAACCGGTCAGATCCCCGTGGACCGTGGGAGCGGGCGCTCCGCACCCGTCGACGCGGCGTTGCGGGGGCTGGAGGCGGGCCGCGTCGTCGTCGTCTACCCCGAGGCGACGACGACGAAGAACGACGACAAGCTGCCGATGCAGGGGAAGACCGGCGTCGCGAGGATCGCCCTCCGGTCGGGCCTTCCCATCCTTCCGCTGGCCGTCTGGGGAACGCAGCACATCTTCCAGAGGAACGAACCCGGCCGCGGGTTGACGCACCACCGGCCGATCTGGGTCGCGGCCGGACCCTCCATCGACGTGAGCGAGCACTCGGGCAATGAGGAGCCGGCGGCGCTGCGGAGCGTGACCGCTCGCGTGATGGACGAGCTGACGCGACTGGTGAAGGAGATGCGGGGCCGCTACCCGGCCGGCTGGGCCTGAGCCGGCGCCGCGGGCGCGCCGCTCGCGGGGGCCGACCGGCCACCCGGGCCGGCTCCGCCCGGTCCGCCCTGGCCTCCGGGTCCGCTGCGAGGCCCGCGAGGGCCGCCGCGGTTGAAGCCGCCGCGAGGTCCTCCCTGCCGCGGAGCCCTGGGCGGCGGCGCGGGGGGCTTGGGCAGGATCTTCATCGTCGGCGCGTGGCCGGACCGTTCGAGGCGCAGCGTCACGTGCTCGGGGTGCTCCCAGCGCTGGGTCTCGCGCCACCCGGTGGCGAGCATGTGCTTGAGGCGCCCCGCCGACGTCTTCCTCAGCTGCTCTCCGCCCGGAACCTTCAGGTAGAGGCGCTCGTGAACGACTTCCTTGTACTCGGCCACTGCTCGTTCCTCCTGGTGGAGGCCCAAGGGTAGCAGGCGGGGTAGGCCCCAGCCCGAGGTCGTCTTCAAGACTCGGGGCCGCGGGGCCGAACCCTTATGGGGAGACCTGCCTGCGCATGAAGATCCTCCGCCTCCTCACCGCCTCAAAGGGTCGGCGCCTCGCTGCCGGCCTTGTCGTGCTGGCTTCCCTGGTCGCAGTGCAGGGTCCCGCGGCGGCCGACACGCAGTCCAAACTCAACACCGCTCAGCAGCAGCTCGGCAAGCTGGAGTCGGTCATCGGCTCGGAGGTCAAGCAGGCGGAATCGGTGAGGGCCGACCTGGTCACCGCCGAGTCCAAGGTGAGCTCCGCGCAGCGGTCCTTCGACGGCCTCACGACCCAGTTGATCTCGCTCCGGGCGGCGCTCTCGCTGGACCAGGCCCAGTACGACGAGGCGCAGGGACACATCGACGCGATGGCGCGCGAGGCGTACATGGAGGGACCCGGCGCGACCATCGAGAACCTGCTCGGCGCCAGTTCCATGAACGACCTGAACGACCGCGTGGAGTTCATGTCGGTCATCGGGAACCAGGACGCCATCCTCGCCAAGCAGATCCAGGGGCTGGCCACGTCGCTCGACACGCAGAAGACGAAGCTCGAGGGGCTGCAGTCGCGGCAGGCCGGCGTGCTGAGCGACCTGAACTCCGCCCGCGACGTGCTCGCCGCGAAGCTGACCGCGCAGGAGAACGCGTTGGCGAGCCTGAACGCGACGCGGGACAAGATCGTCAAGCTGATCGGCCAGCTCTCGTCCAAGCTCCAGGGGCAGACGATCTCCGGCGTCGGCGGCATCCTCCAGGGTGGGCACAACGCGCCCTACGGTGCCTGGGCGGCGGCGTTCCTGCAGCGAATCGGCGCGCCGACCTGCTTCGACAACCTCGTGGCGATGGTCGCCTGGCAGGTCCAGGAAGGCACGACCGCCAACTGGAATCCGCTGGCGACGACGTATCCGATGCCGGGCGCCAGCGACTTCAACTCGGTGGGCGTGAAGAACTACGTCTCGCTCCCGCAAGGACTCGACGCGACGTTCCTGACGCTCGACACGAAGTCGTACGGGTATCCCGCGATCCTCGCCTCGCTCCGCGCGTGCAAGGACGCCATGACCACCGGCTGGGCGATCAACGCGTCGTCGTGGTGCCGTGGCTGCGCGGGAGGCCGTTACGAGGTCGGACTGATCGCGACCGTCGAGGCGAACTACAGCACGTACTCGAAGCTGTAGGCGGCCCGGCGGGCGCGCGTCGGCCGGCCGGCGTTCGTCAGTCGGCGACGGCGCCGCGCTTGCGCGGCGGATCGAAGAACGGCAGGTCGACCACGACCGCGTCCACCGTGGATCGCGTTCCCTCGACCGTCCACTCGGCCCGCATCCGGGTCCCGGTCCGCGCCTGCGCGGCCGCGACCGAGGCGAGCCCGATCATCTTCTTGAGGGTGGGGCTCCACGTGGTGCTCGTCGCCTTCCCCACCTGCTTGCCCCCGGCGTAGAGCGGAATGGGCTCCCGAGACGCCTCTGCGGACACGTGCGGCGGCAGGCCGTGGTCGGCGAAGAGCCGCTGGATACCTTCCCAGTCGATCTCCAGGCCCACGAGGCGCCGGGCGGGTCCTCCGGCCGCCCGCTCGCGCTCGAGCGCGCGACGGCCGACGAAGTCGCCGGGCTTGCCGGTGTCGACGAACCGCTGCAGCCCGATCTCGCCGGGTGAGTACCGCTGCTCGTCGCTCACGGCATGACGGGCGCTCGTGTAGTCGGCTTCGATCAGGATCAGCCCCGCCTCGATGCGCGTCACGTCGAGCGCCAGGATGCCGGCCGGCCGGATCGCGAACGCCTCGCCCGCCGACCACAACGCGTCCCACAAGTCCACGGCGTGACCGCCATCGACCCACAACTCGTACCCGAGGTCGCCGGTGTAGCCGGTGCGCGTCACGTCGACGTCGAACCCGCCGACGGTCGTCGCCCGGCGGCCGAAATAACGAAGGTCGCCCCACGACGCGCCCGTGGCGGCCTCCAGGACGTTCCGGGCCATCGGGCCCTGCAGCGCGATCGCCGCGACGGCGTCGCTCACCTCCTCGACCTCGACGTCGAGCCCGTGCGCGTTCAGTCGCAGCCAGCGAAGGGTCGGGTCGGCGGCCGTCCACCGGAACTCCTGCTCGCCGATGCGCGCGATCGTCCCGTCGTCGAGGACCTTCCCGTCCTCGTCGCACCAGCAGGTGTAAACGACCGAGTCGGGCCTGATCTTCGTCGCGTCGCGGGGGATCACGCGGTCGATCAGGCGAACGGCGTCGGGGCCGCGAACGACGTACTTGAACAGCGGCGACACGTCGAAGAGCGCCGCCGCCTCGCGCACGGCGTTGTACTCGATGTCGAGCGCGTCGGCGTACACGCCCGCGGCGAAGTACCCGGACCACTCGCGCCAGACCATCTTCTTGTTGAGGGCCTCAGTGCGGGGGTGCAGCGCCGTCCCGATGCTCACGTCCTCGAGTCCCTTCGGTGTGACCGCGGGTTGGAAATGCCGGCCGATCCGCCGTGTAGTATGCACGCTCGCCTGACGGACCCGCGTGACCGCTGGTCACGCGGGTCACGAAGCACAGTGTCATCCTGAACGCGTCGACCTCGACGCCGACTCTGGGAGCCTCGGGTGCCACAGGAGTACGACGCCGTCATCATCGGTGGGGGACACAACGGCCTGACGAGCGCCGCCTACCTCGCCCGCGCCGGCCTTCGCACGGTCGTTCTCGAGCGCCGCCACGTGCTCGGGGGCGCGGCCGTGACCGAGGAGGTCTTCCCCGGATTCCGGTTCAGCGTCTGCTCCTACGTCGTCTCCCTGCTGCGCCCGGAGATCATCCGAGAGCTCGAGCTTCCCAAGCACGGGCTCGAGATCCTGCCGCTGGACGGGACGTTCACGCCGCTCGACGGCGACTACCTGTGGCGCGTCAACGACCACGGAACCGCGATGCGCGAGATCCGTCGCTGGTCGCCCGTCGACGCCGAGGCCTACGAGGAATACGGCCAGCTGATGGTCGACATGGCGCGCTTCATCAAGCCGATCCTGTCGGTGGTCCCGCCCGACCCGGGCCGCTTCGATCCACGCGAGTGGATGCCGCTCGTCGGCCTCGCGAAGTCGTTCCGTGATCTCCCCGAGCGGCACCAGGCGGTGTTCGTCCAGCTGATGACCATGAGCGCCACCGACTTCCTTCGCCAGTGGTTCACCGTCGATCCGCTCATCGCGACGATGTCGGCGTCGGGCATCATCGGGACGTTCCAGGGCATCCAGTCGCCGGGAACGGCGTACGTCCTTCTGCACCACTACATGGGTGAGATCGACGGCGCGTTCCGCGCGTGGGGAATCCCGCGCGGCGGGACCGGCGGCGTGTCGAACGCGATCGCAGACGCGGCGCGGGCGCTCGGGGCCGAGATCCGAACCGAGTCGCCGGTCGCGCACATCGACGTGCGCGGCGGGAAGGTCGCCGGGGTGACGCTCGAGTCGGGGGAGGAGATCACGACGGGCGCCGTCCTGTCGAGCGTCGACGTCCGCCGCACGTTCCTCGACCTCGTCGACGCGAGCGACCTGGACGACCGGTTCCTGGAAGAGGTCCGCCGCTACAAGTTCCGCGGATCCTCCGGGAAGGTGAACCTGGCGCTCGACGGGCTCCCCGACTTCTCGTGCCTGCCGGGCCCGGGCGAGCACCTGCGCGGCGCCGTCTCGTTCAGCCCGTCGGTCGACTACATGGAGCGGGCCTACGACGACGCGAAGTACGGGCGGTTCAGCCGGCGGCCGTACATCGACATGGTGATCCCGACGCTCGTGGACCCGTCGATGGCGCCGCCGGGGAAGCACATCATGTCGTGCTTCGTGCAGTACGCGCCCTATCACCTCGCGGAGGGCGAGTGGGACGACAAGGCGCGCGAGGCCTTCGGCGACACGGTGATCGACACGATCGCCGAGCGGGCGCCCAACATTCGCGACCTGATCCTGCACCGGCAGGTCTTGACGCCGCTCGACATCGAGCGGGACTTCGGGCTGACGGAGGGGAACATCTTCCAGGGCGAGCTCTCGCTGGAGCAGCTGTTCTTCAACCGGCCCGTCCCCGGGTACGCGCGCTACCGCACCCCGGTCGGGGGCCTGTGGCTGAACGGGTCGTCGACGCACCCCGGTGGCGGCCTGATGGGCGCGTCGGGACGGATCGCGGCGCTCGAGCTGCTCAAAGAGAGGAAGCGCCGCCGGAGGGCTGCCTGAGATGACGGACCGCTACGACGCGATCGTGGTCGGCGCGGGCCACAACGGGCTCGTCACCGCCGGCTACCTCGCCCGCGCGGGACTGCGCACGCTGGTGCTCGAGCGCAGGGACCGGCCGGGCGGGGCGCTCGCAACCGAGGAGCTCGCAGGGGCCAAGGTGCCGGCCGCGGCGCACACCGTCGGTCGCCTCCGCCGAAGCGTCATCCGCGACCTGCAACTCGCCGGCCACGGCTTCCAGACGATCACGCCGGCCGCGCGCGCGTTCGCTCCGCAGCCGGACGGCAGGTCGGTCACCCTGTGGGGCGACCCCGGACGCACGGCCGAGGGACTCGTCGACGTCTCGGCGGCCGACGCGGCGGCCTATGCGGAATTCGATCGCAGAGTGCGCGCGGTTGCGAGCTTCCTGGCACACCTGTCGGTGGCGACGCCGCCGCACCTGAAGACGCCGTCCGCACGCGACGCGATGGCGGGGCTGACGCTCGGGCGGGCACTGCGAGACATGGGCGCTCGCGCGCGGCGGGAGGCCCTGCGGGTCCTGCCGATGGCCGTCGCCGACCTCGTCGGCGAGGCGTTCGAGTCCGACGCCGTGCGAGGTGCGCTCGCGAGTCGCGGGGTGCTGCATGCGGCGGTCGGGCCGTGGTCGAGCGGGACCGCGAGCCTGTTCCTGGCCGAGTCGGCCGGGCGGGACGCCGGCGCGGCCGGCTCGACGGCGTACGCACGCGGCGGTCCCGGCGCGCTCGCGCACGCGCTGGTGTCGGCGGTCCAGTCGTTCCGGGGCGAGGTGCGGACCGGCGCCGAGGTCGCGCACGTCGTCGTCGACGGCGACCGCGTTCGCGGCGTCGCGCTGGCGTCCGGTGAAGAGGTGGAGGCGCCGGTCGTCGCGTCGAACGCCGACCCCAAGCGCACGTTGCTCGGGCTGCTCGACCCGGTGACGCTCGGCCCGAGCCTGGTATGGCGCACGG
>Ga0335076_10008728_pt1 | contig 10234 bp, 6 predicted proteins | sample Lox_Sample_25_FD_206717 | JGI IMG/M metagenome (GOLD analysis project Ga0335076, IMG submission 206717) | Soil microbial communities from Loxahatchee National Wildlife Refuge, Florida, United States - Lox_Sample_2.5 | ecosystem: Environmental > Terrestrial > Soil > Wetlands | place: USA: Florida...
CCCCGCCCTCGTCGCCGGCCGAGGCGGCCGAGGCGGCGGAGGCGGCGGAGGCGGCGGAGGCGGCGAGGGCGCCCTCGTACAGGTTCATCGACGGCGAGCCGATGAACGTGGCCACGAACAGATTGGAAGGGCACTCGTAGAGCTCACGGGGCCCCGAAACCTGCTGCAGCACGCCCGCGCGGAGCACGGCGACCCGGTCGCCCATCGTCATCGCCTCGGTCTGGTCATGCGTGACGTAGAGCGCGGCGACCCCGATCTTCCGGTGCACGCGCAGCACCTCCGAGCGCATCTGCACCCGGAGCTTCGCGTCGAGGTTGGACAGCGGCTCGTCCATGAGGAACACCGACGGCTCCCGCACGATGGCCCGGCCCATGGCCACGCGCTGGCGCTGGCCGCCGGATAGCTGCCGCGGCTTGCGGTCGAGCATGTCGGTCAGGCCGAGAACCGCGGCCGCCTCACGCACCCTGGCATCCCGCTCCTCCCGGGGAACCTTGCGGTTGGCCAGGGAGAAGCCGATGTTCTGGTGCACGCTCAGGTGCGGGTACAGCGCATAGTTCTGGAACACCATGGCCACGTCGCGCTCGCGCGGCGACACGTCGTTGACCACGCGGTCGCCGAACCGCAGCGTGCCCGACGTGATCTCTTCCAGGCCCGCGACCATGCGCAGGGCGGTTGTCTTGCCGCACCCCGACGGCCCGACGATGACGACGAACTCGCCGTCGTCGACCTGCAGGTCGAGGCCGTTCACCGCCTCGACGCCGTTGGCGAAGACCTTGGTCAGCCCGTCGAGCGAGACCGTGGACACCGGATCCCTCCTCAGTTCGCGATGCTGCCCAGCAGCAGACCGCTCCGCCAGTACCGCTGGAGCACCAGGAACAGCGCGATCAGCGGGATGATCGTGACCAGCCCGCCGATCACCACCAGCGGGAACAGCTCGGCGTTGCCGCTGTTCTGGGCGCGCTGCGCCCACAGGCCGATCCCGACGGTGAGCGGGTACAGACGGTTCTGGCTGAAGATGATCAGCGGCAGGAAGTAGTTGTTCCAGACCCCGACGACGCTCAGCAGCAGCACGGTCATCAGCCCGGGCACCATGAGCGGCAGGGCCAGCCGGAAGAAGATCCGCAGCTCGCTGGCGCCGTCCAGCCGGGCCGCGTCGATGAGCTCACGCGGCACCGACACCTCGACGAACACGCGCATGAGGTAGACCCCGACCGGGCTGACCATGCTGGGCAGGATCATGCCCCAGATCGAGTTGATCAGGTGCACCTTGGCGTACGTGAGGTACAGCGGCAGCGTGATCGCGCTGATCGGCACCAGCAGCGCGGCGATGACCAGGTAGAACAGCGCCCGGGAGCCCCGGAACGAGAACCGCGCGAAGCCGTAGCCCGCGAACGCGGCCAGCGCGGTCGCACCGCCCCCGCCCAGCACCGCGTACAGCGCGGTGTTGCCGAGCCACTGGATGTAGGTGCCGTAGCCGTCGACGTTCTGGCCCAGCAGCGCGAAGTTGTGGAACAGCGCGAACGGCCGGGCGAACCAGAAGCCGAACGTCTCGAAGATGTTCGCCTGGGTCTTGGTGGAGTTGATCACGATCCACGCGATAGGCGCCAGGGTGAACAGGGCGAACAGCGCGCAGACCGTGGTGAGGACCGTTGTCGTGCCGCGCTTCAGCCCGTACATCTCGATCGGGATGACGTCCTCGGGGAGGTTGTCGCGTGCGGCCCGGCGGCGGCGCCCGCCGCCGGCCCGGAGCCGCCGCCCCCGTCCGGACGGCGATTCGCCGGGGGCCTGGGCGTTCGGAACATGGTTATCCGAAGTGGTCGCCGACCTCATCGGGAGACACCACCCCTCGACCGGCGGAAGGCCAGCGAGGCGACCGAGATCACGACGATGACCAGGCCGAGCACGACCGCGGCCGCCGCGGCCAGGTTGTACTGGGCGCCGGCGATGCCGGTGTTGTAGATGTACAGCATCGGCGTGTAGTTCACCGAGATCGCCTGCGGCTCGAAGTACTGCAGGATCAGCGGCTCGGTAAACAGTTGCAGCGCCCCGATCAGGTTCAGGAACAGCAGCAGCACGATCGCCGGGCGCACCAGCGGCAGCTTGACCCGGATGATGATCTTCCACAGCGGCGTGTCGTCCAGGATGGCCGCCTCGACCACGTCGCGCGGGACCGACTTCAGCGCGGTGTAGAGGATCACCATGTTGTAGCCGGTCCACTCCCAGATCACGATCACGATGATCGACGGGAGCATCAGGTTCGGTGAGAAGAAGTCGACGTTGCTGAACCCGACCGCGTTGGCCGCGTGGACGAACGGGCCGAACTGCGGCTCGAGCAGGAAGGCCCACATCACCGCGCCCACCACGGCCGGCACCGCGAACGGGATGAAGAAGATGGTCCGGAACAGCCGGCCCCACTTCGCCACCCCCAGATCGAAGATGGTCGCGAAGAAGAACGCGATGGCCAGCATCACCGGGATCTGGATGGCCGCGTAGATGATCACGCGGACGGTGCCGGACCAGAACTCGCCCGACTGGAAGGTCGTGGTGTAGTTGGCGCCTCCGGAGAACACGGTGCCGCCGATGATCCGGCTGGTGTACAGGCTCGTGTAGATCGCGTACCCGAGCGGCGCGATCATGAAGAGGAGGAACGCCACCAGGAACGGGACGACGAACCAGAGCCCGCGCCGGTCCCGCCGGTGGATCCACGCCGACTGCCTGGGGCGGCCCGGCCGGGCCGCGCGGGCCGCGGGTGCCCGTATCGCGGTGCTGCTCACCTGTGGGTACGCGGCGCCGCGCCCGCCGGCCAGGAGCCGGGGGAGCGGCGCCGCTTCCTCCCTTCTCGACGTCGGGGCGTTAGGTCGAGACCGTGAAGCCCTGCTGCTTGGCGTACGTCACGAGCTGGCCCTGGAACGTGGTGAACGCCTGCTGCAGGGTCGTCTTGCCGTTCATCACTCCGGCGAACGTGGTGGCCGACAGGGTGAGCGCGTAGGTCATGAACGGAGGCCACTGCACGCTGGAGATCTTCGGCGCGGCCGCGGTGAACGCGACGTTCGGGGTGGACGAACCCGAGATCGGATAGGTCAGGTCCTTGAACGACGTGCTGTTCAGCAGCGGCACGTACGTGGGGAACAGCGAGGACGGCGGCGTCTTCACGACGTTCCACGACGCGTCGGTCGCGCACAGCCACTCAGAGAACTCGGCCGCCGCGGCCGGGTGAGCGCTCTGGCTGAATACCGGGTAGGTCGAGCCGCCCCAGTTGGCCGCGACGTCCGCGCCCGCGGTCCACTGCGGCAGCGCGGCCGCCCGCCACTGCCCGACCGACGTCTTGGCGTCCGGCGCGAAGTAGGACGGCCCCCACGCGGAGCTGATCCAGCTGGCGTCGATGCCCTTGTCCATGTCGGCGAACGCGGTCGCGGTGATGTCGGTCACGGTGTTGAGCTCGTGCTTGGACAGCATGTTCTGCCAGTAGCTCGCGAACGCCATCTGGGCCGGGCCGGTCCAGTCGATCGTGACGTGGCTGCCGCCGGTGTACTTGAACGGGAACGCGTTGTCCTGCGCCATCAGGCTCATGATCCACTGCAGGTCCGACCCGGCGAAGTTGGTCAGGTAGGCCGACGGGTCGGCGGCGTGCAGCGTGGCCGCGTCGGTCGCGAACTGCGCCCACGTGGCCGGCGGCGTGATGTGGTACTTCGACAGCAGCTGCGCGTTGTAGTAGAAGCCGACCGGGCCGGAGTCGCTGGGCATGGCGTACACCGCCGAGCCCTGGCTGACCTCCTGCCAGGCCCACGGGACGAAGTCGCTCTGGTACTTCGACGCCCCGTACTTGGCGATGTTGACCAGGCTGTGCGTGATCTCGAACGAGGGCAGCTCGTCGAACTCGACCTCGGCGACGTCGGGCGCGCCGCTGCCCGCCTTGAGCGCGTCGGAGATCTTCACGTATTCCGGACTGCCGGCGCCCACGTCCTCCAGCGTGACGCATATCGACGGATGCGTCTTGTTGAACGCGGTGACGGCCCGGCCGATCCCGGGCACCCAGGCCCAGAATGTGACCTTCGTGGCGCTCGACGAGCAGCTGGCGCCGCCGGCCAGAACGCTGGGGCTCGCGCTGGCCTTGGCGCCAGAGGAGCTCGACGGGGTGGAACTGCCGCTGCTGCCGCAGCCGGCCAGGACCGCCACGGCGGTGATCCCGGCCAGGCAGGCCGCGCCGCGCACGGCCGGGTATCTGCGGGTATGCCTTCGAGTGAGCGTTAACATCTGCGGGGACTCCTCGCGTTCGGTCGCTGGTCTGTTGCGTCCTACGGTGTGGTCGTCGCCGCCTCGATGACGGTGAACGACTGGGGCGGGAGCGTGAGCGAGAGCACCGGGCCCTTGGGTTTCTCCGACCCTTCCTCCAGGCACGCTCCCTCGATGTCGGGCCGGGCGCGCGCGCGGGGCCCGCGTTCCGCGGTGAGGCTCGCGATCTCGACGACGCTGTCGAAGGCCTGGTCGCGGAGCACGATCTCGATCGGTTCCGGCTGGTCCGGGCTCCGGTTCACGAGCGTGACCGCCAGCCGGCTCCGGTCGGCGCTCGTCGTGGCCGCCGCGTCCACCAGGTCGAACGGGGCCAGGTCGGCGACGCGGTGCGGCCACCGGCTCTGGTGGCCGTTGGTGAGCGGGCTGACCGTCGGCCCGGCCACGTGCACGTCGGCCGCGACGGCCAGCGCGGCCCGCGCGTGCAGCAGCACCGGGTAGTAGATCGGCTGGGTGACCGCGCCCTGCTCGCTGGTCACGACCGGGGCGATCGCGTTGACCATCTGGGCCAGGTTGGCCATCCGGACCCAGGCGCAGTTGCGCACGAAGATGTTCAGGTAGGTGGCCACGGCCAGCGCGTCGGAGAAGTTGTACCGCTCCTCGAGCGTGCCGTCGTCGGTGCGGAACCAGACGTTCCACTCGTCGTAGGCGATGCGCGGCGGCCGGGCGATCTTCTTCACGTAGCCCACGCGCTCGATGAGCGCCCGCGCGCACCGGATCGCGCGCTCGGCCTGGTGCGGCTGCAGCACGTTGGTCCAGTAGTCGTCGGACCCGGTGTAGATGTGCAGCGAGTGCAGGTCGACCAGCGGCGCCATGCCGTCGATGACGACCCGGTCCCAGTCGCTCCAGCCGTTCATCCCGCAGCTGACCAGGACCGCGTCCGGGTCCAGCATCTTGATCGCCCGGGCCCACCGGGTCGCCTCGCGCACGTACTCGTCCGCGGACACCGCGCCGACCTGCCAGGCGCCGTACATCTCGTTGCCGAGGCCCCAGTAGCGCACGCCGTAGGGCGCCTCGTGGCCGTTCTCGGCCCGCCGCGCGGCCCAGGCCGTCGTCGCCGGGCGGTTGCAGTACTCGACCCAGGCCAGCGCCTCGTCCAGCGACCCGGTCCCCATGTTGAGGCAGATGTAGGGATCGGTGCCCAGCTCGGCGCAGTACGCCAGGAACTCATCGGTGCCGAACCGGTTGCTCTCCTCGCCGCCCCAGGCCAGTTCCGGCCGCCGCGGCCGGGCGTCCTTCGGGCCGATCCCGTCGGCCCAGTGGTAGTTGCTGACGAAGTTGCCGCCGGGCCAGCGCAGCACGCCCATCCGCAGCTCGCGCAGCAGCCCGAGCACGTCCTGGCGGAAGCCGCGCTCGTCGGACAGCGGCGATCCCTCGTCGTAGAGGCCGCCGTAGATGCACCGGCCGAGGTGCTCGACGAAGCCGCCGAACACCTTCCGGTCCAGGTCGCCGACGCTGCGGGCGGGGTCGACCGCGATGCGGGTCACGAAACCTCCAGTCCTGTCCGAGCCGGGGGAGCGCCGCCGGGGCTCTGGCCGCCGCAGGAGGCACGCACGATCAGCTCAACGGGCAGCCGCACCGGCTCCTCCGGCGGCGGCTCGCCGGCGATGCTGCGCAGCAGCAGGTCGACCGCCTGCTCGCCGGTCTCGGCGAACGGCACCCGCAGCGAGGTGAGCGGCGGGATCAGGTACGCGGCGAACGGCATGTCGTCGCAGCCGACCACCGCGACGTCCTGCGGGACCCGGCGCCCGGCGTCGGCCAGCGCGCTCAGCACGCCGATCGCCATCGTGTCGCTGTGCACGAAGATCGCGGTCATCGCCGGGTCGCGCTGCAGCAGCAGCCGGGTCGCGGCGGCCGCGCCGCCCGCCGTCCAGTCGGACTCGACCGCCAGGTCCTCGCCCGGCTCGATGCCCGCGGCCCGCAGCGCGTCCTCGTACCCGTGCAGCCGGCTGCGGACGACGTGCCGCCGGAACGGCCCGGTGACCGTCCCGATCGAGGTGTGGCCCAGCCGGATCAGATGCTCGGTGGCCGTCCGGCTCGCGGCCCGGTGGTTGGACCCCACCAGCGGGACGCCGCCGCCCGGCACGTGGTGCAGGCTGACCGCCGGGACGTACCGCCGCAGCAGGTCGGCGACCTCGGGGTCCTCCTCGAGCTGCGGCGCGGCCGCGATGATCCCGTCGACCCGCCGCTCGATCAGCATCCGCGCGACCGCCGCCCCGTCCTCGCCGCCCTCGGCGAGGCTGCCGACCAGCACGGCCCGGGAGTTGCGCCGCGCGGTGCGCTCGGCGGCCAGCGTGAACTGGGACAGCGCGGCGTCGGTGATGTCCCCGGCGATCAGCCCGATGGTGGCGGTCGAGCGCTGCACCAGGCTCCGGGCCACGGTGTTCGGCCGGTAGCCGAGCCGCTCGGCGACGGCCATGATCCGGGCCGCCGTCTCCTCGGACACCCGCACGTTGCCGCCGTTCAGCACCTTGCTCGCGGTCTGGAAGCTGACGCCGGCCTTGGCCGCGACTTCCTTGATCGAGACGTACCGACGGCGCATTCCGTCCTGCCTTATCGTGATCTGGCTGAACGAACGTTCGCCTAGAAGGTAGAGCCTGGCCGAATCTGGGTCAAGACCCAGATTCTGGTCCATTCGCGCGGCGCCCGGCGTCCCCCCGGAGCGCACGTGCACGTCATCACCGCAGTTCAAGACGATTTTGAACGCCCTGACTCGGCTCACTCTGGCTCCCGCGAGCCGTCGGCCGGCCCGGGTGAATCAGTTCGCCGGGACAACAGAACGTAGTTGCCAGCCGTCAATCTGGCGTTCTAACCATGCGAACGTTCGCCCGCCCCGCGGGCGATGTCGCGGCCACTACCGCGCCGGGTCCGGGGCGGCCGGCGGAATCTGGGCTCCCGGCGGCTCCGCGGCGGGTGCCGGGTCCGGGGCGGCACCGGACGACCCGCGAACCACCAGCCGGCACGGCACCGTGTGCGGCCCGTGGGTCGGCTCGCCGTTGATGGCCGACAGCAGGTGCTCGGCGGCGACCCGGCCGACGTCCTCCAGGCACATGTCGATGCTGGTCAGCGGCGGATCGGCGCCGCACGCCATCGGCTCCCAGTTGTCGAACCCGATCAGGGCGATGTCATCGGGCACCCGGCGCCCGAGCAGCCGCAGCGTGTCGGACACGCCGCGGGCGATCTGGTCGCTGCCGCAGAAGATGCCCTGCACGTCGGGGTGGCTGCGGAGCAGGATGCTGGCCGCCTGCCGTCCCCAGGCCTCGCTCCACTCGCCGTACAGGACGTGATGGGCCGAGAACGACCCGCCCGCCTCGGCGATCGTGTCGCAGAATCCGCTGGCCCGCCGGCGCGCGCACAGGAACCGCTCGGGGCCGGTGATGTGCCCCAGGCGGGTGCGCCCGGCCGACAGCAGGTGCTCGGCCGCGATCCGGCCGCCGCCGTAGTCGTCGGGCAGCACGGCCGGCTCGTCGCCGTCGAGGGACTGCGTCATCGCGTAGACCACCGGCATGCCCAGGCCGGTGCCCACGCTCGGCCGCGGCTCGATCCGGCGGCCGGTGACGATCAGGCCGTCCACCTGCCGGCCCAGCAGCATCTCCACGTGCTGTCGCTCGCGCGCCGGGTCATCGCGCGTGTCGCACATGAACACCGAGATCTGGCCGGCGCCCAGGGCGTCCTCGGCGCCCAGCATGACCGGGATGCTGAACCGCCCGAAGCTGTCGGTGGTGATCAGCCCGACCGTGTAGGTCCGGCCCGCCAGCAGCCCCCGGGCCAGCACGTTCGGGGAAAAGCCCAGTTCACGCGCGGCCGCGACGACCCGGGCCCGGGTCTCGGCGCGGAGCTTTCCCTGGCCGTTGAGGGCCTTCGACGCGGTCCCGATCGAGACGCCGGCGTGCGCCGCGACGTCCCTGATGGTGGCGCGTCGGGTGTCGGATTCAGCAGCAGGCAAACGATTTCTCCGGTTTATGTCCCTGGTTCCAGCCTTCATATCGTAATAGAACCGTGTTTGTACAGCCTTGACGGGGCGCCGGGCGGGGTCCTACCTTGCTGCGGAAAACCTATTCCTGACGATCAAGGCTGGCGTGGGCCGCAGTTGGTTAACGCTAACAATGATCATGGTCCAGTACCACCGTGCCGGCCCGGGTGCCCCGCTCGCGCCGGGAAAGCAGGTTGGAGTCGCGTCGTTGCCCGAAGCAAACCAGCCCACGACCGCCCGCGGGCCCGCCAGCCCGACGGCATCGGCCGCCGTTGCCCACCGTCCCGCGGATGGTCCCGGAGTCCGGCTGACCGGCGGCCTGCTGCACGACTGGCAGCGGCGCAGCCACACGGCGAGCCTGCCGCTGGCGCTGCGCCAGATGGAGGCGGCGGGCAACCTGGACAACCTCCGCCTGGCCATCGCGGGGGCGCACGATGGCTACCGCGGCCCGGTGTTCATGGACTCCGACATCTACAAGACCCTCGAGGCCATCGGCTGGGAGCTCGGTCACGCGCCCGCCCCCGACCTGGCCGAGTTCGCCGCGAGCGCCACCACGCTGCTGGAGGAGGCGCAGCAGCCCGACGGCTACCTGAACTCCTACATCCAGGTCAGCGGCGAGCCGCGGTACTCCAGGCTCTCCTCCAGTCATGAGATGTACTGCGCGGGCCACCTGATCCAGGCGGCGATCGCGCACGCGCGGGTGCCCGGCGGGGCGCCGCTGCTACCGGTCGCCCGGCGTTTCGCCGATCACCTGGTCGACACGTTCGCGGGCCGGAAGGTCGGCATCGACGGGCACCCGGTGATCGAGACCGCGCTGGCCGAGCTCTACCGCGAGACCGGGCACGAGCCGTACCTGGACCTGGCCAGCCAGTTCATCGAGCAGCGCGGGCACGGGCTGATCGGCGACTCCGGCTTCGGCCGCCGCTACCTGCAGGACCACGAGCCGGTCCGCGAGTCCACGTCCATCGTCGGCCACGCCGTGCGCGCGCTGTACCTGGAGGCGGGCGTGGCCGACGTCGCCGTCGAGCACGGCGACGAGGAGCTGCTGGCCACGTCGGTGACCCGCTGGGAGGACATGGTCGGCGGCAAGACGTCGCTGACCGGCGGCGTCGGCTCCCGGCACTCGGGCGAGTCGTTCGGCGACGTCTTCGAGCTCCCGCCGGACCGGGCCTACAACGAGACCTGCGCGGCGATCGCCAGCATCCAGTGGAGCTGGCGGCTGCTGCTGGCCACCGGCCAGAGCCGGTACGCCGACCTCATCGAGCGTGCGCTCTACAACGGCGTCGGCGCCGCGATATCCACGGACGGGCACCGCTTTTTCTACGTCAACCCGCTGCAGCGCCGCGACGGCCACTACGAGGGCGACGATCCGGGCCGGCGCCGCGAGTGGTTTTCCTGCGCGTGCTGCCCGCCGAACATCATGCGCCTGCTGGCCTCGCTGGGGCACTACATCGCGACGACCGCCGCGGAGGTGCTCTACGTGCACCAGTTCACCGGAGCGACGGTCGAGGCGAACCTCGCCGGCGGGGCCCTGCGCCTCGACATGACGACCAGCTACCCGTGGTCGGGAACGGTCAACATCGAGGTGCGCAAGGCCCCGGCGGACGCCTGCGGGGTCGCCGTCCGGGTGCCCGGATGGAGCCGCGACGCGCGCTTGCGCGTCAACGGCAGCGTGGTGGCCCCGGGCCCGGGCGACGGCGGCTACCTCATCGTCCGGCGGCACTGGATGCCGGGCGACGTGCTGCGGTGCGACCTGAACGTCGGGCCGCGGGTGACCTACCCGCTCCGGCGCGTCGACGCGCTGCGGGGGACGGCCGCGCTGGAACGCGGCCCGCTGGTGTACTGCTTCGAGCAGGCCGACCAGCCGGGCGGCGCGAGCGTAGAAGACCTCGTGCTCGGCCCCGGCGACCTGGCCGAGCGCGACATCGAGCTGGCCGGTGTCGGCCGGACCGTGGCGGTCCAGGCGCCCGC
>Ga0335076_10008729_pt1 | contig 10234 bp, 6 predicted proteins | sample Lox_Sample_25_FD_206717 | JGI IMG/M metagenome (GOLD analysis project Ga0335076, IMG submission 206717) | Soil microbial communities from Loxahatchee National Wildlife Refuge, Florida, United States - Lox_Sample_2.5 | ecosystem: Environmental > Terrestrial > Soil > Wetlands | place: USA: Florida...
TTGATCATAGTTTATGACAGACGATTCCCGATTTGGTTAAGCCCTGGCACGCGATGGAGCAATTCCTCTCCCATGGGCTCGCCGGGAAACTCGCCGTCCCGGAATACTGGCACTCCCCGAAGGTAGGTGGCCTTGACCACTCCTCGCAGCGTCTCTCCGAGGTAGGGCGAAACGGCATGCCGGTAGAACAATCGGTCTGCGGTCACCGCGAATTCAGCTTCGGGATCGAAAATGACGAAGTCGGCGTCGTAACCCGGAGCGAGCGAGCCTTTGCGATGTTGGCAGCCTGCCAGAGTTGCAGGGCCGCTCGCCATCCAACGCGCTATGTCCGCCAAAGTAAAGCCGCGCCTGCTGGCTTCGCTGAACATCAAGGGCAGAGCGAGGGAAAGACTGGCGACGCCGCCCCAAGCGGTTTGGAAATTGCCTTTCTTGAGATGCTTCATTTCCGGTGGACAGGGCGAATGATCGGTGGCTACGAGATCTATAATGCCGTCGCGGAGGCCTTGCCAAAGTTGTTCGCGGTTTTCGCGACTGCGAATCGGCGGAGCGCATTTGAAGAGGGTTGCTTTGGCAGGAATCGTTTCTGATGCAAGATGCAGATAGTGCGGACAAGTTTCGATGGTTAGCGGAAGCCCTTCCGCACGCGCGGCGCGCAGCTCTGGAAGCGCGGTTGCGGCGGAAAGGTGAACGATGTGGAGGCGAAAATTGAATTCGCGGCAGAGCGAAAGCAACATTCGAATTGCGGAGAGTTCAGCTTCTTCGGGGTGCGATTGCAGATAGGTGTCGTATACGGTCCAATCAGCGTCAGCCAGATTCGCTGTAGCGTGGGCAATCGGGTCCGGAAGTTCGGCGTGTACGAGCAAAGGAAGGCCGGTGCTCGCGACGTTCGGCAATGCGGCGCGCAACTGCTGCTCGGTCACCATGGTGAAGCCATCAATGCCCGGATGTAGGAGAAAACACTTGAAACCAGGAGCGCCCGCTTCCGCCAGCAGCGCAATGTCGCGCAGATTGTCGCTGACAACGCCACCCCAGGCCATCCAGTCCACGCGGCATTTGCGGCTCGCGGCAGCGCGCTTGGCTTCGAGTGCGGCGACATTGGTAGTCGGTGGCAGGCAATTTAAGGGCATGTCCACGAGGAGTGTATAACCTCCGGCCGCTGCAGCGCGGGTGGCCGTTTCGAATCCTTCCCAGTTGGCGCGCCCCGGCTCGTTGATGTGGACGTGCGAATCCACGAGCCCCGGAAGAACGGCGAGGCCGCCGAAATTGTGCACTTCGGCATGTGGGGGAACATCGTTGGGAGCGGTGACTGCACGGATTTGCTCGTCTTCGACAAGCACGGCGGCCGGACGCACCCCTAGGGGCGTCACAACTCGCTGGGAAATGAAGGCGCGCAAACCCACGGGAAAGAAAGGTCCTTGTCCGTCTCTTGAGATTGAGGCATTAGCGTAGCCTTGCGTCAATTGTTTTTCAATTTGGCAAAATCCATAGTTCAATTGAAAAGACCGCCGGTTGGCGATTGTCTGGGCATATACTTGCGCGCGAGGCGGCCCTGATTTAGGTTGCGAAAGGACTGCGAAGTTGCAGAAAATTTACGGGGACAAATAGACGCGCTCTCCCTTCAAGGGTATATGAACAATCCTTTCATGGCGCGCGCCATTCAGCTCTCGATTGAAAATGTGACTTCAGGGAACGGGGGGCCGTTCGGCGCACTGATTGTGGCAGGTGGAAAGATTATCGCTGAGGCCGCGAACCGAGTGACGTCGAACAACGATCCGACAGCTCACGCCGAGGTTCTGGCTATCCGCGAAGCTTGCAGAAAGCTCGGTGTCTTTGAGCTGAAAGAATGCGAACTTTACACCTCGTGCGAGCCTTGTCCGATGTGTCTCGGCGCTATCTACTGGGCGCGGATTTCGCGCATTTATTTCGCCAACACGGCTGAGGACGCCGCCGGAATCGGCTTCGATGATTCATTCATCTACAGGGAGCTGAAGCAATCCCTCGCCGGACGCCGCATTCCCGCAATCCAGATGATGCGCGACGAAGCCCTCGCTGGTTTTCGGGCGTGGACGGATCGGCCCGACAAAATTCCTTACTGACAGGTGCACGTAGATGTGCCCGGTGACAGTACGTGCGTGAGCATGCTTCGGTACCGTGAGGCGGGAGCAAGAAAAACCAGCAGCAAGGATGAAAGTCGGGGAAACAATTGATCGATCGCTACTTCAAACTTCCCGAGAATCAGACTTCCGTGAAGCAAGAGTTGCTGGGCGGACTGACCACGTTCATCACGATGGCTTACATCGTCGTGGTCAATCCGCAGATTTTGTCGCAGGCCGGAATGCCGGCCGACGGCGTGGTCTTTGCGACTTGCTTCTCAGCCGCGGTGGCCACGCTCGTGATGGGGCTCTACGCAAACTATCCGATTGCGCTGGCCCCCGGGATGTCGCTGAACGCGTACTTCACCTATTCGGTCTGCCTCTCGATGCATGTGCCATGGCGAAGCGCGCTTGCGGTCGTCTTCTTTTCCGGGGTTTTGTTCCTTGTGCTCACAGTTACACGCCTTCGCGAGCAGATTGTCAATGGCATCCCGGACTGTCTGAAGCATTCAACGGCGGCGGGAATCGGGATGTTTATCGCTTTTGTCGGGTTGCGAAACGCCAAGCTCGTTGTGGCTAATTCCGCCACGTTTGTCGGCCTTGGCAGTTTCGCGGACAAAGAAGTCCAAACTGCCTGCTTCGGGCTGGCGCTAACGCTGGTTCTCATGGCGCGCCGAATTCACGGCGCCATCCTCGTGGGAATTATCGGCACGACAATTCTCGGCATGCTTCGCGGCATTTCGAGCTGGCCTTCCAACTTCTTTTCCATTCCTCATCCTTCTTCGACTTTTCTTCAATTGGATTTTCGCGGAGCGCTGCACCTCGGATTTCTGGAGATTCTCTTCGCTTTTCTTTTTGTCGACCTCTTCGACAACGTCGGCACGCTTGTCGGCGTGTGCGAGCAAGGCGGCTTCATCAAGGACGGCAGAATTCCCCGCGTTGGGCGCGTGCTGATGGCCGATTCTATCGGAACCATTTTCGGCGCTCTCACAGGAACTTCCACGGTCACAAGTTACATCGAAAGCGCCGCGGGAGTGGCGGCCGGTGCCCGCACCGGTTTCAGTAATCTAGCGGTGGCTGCACTGTTTTTCCTGGCCATGTTTTGTTCGCCGTTGGCGACCGCCATCCCTGCTTTTGCAACTGCTCCAGCATTGGTCCTGGTCGGTGTTTTGATGTCTCAATCGCTCGCACAAGTGAAATGGCAAGACTTCAGCGAAGCTCTGCCCGCCTTCATAACGATGCTGGCAACCCCCCTAACGTTCAGCATTGCAACCGGCCTCAGCTTGGGCTTGATTTCCTACACGGTGGTGAAAATCGCCGCCGGCAAATTCGCTCAGATCAACACTTTGATCTGGATACTTACCGTGCTGTTCGTACTCCGATACATCTATCTCGCCGCAACCTAGAGCTTCGCCCGTACTCACTCGAGGCGTTGTTCGATACGAACCAGGCATGGTCTTCAAGTTTTCTAAAGAGTTCCTTGAGAGGGATTTTGTCTCGGAGTGCTGATCCTTGATATACCCTATGGCGCGGCGCTTAACGAAATCAATGAGATTCAACCTCAGGAACGAAAAAGCGCAGGAGACAGAATGAAACTGGGACATGGACGACGAGTTTGGAAACGCTTGATTGCGGTGACGGTCGTCGCGTTGCTGCTGGCCCTGAACGCTTCGGCAGACGATAAGACCCTGAGTAAATGGCCGAAAGGGAGTTCGCCGCAGGAAATTGGCAAACGCGTCACAGAAAGATTCCTAGCGACACCCCACACAAATTTTGGAAAGCCCGAACCGGCGCCGTTTATTACCTATCCAGAAAGCGTAACCTGGTACGGAGCTCTGAATTTCGCTCAGTTGAGCGGCGAGAAAGATCTGTCCGAAAAACTCATTCAGCGTCTCGATCCTCTTTTTGGAGTGGAGTCGAACCTGGTTCCGGCCGCCGACCACGTGGATAAAACTGTTTTCGGAATTGTTCCACTCCAGGCATTTCTGGAGACCAGAGACCAGAAATACCTGGAACTGGGGAAGACCATCGCCGACAAGCAATGGGAGGATCCGCAACCCGACGGGTTGACGAAGCAAACGCGCTACTGGATTGATGACATGTTCATGATCACGGCGGTTCAGTTGCAGGCTTATCGCGCGACGGGAGAATCGAAATACCTGGACCGAGCGGCGTTGGAAATGACTTCCTATCTCGACAAACTCCAGCAGCCCAACGGGCTTTTTTATCATGCGCCAGACGTTCCATTTTTCTGGGGCCGCGGCGATGGCTGGGTTGCGGCGGGAATGGCAGAGATGCTTCGTTCTCTCCCCGCGAATCATCCGAACCGCGCCCGCATCATGGAAGGCTATCGGAAGATGATGGCTTCGCTGCTGAAATATCAGGACAAGAACGGGATGTGGCATCAATTGATTGATCGTCCGGAGGCGTGGCCCGAAAGCTCGTCCTCGGCGATGTTCACGTTTGCGATGATCACCGGAGTTAAAAATGGCTGGCTGGAGAAGAAAATGTATGGACGCGCCGCGCGCAAAGGATGGCTGGGCGTAATCAGCTACCTGGACGCGGACGCGAACCTGCGCGAAGTGTGTATCGGCACGGGCAAGAAAAATGACCTGCAATACTACCTGGATCGCCCGCGGGTTACCGGCGACTTGCACGGACAAGCACCGGTATTGTGGTGCGCTGCGGCGCTACTCCGGTAGAAAAGGATTGGCGATCAGTAGCCCAACTTCTTATCCACGATGTTCCAAAGCGGCTCGCCCCGCTGAAATCTTTCGAATTGCGCAATGAAAAACCGCATGGCGTTGTCCAGCCAATCGGGAGTGTGGTCCGCACAATGCGGGCAGAGCAGCACGTTTTCCAGCTTGTAAAAAGGATGGCTGGCCGGCAAGGGTTCTTCGTCAAAGACATCCAGCGCCGCTCCTTTGATTCTCTTTTCGGTAAGCGCCTTGATCAAAGAAGACTCGTCAATAATGGGGCCGCGGCCGACGTTGATGACGACTGCCGTATTCTTCATGGCCGCAAGCTCCGCAGCGCCTATTAGTCCGCGCGTTTCTCTGATCAGAGGTGCAGCCACCGCGATGTAATCACAGCGCGGAATCATTTCGATGCGCCGGTCCGTGGTGAAAATCTCATCAACCAGCGGATCTATCTTGTCCGTCGCGGAAACTTGACGTTTGACCGCGAGCACTTTCATTCCTGCCCCCCGGGCTCTTTGGGCAATGGCACGCCCGATGTCCCCGTAACCGACTATGCCGACGGTCTGACCGGCAATCGGCATCACATCGAAAGCTTCCCACACTCCCGCTAACTGGTTGCGAATCATGCGGCGAAAATCCTTGGCGAAGTACAAAATGGCGGCAAGAGAAAATTCGCCAAGCGAGGGGCTGAATACGCCGCTGCCGTTGGTTAACACGACTTCGCTTGCAATCAACTCTTGAAAAAGCGTTCTCTCAAGCCCCACCGAGCGGGAATGAACCCATTGCAGGTTGTGGCACTTCGAGAAAACCTCGCGAAACAGCGCGAGAGAGCCAGACCAGTTGAAAATAACTTCGGCATCGGAGGCGGCTTGCTCAAAGGCTTCTGTGGAGTTTCCGATGACAAGATCGGCCGTTTCTTGAATAGCTTCCAGCATGGGAATCTGCGGTTCGTCCGGATGGGCCAAAACGAGGATTGATGTTCTTTTCATCTGCTTTCCAGTTAGGCAGGAAATAAAAATCCAGCCGCCACGTGCAGTTTGACGCTTTAAGTTTTGCAAACCTACAATACACTGCTTTGCGGTCAGCACTTTCCCAGCAGCTCGCATGTGCATCCTGCAAGGAAGCATGGAAAAACCGGAAGGACTCACTGATGCCACAAAAAACTGCGAAATCTTTGAGGAGCAACCGCTGGTTCGGGCCGGACGACCTGCGCTCCTTCGGCCACCGCTCCCGCGCCGCCTCTATGGGCTGCATCCAGGCGGACTACGCGGGCAAACCAGTCATTGGAATCATTAACACGTGGAGCGACGCGAATCCATGCCACAGCCATTTGCGGGAGCGCGCCGAAGATGTAAAGCGCGGCGTCTGGCAAGCGGGCGGCTTCCCCATGGAAATGCCCGCGATCACACTCGGCGAAACTTTTCAGAAGCCCACCACGATGATGTATCGCAATTTGCTGGCAATGGAGACGGAAGAACTTCTGCGCTCTTATCCAGTGGATGGCTGCGCTCTACTGGGGGGCTGCGATAAAACCACGCCGGCGCTCCTGATGGGCGCCATCAGCATGAATCTGCCGGCAATTTTTATTCCCGCCGGCCCTATGTTGCGCGGAAACTGGCACGGACAGATTCTCGGCAGCGGCGCGGATGTCATGAAGTATTGGGCCGAGAGGCGCGCCGGGAACATTGATCAGCAAGCCTGGCTGCAGATTGAAGAGGGCATCGCGCGCTCGGCGGGAACGTGCATGACCATGGGAACTGCTTCCACCATGACCAGCGTTGCGGAGGCTCTGGGTTTTTCTTTGCCCGGAGCCAGCTCGATTCCCGCCGTGGATGCGAATCATCCCAAGATGGCCGATCGAGCGGGCCGGCGCATCGTCGAAATGGTATGGGAGGACTTGAAGCCATGCGACCTTTTGAGCGAAGCATCCTTTCGCAATGCTATTACAACCGTGCTTGCGTTGAGCGGCTCGACCAATGCCGTGATTCACATCATCGCTCTGGCGGGCCGGGCTGGCATCAAGTTGACTCTCGATCACTTTGATGCGCTATCTAAAAAGACGCCGGTGTTGGCGAACATCCGCCCGAGCGGAAAATATTTGATGGAGGATTTTTATTACGCAGGTGGTTTGTCCTCCTTGTTGAAAGCGCTGTCGCCGCATCTCGATCTAAATTGCCTGACGGTTACCGGCAAAACAGTGGGAGAAAACGTCGGTAACGCCGAAACTTACAATTCGGACGTGATTCGCACGATAGACAATCCCGTGTTCTCTTCAGGCGGGCTAGTTATCTTGCGCGGTAATCTGGCTCCCACCGGTGCGGTGATCAAAGCAGTGGCCGCGGAACCACGGCTGCTGAAGCACTCCGGCAAAGCGATCGTTTTTGACAGCTACAACGAAATGAACGCGCGAATTGACGACCCGGAACTGATTGTGGATGCCGACAGCGTGCTGGTGTTGCGCAATGCAGGGCCCAAAGGGGCTCCCGGCATGCCCGAATGGGGCAATCTGCCCATACCTCAGAAACTTCTCAAGGCGGGAGTCCGCGACATGGTGCGCATCTCCGACGCCAGGATGAGCGGCACAAATTACGGAACATGCGTTCTGCATGTTTCGCCGGAGTCATTTGTAGGCGGCCCGCTCGCGCTGATTCAGGAAGGCGATATCGTCGAGCTGGATGTCGAAAAGCGCCAGCTCAATATGCGCGTCAGCGACGAAGAGCTGTCTCGCCGGCGTTCCGCCTGGCGCCCTCGAGAAGGTGTTTACGCGCGCGGCTACGGCAAGCTCTACATGCAGCACATCAAGCAGGCCGATGAAGGATGCGATTTCGATTTCCTGGAAGGCACCGCTTCTACTCCTGAGCCGGAGATTCACTAGGCCGAACGAAACTGCGTCTGTTCGCCGTTAGAGAGGATTCAACTCGTAGTTACTCATCCAACCGAATCGCTGGACGCACCATCCCGCAGTCCACCTCAACAAAAAGCGCCACCGCTTTAGTCTAGCTAAACCACTCCTTTAAATTTTCGCGATTGACATGTCTGCGATGCAGCTTCTAATGTCCGGTTCACTGGAAGATTCAAGTCATCGATTGTGATCATCGAGGAAACTGATGGTGCGAAGGGCGTAGCCGCGTGGCCGAGGCCGGCGCTGCGCGTTTTTTCTTGAGGGCGTCGCCCGGGCAATGGTCATGGGCTGCCCTCGAAGGGGAAAAACAGCAATGGAGAAGAACTTGCTATTTGTCCTGCTTGCGCTTTTTCTGATGCCCCTATCCTCGCGAGGGCAAGGCTTGGGAAGCATCGTCGGACGAGTGTCAGATCCTGCCGGCGCATCGGTGGCCGGTGCGCAGGTTACCGCCACGCAGGAAGGGACCGGATTATCACGAACAGCGATGACCGACACCGATGGGCTCTATACCATTCCCTCGCTGCCTCCGGCCACGTACACGATTACCGTTGAGGCCAAGGGATTCAGCACCACGAAGGAGCACGAAATTGAGTTGCTTGCCGATCAGACCTTGACCGTCAACATGGGCTTAAAACTCGGCATGACAACGGAGGTGGTTACCGTAACAGGGAACGCGTTGCAAGTGGACACCGCAACCTCCTCCCTAAAACAAGTCATCGAGCAGCAGCGCATTGCGGAACTGCCGTTGAACGGCCGCAATGCCGCGCAGCTCACGTTGCTCGTGGCCGGTGCCGTCAACTCACCGAATGGCGGCGCCGATCAAGGCGCCACCAAAACTTTCCCAGGGGCGGTGACGTACTCGACGAATGGCACGCGGCAGGACAGCATAAGTTACCAGCTCGACGGCGGCAATTATGTCGACGAGTATACCAACGTAAATCAGCCCTTTCCCTTCCCAGACGCGCTCCAGGAATTCAGCGTTCAAACCAGCAATTACAGCGCGGAATACGGCGAGAACGCCGGCGGGGTCGTCAACGTAATCACAAAGTCCGGCACCAACAGTTTTCACGGCGACGCTTTTGAATTTGTCCGCAACCCTGCCTTCAACGCTCAGAATTTCTTTGCGACCCCTACAACACCGGACCGCATCAAGCGTAACCAGTACGGCGGCACATTCGGCGGCCCCATCATTCACGACAAAACTTTCTTTTTTGTCGGCTACCAGCGCACTGCATTTCGCAACCTCGTCCTCGGAAGCTCGCACGTGGTTGGCCAGCAGGACATCACCAACTTCCTTTCTCCGAAGACGGCGGCTTGCCCGGCTTGCGGCGCCCAAACCAGCGCTGCCACCGGGCCGGCCGGTGTCCTCGATCCCGGCGTTGCCAAGTTGCTAGGAATCGACCCAACAACCGGCGCGTACTTAGGCTCGGCCGCCAAATTCAGCTTGGCTGGCGCAATACCCGCCGGTTCCAATCCCACGGTGGCTTTTTCAAAGCCGGATATCGAGAATTATGACTCAGGCATCGGCAGGCTCGATCATTCCATCACCAAGGACGATAAAATCACCGCGCGATACGAGTTCGACCGTTTTACAAAAGCACCAGTATTCAATCCGCTCGAACTCGTCGCCTATACCGACGCCACATTTTCCATCGTGGCCCAGAATGCGCTCATCCACGAAACGCACATATTTTCGCCAACTCTCGTCAACGACTTTCGGGCCAGCTATTCTCGCGAAGTATCCACCAGAGGACCGGCTTCCAACGCAGCAAATCTGGCCACATTTGAGACTGCTCCTCTGCCGTTTCAGCCCACCCCCAGCGCCATTCAGGGAATCGGTGTACAAAACGGCTTCAGCTTTGGCGACAACCCTACCGGCATATTTACTAGAAACAATTTCACTTATGCCGATGACGTCAGCTGGGAGAAAGGGAAGCACGATATCCATTTCGGAGGCATGATCGAATGGAGCCAGGTTGACCTCAACAATCAGTTTAATCAGCCCGGAATCGTCAATTTTTGCGGACAGGATACTTACCTGAATCAACCCGTTGCATTGGCCACAAACGCTTATGCAAATTTTCTTGCCGGGGCGATGTGTGACGGCGGGCCCTCGGGAAACGGTTATGCTTTTCAGCAAGGCGCGGGCGAGTTTAAGGCCAACCGCGATAAATTCCCGGCCTTATACATTCAGGATAACTATCACGTGATGAAGCGCCTTACGTTGAATCTCGGCGTGCGCTACGAACCGGCTATTCCTTGGAGTGATAACGGCAATCGCTGGGCGCAAGTGAATCTCGCGGCCATGGCAGCGGATACCATCTCCAAGGTGTATCCCAATGCACCTCCTGGCATCTTCTTCTCACCACAGCACGGCATCAGCGATCCCACAATGCCCAAGAACGCCCTGAATTCCAGCTATAACCATTTCGCTCCCCGCGTCGGCTTTGCCTATGACGTTTTCGGCGACGGCAAGACCTCGGTCCGTGGCGGCTACGGCATCGCTTACGAGCGCAATTTTGGAAACGTAACCTTCAACG
>Ga0335076_10008730_pt1 | contig 10233 bp, 10 predicted proteins | sample Lox_Sample_25_FD_206717 | JGI IMG/M metagenome (GOLD analysis project Ga0335076, IMG submission 206717) | Soil microbial communities from Loxahatchee National Wildlife Refuge, Florida, United States - Lox_Sample_2.5 | ecosystem: Environmental > Terrestrial > Soil > Wetlands | place: USA...
TCGTGCACCCGCGCGACCCCTATACGCGGGTCGACGCGCTGCGCTCGAACCGCCGGGTGCGCGTCGAGCTCGACGGGGTGGTGCTGGCCGACTCGGCCTCCCCGGTGATGGTGTTCGAGACCGGCCTGCCGACGCGGTACTACCTCAACCGGACCGACGTCCGCTTCGAGCACCTGATCCCGAGCGACACCGTGACCTCCTGCCCCTACAAGGGAATGACCAGCGGCTACTGGTCAGTCCGGGTCGGCGGTGCCGTGCACAAGGATCTGGCCTGGGCCTACGACTTCCCGACCCGCCAGCTGCTGCCCGTCGCCGGCCTGGTCGCCTTCTACAACGAGATGGCCGACACCTTCCTCGACGGCGAGCCCCTGGACCGCCCGCGGACACATTTCTCCCGAACGGACTAGGTACCTGCGTCCGGAACCGGATTCAGCCGTTCCGTAGCTGGCCGGCCGCCTCCGTCATCGCGGTCAGCTTGCCGAACGCGACGTCGCGCGGCAGGTACTTCATGCCGCAGTCCGGGGCGAGTACCACGCGCTCGGCCGGCACGTACGGCAGGGCCCGCTCGACCCGCGCCAGCACCGTCTCCGCCGACTCGACGGTCATGTCGTTCAGGTCGAGCACGCCCAGGATGATCGTCTTGCCGTCCAGCGTGGCCAGCACGGAGGCATCGAGCCCGGACTGCGCGGTCTCGATCGAGATCTGGTCGGCGCGGCACGCGGCCAGCTCGGGCAGGAACGAGTAGCCCGCGGGCCGGTCGTGGATGATGGCCGCGTAGCCGAAGCACAGGTGGACCGCGGTGGTCCCGGCCGCCTCCTCCAGCGCCCGGTTGATGACCTTCACGCCGAACCGCCTGGCCGGCTCGGGGCGGGCCTGCAGGTAGGGCTCGTCCAGCTGGACGATGTCGGCTCCGGCCGCGAACAGGTCCCTGACCTCCTCGCCGACGGCCTCGGCGTACCCCAGGGCGAGCGACTCGGGGTTGCCGTAGTAGTCGTCCTGCGCCTGCTGCGACATGGTGAACGGGCCGGGCACGGTGATCTTCACGGCTACCGGGCTCCGGCTGGTGTTCGCGCGCAGGAACTTCAGGTCCTCCACCTCGACCGGGTGCCGCCGCCGGATCGGCCCGGTCACCCGGGGCACCGGGTTCGGGTGGCCGCTGCGGTCGAGCGCGGTGCCCGGGTTGTCGATGTCCACGCCGTCCAGCGCGGTCGCGAACCGGTTGGAGTAGCTCTCCCGGCGCTCCTCGCCGTCGGTGAGGATATCCAGGCCTGCCTGCTCCTGGGCGCGGATGGCCAGCATCGTGGCGTCGTCCTGCGCCTGCTCCAGGTATTCGGGATCGACCCGCCACAGCTCGCGGGCGCGCACTCGCGGCGGGAACCGGGCGGCCAGGCGGGCCCGGTCAATCAGCCAGTCCGGTTGCGGGTAGCTCCCGACCAGGGAGGTGGGAAACAGCATGGCAGCACCCTACGCCGTCCGGCCGCCGCGCCGTCAGGCGATCTTGCGGGCGCCGGGGCCGGGCACCGGGGTGACCTCGCGCGCGGACTCGAGCACGTGACCCGCCGCGCACGCAATCTGCAGCTGCACCGCCTCGCCGCAGTCGCGATGCCGCAGCAGGACCTCCGGGCCGGTCGCGCAGACCGCGTACTTGTCGCCCCACTCCATCATCGCCACCAGCACCGGGTAGAGGTCGAGGCCCTTCTCGGTGAGCCGGTACTCGGTCCGGCGGCGCTGGCCGCTCTCCTGGTAGGGGACCTTGCGCAGCAGGCCTTCGTCCACCAGCCGGGCCAGGCGCTGGCTGAGCACCTGGCGCGGCATGCCGGTGCGCCGCTGCATGTCGTCGAAGCGGCGCACGCCGTTGAAGGCCTCGCGCAGCACGAGGAAGCTCGGCCGCTCCCCGAGGATGCCCACGGTCGCGCCGATCGCGCAGTTGGCCGCGTCGTAATCCAGTATCCATGGCTTTGCCATGAACGTATGCTAAGTCCAGTTGACAGACTCAGCAATTCCGGGTCATGCTGGGTTCATGGAACGAACCCAGGTTGCCCCGATTGCGGGCCGCACCGAACGGCGCGACGGGGGCCGCGCCATCACCGCCATCCGGCCGGTGCGCCCGGAGGACCTGGCCGAGCTCGGCTGCTTTTTCGCCGGGCTGTCGGTGGAGAGCCGCTATCTCAGGTTCTTCGCACCGGTCACACCCACCCACGGCCTGCTGGACCTGCTGGCCGGCCGGCCAGCCAACATCGACGCCATCGTCGCGGTCGCGGACGGCGTGATCGTCGGCCACGCCATGGCCGCCGATCTCCGGTCCGGCCGGGCGACGGATATCGGCGTGGTCGTGGCCGACGCCTGGCAGCGCCGGGGCGTGGGCGCGAGGCTGATGCGCGCGCTGATCGCCCGGGCCCAGGCGCGGGGCGTGACGTCGCTGGCCATGGACGTGCTTCCGGGCAACCGCCGGGTGCTCGCCATGATCCTCGCTCACTGGCCGGATGCCGCCGTCGGGCACAACCCGGACAGCATCGACATCTGCATCCCGCTGCCGCCTGACCAGCCGCGACGGTCGCGGCTGTGGCCCGCGGCCGAGTGGGTCAGGGCGCTGGTCCCCGTCGGGGGATAGCATCCGACAGCATGACCACAGCACGCGCGGGAAGCGCGGCGACCGCCGTGCCGCCGCGCGACCTGGCCGCGGCGCTGCGCGCCGCCGGGCTGACCGGGGTCGATGACTCGGCCCGGCGCCGGGCCGAGTACTCCTCCGACGCGTCGAACTACCGGGTCGTGCCCCGCGTGGTGGTCTTCCCCCGGCACGCCGACGAGGCGGCGGCCGCGCTGGACGTCGCCCGGAGGGCGGGCGTGCCGGTCACCAGCCGGGGTGGCGGGACGTCCATCGCGGGGAACGCGGTCGGGTCCGGCGTCGTGCTCGATTTCTCCCGGCACCTGAACCGGGTCCTCTCGGTCGATCCAGAAGCGCGGACGGCGGTGGCCGAGCCCGGCGCGGTCCTGGATGCCATCACCGCGGCCGCGGCCGGGCACGGGCTGCGCTTCGGGCCGGACCCGTCCACGCACTCGCGGGCGACCATCGGCGGCGCGATCGGCAACAACGCGTGCGGCTCGCGGGCGCTGCGGTACGGCCGCACCGCCGACAACGTGGTGAGCCTGGACCTGCTGGCCGCCTCGGGGGAGCGGATGACGGCGCGGCGCATGGGCCGGGACGGCCTGGCCGCCGCCGGGCCGGCCGGGGCCGCCCTTGACGCCCTGGTCGAGGCACACCTCGGCCTGATCCGCACCGAGTTCGGCCGGTTCACCCGGCAGGTGTCCGGCTACTCCCTGGAGCACCTGCTGCCGGAGAATGGCGCCGACCTCGCGAAGTTCCTGGCCGGCACCGAAGGCACCCTGGCCATGGTCATCGGCGCGACCGTGGCGCTCGTACCGTCGCCGAAGGCGGTGGCGCTGGCGGTGCTCGGCTATCCCGGCCTGCCCGAGGCCGCGGAGGCGGTGCCCGGCCTGCTGCCGCACCGGCCGGTCGCGATGGAGGGCATGGACGCGCGGCTGGTGGAAGTCTTCCGCGCCCGCCGGGGCGACGCGGCCGTCCCGGCCCTGCCGCGCGGTGAGTCCTGGCTGTTCGTCGAGACCGCGGGGGACACCGAGGCCGAGGCGCGCGCCGCGGCCGGGCGGCTCATCGCCGGCGCCGGATGCCTCGACTCGCTGGTGGTCACCGGCGCCCCGGCCCGGGCGCTGTGGCGGGTCCGCGAGGACGGCGCGGGCCTGGGCAGCCGCACCGCCGCCGACGCGCCGGCCTGGCCCGGCTGGGAGGACGCCGCCGTCCCGCCCGGGCACCTGGCCGCGTACCTGCGTGACTTCGCCGCGCTCATGGCCGAGCACGGCCTGGACGGCCTGAGCTACGGGCACTTCGGCGACGGCTGCGTGCACATCCGGATCGACTTCCCGTTCTCGTCCGCGCCGGGCCGCTACCGCCGGTTCGTCGTGGCCGCGGCCCAGCTGGCGGGCCAGTACGGCGGATCGATGTCCGGCGAGCACGGCGACGGCCGGGCACGCAGCGAGCTGCTGCCCGCGATGTACTCACCCGAGGCCATCGAGGTCATGGCCGCGGTCAAGGCGATCTTCGATCCGGGCAACGTGCTCAACCCCGGCGTGCTCGTCGACCCGGCGCCGCTGGACGCCGATCTGCGCGTGCCGCTGGCCCGGCCCCTGCGGGGGACGGCGCGCCGCGGGCTCGGCTTCGCCTACCCCCGCGACGGCGGCGACCTGTCCGCCGCCGTGCACCGCTGCGTCGGGGTGGGCAAGTGCCGGGCCGACACCACCGGCACCGGGGGAGTCATGTGCCCGTCGTACCTGGCCACCCGGGACGAGAAGGACTCGACCCGCGGCCGGGCCCGGGTGCTGCAGGAACTCGCCAACGGCACGCTGGTGCACGGCTTCGCGGCGGCAGAGGTGGCCGAGTCGCTGGACCTGTGCCTGTCCTGCAAGGGCTGCTCGTCGGACTGCCCGGCCGGGGTGGACATGGCCACCTACAAGGCCGAGGTGCTGTACCAGCGGTACCGGCGCCGCCCGCGGCCGGCGGCCCACTACTCGCTGGGCTGGCTGCCCCGCTGGGCCCGGCTGGCCTCGCGCGCGCCGGGCCTGGCGAACGCCGTCCTGCGCAGCCCGGGACTGGCCGGCCCGGCCAAGCGGCTGGGCGGGATCGACGCCCGGCGGCCGCTGCCGAGGTTCGCCACGCAGACCTTCCGCGCCTGGTTCGGCGGACGGCCGGGGGAGCGCGCCGGAAACCCGGTCGTGCTGTGGGCGGACACGTTCACCGACTACTTCACCCCCGAGGTCGGCCGGGCCGCCGTCCGGGTGCTCGAGTCGGCCGGATACGCGGTGCAGATCACGAACGAGCCCGTGTGCTGCGGGCTGACCTGGATCTCCACCGGACAGCTCGACGGCGCCCGGCGGCAGCTGCGGCGGAGCCTGGACGCCCTGGACCCGGCGATCGCCGCCGGCGTCCCGGTCGTCGGCCTCGAACCCTCGTGCACCGCGGTGCTGCGCGGCGAGATCACCGGGCTGCTGCCGGACGACCCGCGCGCCGCCCGGGCCAAGGCCGCCACCCGCACCCTGGCCGAGTTGCTGGCCGACACCGCCGGCTGGGAGCCGCCGGACCTGAGCGGCGTGCGCGCGGTGGCCCAGCCGCACTGCCACCAGCATGCGGTGATGGGCTGGCACGCCGACGCCGCGCTGCTGGCCCGGGCCGGCGCCGAGGTCACCGCCGTAGGCGGCTGCTGCGGCCTGGCCGGCAACTTCGGCGTCGAACGCGGCCACTACGACGTCTCACGAGCGGTGGCCGAGGCGGCGCTGCTGCCCGCCGTGCGTTCGGCCCCCGACGCGGTCGTCCTGGCTGACGGATTCTCCTGCCGCACCCAGCTCGACCAGCTCGCCCGGGTCGGCGGCACCCACCTGGCCGAGCTGCTGGCCGGCCGCCTGGAAGACCCGCCGGTTACCTGACCGCCTGGACCTGGGTGGTCTGGGCGACGAGGCGCTCCGCGGCGTCGTACACACTGGTCTGGGCGGTCACCGTGGTCCGGCCCCGGTGCACCGGCACGGCCACGGCGCGCACCGTCCCGCCGGTGACCGGCCGGAACATGTGGCTGGTCGAGGTGATCGTGGCCGTGGTCTTGCCCTCGGGCAGCCCGAGGAACGTCACCAGCGCGCCCGCGCTGTCCGCCAGGGACATCAGCACCCCGCCATGCAGCACCCCGGCGGTCGTGGCGCTGGCCGGCGCTCTGCTGCTGGCCTCGCTGGCCGGGGCGGCCAGCCAGCCTGCCCAGGCCAGCCCGCTCGCCCCGCTCTACCCGGGCCGCCAGGACCCGGGATTGCCCTGAATGAGCGGCTTTCGTCCGCTAGCATGATGCGGCTAGGAGCCGCCATGACCAGCAGCGAGACCTTGCCTCCCGGCGAGGACCAGCAGGCCCTGCAGGGCACCCTGCGCGGGTTCCTGGCCGGCCAGCTCCCGCCCGCCGCGCTGCGGGCCGCGCTGGAGACCCGGGCCGGCTACAGCCAGGAGCTGCACGCCCGGCTGGCCGGGGAGCTCGGGCTGACCGGGCTGACCATCCCGCGGGAGTTCGGCGGCATGGGCCTGTCACAGGCCGGCGCGAGCGTGGTGCACGCCGAGCTTGGCCGCGTCCTGTACCCGGGCCCGATCCTGGCCACCGCACTGGCCGGCGGCATGCTGCTCGCGACCGGCGACCGTGCGGCCCAGGAGCGGTGGCTGCCGCTGCTGGCCGACGGGTCGGTGATCGCGACGGTCGCGGCCGCCGGCGAGGACGGCCGCTGGGTGTTCGGCCCGGACAGCGTGCGCGCCGAACGAGCCCCCGGGGGCTGGCGGCTCTACGGCCACCGGTGGTTCGTCCTGGCCGCCCAGGCGGCCGACGTCGTCGTGGTGCCGGCCATGACCGAGTCCGGCCGCGCGACGTTCCTGGCGGATCCCAGGTCGCTCGGTTGCACCATCTCGGGGCAGCTGGGCCTCGACACGACCCGGCGGGTCTGCGTCACCGCCTTCGACGAGGCCCCGGCCGTGCTGATCGGGGCGGGGGAGGTCGCGGCCGCCGCCCTGGAACAGGCCGAACGGGACTTCCTGCTCGCCACCGCCGCCGAGGCTGTCGGCGGACTGGGCTGGTGCCTGGACGAGGCCATCGCCTACGCCAGGGACCGTGAGCAGTTCGGGCAGTCGATCGGCTCCTTCCACGCGGTCGCGCAGGCGTGCGTCGACATCCTCGCGTCCTTCCAGGAGGTCTCGGCGACCGTCAGGGGTGCCGCGGTGGCGGCCGCGGAAGACAGCAACGAGGCCCGGAAGGCGGCTCACCTCGCCGCCCTGCAGGCCGGCGAGGCCTACCGTACCGTGACCGAATCAGCCGTCCACCTGTTCGGCGGAAAGGGCGTCAACTGGGAGCACGACGTGCACCTGTACTACCGCCGCGCCTGGTCCGCGGAGCGCCTGGCCGGCGGGCCGCAGGCGCACCGCGACGCCATCTCCGAGCGTGCGGGGCCGTAGCCGCTATCTCGGATCGCCGAGCCGGGGCCGGGCCCGGCTCAGCCTGCGCGCGGTCGCGCCGCCCGGGGATGGTGCCGGCGGCGTCGGCGTCCCGGATGGACAGCGAGAACGCCATGCCGCACAGGCTGATCGCGGCCGCGGCCAGGAAGGCGATGCGGTAGGCGGTGAGGTTGGCCACCTCGTGCCCGTCCACCAGGTGAACCGGGTTGCCGAGCACGATGACGCTGGTCAGCACGGCTACGCCGATGGCCCCGCCGAGCTGCCGCGTCGCGTTGAACATCGTCGAGGCCCGGCCGGTCGCCGCCGGGCTGATGGTGGCGAAGGCGGCCGCCTGGACCGGGACGAACACCTGGGCCACGGACAGGCCCAGGGTGACCATGAGCAGCCGCGCCCACCACAGGCTGCTCTGCGGTCCCAGCAGGGCCAGCAGGGCGATGGACGCGGTCATCCCGGCCAGCCCGATGGTGATGTGACGGCGGGGTCCCAGCCGGGGGTAGAGCACCCGGCTGGCCACCTGCGCGCCCGCCATGACGCCGAGCGCCTCGGGGAAGGTGCTCAGCCCGGAGCCGAGCGCGCTCAGGCCGCGGCCGTCCTGGAAGTACAGCGAGATGGCGAACAGCGTGCCCAGGAAGGCGATCGAGGCGAGCACCATGACCCCGTTGCCGGAGCGGAACAACCGGTTCCGCAGCAGCCGCAGGTCCACGATGGGCGCGGGCGACCGGAGCTCGACGGCCACCATGGCGGCCAGCAGCACGATCCCGGCGGCGATCGTCGCCAGGATCTGCGGATCACGCCAGCCCAGGTCGGGTCCTTCCGAGACGCCGTACATCAGCAGCCCGAGGCCGAGCCCGGAGAGCAGGAAGCCGGCCAGGTCGAAGCGGCCCGGCTCCGCCTGGGCCTGCTGGTGCAGGAAGATCGCGCCGAAGGTGAACGCGGCCGCGCCGATCGGCACGTTGACGTAGAACACCCAGCGCCAGGACAGCTCGGTGACGAACAGCCCGCCGAGGACCGGGCCGAGCGCCGGGGCGAACGTGGTGGGCACGGTGAGGATCGCCGCGGCCTTGATCCGCTCGTCCGGCGGGAACACCCGGTACAGCATCGCCATCCCGACCGGGACGAGCATGCCGCCGGCGGCGCCCTGCAGGATCCGGAACGCGACCAGCTCACCCAGGCTGGACGCCAGCCCGCACAGCGCGGAGGCCGCCGTGAACAGCGCGATCGCGGCCAGCATGACGCGCTTGCCGCCGTACCGGTCGCCGAGCCAGCCGGACGCCGGGATGGTGACCGCCAGGCTGACCAGGAAGGCGATCGAGATGCCGTCCACGGCGGTGGCGCTCACCCCGAAGTCCCGGCCGATGGTCGGCAGGGCAACGTTGACGATCGTCGCGTCCAGGATGGTCATGAACATCGCGGCCACGAAGACCGCACCGACCGCTACCTTCTGGCTGATCCGCGGGGCCACGGCTTCCTCTCCCCGCGGCAGCGTCTGGCCAGCGGCTTCGGCACTTCGGCAGTTACAAGATCACCCGCGCACCGGAAAATTCCGGGTGATACGTCAGGACTACCACGCCGGTACCGAACGTCCGCGCCCCGGCGAGCCTCAGGGCCTGCTTCTGCCCGTCGCGGAACAGCACCTGGCCGCCGCCGACCATTACGGGATGGACCGAGAGCCGCAGTTCGTCGACGAGCCCGTGCTCGAGCAGGGCCTGGGCCAGGCGGCCGTGCCCGTACAGCGCGAGTTCGCCGCCGGCTGGCTACTCCTCCGTCTGGTCGTCGACCTCGGCATCGGGAGCGTTCTTCTTGACCGACTCGATCCCGTTCAGCGCGGACGCCTTGCGCTCGTAGCTCTCGCTGGTCGCGATGACCTGCCCGTTGCTGGCTACCAGGTTGAAGTGGTACTTGCCGCTGGACCCCTTCTTGAGCACGAACTTGCCCGCCATGCTGTGCCTCCTCGATGAGAGCGTCTGACCTGCTTGGACGATACTCATCTTGCCGTCACGCCGCCGGTTTGACCATCCCGCCATGGTCATCGGCCGCCCGCTCTGCCCCCGCGGATACGACATGGATGCCGCGTTCATGTCGCCCTGGGACAGCATGGATGCGGCATCCACGCCGTATGATCTGGTCGGGACATTCACGCCTTAGCATCGGCTGAGGAGAACGAATGGGCATGCAGGCGCGTTTCCCCGTAATGGCTAGCTGAGCAGCGAGTCATGGACATCAAGCCAGACAAGCCGGACTCGCCGGATCCGCTGCCGGACAAGCCGGATCCGCTGCCGGATCTGCTGGCGCTGCCGCCGCTGCCCGTGCTGACCAGCGAGCGCATCATGCTGCGGGAACCCAGGGACGCGGACATCGACGACCGGCTGCGGCATCCTATCGACCCGGAGGAAGAGGACGGCTACGGCTCGGCCTGGCGGCGGGAGTGGGACGGCCGCCGCTATCACACCCGGGAGTACCTGGCCGCGTCCCGCCGGCCGCCGGAGCCCGGCGAGTACGCCTGGGCGGTCGAGCACAACGGCCACTACATCGGCGGCGCCTCGCTCCGGGTGGACGCCGGCCAGCACCGCGCGACCTACGCGGTGGGCCTGTTCGTCGCCGCGCTGCGCGGCCGGGGACTGGGCCGCGAGGTAACCCGGCTGGTCCTGGCCTGGGGCTTCGGCGAGCTGGGACTGCACCGGATCGAGCTGGAGGTGCTGGCCTTCAACACCCGCGCCATCCGCTGCTATCTGGCCTGCGGCTTCCGCAGCGAGGGAGTCCGCCGCGAGGCCGAACTCTACCCGGCCGGCTGGCAGGACCTCATCGTCATGGGGCTGCTTCGGTCCGAGTACGCCGCCTAGAACCTCCTCGCCGGGTCATTCGCGCTCGTGGCGGCCCTCCAGCGTCCGCTGCATCCCGCGCCGGACCGCGTCGATGAGGTAGGGCCGCAGCCGCGCCGCCGGGACGATGGCCTGCACCGAACCCACCTCGCGGGCCCGCTCGATGCTGTGCACCCGGTCGAACTCGTCGGCGAGCTGCCCCAGCTTCTCGGCGTGCACGGCCGGCCAGGCGGACGCCAGCTTGGCCCGCAGCGGCGAGGCATCCTTGCCGTCGGAGGTGGCCTCTGCGATCGCGGCCTGCAGGTCGGCCACCCGGGGATCGGCCGCGGTGCGCTTCCTCACCTCGGCGGCGAACACCACCGCGGCGGCGGGCGC
>Ga0335076_10008733_pt1 | contig 10232 bp, 12 predicted proteins | sample Lox_Sample_25_FD_206717 | JGI IMG/M metagenome (GOLD analysis project Ga0335076, IMG submission 206717) | Soil microbial communities from Loxahatchee National Wildlife Refuge, Florida, United States - Lox_Sample_2.5 | ecosystem: Environmental > Terrestrial > Soil > Wetlands | place: USA...
ACCATCCCCCTTGAAATCCTACATGCAATCAAACAAGCGAAAATTCTCTAAAACCCGGGGGTCTCTTGGGCTTGCACGTTCGCTACGAAGCACATGTTTTCTTGTACATGCGTCAGACAGGAGGACCACCGCGCCGAATCAGTCCCAATCGATGAAAGCAGGGACATCTGTGCGTGCCCCAATTTTACAGCACTATTTCGCACGTCAAACACAAAATACATACATATTTCAAAAACACATCTCCTAAAATACTAATCCCGTTCCCGGACGTCCAAGAGTGCATACTCCAATAACAAGTCTGACTATCCAATTATTGCCAAATGAAATCGCCCGCCGGGATGCCAAAATCCGTCCCTCCAATATTTAAGTATACACTCCGTCGACCTGTATACCGGCTCGACGTAACATTACACCAAAGTGAGTAAACGCCGTAGTGAGGGTTATATTGTCCGCCGGGGAGGGAAGAGTAAATGTGATCGCAATCGGTTTGGGAGAGGACAGTGAGCATTGTGCCGGTGTCCAGGATGACGTCTGAGGTAGGCATGTAAGAGGCGATGGAACCGACGCGCATTGTGGGCACATTGATTTCCCACCAGACTTGTTGGATGGGGGGCCTATTGAGAGGGCTCGGCGGATAACCGTTGTATGGTGGCCTCCAAAGTCCATTTTCCACTACTGGTCTTACTAGTCGTTGTATTAGAAGTATTTATTGCAGCGGCATTTGCTATAGTAGAAGAGCTCGAGTCTTGATGTTTAATTTCCCAGTGGCCGTGGCCGTCGTTGTCGTCGTCTTCTTTGAAGATGACGACGTGGAAGAAGAGGACGTACGTCTTTCAAGAGCAGCACCAAAGCCACACAGCTCTACAGCGGTCCCAAATCCATAGGCTTGACTTTGCGGATGTGCCGCAGATCTTCTCCAACCCACTCAATCATCTGGCTTCGTTTGAACCTTTGTTGGATAGCACGATTACATACTAGCCGGATGGATCTTGAAATTTTCGTTCCGAACGACGGCGGGCTCGATCACTTGTTTTGGTTCCCTAATAATGCCGCTTTCCTGCGATGTTAGCCTGAGGACACGGGTACGCGGTCGATGTCAGTGGGGTTGCTGAATTCATGGATGTCAAGGTTCCTGTTGAGCCTGATGTTGTTGGAACGGCAGTAACAATGGTGCTGAGAACCGAACGAAACAAGGCAACCTTCGTGCCGCGTCCAAACGGGTTGTTGGTTCGGAAAGAAGCGAAAGAATATAATACTATCTGTAACAATGGCAGCGGGACTCCTTTTATACAGCACGTAGCTCGCCTCTTCCACACAAATTCCTCCTCATCTCGGGGCAGCCCCCATCGTCAACGATATTTCTGCCTCTGAGACTGCTTGGCTTGCATCGGAGGGCTTCGGAGGCTCGCGGCATGGGACGAGCGACAATTCGCCCAGCGCTAGAGGGAGCAAGGGGAGCCTCCTCACTCTATCTCGCAATGGCAAGCCCAAGGTTCGGCTGTGTCGGCTGATGCCGACGAGGGGCGGGTTTCCGTTGCGATGCATTGGCCAATCACAATGCACCTGCCGTGGGTTAGGGTTGGGGTCGATTTTCGGCAGCCAACGATGTTCTCGCACAAAATGCTCCGTTGACATGTCGCTACCGCGCAAACGGGGCGCCAACGTGCAAGAGGATCTAGATTCTCTTGGCGAATTACGCGACGCCGCCATGAAATTGGGCCGACACGAAGCCCACTACCGGCAGCTAAGCGGTAATATACCCTCTCCATCCAATTAGCCTCCGATTGGGCTAATGATGAGCCAGCCGAATATGCCGCCAAGTTTGGGATATTAGAGGAAGTCCAGACTATGCTACGGATATTAGAGGCTGAGAAGGACGATGCGATTAAACGGTTGCACAGTATTACGAAGGATATTGAGGACGTGAGGGGGTTGCAGAGGAAGGCTGTTTTGGAGAAGGACAAGGCCGCGAACGAGATGAGGAGGAAGTCTGAGGATCCACAGGTTACTTCGCTTCTAGGTAATCAAGGGACAGGGCATTTGGGTCTGATGCTAGAACGCGTGAATGAATTGAGGGCGAGGCATGGACTTGCGCCTTTGCCTTCTGTCATGTTTGATCCTGAAGGGGAGTGTAGGGAGTATCTTGCCGCGAGGCTTCGGGAGCAGGGATCTTCGAGGCGGTCATAATCGCCGTGGGAAGCATTGTATTTGGAAACGGGATGGGATGGGACTTAATTCCAGTGTTCTATCTGAGCCAGGCAGTGTCTAGAAATTCGTTTTGGGATATCACAGCATCAAGCGTCCTAATGTAAAGTCATCATATGTAGGTTTGCCTACTCTAACTGACCTCATCACATCCCCTCTGTACAATACCCATGCTTACCAAACACAAGAAAAGAGTCCAAGTTTCCTACCAGGTCCGGGAGCGCAAAACAACAAAATAAGGAGGAAGTCACAAATCCCCTATACGTCCAGCCAAACAAAATACCAACAAAGAATTCAAACCAACAAATGAAACATCGAAAACAAATGTGCGAAGCCGTAAGCTTCATAAGGCTCCATCTTTGTCAGCGGCTGGCGTTTCGGGCCATGATCCCGGAGTAATTTTCCACTCGGGATGATTCCCAGGTGATAACGAAATGGCATCTTCTACAATCTCCTTCTTCGACTTACTTCGGCGTAACAGCGAGGGGGGCACCAACATTGCGGACGAAGACGACGTAATTCCATTTAATTCGGTGGGGACGATGTCCTTGTCGACCGGTGGTTTCGTTTCCATGCCATGCGGGACGTCATGAGACGTTGTCATCTCCGCCCAATCAGTCGTTTGTGGCTCGCATTTCGGTGGTTCGTTATGGTGGGAATCGTGGTCGAATGTTGATCCTACGGCAGCGGCGATGGCTCCGCCTGCCAATCCGCCGAGAGCAATGTCCGCTGCAGGGTGACTTGCGTTGCAGTTGACGCCTGGCGGAGAGATTTGCTTTGTCGATGGTTCAGATGCAAAGTTTTCGTGTTGTGGGACACGCTCGTCGGCAGAAGTCGTGGTGCCAGCAACAGCATCATGCTGTCCCGCCGTTTCCTCGACCATCTTAGGTTTCCCCCCCGACACCACCTGCTCCTCATCCTTATGCTTTGGCGAAGCTAAAACTGCACTACCCGCCCGCCTCCCTCCAATCGCTGCCGTCGTAAAAGCCGCGTCATCCCCAATGGACCCGCCACTAGTGTCCCCCGTCACAGGTCTCGCTAAATCATAATCCTCAGTCGATATTCTCGGATCATTCACCTCACTCGACGCCCGGGAATGATGGTCGTACATGGCTACATCGTCCAGTCGCGTTTCACTCGGGAACGAGCCGCCCGGTGCCGGACGTTGGGGCGAGATGGGGCTCGCTTGATCTTCGATAGAGTTGATTTGACAATAGGGGACTCGGTCGGCTTCGTCTTCGTCGAGGCCAGGCGAGGACGAGTCGCTTACTCGTTGACGGTCGAGCATGTCCTCGGGCGTATGGCTCCGGAGGAAAGTTTCTCGTTGAGAGGAGGACATGTGCGGGAGGTTTACGAGGTGTTTGATGTCGGTGTACCATTGCATCATCTCTGAATGTGACTCTGCTCGAAATATCCAGCTATGGCCGCTACCCCAAGGTAAGTAAGTCCATCCCCAGACGAGAGCATAGCCGGGAATTGCACAAAGGGCGGGTTCTTATTCGGAGTGAGGGGAGGATTACCGATGCATACCACCTGACTGACTGCCCTTGAGAATGAATTTATGAGACCGATCGGACTCGGTCGAATGTCCTCCCAAAATACAACTCGGCAAAAACAAACTCACCTGTAAATCGTGCATATGACTACCCTTGAATTCATGAAAATACCCCACCGCCGTCAAAATGTAAAACGCACTCGAATAACTTTTCAAATACTTGCTCTTCCTCTCCAACCGACCCTGTCGAATCAACGTCACTTGATTCACACCAGGATATTCAATGTCGCCGAATGTTCGCATGGGAATAGAAGGCTCGACCAAGTCCTTTGCATCAGCCACAAAGGCATTCCATTCTTTGTCGATGGGTAAATCAAGTGTCGTTCGTTGAATACGGTTGGCAAACTCGGTTGTTGCAGCGGCTTCCGCAGTCAACATATCTCGATACTGAGTAAATGCGTCTTTGAGAATCTTGATAACGAGACCCTCCAGCGCACGTCCTGAAGACTCGATATTTCGATGTGCCTGGTGTAAAAAGTTCTCTTCTTCGAGGTGATGCCGCATCTGCCTCTCAAAATGCATTTTCAACAAATGCGGATCATTCTTCGGTGCAATCTCATTCGGTCGAGCGGCTGCGGCCGCCAACGAGTCCGATAACGCCCCCAGCGCCCGCCTCGTATGATCCTGTTCCTTTGGCACTGAATTCTTGAAATCCCCGCTCAACCCCTTTATCTCCTTGATTTTCAAGTGCAAGTCCGAGCGTAATTTTTCCAGTGGCGGGACGATGTTGGCAATGATTTTGCGCGAGGTCTCGCTGGATGCAGTCATGAGCGATTGTGTTCGTTCTTTGAGAGCGAGGCCGACTTCTTGGATGCCGCCTTGTTTAACGAAGAATTCGTCCGCGCTGGACTCGCGGAAGGGGACCGTGAAGGAATTGTTTAGTTTTGCGATTGTGCGGCAGCGGGCGTCTTCGATTGAAGAGATAGATTTAAAGTAATTGATGAATTCTTTGACTACGCTTCGCCAAGCTACGCATAACCCTGTCAGTTTCCGTTCGAAGGGAAAGTTGTTTAGGTGTTAGGGGTTTGGAATTAGGAATCGTAGTACCCTGGAATCGCATTGCGAGGACGACGGTGGGGTCGGCATTTGTTGGGACAGGACAGTACAACGGATTTTTCGTGACATCATTTCTTTGCCCATCAAGACGGGGTGATGCCGGGCTCGGCGGCATTGGCGTACCGGCATTCGAGCGCTTGAAAGGGGCGGGCTTGACGCTGTCTCTCTTCTTGAGGGTGGCATGGCGATGGACAGAGCTTTCGTTGACAGGGGCAGGGACCACACGGGGACTGCCTTCAGGGTCCGTGCTCGGAGTGTTGGGATCGGTCATGTTCGTCGTCCTGCTACTGCTACTGGCAATGCACGCGAAGCGACAATTGAGCCCAGAGGCCTCGCCGGTTGTTGCGGATGCGTCACGCAATGGAAACCCCCGGACGGCCCGGACTGCGGCCGGGTGCTGCGATTTCAGTAGGGAACGCCGGAGGGATGACGATCGGTAGGGGAATGGGAGAGGGTGTGGCCGGGGGTGGAATTGTGAACGACGCTGCGGTGAGGGTGGTGCTTGTGATGGTGGTCGTGGTCGTGGCGGAATTGGTGGTGATGGTCGGCCGGACGGTAACCACCGCACTCTTAAGTGCTTTGGATGACGTCGACGATGGGCGGTGGTTAGCCGCGCCCACAAGCCACAACCAAGCACATAAATTTGCGCAAATATTTAAGCCTGCGAGCGGATTTGGGGAAAATGAATTGCCAGATCAGCCAAAAACTTGAAATCGGCTCCGCTGCACGGCTCTGGTTGGTTAGTTTGCCCGGAACGACAATTTACTAACTCCCAACCCTGCAATGGGGAGTTTGAGCAAGCCAGGTCTGACATAACGGGCCCTTCCGACCTGCGATGGCACGGTTAGGCGACAATATGCTTTTATCTTGCTTTGCCGAGCATTGCAGCCGCATGCCGCTTTAGAAATTCCCCCGAGGCTGTGCGCCGCCTTGTACCACGCCGCCGAGAAATTGGAAGTTATATCAGACGGTAAGCACGTTATACGACTTGCCACAAGGTAGCATCCACCGTCCGTGCCAAGATGCCTACTAACAACTGAGTTAACTACGAATTTTAGGGTATATGCATCGATGGAGCGGTCGCCATTCTTCTGAGATGAGGAGTAACGGGCCCCCTTTGACAATTGTCTTGACAACTCCAGACGACTCCAATAGCAGCGACAACTTGACTGGTTCAAGTCCACATATCTTGCCTCTGTTCTCGCTTCAGATCCCCGTACGCAGGCGCAGAAATTAATTCTTCCTGCAGGTTATCGGTTCTATTACCGTGTCCCAACCGCATTATCTGACCGCAATTATTGACGGCGGGTACATGTACAAAGCACCCAATTTCGTCCACTTAACCCGATTACTCTGTGTTTCTATGCCAACCCTCAACAGCGGCTGCCCTTGGCTCGCACGTCACGGTCCCATTAGGAGGAGTGACGCACCCATATTCCGTATCACAATTTCCAATCTCCCTAATTCCCGTCCTGTGATAGTTTGGTCGGGTCGGTTTCACTTGGGGAGTGCTTGAACTGAGATTACTGTAAACCAAACACGGATAATTTCCTTAACACATGCGAAGCAGTTTATGACCTATGGTTTGCCTGTCAGGCAGTTGAATGGTGTAAACCGACCAAAGAAAAAAGGGGGAAAAAAGGAGGGAGAGGAGGCGGGAGAGGATTGGTATCGCGACTCGAGCTATCCGCCCTTCTTGTTGATTACCGAAGCTACTACGTCCTACGCGGCAGGTTTGGGACTGGAAAATCGGGTATATACAGAGGACAGGGAACTACGACACATTTTTACATTTTCATATGTCACATGTGCCCCTTTCAGTATGGAAATGGTGGAACGATCGATCAAATGTATTACTCTCGGAAATTCTATACACGTCAGCGGGCACAACTGGGGCGCTTTGAAATCGGCTTGAAGTCGGGTTTTGACTGGCCATGGACTTTTATGTTTCAAATTTAGGGTCCTTGCAGACCATATTCAGGATGAGATTGAGGGAATCTCGCAGTTTCACGACACGTGCAGATCAAGTGGCTTTGTCAGCGGACGTGCTCTTGTGTACGCTGTACATACCAACGGTGGCAGGTGGATTCTCTACGCGAAACCACTGAAAGTCTCAATCGTTCGCTGTACAGCGTTCTCACGTCCCCAGTCGGCGCACCCTCCGCAATCTCCGGCCCTTAGCTGTTTTTCTGCTCGCAGGAAGGCGCGGAGCTTTGCTCGTGTCTTTATCTAGTGCGCGACCATGGAGTCTTCTGTGCGGGGGGCCGATGGGGACGACCTGACCAAGGGCGGCGTCGACTCCTTCCTTGAGGGCGCAAACATGTCCCTCCTCAGCTTCGAACCAAGTCTCCAGGCCCTGCCTTCAGAAGAAGAAGAGGGAGGAGAAGACGACGTGCAAACCCAACGGGCCATTTCCCCCAAGCCCGTTAACAAAACCCTCGACAAACTCGTTGCAGCAGCAACACCGACCATCGAAGCAAGCACCGGCACTCCACCCCTGACCGTTGCCGACCTTGCTGCACCGGCCCAGAACCTCCGCCCCGTTCAGCTCGGTGCCGATGATTCCCCGCTATTACACCGGCAGCCGGCTCCTGTTGGAAGACGGAAACCCTCGAACAGAACACTGTCTTTCCGATTCCCTGATGATGACGATGATGATAAATTCGATATCCCGGAGGCCTTGTTGAATAAGTTAGATGAATCCGATGCCGAGGAGAGTGCTGTGGTGGATGCCGCCAAGGCTAGAGAAGGAGACGATACGATTGCGTCCCTGCCCACTCAACGACGGCCGACCAAGATGTATCATCATCGACCTGTAAGTCCAAGTAAATCGTCATTGTTTCAGACTCCAGCCGCTGTACGATCGACGATGAATCGGTTACCCACGGAGACGGCCATTTCCCAACGAATTCGAGATGTGGACGTCCCCCCCTCGGTCATGAAGGAATTGGAGTCTGATAAACGATTGTTGGGATTGAATGAACGGAATGATAAGAGTGGAGTGTTGACGTTGCGGGAACAAGGTGCCGTCATCGATAAATTACGGAAAGAAAACTTTGGATTGAAGATTAAGGTCTTTTATCTCGAGGGAAAAATAAATCAACAATACGATGAAGCATCGCGGGACGTCATGAAGGAGGTACAACCTGTGGGCAGGACCATGTTTTGATAAACAGAACATCGAACTCACTCGAGCACTGAAAGAACTCACAAGGACAATAGCAGGCTATAAGCGAACCATCTCCGACCTCGAAAAACGCCTCGCAGGGTCCGAATCGAAACCCTGTACTCGTCGACACGCCGATGACTCTGACGATGAAAGCGAGCCTAAGATCCTCGCACGCGCAAACGCAAAAGAACAAATCTCTGCCTACGAAAGTGAAATTGCCCTCTTGCGCCGACGAGATGGGGAACGCGAAGCCGAAATTGCCCGGCTACGAGATTTAGTGCAAAATGTTTCGAATGGACATGGTGCCGAAGGGGTTCATCTCCCGTCCTTCTCTCCCAAAATATGGTATTAATTTATTGAAGGCTCTGACAGAGTATCTCAACGAAGAGCGTTCACGAAAGGAAAACCTCGAAACGGAAAATCGACATTTGCGCGATAAGCTGCTGCATACGGATGCCGTGGAAGATGCTGACGTCGTCGGGTTGAAGAGGGAGATTGAAGAGTTGAGGAAGGAGAGTGTTGCCCAAACACAAGTCCTCTCTGCTCGAAATCGCGAAAGAGAACAACTCTACGCCGAACTCGAAGAACTCAAACTACAACAAATGCGCACCACACGAGATCCCCTGAACATACCCTCCCTAAACGGAGATAGTGGCCACGAGGAATGTGAAGCAACCATCAACGAACTCCGCGACCGCTTGACAGAAATGCGCATGACGAACCAAGACCAACGCGACGAACTCGACGCCTTATACCGTGACCTCGAACAACTCACGCAAGAAAAAGCTGATGCCCAGGAAGACTACCAACTGGAAATCGACCGTCTCCAAGAAATTATCGATCAACTCGTAAAGGAAACCGAAGACCTCCGTGAGGCAAAGGAAGAAGTAGAACATATCGCCGATGAACTCGATACAGAAATCGAATCCCTCATCAAAGAAGCTCAGGAAAAAATGTCATACCAAGAACGTGAAATCCGCGTTCGGGATGACGACCTATTAGCGATGAAACGGGATATGCAGGAAGCATTGGACAAGGCGTACATGGACATTGAATCACTCGAAGAGACAATTGTGAATAAGAGTGCACGGATCGAGAATTTAAGGGCGCAGTTGCAGGAATTGGAGGAGGAACATGCCAAAGTTTTGAGTCGACAGGAGGAGATAATTCAGCAGGGGAGTCTGATGCAAGTGCAGCAGGAAGTTTCGGCCAGGGAACTGCAGTTTTTGAGGGAGGAGGCGGATAATTCGGCGTTGCGGATGGCGGATTTACAGAGTTTGGAACGGAAGTTGGCAGAGACAGAACGCAAGGCTGCGAAGGAAGCAGCGCGGACTAAGGAGCTTGTTGCTCGAATTGATGTTCTTGAGTCGGATGGCGGCAATGCGAACAGCGAGGCAGAAGCCAAACTCAAGCAACAAGTTGAGTCACTCCAAGAGGTACTAAATCAACGTTTTATTCGCGCTAAATTGGTCTAGGAACTGAACAATTCAAAGCAAGAACTGTGGGCGCTTGTTCGCAATTCTAGTGCTAGGGATTTGGAAGCCAAGGCGATGGAAAAGGAAATCAACGAGGGCAAACGAATCTGCACCGGTGTCATCGGCTCCTCCCTAGATGAAGCCCTCCCCCTCCGAAAGGTCCAACCACCTGCATTCCCCTGCTGACAGCAGATGATCCGCCGTCTCGTCGAAGAATTAGAACGCGCTCAACTAGAAACACAAGAAGCCCAACACGACATCCGCGAAGAAAAGAAACGGAACAAAGACCTGCAAACCCTCCTCGAAGACCTCGGCACCAAAACCAAAACCCAAAAAGATGGGCTAGATAAAGAACGTCAAGCGCGTAAAACGGCTGTCGCACAAGTCGCCAACCTTGAGGCTAGTAATAAATCCATGCGTCAGACTCTTAGCGAATGGGAAGCCAAAATCGCCGAAATGCAAAAGTCGCGTGGCACTGAGCAAAAAGCCCTGAGACAATTGGAAGCACAATTCAAGGACCAACTTTCCGAACGAAATTCGTTGTTGGCGACGTTGTGGCTGCGGTTGGGTGGGATTGTGGGGAGTAAGTGGGTTGAGAAGGTTAATGCGGCTGGGGATGTTGCTCCGTCGACCAATTTTGTAGGATTTAGTCGGAATATTTTGCAGTGCGTCAAGGTTTTGGAGGATGTTATGGTGAATTTCAAGTTGAAATGTAAGGGCGTTGAACGAGATTTATGGAATGATTATAAGTACGAGTCGACCGCTCTATTCG
>Ga0335076_10008735_pt1 | contig 10231 bp, 12 predicted proteins | sample Lox_Sample_25_FD_206717 | JGI IMG/M metagenome (GOLD analysis project Ga0335076, IMG submission 206717) | Soil microbial communities from Loxahatchee National Wildlife Refuge, Florida, United States - Lox_Sample_2.5 | ecosystem: Environmental > Terrestrial > Soil > Wetlands | place: USA...
CGAGCGCGACCGCGAGCGGCCAGGATCCCGTCTGCTGGAAGAAGAACGTGCCGAGGTAGGCGCCCACCATGTACAGCGCGCCGTGCGCCAGGTTGACCAGGTTCATGATGCCGAACACGAGCGTGAGGCCCGCGGCGATCAGGAACAGGGTCACGCCGAGCTGCAGCCCGTTCAGCGTCTGTTCGGCGATGAGGACCAGGTTCATCAATAAAAAAGGGGCGCAACGCGCCCCTTCATCGTAGCAGTCCCGCCTACCACTTCATCTTGCAGGCCTGTCCGTAGGAATCCTTGTAGGCCGTGAACACGGTCTTCTGGATCTCCATCACCGGGTCCGCGGTCGGCGTGCCGCCGGCAACCGCCCTCAGCAGATAGAAATTCTCGATCGGGAAGTGGTTGTGGCCGTAGGTGAACTTGCCGCGCACGGAGCTGAAATTCGCCTTGCGCATCGCCGCGATCATGCCCTTCTTGTCGGCGAGATTGCCTTTCACCCCGCGGATCGCCGAGTCGATCAGCATGATGCCATCGTAGCTTTGCGCGCCGTAGAAGGAGGGCAGCTTGCCGCCGTACTTCTTCTTGTAGTCGCCGACGTACTTCTCGTTCGCCGGATTCTTCAGGTCGGGGCTCCAGATGCGCGTCTCGTACTGGCCGAGCGCGGCGTGCTTCACGGCGGGAATCGACAGCTCGTCGAGCGTGAATACGGAGTACAGCGGGAACTCGCCCCGCATGCCGGCTTCCGAGTACTGCTTCATGAACTGGATGCCCATGCCGCCCGGGTAGAACACCATCACCGCCTTCGGCTTCTTCGCGCGCAACTGCGAGATTTCGGCCTGGTAGTCGGTCTGGCCCATGCGCGTGTAGACCTCGTCGGCGATGCGTCCCTTGAAGGTGCGCTTGAAGCCGGTGAGCATGTCCTTGCCGGCGGCGTAGTTGGGCGCCATCAGGTAGACGTCGTTCAGGCCCGCCTCGGTCATGTACTTGCCCATCGCCTCGGGCGTCTGGTCGTTCTGCCAGGAAGTCGTGAAGAACAGTTCGTTGCACAGCTCGCCGGCGAGTTCGTGCGGGCCGGCGTTGGTGCCGATCATGAAGGTGCCGGCGGCGGTGACGCGCGGCGCGACCGCGAGCATCACGTTCGACCAGATGATGCCGGAGACGAAGTTCACCTTGTCGCGCTTCACCATCTCGTCGGCCACCTGCACGCCGACGTCGGGCTTGAACTGGTCGTCGCCGTAGATGATCTCGGTCTCCAGGCCGCCCACCTTGCGCCCGAGGTGATCGAGCGCGAGCTCGACGGAATTCTTCATGTCCGCGCCGATCGCGCCCGCCGGGCCCGACAGCGTGGTGATGAAGCCGATCTTGACCTTCTGCTGCGCGAACGCCGGCGCTGCGATGAATGCGGCTGCGACGACGCCGGCCAGCAGGCTGCGAGTGGTAGTTTTCATGCGCTCCTCCTAGGAAAAATCAGTCTAGCAAGGGCGATATAAGGTGTCTAGGATGCGCGGGATGCTGGATATTGCAGGTGTGGCCAAGCGCTTCGGGGGGCGCGACGTCCTGCGGGCGGTCTCGCTGCGGATTGCGGCCGGCGAGTACGTCGCCATCGTGGGCGAATCGGGCGTCGGCAAATCCACGCTGCTCAACATCATCGCGGGCCTCGAGCCGCCCGATTCCGGGAAGGTCCTGTTCGAGGACGAAGACCTGGGGAGCCTGGACGATGACGCCCGCACCCTCCTGCGGCGGGACAGGTTCGGCTTCGTGTTCCAGGCCTTCCACGTCCTGCCGCACCTGACGGTCGAACAGAACGTCGCCTTGCCCCTCGTCTTAAGGTCTTTTGTAGATGCCAAGACGAAACCCAGGCAACTCATCGCATCGGTCGGTCTGGCCGGCCGCGAGGACAGCATGCCGCGGGAGCTCTCCGGAGGCGAGCTCCAGAGAGTCGCCATCGCGAGGGCGCTGGTGGGCGAACCCAAACTTGTTCTCGCGGACGAACCCACGGGCAACCTCGACCAGGAGAACGCGCGGCAGGTGCTCGCGTTGCTGCGTGAGCAGGTGAAGGCGCATGGCGCCGCAGGCATCCTGGTGACGCACTCGGAAGCGGCCGCGGCGAGCTGCGACCGGCGCTACCGCCTCAGCGCGACGGGGCTGACGCCGCTGTGATCGTGCGGCCGAACAGCTTGCGCGCGGGGTAGGGGAGCTTCGTGCCGGCGAGCGCCTCCTCGATGCGCAGGCCCTCGTTCCACTTCGCCATGCGCTCGGAGCGCGCGAAGCTGCCGACCTTCAGTTGCGGCACGCCCCAGCCCACGGCCAGGTGCACGATGGACACGTCCTCGGTCTCGCCCGAGCGTGCCGAGACGATCGCGTTGTAGCCGGCCGCCTGCGCCGCCTGCCAGCAGGCGAGCGTCTCGGTGAGCGTGCCCGCCTGGTTGGGCTTCAGCAGCACCGCGTTGCAGGCGCCAATTGTTTTCGCCTCTCTTACCTTCGATGCATTTGTAACCAGGAAGTCGTCACCCACGATCTGGATGCGTTCGCCCGCGGTGCGCGTGAAAGACGCCATCGCTTCCGCGTCGTGCTCGGCGAAGGGGTCCTCGATCGAGACGATCGGGTAGCGCTCGATCCACTGCAGCAGCAGCGCGTGCAGCTGCGAGGCCGATAGCGACCGGTTCTCCAGCGCGAGCTGGTAGCGCCCGTCGCGCCAGAGCTGCGTGGCCGCGACGTCGAGCGCGATGCCGACGTCGGCGCCCGGCTCGAAGCCGGCATCGGCGATGGCGCCGGTGAGCTCGGCGAGCGCTTCCTCGTTGGCCTTGAACGCGGGCCAGAAGCCGCCTTCGTCCGCGACGCCGCGCAGCGCGCCGCGCGCGGCGAGGCGCGCGCCGGCGGCGCGGTACACCTGCGCGGTCCACTCCAGGCTCTCGGCGAAGCTGCCCGCGCCGACGCAGATGATCATGAAATCCTGCAGGTCCATGCTGCCGTGCGCGTGCGCGCCGCCGCCGAAGATCTGGATCTGCGGCACGGGCATCGCGACCTGACGCTTGCCGGCGAGGAATCTCCAGAGCGGCTTCCGGGCCGCGGCTGCCGTCGCATGCGCGGTCGCGAGCGACACCGCGACGATGGCATTGCCGCCGAGGCGCGACTTGTCCGGCGTGCCGTCCAGCGCGATCAGAGACTGATCGACCAAAGATTGTTCTAATTTCTTCCCCAGCAAGAAAGACCTTATTTCCGTATTGACTGCATGAACCGCCTGTCTTGTGTCGATGCTCTTCGCTTCGCCGGAGCCGGTCGATGCGCCTGCCGGCGCGATCGCGCGGCCGCGCGCACCCTTGACCGCGACCTCGGCCTCGACGGTGGAGCGGCCGCGCGAGTCCCAGACCAGGCGCGCGGCGACGTCTACGATTCTTGCCATGCGGCGCCGATCTCCTGCAGCGTGGCGGCCGGCGATTCGAGGAAGCGGCGCGCGAAGCTGCGCACACGCGCCTTGTCGCCTTCGGCGGTGAGGTATTCCACGGGCGACTTGCCGTCCACGCGCGCGAGCAGCAATCCGGGCAGCAGGGCGGCCGCGCGCCGCTCGAGCACGACCGGCTGCTCCCAGTCCGCGCCCGCGAGGTACTCGCGCGCGAGCGCGCCATAGCAGTCGAGAAACGCCGGTTTCGCCTCGGCGACCCAGACGCCCTTGAGCAGCAGGTGGTTGAGGCAGAAGGCGAGGTCGAAGGCGGGATCGCCGTACCAGGCGCACTCGGCGTCGAGGAACACCGGCCCGCGCGGGCCGACGAGGATGTTCTTCGGGCTCACGTCACCGTGGACGAGCGCGAGTTTGTTTCTTGCCGTTTCCATTGAAAGGTCTGCCAATCGGCAAGACAAGGAAGGATTCGCCCTGCCGGCCGCAAGCAGATAAGGCTCGAGGCGAAGCGCATGAAAACTGGCGTCGGTCGCAAATTCGGCGGCCACGTCCGCGCGGCGCGCGGTCGCGTTGTGGATCGCGCAGAGCTTGCGGCCGACATCGGCGGCGAATGCCGCGTCGGCGCGGCCGGCGCGCAGCTCGGCCTTCCAGACCGGCAGCTGCGGCAGGAATTCCATGGCGAAGCAGCCTTCATCGTCGCCCGCGAGCACGCGCGGCGCGATGCCGGGCACGATGGCATTGGCGGCTTCCAGCCAGCGTCGCTCGTAGGCGTTGCGCTCGACGGGCGCCTCCCAGAGCTGGGCGACGCGCAGGCGCGGCAGCGCGCGCTTCACGCAGATCGGACCGCTACGCAGATCCACGCGCCAGATATCCGAAGACACGCCGCCGGCCAACGCCTGCGCGCGCGGCACTTCGCCGCCGGCGGCAAGCCCCTGCCTGCGCAGAAACGCGAGCACCGGATCAGGGAGCGAGGCGCTCAATCTTCCAGCGTGCGCCGGTGCGCAGGTAGAGCAGGCGGTCGTGCAGCCGGTTCTCGCGGCCCTGCCAGAATTCGACGCGCTCCGGAAGGACCCGGTAGCCGCCCCAGTGCTCCGGGCGAGGCGGGTTGTCGCCGTGTTCCGCTCTTTCTCTTTGCACCGCCTGCTCGAGAACTTCCCGTCCCGGGACGACGGAACTTTGCGCCGAGGCGCGCGCCGAAAGGCGGGCGCCGGCGGGCCTGGAGGCGAAGTAGGCGTCGGAATCGAGGGACGAAACCTTTTCGACGCTGCCATCGACGCGGACCTGGCGCTCGAGCTCCGCCCAGAAGAAGACCAGGCAGGCCGCGGGCCGCGCCGCGAGCTGCGCGCCCTTGCGGCTGCGGTAGTTCGTGTAGAAGACGAAGCCGCCGGCCTCCACACCCTTGAGCAGCACGATGCGCGCATCCGGCGTGCCGGCGGCGGTCGCGGTGGCGAGCGTCATCGCGTTGGCGAGCGGCAGCCCGGCCGCGAGCGCGTCCTGGAACCAGCGCTCGAACTGCGCGTAGGGATCGGCGGCCGCGTCGGCTTCGTCGAGCCCGGCACGCATGTACTCCTGCCGCAAGTGGAGAAGATGCGCTGCGAGGTTCATCGAGGGCCGATTCTATAATGGTCCGGTGAGCGCTCCCGGGATAATCGACTACGGCCACGGCATCTGCGCGGTCGACAGCGTCTACGACCGGCGCATGCAGACCGCGATCCACCTGCTGGTGGAAGACGGTCGCGCCGCGGTGATCGACACCGGCACGTCGCACGCGGTGCCGCACGTGCTGGCCGCGCTCGAAGCGCAAGGGCTGTCGGCGGCGCAGGTCGACTACGTGATCCTCACGCACGTGCATCTCGATCATGCCGGCGGCGCGGGCCAGCTCATGGCGCGCTTTCCCAACGCGCGGCTCACGGTGCACCCGCGCGGTGCGCGCCACCTGGCCGACCCGGGCCGACTGCTCGCGGCGACGGCGGCGATCTACGGCGAGGCGCAGACCCGGCGGGTCTACGGCGAGGTGCTCGCCGTGCCGAAGCACCGCATCGTCGAGACGGCCGAGGGCACGCGCCTGCGCCTCGCGGGCCGCGAGCTGCTGTTCCTGGACGCGCCCGGCCACGCTCGCCACCACGTGGTGGTGCGCGACGGCAAGACCGGGCACATCTTCGCCGGCGACACCTTCGGGCTCTCCTACCGGGAGCTCGACCGGGACGGCAGGCAATTCTCGTTTCCGACCACCAGCCCGTCTCAGTTCGACCCGCCGGCGCTGCACCGCTCCATCGACCGGATGCTCTCCTACGGGCCGGAATCGCTCTATGTCGCGCACTTCGGCCGGCTGACGAACCTGACGGTCCTGGCCGCCGACCTGCATCGCCTCATCGACGCGCACGCCGCGCTCGGCGAGCGGCACCGCCGCGCCGGCGCGGAGCGAAAACGTCTGCTCACGGAAGGTGTTAGGTCACTCGTGCTCGAGGAGCGCGAGCGCCAGGAATGGCGTTTGTCGAGGGAAAAGACGCTCGAAGTGTTCGCGCTCGACATCGAGCTGAACGCGCAAGGACTCGAATCCTGGCTCGATACAGAGGGAAAATGAGGTGATCGAAGGCAAAAATATCCTCGCAAACGATTGACATGCTCCTCTGGATTCGGCATTGTTCGGGCACCGCTGCCCCGACGACGGCGGGAGGAATCTCGGGATCCCTAATTCCGTATCGCTAAGTTCAGAGGAGAAATCAAGATGGCAAAGAAGAAGGGCAAGAAGCGTAAGCCGAATGCCGCGTTCATGAAGCCGATGCACCCTTCGGCCACGCTCGCGGCGGTGATCGGTGGCAGCGCGATGCCGCGCACCGAAGTCACCAAGAAGATCTGGGCCTACATCAAGCGCAACGGCCTGCAGGACAAGAAGAACCGTCGCAACATCAACGCCGACGACAAGCTCAAGCCGGTATTCGGCGGCAAGTCGACGGTGTCGATGTTCGAGATGACCAAGCTGGTCAGCAAGCACCTCAAGTAACCGTCCGCATCACCCTGCCGGGGGCGCGGGCCCCCGGCGGATCTCCCCGCGCGCCGGCCCCGGCGTGTCGCATTCGCAACTGACCCTGCTGTTCATCCTGTACGGTGCGCCCGGCATCGCGGCGCTGCTGTTCCTCGTGCTCGGATTCGCGATGGCGCGCTCGCGCTTCGAGGTCGGCTTCGTGGGCGCGGTCGCCGGCACGCTGGTGGCGGTGCACGCGGGCGAGCTCTATTGGCTGTGGGACCTGCGCCAGGTCCTCGGCGGTGACAGCGAGGATCCGCTGGTGGTCGGGGGGCTCGCGATCGTCGCGCTCGCGGGCGTGCTGACCTGCGTGTTCGTCGCGCGCGGGCTGAGGCGCGCGCGCCTCAGCGGTGATACGAGGTAACGCGCTCCACTTCGTTCTTCGAGCCGAGCACGACCGCGATGCGCTGGTGCAGCTTCTTCGGCTGGATGTCGAGGATGCGCGTCCCGCCGTCCGTTGCCGAGCCGCCGGCCTGCTCGACGATGAAGGCCATGGGATTGGCCTCGTACATCAGGCGCAGGCGGCCCTCCTTGTTCTTGGAATCGCGTGGGTACATGAAGATGCCGCCGCGCGAGAGCACGCGGTAGACGTCGGCCACCATCGAGGCCACCCAGCGCATGTTGAAGTCCTTGCCGCGCGGGCCGTCCTTGCCCGCCAGGCACTCGTCGATGTAGCGCTTCACCGGCGCCTCCCAGCGGCGCATGTTCGAGGTGTTGATGGCGAATTCTGCGGTGTCGGCGGGAATCGCGATCTTCTCCTGCGTCAGCACGAAGGTGTAGGTCTCGCGGTCGAGCGTGAAGCCGTAGGCGCCGTCGCCCACGGTCACCACCAGCTGCGTGGTCGGGCCGTAGACCGCGAAGCCGGCGGCGACCTGCTTGCTGCCCGGCTGCAGGAAGCACTTCTCGTCGGGCTCCTTCACGCCGGTCGGGCAGCGCAGCACGGAGAAGATGGTGCCCACCGAGATGTTGACGTCGATGTTCGACGAGCCGTCGAGCGGGTCGAACAGCAGCAGGTATTCGCCGCGCGGGAAGTGCGTCGGCGTGGGCTTGACGTCTTCCATTTCCTCGGAGGCGAGCGCGGCCAGGTTGCCGCCCCATTCGTTCGCCTCCATGAGGATCTCGTTGGACAGCACGTCGAGCGCCTTCTGCGTCTCGCCCTGGACGTTCTCCACGCCGAGCGAGGCGCCGCCGCCGCCCAGCGCGCCCTTGTTCACGCGCGTGCTGATCGCCTTGCAGGCGCGCGCGATGGTTTCGATGAGCAGGCGCAGGTCGGCGTTGATGCGGCCGGCGCGCTGGCGCTCGATGAGGAACTGCGTGAGGGAAGGTCTGCGCATGGACGGATTCTAGCTTCCCCGGCGCCGCAGCCGGTCGGCGGCCCAGCCGCCGGCGAGCAGCGCGCCGGCCATCGCCCAGAGGATGGGCGCGACCCCGAGCGCGGTGCCGAGCGCGCCGAAGGCGAGCGGCATGAAGGTGGTGCTCGCGTTGATCATGGTGGTTCTCATTCCGACCACCTCGCCCTGGCGTCCCGGCGGCGAGGCCGCGTACAGCGCCGACATGATCATCGGCTGCGCGCTGCCCAGGCCGAGGCCCAGCAGGAACGACAGCGCCATCAGCAGCGGCGCATGCTGGGCGAGCGGGAACAGCGCATAGGCGGTGCCCGCGACCACCAGTGCGGCGCAGACCACCGACCAGGCGCTCAGGCGGCGCACCATCGCGGGCATGAACAGGCGCACCACGAAGGTCGCCAGCGCGAAGCTGCTCATCACGATGCCGATGGTCGAGGCCGACAGGCCGATCTGCGTGCCGTAGATCGGAATCACGAATGTATACATGTCCCAGCCCGAGGCGAGCAGGGCGCTGAACAGGAACACCGGCAGCAGGCGCGGGTTGCGCAGGAGGTCGGCGACGCTGCGCTTGCCGGCGCCGGTCTTGTGCTCGGCGGGCAGCGGCGGCACGCCGCGCTTCCAGAGCAGCAGCGCCGTGCCCGCGAGCGGCGGTACGGCGAGCAGCACGAAGGCGCCGCGGTGCCCCACCAGGTCGATGGTGAAGCCCGCGAGCAGCGGCCCGAGGAAGCCGCTCGTCGAATAGCCGAGCGCGAACCAGCTGAAATTGACGGGACGCTCGGCCGGCTCGCCAAGATTTCCGATCACGTGGTTGAGCGCGATGTGCTGCATCATGAACGAGGTGCCGACCACCGCCGCCGCGGCGAACAGCAGCGGCAGTGACAGCGCGGCCGACGGCGCGAGAATGCCGAGCACCATCACGCTGCCGGCGATCGCGATCGGCCGGAATGCGCCCACGCGGTCGACCAGCCGGCCGCCCTGCACGGCCATCAGCATCGGGATCACCGCGTAGAGCGACATCAGCACGCCCACCGCCAGCGGCGAGGCGCCCTGGCCGATCGCCGCGAGCGAGACGGTGATCCGGCTGCCGACGAAGCCGGCGTGGCTCAGGACCGTCAGCAGGACGAAGTAGGCGAGGGGCTTCAGGCCGCGCATTTTCGCACGCGCGCGGCGGGCCGATACGCGGCGGTTACGGCGCCGACATCGGCGCGATACCGGCGCTGCCTAGGCTGCCTGCGTTTCCAAACCGAACGGAGGCGCGAAGTGCAAGTCTGGAAAGTGTGGGGCATTACGCTGGCGATCCTGGTTGCGGGCTACGCTGCCGGGCGCGCGTCCGCATCGCCGGTGAAGGTTCCCGAGGCGCTGCAGGCACCGGCAGACGAGACGCTCGCCTATGGCCGGAACGGCGCTTTCAGCAGGATCGCCAGCGTCCAGCGCGTGGCGACCGCCGGCTGGGTCGCGCCGCCGCACGGCTGCCCGTATGCAGGATTCCGCGTGGAAATTCCGTATACGGCCGACTACTACCTGTTCACGAAGAAGTAGCTAGCGACCCTGGAGGGCGGCGATGCGCGCTTCGATCGGCGGGTGCGTCGCGAACAGCGCGCCGAAGCCGCCCGGGCCGCCGCTGATGCCGGAAGCCTGGAAAGCCTGCGGTAGCGCGCCGGGCTGCAGGCCGCCCAGGCGCCTGAGCGCGTTGACCATCGGCGAGGGCGAGCCCAGCAGGCCGGCCGAGGCCGCGTCGGCGCGGAATTCGCGCTGGCGCGAGAACCAGGCCACGATCAGCGAGGCGAACAGACCGAGCACGATTTGCGACACGATGACCGTGAGGAAGAAGCCAATGCCCTGGCCGCGCTCGTTCTTCAGGATCACGCGGTCGACCACGTAGCCGATGATGCGCGACAGGAAGATCACGAAGGTGTTGACCACCCCCTGGATCAGCGTGAGCGTGACCATGTCGCCGTTGGCGACGTGGCCGATCTCATGGCCGAGCACGGCCTCGATCTCCTCGCGTGACATGGACTGCAGCAAGCCCGAGGAGACGGCGACCAGCGCCGAGTCCCGGAACGCGCCGGTGGCGAACGCGTTCGGCTCGCCTTCGTAGACCGCGACTTCCGGCATGCCGATGCCGGCCTTCGCCGCCAGGCGCTTGACCGTGTCGACCAGCCAGTACTGGGTCGTGCCCTCGCTGCCGTCGATGACCTGCGCGCCCGTGGACCACTTCGCCATGGGCTTGGAGATCAGCAGCGAGATGAACGCGCCGCCGAAGCCGAAGATGGCCGCCATGATCATGAGCGGCACGTACTGGATGCCCTCCTGGGCGAGCGCGCGGTCCAGGCCGAGCACGCTGATCACGATCGACAGCAGGAACATGACCGCCAGGTTGGTCGCGATCAAAAGAACGATTCTTTTCATGGGTTTGGGATCTCCAGGGCTGTTAGATGGGGGCAAAGCCCTCGGGTTCAATGGCCTGCTTCC
>Ga0335076_10008736_pt1 | contig 10230 bp, 9 predicted proteins | sample Lox_Sample_25_FD_206717 | JGI IMG/M metagenome (GOLD analysis project Ga0335076, IMG submission 206717) | Soil microbial communities from Loxahatchee National Wildlife Refuge, Florida, United States - Lox_Sample_2.5 | ecosystem: Environmental > Terrestrial > Soil > Wetlands | place: USA: Florida...
CGGCTCGTCCATTCGTGGATTCACAGCCCAGCGTGAGAGCGACTTGCGTCTGGGGATGGACTGGGCGGCCTTCTACTGGGCGCCGGCGGACATTTTCGGCAACGGCAAGGTGCTGGTGTTTGGCGAGGTGATCGATAAGGACGGCACATCCTACAGCGGCGATATTCGTGGCGTGCTGAAGAATTATGCGGACGAATTGCATAAGAAGGAAGGCTACACGCTAAATGCCGCCAACGAGATCGAAGGCTTTCTGTTTAAGGGGCCGGACGCTGAGCGGCACTATTTTGAAACCGGAAAATTCGAATATGTGAACACCGGCGGCTATTATCATTCCTTGCCGGGCGATCCCTTGCGGACATTCATCGACACCGTGGCGGAAGTGCAGCGCGCGATGGGTTTCCAGAACGAAAAGGATCACCCGGAAGTGGCGCCATCGCAATTTGAAATCAACTATGGATACGGCGAGGTGGTGTCAGCGGCGGACCAGATTCAGCTGTACAAGCTGATCTGCCGGCAAGTGGCCAACAAGATGGGGCTGACCGCATCGTTTTTGCCCAAGCCGGTCGTGGGTGTAAACGGAAGCGGGATGCATACGAACGTGTCCATATCCGAGGATGGGAAAAATCTGTTCTGGGATCCCAAGGGCGAAGAGAAGCTGAGCAAGCTGGGCTGGTCGTTTGTGGACCGCATCCTGACGCACGGGAATGATATTTGCTTGATTCTCAATCCCAGCGTCAATGCGTACCGGCGGCTGGATCCCCATTTCGAGGCGCCGAATCAGATCAAGGCGTCGCCGGTTGACCGCGGGTCGATGATTCGCATTCCCATTGGAAATGAGAAGAGCATGCGCGTGGAAGTGCGCTCGGTCGCGCCGGATGCAAATCCTTACCTGACGCTGTATTCGATTTTCAAGACCGGAATCGACGGCGAGACCGCCAAGGTGAAGAATCTACGGCAGGCCGAACGGTACTTGCCGGACAACATCTACACGGCGCTGGAAAACTTCAGCAAGGCAGATTGGACTACCAAGTTGCTGGGCGCGGATGTGAAGGGCCGCTATGCGGATTTGAAGAAGGCTTCGGCGGACCGTTGCGCGCGGGATTTGGGAACCTTTGTGAAAGCGCCCGAAGTGCAGTATCACCACGAAGTGTACAACCAGTTTTTGTGGAATCTGTTCTAGAGCGAAGTTCGATTGCAGGTTTGGCGTAGACCCCACTTCGGCGCTGCCGGGGTGGGGTTTTTTGTTTTTGTCGTGGATCACTGACCTCCGTCTTAGACGATTCGGTTCCAGAATTCTGGAGGTTTCTCCGGAAACTCAGATCTTCTGATTGTGTCGTGGCAGCGATGAAGGCCCGGCCGATTGGTAAATAGGACTTTGTAAAGAAAAAGAAATCCGTTTCGAAATGGACCAGTTCGTGCTAAATACCTCCCGAACCAAACTGTGGTGGTTTGGGGCCACGAGTCAGGGGAAGACTCGGTTCAGGCACTTAGCTCGACAAATTCAATTCGTTTGATTCGGTCAATCGTTTACGTGTGGGGGGACGCATGTCTAAGAAGATCGGATTGTGGTGGTCTATTTTCATATCGACAATTTTGATTTGTCTGTTAGCGATGACGCCAGCTCACGCACAGGTCTCATTGTCCACCGGAGGCATCTCGGGAACAGTAAGCGATCCGCAAGGAGCGGCGGTACCTGGGGCAAAGATCACCATCACCAACAAGGAGCTCGGAACAAACCAGGTGCTGCAATCGAGTTCGGCCGGGTATTTCACCATCGGCGCGCTTTCCCCGGGGAATTATATCGTGCGGGTGGAGGCACCGAACTTCAAAACGATTCAGACGATTGTTTCGGTACAGGTAGGCCAGATGGCCACAGCGAACGCCCGACTCGAACTGGGAACGCCGAGCACGTTGGTTGAAGTCACTACAACTGGTCTCAACGTAAACTCGGAGCAGGCCACCGTCCAGGACGTGCTGACAGCACAAGATATCGAGCAATTGCCGGTGAATGGACGGAACTTTCTGGACCTGGCGACCCTGGAACCTGGAGTACAGATTCAGGATGGTTCGACCTTCGACCCAACGAAAAATGGTTACTCTTCGCTCTCGTTTGGTGGACGGTTTGGACGCACGGCGCGAATCGAAGTGGACGGCGTCGACATTTCCGACGAAACCGTGGGTACGACTACACAGAACATCCCGCAGAGCGCCATTGAAGAGTTTCAAGTGGCGTCATCGTCGCTGGATATGTCGACAGAGTTGACCTCCTCGGGAACCGTCAACGTGGTGACGCGGTCCGGTAAGAACGAATGGCATGGGCAAGCGTATTACTATGGTCGCAGCGATCAACTCTCCGCGAAGATTGCAGACAAACCCGGTACCACAGATCCAGCCGATCTGCCCTTCGGGCGTAAGCAGTTTGGCGGCAATTTCGGGGGAGCGTTCGTCAAGAACAAGCTGTTCTTCTTCCTGGACTTCGAACGGACAGACCAAAGTTTGCAGAATCCCGTGACTCTCGGGGCATCCAACCCCTTCGACGCGTTTACAGGCAGTTACAACTCTCCGTTCACAGAACGTGAATACCTGGCTCGTTTGGATTACAACATCAAAAACAACTGGACGGCCTTTTTCCGGTTCAATTATGACCAGAATTCCAGCGTGCGCGGGTTCAATCCAGGGGTGTATCAGCCGTTTGCGAACGTGGATTACGTACCGACGTACGTGGCGGGAACGGACTTTCAGATTGGCAAGACAACCAACAGTATTCGTTTCGAATTTCTAAAATTCCGGAATTCGATTGTAGATGGTGTCAGTCTGTCTGGTGCGCCTGATCCGGCACCAGGAATTTCCTTGAACATCACGCCGAACGGCAGCGACCTGACCTGCCTGGCGGGCGGCGAACTGTTCTGCTCTGGAACGAATATTCTCGCTCCGCAACAAACGTTCCAAGAAGACCGGCAGATCAAGTACGACGGAAGCGCGACCCTTGGCCATCACACGTTGCGGTACGGGATGAGCTATAACGGGATTCTCGGCGGCGGCTTCGCGAGCTTCTTTGGTATTCAACCTGCCGTGACGTCGGTGGACGATTCGCAGGGAATTGCGCGCGCGTTCGCAGCCGGCGATCCCTACGGACCCGGAGGCGTAAACAACCCACTAAACTGGCCAGTGAGCACAATCTTGTTCGGGAATGGCCAAGGATACTCCACCGAGATACCCGGTTTCGGTCTTCCGGCGGGTGGACAATATGACCACCGGTTTGATTTCTATGTGGGAGATCAGTGGAAGACCTTCAGCAATCTCACGTTGACCTTCGGATTGCATTATGGACGAGATACGGGTCGCACGGACAGCGATCTGGGGCCGATTCCAGCGTTGGCGCAGTTCGATAACCAGTTTTATAGCGGACTGGAACGGCGGGTGAATCAGCCAAACCTGAATTTCGGACCGCAATTCGGATTCGCGTGGGATCCCGGGAAAACCGGAAAGACGGTAATCCGCGGCGGAGCTGGGCTCTACTACGAGAACGCAATCTTCAACAACGTGCTGTTTGACCGCCCGGCGCGACTGGAACAAGGATTGTTCTTCGGCACGGCAGCACCGTGCTTCGGCGGACAGGCAACCGGCCCGGTTCTTGGCGTAAACAACGGCAATCCGGTCGGGTATTGCGGCGAGGCGGTCGGTACCGCGATGGCACAAATCGCAGCAGATCAGAAGGCGTTCCAGGCCGCAACCCTGGCTGCAGGTGCCGCTTCCAACCCCAACTATATCGGTAATGCTTTGGCGGCGAGCGCCAACAGCACGGGTTTGAATATGCTGGGTCCGAATTATGTCTCTCCCCGTTCGGTGCAAATGAACATCGGAGTGCAGCAGCAAGTGGGACACAACGCAACCTTTAGCGTGGACTATGTGCGGAACGTGTCCACTCATTATTTGCTGGGCTTAGACACCAATAAAGTGGGGGACGCGCGTTTTCTGAACACGTCGGCGGCGCAGGCCGCCATTTCCGCCACGAATGCCTCTTTTGGATGCGGAACGGGAACGGGAGCGACAGCGATTAATTGCGCCATTGCTGCAGGAGCCCAAATCACGGATTACGCGGGGAACGGCCTCGACTCGGGATTCGATGCCACCGGCGGATTCGCGTGCCCGACCTGCGCGTTTGGTGGAATCAATTCGAACCTCGGACAGAACGTGATGCTGTTCCCAGTGGGGCGCTCGGTCTACAACGGCTTGCTATTCGAATTCAAGTCCAACTGGAATAACCCATTGCCAGCGATGAAGCGTTTGAATCTCATTGCCTCGTACACACTATCGCGGTTCGACTCGGCGGCGGCGGACCAGGATTTCGTGACGGTTGCCCTGGATTCGAATGATCCGCTGAAGTACTACGGGCCTTCCGCACTCGACCGCACGAACTTGATCAGTGTGGGCGCGGTGATGGACCTGCCGGCGGCTACCCGCCTGGCGCTTACAGCTCACTACGGCTCGGCTTTCCCTCTGACGTTGACCCTGCCGCAAGCCGGAACACCCGGAGAAATCTTCCGTACGGACGTGACCGGCGATGGAACAGTCGGCGATCCGGTCCCGGGCACCAACGTTGGAGCGTTTGGTCGCACCGTGAAGGCTGGCGGCATCAACCAGATCATCACCAACTACAACAACAATTACGCTGGACAATTGACCCCAGCAGGGCAGGCGTTGGTGACCGCGAACCTGTTCACATCATCGCAACTGCAACAGTTGGGGGCGGTGACGCCAACCCTAGCGCTCGCACCCCAGAATCAAGTGGGCATATCTCCACTGTTCACATTCGACATGCACGTGTCTTGGGAATTGCGGCTTGCCAAGGCGTTCCATGCATTGCCAGAACGGGTGATTCTGGAACCGCAAATCGCCCTGTATAACGTGTTCAATTTCCACAACTACGATCCCGTAAGCAACGCGCTGAGCGGTGTCTTGAACGGAGCCGCAGGATCGGCTAACGGGACCACCAAGCAAGATCGCGCCAACCTGATTACTCCCGGCGCTGCCTCGGGTGTGAACTGGTACGCAGTTCCCCGACAAGCAGAGTTTGGAGTAAAGCTCTCGTTCTAAAACAACGAAGCTAGAAGCAAAAACAGGGCGCCGGAGAGCTCAGGCTCTCCGGCGTTTTCCATTTTTTGGCCGTATGTCAATGTATTAGAAAATACGTGACTTAGTGTAGGTTTTTGCTGTAACTGGCAACGCCGCTGAGTCGTCAATTCATAGTGGGGGGGAGGAAAGACAACAGCAGGCATGAACCTGATCAACCACCTAACCTCTTCCCGACGCCGCTCAGAACCTACAGGGGGTCCTAACCTCCCAACTGGGCGGCAACCCTTAGGAGGTTTTCAATGCGGAAGTTCCCCTCGATCAAAATGATCTCAGCTGTGGGCTTGATCGCTTGTACGGGTTTCTTGTGCGCGATGCTGAGCCCAGCCGCTGACGCCAACATTTCAAACAAAGAGACGATTATGACCTTCGACCAACCCGTGGAAGTGCCCGGGCACGTTTTGCTTCCAGGAACTTATGTCTTCAAGTTAATGAGTGCGCAGACTGATGAGCCCGACCGCAATCTTGTACAGATCGAATCGAAGGACCAAGAGCGTGTACTGGCTGTCGTGAGGACCGCGCCGGTCTATCACTCGACGTCTTATGACCACACAAAACTGACCTTTGAACGCCTGAACCCGCAATCGCCGGAAGCGATTAAGGATTGGTTCTTCCCTGGGGACTACGTGGGACAGCAATTCTTGTATCTTGCCCCTACAACGTCTCACCCGAATGGACGGTTACAGTAAAAGAGCGTCTTGATGTGATCGTCAGCAAGCCAGTCCGCTGGGGAAAATGCGAGATAGGAGGTAATTTCGATGAAATTTATGGCGGTAATTGGTGCGGCTTCCTGCGCGCTGTTCTTATTCGGAATGCTGAGTCCGGAGGTGCAGGCCGATGAATGGAATCAAAAAACGATCGTGACCTTTCAACAGCCGGTGGAGATTCCAGGACACGTGCTCTTGCCTGGAACCTACGTGTTCAAGTTGATGAACTCCGATTCGGACCGAAATATCGTGGAAGTCGAAACGCAAAATGAACAGCACTTGGTGGCCATCGAGATGACCGACCCAGTGTATGAAGCGAACATCGGAAACAATGCCAAGCTTAGCTTCGAACACCTGAATCCTCGGTCGCCAGAAGCGATCAAGGATTGGTTCTATCCAGGAGCGGCACAGGGGCAGCAGTTCAACTATGGCCCCAAGATGGAACAAACGGAGAAGTCCTCGAAATAACTCCGGCGTGTACGGGATAAACGGTGACCCGCGGTTCGCGACAAATGCGAGCCGCGGGATTCATTTTGGTAAGGACAGTAACCTCGAGGGCACGACGTGCAACTCTTTTCTGACCTCTCGCCAGAATCCCGGCCCGGCGCCAAGCGATTTTGATATCTCACTCAAACAGGTGGACAACAGGTACGTGACGTAGCGCACGCCGCCTTTCGTTGACTTTTCGTTACACTACCCATAGCATTTTCTGTTCTACCTGCGGCGCTGTTCCGCTCTGTCTGACGCCGCACACTACACCCCGCTCCGGAGGAAGTAATGCCAATTAAGGTTGGAATCAACGGCTTCGGCCGCATCGGTCGCAATATTGTGCGCACGGCCTTGGATGACAAGGATATCCAGTTTGTGGCCGTGAATGACATCACGGATGCAAAAACTCTAGCGCATCTCTTGAAGTACGACTCGGTCCTCGGGAACCTGCCCAATACTATTACCCACACGGACGACAGCATCAGCGTGGATGGCAAGAGCTTTAAAGTGTTTAAGACCAAGGACCCGGCCGAAATCGACTGGGCCAGTGTGGGCGCGGACATTGTAATTGAGTCTACCGGCTTGTTCACCAAGGGTCCGGAGGCGAAGAAACATCTGCGCGGGCCGGTGAAGAAGGTGATCATCTCGGCCCCGGCAGAGGATCCGGACGCGACCTTCGTGCTGGGCGTGAACGACAAGCAGTACGACCCCAAGAAGCACCACGTGGTTTCGAACGCCTCATGTACCACCAATTGCCTGGCGCCCGTAGCCAAAGTGGTCCACGACACGTTTGGCATCGTGGCTGGCACCATGACCACGATTCACTCCTACACGAATGATCAACGGTTACTGGACTTGCCGCATAAGGATTTGCGTCGCGCGCGCGCCGCGGCCTTGAGCATGATTCCCAGTTCCACCGGTGCGGCGAAAGCGCTCCATCTGGTGATTCCGGAACTGAAGGGTAAGCTGGACGGCTACTCGATGCGCGTGCCCACGCCAAACGTGAGCGTAGTGGACTTGGTGGTGTTTGTTGAAAAGCCAGCGACCAAGGACACAGTGAACGCAGCTTTGAAGGCTGCGGCGCATGGTCCCATGAAGGGCATTCTGGGATATACCGAAGAAGAATTGGTGTCGATAGACTTCCGCGGCAACTCCAATTCGTCGATCGTCGATGCCGGATATACCAAGGTCGTCGGCGATAAATGTGTCAAGGTGCTCGCATGGTATGACAATGAGTGGGGTTACTCCTGCCGCGTGCGAGACCTCGTTAAATTGTTAGCGTCGAAGTTTTAACGCGCTCTAAGTGGGCCGTATCGCGTGGCCCGTGAAAAGCGGGCCGCGGGGTGCCTTTGTCAGTGCGTAATCTCCATTGAAACGGAAAAAGCTATGAACAAATTAACGATTCAAGATCTGGATCTGCGTGGGAAGCGTGTGTTTATCCGGGTGGACTTCAATGTGCCGCTGAAGGACGGCGTCGTGACGGATGATACGCGCATCCGCGAGACGCTGCCGACGCTGAAGCTGGCGATGGAAAAAGGTGGGCGGCTGGTGCTGGCCTCGCACCTGGGCCGGCCAAAAGGCGGCCCGGACGCAAAATATTCGTTAAAGCCTGTGGCGAAGAAATTGGAAGAGTTGCTGGGCAAGCGCGTGGCGTTCGCCTCGGATTGCGTTGGCCCGGAAGCGGAAACAAAGAGCAAGTCGCTGAAAGACGGCGACGTTTTGGTGCTGGAAAATGTGCGCTTCCATCCGGAAGAGGAAAAGAATGATGAAGCCTTTTCGAAACAATTGGCGGCGCTGTCCGACGGCGTGTTTGTCTGCGATGCCTTCGGCTCGGCGCATCGCGCACACGCTTCCGTCGTGGGCATAACGAAATTTGTGAAACAGTCTGCTGCCGGGTTGCTCATGGAGAAGGAAATCGCGTACATCGGGAAAGCGGTGAGCAATCCCACACGGCCGTTTGTGGCCATTCTCGGTGGCGCAAAAGTCAGCGACAAAATCGAAGTGGTGGAGAACTTGATGAAAATCGCCGATGCCATGCTGATTGGCGGAGGCATGGCCTACACATTTCTGAAAGCGCAAGGCTTGGCCATCGGCAAATCGCTTGTTGAAGACGACAAGATCGAGTTAGCCAAAAAGATCTTGGCGGAAGCTAAGCAACGCAATTTCAAATTCCTCCTGCCATCGGATGATGTGGTAGCGCCGGAATTCAAGGCAGACGCCCCAACCCAGATCGTCGATTCGAAGGCTATGCCGGCTGATCAAATGGGTCTGGACATCGGGCCAAAGACAGTCGACGCGTTCAAAGCGGAAATCGCGAAAGCGAAAACCACCGTGTGGAACGGTCCGATGGGCGTATTCGAAATGCCCGCCTTCGCAAAGGGCACCCTCGAGATTGCCAAAGCCGTGGCTGAGGCGACCAGCAAAGGCGCGGTTTCGATTATTGGCGGCGGCGATTCCGTTGCCGCTGTGCACCAAGCGGGCGTAGCAAAGCAGATTTCACACATCTCAACGGGCGGTGGCGCCTCACTGGAATATCTGGGCGGGCGCAAGTTGCCCGGCGTGGAGGCATTGACCAACAAATGAGCGAACAGAACCGTCGCCGGGTGATTGCCGGCAATTGGAAGATGTTCAAAAACCAGAAGCAGACGCGTGCGTTTTTCAGGGCTTTTAAGAAACTGGTGATGGACGTCACGGATTGCGACATCGTAATCGCCCCGCCGTTCACGGATATTTCCACGGCGGTCAAAGCCGCCAAGGGCACGACCATCGGGATATCGGCCCAGGATGTGTTCTGGGAAAAGGAAGGGGCGTTCACGGGTGAAGTGTCCGCAGGCATGCTGGTGGAGGCCGGTTGTGGCTATTGCATCGTCGGGCACTCCGAGCGTCGCCAGTTCTTCGGCGAAACCAACGAAACCGTGCTGAAGAAGACAAAAGCGCTTCTGGCCGTGGGGATCACGCCGATTGTTTGCCTTGGCGAAATGCTCGCGGACCGCGAGGCGGGGAACACGGAAACGGTCATTGAGCAGCAATTTAAGGGCAGTGTCGGTGCGTTGACCCCCGAGGAATTCTCTCGTATCCTGATAGCTTACGAACCGGTCTGGGCGATTGGCACTGGCCGCACTGCTACACCGGAAATCGCGGCGGCCGTGCACAAGTTCGTCCGGCAATGTGCTGCGGCGCTGTTTTCTGAAAGCCATGCTTCCGCGTTACGGATTCTCTACGGTGGAAGCGTCAAACCCGAAAATATCAAGGGGTTGATGGCGCAGGAAGAACTGGATGGCGCGCTGGTGGGTGGCGCCAGCTTGGACCCGAAGTCGTTTGCCAGCCTGGTGAAAGACTGGCCTAGATAAGCCGGTCACCAGAGGTATTGAGCGAAACTTTTTGGATTGAGGTGTAACGGAATGCCAGCTTGGATGAAATGGACGGTCGCGCTGCTTGTAGGCTTCGCGATCATCGTTGTGGGGTTTCGTTGGGCGTCGTGGCTACTCACGACATTTTTCATTTTGAATTGCCTCGTGCTCGTCGTCGTCGTGCTGCTGCAGAGCGGCAAGGCCGCCGACTTGGCGGGCGCCTTCGGAGGAGCGGGTAGCCAAACCGCATTTGGCCCGCGAGGCGCCGCGACCGTACTTTCGCAAGCGACGACATGGTGCGCGGTAATGTTCATGGTTTGCGCGCTGGCCTTGGTTGTGCGCGTGGATCGCGGCGTGGAAAGCGGCGGGTCGATCCTGCAGAAGTATTCCAAACCAGTTCCTGTGCCAACGAAGGTTATCCCTGTGGCGCCTGCCCCGCCTGCGCAGCAACCTGCTGCTCCTTCGTCCTCGACGCCACAGCAACCGGCGCCAACTGCACCGAAGAAGTAGGACTGCTCGGGCTGCAAACGGCCCAATTGCTATAGCATCTC
>Ga0335076_10008737_pt1 | contig 10229 bp, 7 predicted proteins | sample Lox_Sample_25_FD_206717 | JGI IMG/M metagenome (GOLD analysis project Ga0335076, IMG submission 206717) | Soil microbial communities from Loxahatchee National Wildlife Refuge, Florida, United States - Lox_Sample_2.5 | ecosystem: Environmental > Terrestrial > Soil > Wetlands | place: USA: Florida...
GGCTTGGAACGACGCCGCTCTTCTGGGTCACGTTGCAGACGAACTACGATTTGAGCCTGATGAGTCAAGCGTCGCACAGACGCGCGCCGCCGCGGCCGAAGCTGCCGCGAAGACGTCGTTAACGACGGGTGCTTGCCGCGCACCCCTTGCCTGGCGGTCGTGCGACCTTCTTAGGGCGCATTGGCTCTCCGATAACGGGTTAATGGTCAGGTGGCCGAGGTCCGTCAGACAGCTCGACTGACCTTTCCGCGATGGTGGCCAGGGGTAACCTTTGGGTAACGTGCTCGCGCCCGGACGCAAACTCGAGCACCGTGGACCACGGGGTGATTTTCGAAGTCGCTCCCACGCCTCCAGCACACATTGCGGAAGCGATGGACGCCTCCGCAATGGACTCATCGACCTAGACGGCGCGCCGTTCAAGCTTATCGCGTGCCTCATTTGGTAGTCGCCGCGCATCGGTCGGCCTTCTAATTTCCACTGACCTTCGATGCCCGCTTGAGCAGCTCTTTGACGTGGGCGAGCTCGCTGGTGATCTCACCATGGTTCGGCATATGGCTGGCAGCCGTGATCACGTGCCCGTCCGACTGGTAGTCGTCTTTCAGACCCACGAGATAGATCATCGTCGGTCGGATGGAGGCCTCCTCGACCCGCGTTCCGCGCGTGCTCGCCTCAGGAACCGTCCGTCGCGCGGTGCACGAGCCGTCATCTTACGAATGTAAGATCGCCCTGTGCGTAGCAATGACTCGGAGGGTACGTGGCGTTAAGGACCGACCTATGTGGCAGTGCGGCTAGCAACAAGACGGCAGAGATCGGAGCGTTGCTGCAGGAACTCACGGAGATTCGCACGACCATGGTCGCCGACGCCGCAGAGTCCGGTGCGGTGCTGGAGTCAGTGCACGCCGACTATCGCGACAGCGCAACGAATCTTCTGCACTACCTGTCGCTGCGTCGGCGCGACGTGCGCCCGTTGCAGCTTAGGTTGGCGGCGCTCGGCCTATCGTCGCTCGGACGAGCCGAATCTCACGTGCTCGCTACGGTCGACGCGGTGCTGGAGCTGCTGCATCGTATTTCGGATCGCGCGTGGCAGGCGGGCTCGCCGACGCAGACGGTCGACTTCGTGGAGGGACGGCGGCTACTCGAAGATCACACGGAAGCGCTGTTGGGACCAGCAGTTCCTGGTCGCAGCGTTCGCATCATGGTCACCATGCCGAGCGAGGCCGCGAAGGAGTACTCGCTCATCCACGACTTGCTTCTGCAGGGCATGGACTGCCTGCGGATCAATTGCGCGCATGACGACGCGGCGACGTGGCTCCGGATGATCGAGCACTTGCGCCAAGCAGAGCGATCGCTCGGACGCGGGTGCCGCATTGCGATGGACCTCGCCGGACCGAAGCTGCGCACGGGGCCGATGGAGCCCGGCTCCGCCGTGCTCCGGATTCGTCCTCAGCGAGACGCCTTTGGGCGCGTGACGGCGCCGGCTCGCGTATGGCTCACGAACGCGACGTCGCCTACTCAGCCGCCGTCATCACCGGACGCGAGCTTGCCGGTGCCATCTGACTGGCTAACCCAGCTCCAGTTGGAAGACCGGATCGATCTCACCGACGCGCGCGGAGCCAGGCGGACTTGGCGCGTCGCGGACGTGGCGCCCGGAGGCTGTTGGTTGGAGGCCAGCAAGACCGCGTACGTCGTCCCCGGAACGCTCTTGCGTCGAGAGCGCCGCGAGGCTGCGGTCGGCGCGTTCGCCCCTAAGGAAAACGCGTTGTCCTTGCAAATTGGCGACGTGCTCATCGTGACACGTAACTTGGAGCCCGGCCGGCCCGCAACTTACGATCGCGCGGGCCGAGTGCTGACGCCCGCGATGATCGGCTGCACCATACCGGAAGTGTTCGACGACGTTCGCGCTGGCGAGTCGATCTGGTTCGACGACGGCAAGATCGGCGGAGTGATCGAGGACGTCAACAGCGAACGCGTTTTCGTTCGAATCAAACAGGCACGTTTGTCCGGCGCGAAGCTGCAAGCGGACAAGGGCATCAACCTGCCCGAGAGCAACCTTCGGCTCGCCGCGATGACCGCCAAGGACATCGAGGACCTGGCTTTCGTGGCGCAGCACGCCGATGTCGTCGAGCTTTCATTCGCGAATACCGCGGGCGACGTGGAGTCGCTTCAAGAGCATCTGCGCGGCCTCGGCGACAGGCGACCGGCCATCGTGTTGAAAATCGAGACGCGGCGCGGCTTCTACAACTTGCCCGAGATGTTGTTGGCGGCGATGCGGTGGCCGTGCTGCGGTGTGATGATCGCCCGCGGCGACCTCGCCGTGGAATGCGGTTTCGAACGCCTCGCCGAGGTGCAAGAAGAGATTCTCTGGATCAGCGAAGCCGCGCATATCCCGGTGATTTGGGCGACTCAGGTGTTGGAAACGCTGTCCAAGACGGGGATGCCGTCTCGCGCCGAGATCACGGATGCCGCCATGGGCGACCGCGCCGAGTGCGTGATGCTGAACAAGGGCCCTCATGTCGTCAGTGCGGTGCGCGTACTCGACGACATCCTGCGCCGGATGCAGTCACATCAAACCAAGAAGCGCTCGATGCTGCGGGAGCTGCGACTGGCGGGCGCCCGGACGTCGGCCCCACGGAACGCGTCGCAGTGACCGACTCGACGACTGCCCCGCACCGCGTCCACGATGAGTTCGGGCGCGAAGAGCGCATCGCGTACTTTTCAATGGAGATCGCGCTCGATCGAATGCGTTACGCGGTGAGTCGCGAGATCGCGCTAACGATCCGCGCCGTCTCCTTCAAGCGTGGAATGCATCGTCGTACCGAGCTTTTCAGCCGTCGGCGGCTGCGGTGTCGACTCGGGGCGAGGAGCCTGCGGGCGACAAGACCCGAAGATGACTGTCGACTACCGTCGCGCCGGCGCGTTCGACCGCAGCGCGCGCCGCATCGAGTTCCGCCTGCGTAGACACGATGCCCCAAAGATGGACGACGCCGGCCGCTACGGTCACGTTGATGAATTCGTCCTGCACGCCGGGATGCTGGACCAGGCTGTCTGTGACGACTGCGCGGAGCTCGCGGTCAGCTGCGGTGACTGCATTCTGCGCCTGGCTCGTCGCGAAACCGTGCAATAAATTCGCGCGACTCACGACTCCGACCAATCGCCCGTTACGCACCACGGGAACGCGCTTGATACGCCTTGTTTCGAGCAGCTCGGCGATCTCCCCAAGGGTCGCGTGCTCTTCCACGGTCCAGACCGGTTTGGACATCACGTCCTTCGCCTCGAGGCCGTGAATCTTGCGGTAGTGCGTCGCCCTCTGCGCCGGATCGTCGAGCACGTAGCTCGCCCAGGATGGCAGACCCTCGGTGCCCAGCTCTGGCCGGCGGATGAGGTCGCCTTCGCTGACCATCCCGACGAGCACGCCATCGTCATCGACGACCGGCATCGCGCTGATACGTCGCTCGATCAGGCGCCGGACGACTTCTCCGACAGTGGTTTCGGGGCCCACGAACCACACGCGAGTCGTCATCACATCTATGGCTCTCATGGCAACCACGCTAAGAGCCGGACCGAGGTTCGACAATACGTAATAGCCGTGGATACGTGCGCAATCTGCACTCGGACCAGCGCTTCTTCGTTTCCTGACTTATTCCGCGCAGCAGAAAGACAGGTAACGGTGGCGACCGTGCCGGCGATTCGACTTCGCTGTCGATATCGGCGCGGCCTGAATGCGGCGATTCGGAGGCGCTGCTAGCCCCAAGCTGTGCGAGCAGCAGCTTCCGATAAATCGCAGGCAATTCGGTGGCGCCTACAAAGGGTAGGGGTTACGCCGAGAGGCCGTACCGTTGTCTCGGGATAGGGGTGCGGGACGAAGGTCGAAGCGTGCCCGCACGCGTACGGTGGTCAGATTCGGTTCGCGTGCAACCACCGGGACGTCGTTTCCCTCGCGCCTTTGCTGAAGCCGGCGATAGACGCGACGGCGCATCTGTCTGCTGAGCATGAGAAGCGGATGACGTGTCGGTGAACCGGCGACACCCAAAAGTGGTCCCTATCTATACGGCCCGAGCATTCGGTCGGCCGGCCTGAACTTTGCATCACCGTTGTGGGCACTCACGTCGCCACGGAGGGGGACGGCCGCGCTGATGCAATTTCTGGAAAACCGTATTCAGCGTTTGGAGAAGACTCTGAAATCGGTCACCGACGCAGAGCGGAGGGACACGCAATGAACGTCACGGAATTCTTCGCTGTTTTCGGGATCTTCGTCGTCATGTGGTGGATCGGTCGTCGCGTCGCTCAAGCAATGGACCGGTACGAGCTGATGAAGCGCCAGTGCAAGACCGGAGCGGTGGAACGCCGAAATGCCGCAGGCGAGCCGAGGAAGAGGCGGACGATTAGCTACCCGGTGCATCCGCGCCCAAGCGGATAACGGCTCGACTCGAGTCGAGACCCTTTGGCAGTGCCAGACGCCGGCCGGCCGGGCAAGGAAGCTCTGTTTGGCGTTGATGATACCCCCTGGTCTCGATCGCCCCCTCGCGGTATCGTGACAGCTGCCGCCAACGATAAGCACATTAAGGTCCGCGGTTGTTCATCGAGCAGTACAAGCTGGAAAGCAATCCGTTCGTCGCGGATGCGGCCCGGCCTATCTTCGCGTCGCACTCCATGCGCTACGCGATGCTCAAGCTCGACGACCTGCTCAACAAGCAGATCCACTGCCTGTTCCTGAGCGGCTCCGCCGGCGTCGGCAAGACGACGCTCGTGCGGCAGCGGTTTCGCACGCTGCGCGACTTGTCCGTGAGCTGGGTCGACCCGCTCTGCGAGACGAGCGAGCAGATGCTGCTTCAGCTCCTCGGCGACCTAGGGCCCGGGGAGGTCGAAGGCAGCCCCACGGAGCAGCGGAATATCCTCGAGGTGTTCCTGCGTCACCAGGCGGGCAACGGGCGGTATTCGTACATCGTCGTCGACGGTCTGGAGCGCTTTTCCGCGGCCGCGCTGCGCGAGCTCGAGGTGCTCTCGCAGCTGCGGTTCCGCAAGCGCCCGCTCGTCTACATCCTCGTGTTGGCTCGAAACGAAGAGCTCGTCGCGAACTTGCTGCCCCAGTACAACCTCGGGCCGCTCGCGCGTGCCGTGCACCAGCGGCTGGGCGGCTTCACGCTCGAGGAGACGCGCTCGTATCTCCGCGCGTGCTTGCAGGGCGCCGGCTGTAACTGGGCCGAGGAGCTGATTCCGGAAGAGGTGATCCTCGACATCCAGGCATTTACCCAAGGCGTCGTCGGCGACGTGAACGCCGTCGCTTGCGGCGCGCTGGACGCGCTCGCCGCACGTGCCGAGGGTGGCAACCGGCAGCCGAAGCTCACGCGCGCGATCCTGAAGGAGATCGGCACGCAATTGAATCTGCGCTACGACTTGAGCGCCTGGGCGCCGATCACCGAGGAGACGCTGTCTGCGGACGCCGTGCACCTCAGCGACCCGACCGAGCTCAGGGTCGAGGCTGCACGCCTGCTCGTATCGAGCGGCCGCAAGGTGGTCGCGGAGATCATGCTGAACCGGCCTCGGATGGTGCTCGGCCGCGACGACAGTTGCGACATCAGCCTCGATAGTCGCTTCGTCAGCCGCTATCAGAACCTGTTCATGGAGACGCCGGAGGGCTGGTTACTGATCGACCTTGGGAGCACGAACGGCTGCTTCGTCAACGGCAGGCGAGTGCGCGAGCACCGTCTGCGCGACGGCGACCTCATCGCCGTCGGTCACCACCAGCTGCGCTTCTCGGGCCCGGCTAAGCTCACGCGCAACGGCGAAGCGGTCCACGGCATCGCCGAGCCGAAGCTCGAGTCGACCCTCGAGCCGACGCTCGAGACACCGAACCCGAATCCGAGCTACGCGGCCGCGCCGGCAGCACCTCGCCAGAATTGATAGTTCACGCGTGAGCCGGTCGCCGCTCGCCGCCCGGCGGCGGGGCGACGGGGTCTAGCACGCGATCTTCGATGCCGAGCAGGATCGGCTCGGCGTTGTGCCGGTAGATGTTGACCTTCGCGTTGTAGACGCGCCGAGAGATTCCGTGCTTGTCGCTGATGACTAGGCGGCGCACGGTGAATTCGCCGTTGTCGAGCTTCGGCCCGGTGAGGTAGCTGCGGATCGCGTCGACGCGTTCGCCGGAAAGCTCGATGCCCGCGAGCTGGCCGACCGTACGGGTGGCCATGTCGACGAACGCCACGGAGTCGAGCGTCACGGAGCTCGACTCCGGTCCGCTCGCTTGCATCGTGGCGCGGAAATCGCCGACGAGTATCTGCCCCGGCAGCGCGCGCTCGATGATCCTCGCGAGCTCGACAGTGACATCGCCGACGATGAAGTTGTAGATCGTCGGATTGAGCCCTTCGGCTTGGTGGAACTCGTAGCTGCTGCCGACGTGGAAGCTAGCGCGCAGCCTCGGGACCGTGTTGTGCTCGGCCTTCTTGTGCGCGATCGCATTATCGGCGAGCACGAGCTGCATGAAGTGATAGAGGCTGACGTTGCCCTCGAGGGTCAGGTTTCGGTTCCAGATATAAAAGCCGTCCCCGGTCGTCGTGCGTGAGAAGTCGACGCCGATGCGCTTCGTGAGCAGCTTCGCCTGCGCCGAGTTCAGCGAATACGACAGGCTGTTGAGCTGCATCATCTGCTCGAACGGCGACAGCAAGCTGAAGCCCACGATGTCGAACAGCGAGACGCCGCGATTCGGCACGTACCTGATGCTGTAGCGCTTGATCATCTGCTCGATGATCTCGTTCTGCGACTCGGTGTTCTTGAGCGGCTCGCGTAAAGCCAAGTGCGTCGGCTCGACGCTCAAGAGGCGCGCGACTTTCGTGAGTTGCGCGCGCGTGAGGCATCGGCGGGCCGACAGCAAGGTTTGGAAGAAGTCCTGCTTCGGATGCACGCCGTCGGCCGCGGACCGCAGAGGGCCGATCTGCGGCGTCGACGAGTAGGCCGCGACGCCGTAGTGCGGAATCACGATCAACGAGATCCCGTCGCCGTCGGGGCACCAATTCAAGATCACGTTCTGGCCGAGCCCCCAGAGCTCGTGCAAACAGCGATCGAGGAAGATGAGGTTGCTCCGCTCCTTGAGGCTCATCTCGTCGGTGATCGCCGACAGCGCGTCGAGGTAGCTACTGCCGACGGTTGCGAGCCTGAACAGGCCGGAATCCCGGTTATCCATTGTTCTTACGCGTGGATGTGCGGCCGGATCATACGCCCCGCGATCGATGCTGCAACAGACGTCGAAACCCTGGAAATTCGCAGCGATCGCCGCCGACGCGGCCCGGCAGGCGCATGGGATGGGCCTGCAACCCGCGCCGCTGGTTGCTCAGCCCCGACCCGGACGCCATAATCGCGTCCCTTCAAACGCCGGGGAAGCCGACGAAATTTCATGGCGAACGAGGACCGTAAGCCGCAAAGAGGGGTCGACCCGCGCGAGAGCTCGCGCGTCGCCGTCGACGGAGCGCCGAGGGCGCCCGCGCGCGCGATGCTGCGCGCCGTGGGGTTCAAGGACGAGGACTTCTCGAAGCCGCAGGTCGGCATCGCGTCGACGTGGAGCATGCTCACGCCGTGCAACATGCACATCGACGCGCTCGCACGCGAGGCCGCGGCCGGAGCGGACGCCGCCGGCGCGAAGAGCGTCGTGTTCAACACGATCACGGTTTCCGACGGCATCGCCAACGGCACGCCCGGAATGCGCTACTCGCTCGTCTCGCGCGAGGTGATCGCGGACTCGATCGAGACCGTGGCCGGTTGCGAGGGATTCGACGGGCTCGTCACGATCGGCGGCTGCGACAAGAACATGCCGGGCTGCGCGATGGCCATGGCCCGGCTGAACCGGCCCTCGGTATTCGTGTATGGCGGCACGATTCGTCCCGGCGTGAAGAACCGCGACATCATCTCGGTGTTCGAGGCGGTCGGTAGCCATGCGGCGGGCAAGATCAGCGACGCCGAGCTCAAGGAGGTCGAGTCGACCGCGATTCCGGGGCCGGGCTCGTGCGCAGGGATGTATACGGCCAACACGATGGCCTCTGCAATAGAGGCTCTCGGCCTGAGTCTCCCGAACAGCTCCGCTCAAGAGGCCGTGTCCAGCGCAAAGAGCAATGACTGCCGGCGCGCGGGTGAGGCGGTCGTTACGCTGCTCAAGCGGGGCATCAAGCCGTCCGACATCCTGAGCAAAGAGTCCTTCGAGAACGCGATCGCCACCGTGATCGCGCTCGGCGGCTCGACGAACGCGGTGCTGCATCTGATCGCGATCGCGCACGACGCGAATGTGGACCTCACGCTCGACGACTTCTCGCGCGTCGGCCAGCGCGTGCCCGTGCTCGCGGACCTGCGGCCGAGCGGCCGGTACCTGATGTCCGAGCTCATCAAGATCGGTGGAATCCAGCCGTTGCAGAAGACGCTGCTCGACGCGGGCCTGCTGCACGGCGGCTGCCTCACGGTGACGGGCCGGACCGTCGCCGAGAACCTCGCCGGTGTGAAGCCGTATCCCGAAGACCAGGACATCGTTCGGCCGCTCGCCGACCCGATCAAGCCCGATAGCCATCTCGCGGTGTTGTACGGCAACCTCGCGCCGACGGGCGCGGTCGCGAAGATCTCCGGCAAGGAAGGCTTGCGGTTCGAGGGACGCGCGCGCGTCTACGACTCGGAGGCCGACGCGCAGCGCGGCATTCTCGACGGCGCGGTCGTCGCGGGCGACGTGGTCGTGATCCGCTACGAGGGTCCCAAGGGCGCGCCCGGCATGCCCGAGATGCTGAGCCCGACCGGCGCGATCGTCGGCCGCGGTCTCGGCGACAAGGTCGCGCTGATCACGGACGGGCGCTTCTCGGGCGGAAGCCACGGCTTCGTCGTCGGCCACGTTACGCCGGAGGCGGCGGTCGGCGGCCCGATCGCGGTCCTGCGCGACGGCGATCCGATCGTCATCGATGCGCGGCGCAAGACCATCGACGTCGGACTATCGAAAGAGACGATCGACCAGCGGTTGCGCGCGTGGACGCCGCCGCGGCCGAAAGCCGAGCGCGGCGCGCTCGCGAAGTACGCGTATCTCGTGAGCTCGGCGTCGCAAGGGGCGGTCACCGACCTGAACCTCGGCGACGCGGCTCGCTGAGCCGCTCACCCCGATTCCAGCACGCAGCACTCGGCACTCAGAGGCATCGATGTCTTTACATGCAGCGCTCGGCGTGAGCGACGCCGTGGATACGCCGTATCCAGACTCGCCATGGGTCGTGCTGAAGTTCGGCGGCCGCAGCGTATCGACCGCGCCGAACTGGGCGGTGATCGCGCAGTTGATCCGAGACCGGCTGGCGGAGGGCGTCCGGCCGGTCGTCGTCCATTCGGCGCTCGTCGGTGTGTCGAACGCGCTGATCGCGCTGCTCGACACGGCCGTGGGGGGCGGCGACACGGACGACAAGCTGCGCAAGATCCGCGCGCAGCACGATGCGCTCGCGAAGGACCTCGGCGTGGACCCCGCGATCCTCGACGAGCGCTTCGCGGGGCTCGAGCAGACGATCGCCGGCGCGAAGCTCGTCGGCGAGGTGAGCCCGAGGGTTCATGCACGCGTGCTCGCGACGGGCGAGCTTGCGGCGACCGAGCTCGGCGCCGCGTATCTCCGCTCGCAGGGGCTCGACGCGAAATGGCTCGACATCCGCGAGCACCTCGAGTGTCAGACGATCCGCGAGCAAACGGAGCGCGCTCGCTATCTCTCCGCGCGCTGCGACTTCTCGGCGGACAAGGCGCTCCAACAGCGCTTCGCGGCGATCGACGGCATCGTGCTGTCGCAAGGCTTCATCGCGCGCAACGCCCAGGGTGAAACCGTGCTGCTCGGCCGCGGCGGCTCCGACACCACCGGCGCCTACCTCGCAGGCAAGCTCGAGGCGCGGCGGCTCGAGATCTGGACCGACGCGCCGGGCTTCTTCAGCGCGGACCCGAAGGCCGTGCCCTCGGCGCGGCTGATCAAGACGCTGCACTATCGCGAGGCCCAGGAAATCGCTTCGGCCGGCGGCGGCATCCTACATCCGCGCAGCATCTCGCCCGTGCGCGCTTCCGGGATTCCGCTGTTCCTGAAGTGCACGCAGCACCCCGAGTGGGAAGGCAGCGTGATCTCCAACGCGCCGGGTGACGACGCGCCGCAGCTCAAGGCGATCTCGCAGCGCAGCGGCATCACGCTCGTCTCCATGGAATCGATGGAGATGTGGCACCAGGTCGGTTTCCTCGCGGACGCATTCAACGTG
>Ga0335076_10008738_pt1 | contig 10229 bp, 10 predicted proteins | sample Lox_Sample_25_FD_206717 | JGI IMG/M metagenome (GOLD analysis project Ga0335076, IMG submission 206717) | Soil microbial communities from Loxahatchee National Wildlife Refuge, Florida, United States - Lox_Sample_2.5 | ecosystem: Environmental > Terrestrial > Soil > Wetlands | place: USA...
GTGCGCAAGATCTTGCTGGGCGCCCGGCCGGACGACGCCGCCAACCGCAACGCCATGGCGAACCCGCAGGCCCTGGACGCCTTCGCCCGCTACGCGAGCACCCAGCAGGACTACCGCCTCGGCTGAGGGCCCGCACCCGATGACGGCCGGCCAGAACCCGTGGCGCACGCTCGGTACCCGGATCATCTACGCCAACCCGTGGCTGCGGCTCCGCGAAGACCGGGTCATCAGGCCCGACGGGAACGAGGGAATCTACAGCGTCGTGGAGATGAGCCCATCGGTGGGTATCGTCGCCCTCAGCGAGGCCGAGGAGATAGCCCTGGTCACGCAGTGGAGATACACGCTGGGCCGGATGTCGGTGGAGATCCCCACCGGGGGCTCGCAGCCAGCTGACCAGAGCCTGCTGGCCGCGGCCCAGCGCGAGCTCCGCGAGGAAACCGGGCTGTCCGCCCGTCGCTGGCGCGAGCTCGGCTTCATCGACAACAGCAACGGGACCACCACCGACGTCGCGCACATGTTCCTGGCGACCGGGCTCCAGGCCGGGGCCGACGCGCAGGACCCCGAAGAGCAGATCGTGCTCAGCTGGCTGCCCTTCGACCAGGCGGTCGGGAAGGTCCTGGACGGGTCGATCACCGAGTCGGTGAGCGTCGCGGCCATCCTGAAGGCCGACCTGCTGCGGCGGGGGCGGTGACGGCGCTCAGTCCCGGGCGTCCGGCTTGACGTAGCCGAAGAACCCGCGGCGCTTGATCAGGCCGGCGACCTCGTCGGGGACCATGGCCTCCCAGGAGTCGTCGTTGGCAGCGATCCGCCGCAGCACGTCGCGGCTGAAGATCGTCAGGTACTCCGGACGGTAGTTGTCCAGGTTGACGAAGCTGCCCCGGCCCGCCAGGTAGTCGTACAGCGGCTGCAGCTCCGGCTGGACCTTGATGTCGTCCACGGTCTTGAGCTCGTCGTCCGGCGTCGGCCGCACCGGGTAGACGTAGAGCTTCAGGCCGTTCTTGAACAGCCGCCCGAAGCTCTCCAGGATCCCGCCCGGCAGCTGCGCGTGATTGCGCTCGTCGAACAGGTCGATGAGGCTCGGCACCCCCATCACGATGCCGATCCGCTCCCTGGTCCGCTCGGCGATGTAGGCGGCCAGCCGGTAGTAGTCGAAGTAGTCGGTGATCAGCACGGTCTCACCGCACGCGGCGAGCAGCTCGGCCCGGGCCAGGAAGTCGCGCCGGTCGATCTCGGTCCGCTCCGCCAGCAGGTTCCGCATGGTGATCTCGGTGAGCTGCAGGATCGGCTTGCCGGCCACCGCCGGGTCCTGCGCGAACTTCTCCTTGGCCGTGGCGAGCATGTCCAGGTTCACGTGCGTCGGCGGCCGGAAGCTGCCTCGCTCGACCAGGATCGCCTGCTTGCGCAGCACCTCGCTGGGCTGCAGCACCTCGCGGTCGGGGCCGAACATCGCCACGCCGCTCAGCCCCAGCTGGACCAGCTTCAGCGCCATCAGCCGGTTGTCCACGCCGCGGAACTCGATGCCGCGGAACTGGATCATGTCGATCTCGATGCGTCCCACGGTCAGCTGGTCCAGCAGGCTCTCGATCAGCCGCTCCGGCTCGTGGTGCTCGAAGAACGCGCCGTACAGCAGGTTCACCCCGACGATGCCGAGCGCCTCCTGCTGCAGGTAGGCCTCCTCGTCGAGCATCCGCACGTGCATGACGATCTGGCTGGCCTCGTCGTGCGTCTGGGACTGGAACTTCACGCCCATCCAGCCGTGGCACTCGTTGCCGCCCCGGTAGCTGCGCGCCACCACCGTGTCGGCGAACGCGAAGAAGCAGTTGGAGTCGCCGCGCTCCTCGTTCAGCCGCTCGACGTTGAGGTTGAACTCGTGGTCCAGCATGGCCTGCAGCCGGCCGACCGAGACGTACCGGTCGGACTTGCCGTAGACGGCGTCGCTGACCGCCATGTCGTAGGCCGACATGGACTTGGCCACGGTGCCCGCGGCCCCGCCGACCCGGAAGAACCAGCGCACCACTTCCTGGCCGGCGCCGATCTCCGCGATCGTCCCGTACCAGCGCGGATCCAGGTTGATGCGGAGCGCCTTCTGGTGCGTATCGGACTGATGTGTGCCGATGAGCTCGGTCATGCCTCTCCCGGACCCTGCCCCGATGCTGCGGTCTGCGGCAGGCCCCAAGGCGGCGGCCGGGCGCTACCACCAAATGCTGGGATTGTACTAATTCCGCGCGACCCGCCGCCAGCCGCGAGCTGCCCCGATCTCAATGTTCACCTGGCCGGCGCGGTCCAGGGCGCGCTGGCGCCGGCCCATGTCTCGGTGTGGATCACCAGATGACAGCATTAGGGCCGTGAGCAACCCGGTCGATGTCATCGAGGCACGCAAGGCCGCCATCGGCGATCGCACCGAGGTCCGCAGGCTGCTGCCGCAGCGGACGCTGCGCACCATCGGTGCCTGGTGTTTCCTGGATCACTACGGCCCGGACGAGGTCAGCCGGGGCCCCGGGATGCAGCTGCCGGCCCATCCGCACACCGGCCTGCAGACCGTGAGCTGGCTGTTCCACGGCCTGGTACTGCACCGGGACAGCCTCGGCAGCCGGCAGCTGATCCGGCCGGGCGAGCTGAACCTGATGACCGCGGGCCGCGGCGCCGCCCACTCCGAGGAGTCGGCGGCCGGGCGCCCGCCCGTGCTGCACGGCCTGCAGCTGTGGATCGCCCTGCCCGAGGCGCGGCGGCACGCCGAGCCGCGCTTCGCGCACCACGCCGGCCTGCCGGTGGTCCGCGAGGGCAGCGGGAGCGTGACGGTCGCCATCGGCGAGTACCGGGGCGAGCGCTCCCCGGCCGAGGTGTTCAGCCCGCTGGCCGGGTACGAGGTCGCGGTTCCCGGCGGCGGCGACTTCGTGCTGCCGGTCCGCGAGGATTTCGAGCACGGGGTGGTCGCGGTCGACGGCTCCGCCGTGGTGGCGGGCGCGCTCATCGCCCCCGGCCTGCTCGCGCACGTGCCGGCCGGCCCGCCGGAGATCAGGCTATCCCCGGCCGGAGGGCGCAGGCTGGCCCGGTTCTTCGTGATCGGCGGCGTGCCGTTCGGCGAGCCCCTGCTGATGTGGTGGAACTTCGCGGCGCGCTCCGGGCAGGAGATCACCCGGGCCCGCGAGGACTGGGCCGCCGGGCGGTTCGGGGAAGTCCGGGGCTACCCCGGTGACCCGCTGACGGCACCGGCGCTGCCCGGGCCGCCGCTCAAACCCCGGGCTCAGGCCGGCCCGGGCTCAGGCGGCTGAGCCACCGCCTCGATGACCGGGTCCACCGTCCGCCCGACCATGCCCTTCTTCTTGGTCACCCCGAAGCTGGTGCGGTCCAGGCGCCGGGGTCGGCGGCGATGCTGACCTGTCCGGCCCGCAGCCGGAAGGTGCCGTGCACCGTCAGCAGGCCGACCATGGCCTTGACGTCAGCGCGGATGGTGGTCCGCCCGGGATCCAGCGTGCAGGTGCCGGGCGGTGGCGCGTCGGCCGTGAATGCATCGGTCATGATGACCTCTCTCCCCGTGGGCTGCTTCGGTACACCCCAGGGTTCCATCGCGGGCGACGGCCCGGCATCGGCCTTCCGGCCTGGGTCCCCGGTCAGACGGCTGATTCCGCCGGTCAGCCGGACGGCGGATGCCGCATCCGCCGCGCGGGCGGCGATGGCGCTACGCTCAGTGTTCATGGCAGCAGATCAGGCGGTCGCCCGGTCGCCGTCGCTGTACCGCAAGGTAGCCGAGGACATCAAGGCGGCCATCGCGGCGGGCAGATACGCGGCAGGCACCCGGCTGCCCTCGGAGCACGAGCTAGCCGAACGGTACTCGGTGTCCCGCGGCACCATCCGCCAGGCGTTCGCGGCGCTGCGTGCCGACGGGGTCATCGCATCCCGCCGCGGGGCGCGCCGGGTGGTTGTCGGCGGTCCCCGGGTGCAGAGCTTCGGCGAGCTGCTGTCCTTCTCCCGCTGGGCCCGGGCCCTGGGCGAGGTGCCAAGCGGCCAGGTCGTTGCCATCCGGCGCCGCCCGGCCAAGCCGACCGAGGCCGAGCGCCTGGCCATCCCGCAGGGCGCGATGATCTACCACCTGACGCGGGTCCGGCTGCTCTCCGGGCACCCGGTGATGATCGAGCGCGGCGCCTACCCCGACCGGGTCGGCATCCTGGTGGCCGGCATGCAGCTGGAGACGGACTCGATCACCGAGCGGCTGGAGGAGCTGGGCATCGTCTTCGCCGACGCCGAGCACGTCATCGACGCGGTGCCTGCCTCGGCCGAGGACGCCAGGCTGCTCGGCGTCCGGCCGCGGGTGCCGATGCTGCGCGAGCGCCGCCTCACCACCGACCTGACCGGGACGCCGGTCGAATGGTCCGACGACCGCTACCTGGGCAGCGCGGTCGGGTTCAGCGTCCGCAACTCCACCGCGGTCAACGCCCTGTCCCGCACCCCGGCCCGGTCCGGGCCCGCCAGCCAGCGGTTAACGGAGGTGGGACATGCCCATCCGGCGACGCCCGCGCAAGCAGTCCGAGACCGGTCCGGCGATGACCGCCGGGAAAGGTTTAGTGGCCGCTTCCGGTCAAGCCGACGCCACGGGTGGCACGGAGCCGCATGTTAATGCCCGGCTTCGTGTCTAGGGACGACACAGCCGTGATTCTGCACGTGCCAAGCGGAAAAACTATGACGCTGGGTGCTGCGACTTCAATTGCTTTCTTCCCAGACAGCTCGCGGATTGCCGTCCTCAATGAAGGGTCAGTGACAATCTATCAGATCGAACCGCTGTCGGCTGTGCGGGTAATTAGCCTCCCCACCCCAATGAAAAATTCTAACAACCCTAATAAAATGGAGATCATTAGTGTTTCGCCTAACGGCGGCTGGCTTGTCTGCAGCACCAAGACGGCTACAGTTCAGATCCTGAACTCAGATAGCCTGCGAGTAGTCTATGAGCCGCTGGCTCATAGGAATGGAATCACAGATATTAGGTGGCTTGGACCCGACATGCTGGCGACCGCCTCAGCTGACCGTACGATCCGGATCTGGAGCGTGTCAGAGCATCGGGAACTGAGGGTCCTGGAAACTGGTGACTGGATTTACGGCATCGCTTATTCACCCGTTCTGGGATGTCTATTCGGCTGGATAAAGGACGAATACACCGTCTGGTCTGCCACATCCGGGGAGATTCTATTGCAGCAGAAGCTGCCGACGTCCGCTAATTGGGGGTACCGGTACGTCTCCTTCTCGCCGGACAGCACTCTGCATGTCATCCTGGGCGGGCCAGGAATCGATGACATCAAATTCTCGCGCGACCTGGTGACGCCTCAGGGTAATCGACCTGTGACGATAAGTACATACGCGAACGCCAAGGTCCTGCTGCTCGGTGACTCCGGGGTCGGCAAATCCGCGCTGGCGCTGGTGCTCGCGGGTGAGCCCTTCGAGCCCACGGAGTCGACACACGCCCGGCGCATCTGGAAGATGCCGGTTCCCGAACTGAATCAGGGGACGGAGGCGCAGCGCGAGGTGCTGTTGTGGGATCTCGCCGGCCAGCCGGGATACCGGATCGTCCATCAGCTGCATCTCAGCGACGGCGCGGTGGCGCTGATCATGTTCGACTCCCGGGCGGCGTGGTGGGCGTTTCGGACGAGCGGCTCGCGGAGGTCGTGGCCGAGTTCGGTTTCCGCGGCTGTCAGGCCACCAGCGCGAAGGAAGGCTGGGGGGTCGATGACCTGCGCGCGGCCGTGCTCGCCGCGATCGACTGGGACCGCATGCCCGTGGTCACGTCAAGTGCGCTGTTCGCCGCGGCCAAGAGCTTCGTTCTTGACCAGAAGGAGGCAGGAACGCTCCTCACCCCGATGGCTTCGCTGCTGGCCGCGTTCGTCAGCGCACCGGTCACTGGCCCGGCGGCGGAGGCTGCTCCTGACGCTAGGGTCGGCCGGGACCTGCTGGACGCTGAATCTGGCGGTGACCAGGAGGGTCGGCTGCGCAGTGTGTTCGAGGTGCGTGGCGCGGCTGGAATCCGCCGGCCTGGACAAGCGGCTGGCGTTCGGCGACCTCGTGCTGCTGCAGCCCGAACTCATCGACGTGTACGCTGGCGCGATCGTCAACGCGGCCCGCAACGAGCCCGACGGCCTGGGCAGCATGCTCGAGTCCCGGGTGCTCGACGTCGATTTCCGGCTGCCTGAGCAGGAGCGGATCGCCGACCGGCAGCAGGAGAAGCTGCTGATCATCGCGACGCTGGAGGAACTCACCCGGCACGAGATCGTGCTCCGGGAGGATACCGAGGCTCTGATGAGGGACGCGGCGCGCTCCAGGCCGGGTACTCCGGAGATGTCGCGGACGTAGTGCGTTTCCAGTTCGAGCGGTTCGTCCTGGCCCACCTGGAACGCCGGCCACGTCAGGAACCGTCCGCCGGGTACGCCTGTACCGGTGCCCGGATTGCGGCACCCGGTTCAGCACCGAGTCGGCAAGGAGGAGATGACCGACTTCGACGTGTTCCTCTGTCACAACACCGTCGACAAGCCGGCCATCCGCCAGATGGCGCAGCGGCTGCGGGAGCATGGCATCTTGCCGTGGCTAGATGAGGCCGAGCTGATTCCCGGCCGTCCCTGGCAGGAGGGGCTGGAGCGGCAGATCGGCCACATCCGGGCCGCCGCCGTCTTCGTCGGGCCCAGCGGCTTCGGGCCGTGGCAGAACCAGGAGATGAGGGCGTTCCTGAGCGAGTTCATCGACCGGCAGTGCCCGGTCATACCGGTGCTGCTGCCGGAGGCGGCCGTACCTGAGCTGCCTGTCTTCCTGCGTCGCATGACCTGGGTAGACCTCGGGAAAGCCGACGGGATCGAGCGGCTGATCTGGGGCATCACCGGCCGTAAGCCGGCCATGTCAGGACCGGGCCAAGCCTTCGAGTAGGGCCCTGAAGTGACTGAACTCCGGCGGGGTAACCGCGGGGTCCTTGGCCTGGTCGTCCCAGCGGCGGACCGCTATCGCGTCCCGCGTGTAGGGCAGCGCCTCGAACGCGCACCTCTGCGCGGGGGTCATCGGGCCGCCCTGGAGCGCCAGGGTGCGGACCGACTCCGGCGACAGCCGGCCGAAGTACCCGGGCTCGGCGGCGCATAGGTACCGCTTGGCCGCCACGTGCAGCCGGACCGGTTCGGTCACCGCCGCGCCGAACCACTGGCTCAGCCACCTGGCGCCGCCGGTGCCGTGCCGGGCGTCGGTCTCGTTGCGCAGGTGCCCGACGTCGTGCAGCAGGGCCGCGGCCACCAGCGGCGCGGCGGCCCCGGACGCCTCGGCCAGCGCGCCGGCCTGCCGCATGTGCTCGCCGATCGTCACCGCCTCGCCCAGGTAGTCCCGGGCCCCGGGCCCGGCGAACAGCTCGGCCAGGGCCTCCATCGCGGTCAAGCGCCCTCCCCGCGTCGCAGCACGGCCAGGGTGCTGGCCAGGCCGTCCAGATCGGCGTAACAGCCCTGCAGGTGCCGGCCCGGCGAGCCGGCGCTCATGCTGAAGGCCGTGCGGGCGTGCAGCACCCGCGTGTTGTCGAAGATCAGGCAATCCCCCGGGGCCAGCCGCACGCTGAGCTGCCGTTCGGGCCGCGCCAGCAGCTCGGCCCACCGGCGGTAGGCGGCGTAGAACGCGGTGACCTCGGCGTACGGCAGCCGCAGCGGGCCGGCCGACCGGTTGTTGAACCGCACCCCCCGGACCCGGCCGCGCGGGCTGAGCTGGATGAGCGGCATGCTGGCCCGTAGTTCGGTCTCTTTATCGATATATCCGAACGGAATGGGTGTCCGCGCCAGGGTGCCGAACGATTCCGCGTCGGCGGCCCGGAGCGCCGCGGCGGCGGCGAAGCCGTCCGCCAGGGTGGTGTCACCGCCCTCGGCGGCGGTGCGCAGGCAGTGCAGCAGCTGTACGGTCGGCACCGGGTCGCGGTACGGGTTGTCGGTGTGCGGCCGGATCGCCCGGCTGGTGAAGGCCAGGTTGCCTGGCCGGGGCCCCGTGGGCTCCACCCGGACGTCGAACAGCCGGCCGTAGTTGGTCTCCCGGACGAACCCGAAGCTGGCCGCGACCTCGAGCACCGTGCCCGGCTCGGCGGGCACGTCGCGCAGCAGCACGAAACCCAGGCGCAGCACCGCCTCCAGGGCCTGGGCCCGGCCCCCGGCCAGGTACCGTGCCCAGCTCATCTGGGGGATCTCGGGCAGCTCCGCGGGGAGCCAGAGCTGCTTGTCGTCCTCGGTCCGCCCGTCGCCGTCGCCGTACCGGTTCAGGGCGTGCCCGGCCAGCCAGGAGCGCGAGAACACGGACCGGTGCTGGTCGGGGGCGAACGTCACCGCCACCGATTCTCCGGCGTCCTCGGCGAGCGCGATAGCCAGTCCGTTCGGTATGTCGGTTATGTCTGTCAGCTTCTGCCCGGTGCCGGCCGCGACGCACCCGGCGCAGGGGCAGTTGTCCCGCAGCCATATCGCAGGGAACCGCAGCTGCCGTCCGCCGACAGATAGCTCCAGGTCAGCGACCGCCAAGTGAGCCTCCTTAATTCAAGTTGGCTATACAAGTTTGAAGATGACTATACTAGGAGCCGTGGCGTCAGGGACACGGGTGGTCATTGTCGGCGGCGGCGTACTCGGCACTATGCACGCGGCGGCGGCCCGGCGGCGCGGGTTCGGGGTCGTGCAGCTGGAACGGGAGGCCGAGGCCCGGGGCGCGAGCGTCAGGAACTTCGGCCTGGTCTGGGTGAGCGGCCGCCAGGCCGGCCCGGAGCTCGCCCTGGCGCTGCGGGCCCGCGAGCTGTGGGAAGAACTCGGCGCCGAGGTGCCCGGGCTCGGCTTCCGGGCCGCGGGCTCGCTCACGCTGGCCGCCGGGGACGCGGAGCTGGCCCTGCTCAAGGAGGCGGCCACGCTGCCCGACGCGGACCAGCGCGGGTTCGAACTGCTTGACCCCGCGGCCGTCCGCGAGGTCAACCCGGCCCTGCGCGGCGAGTTCGCGGGCGGCCTGCACGGCCGGCTGGACGGGATCGTCGAGCCGCGCCAGGTGCTGCCCGCGCTGCGCGGCTACCTCGCGGCCCGTGGTCAGGGAGTCAGCGGGTACGAGTGGCGTCCCGGCCGGGAGGTCACCGAGGTCGCGCCCAGCGCGGTGCGCGACCACACCGGCGCCTGGCACCAGGGCGACCTGGTGATCCTGTGCCCGGGCGCGGCGCACACCGGCGTGGCCGGCCGGTACCTGGCGGGGGGCGGGGTCCGGAGGGTCCGGCTGCAGATGATGCAGACGGCGCCGCTGGCCGGGCGGATCACCACGGCGCTGGCCGACGGCGACTCGCTGCGCTACTACCCCGCCTACGACCTGCCCGGCCGGGCTCAGCTCCCGCCGCAGGCCGAGGGGGCCGCCCGGGCCCGGGCCCAGCTGCTGCTGGTGCAGCGGGCCGACGGCGGGCTCACCATCGGCGACACGCACGAGTACGCCGAGCCGTTCGCGTTCGACGTGGACGAGGACGCCTACGATCACCTGCGTGACCGGGCCGAGGCGCTGCTCGGCGGGCCCATCCCGCGGATCCAGCGGCGCTGGGCCGGCGTCTACAGCGAGGTTAACCCGAAGGCGCCCGAGGTGGCTGCTCACGCGCTGTACTACCGGGCCGAGGTGGAGCCCGGCGTGGTCCTGGTCACCGGGCCGGGCGGACGCGGCATGACCTGTTCCCCGGCGATCGCGGAGGAGACGTTCCGTTGACCCGTATCACGGTGGCCTGCCTGGACATGGCGGGCACGACGGTGGCCGACGACGGGGTGGTGCTGGAGGCGTTCGCCGCGGCTGTCGCCACGCAGAACCTGCCCGTCGCCGCCTACCACCAGGCCATGGCCGACGTGCGGTCGAGCATGGGCCAGTCCAAGATCGAGGTGTTCCGGCGGATCCTCGGCGATGAGGCCATGGCCAGGAAGGCCAATGAGGCGTTCGAGGACCACTACGCCGCCGCCGTCCAGGCCGGCCAGGTCTCGGCCATGCCCGGGGCCGAGGAGACCTTCGCCTCGCTGCGCCGGGCCGGGGTCCGGATCTGCCTGGCCACCGGCTTCTCCGCCGCCACCAGGGACGCCATCATCGGCAGGCTCGGCTGGGGCGGGCTGATCGACCTGGCCCTGTCCCCCGCCGACGCGGGGCGCGGCCGGCCGTGGCCCGACCTGCCGCTGACCGCGCTGCTGCGGCTGCGCGGCGGCGCGGTCAGCGAGCTGGCGGTGGCCGGCGACACCGGCAGCGACATC
>Ga0335076_10008739_pt1 | contig 10229 bp, 6 predicted proteins | sample Lox_Sample_25_FD_206717 | JGI IMG/M metagenome (GOLD analysis project Ga0335076, IMG submission 206717) | Soil microbial communities from Loxahatchee National Wildlife Refuge, Florida, United States - Lox_Sample_2.5 | ecosystem: Environmental > Terrestrial > Soil > Wetlands | place: USA: Florida...
TCACTCGTCACGGCAGCAGCGAGAGCACTCAAAGCAGGCGACCCGTTGGGCGCCCTCAAGCGCATCGCGCTGCGGGACGATGCACCCGCTCTCGCTCTGCGCGGGATCGCCATGGCTCAGCTCGGGGAGCTCGCGAAAGCCAAGGTTCTCCTGCGGCGTGCGGCGCGGTCGTTCGGCCCGAGAGAGCGCGTGGAGCGCGCACGGTGCATCACGGCCGAAGCCGAAGTGGCGCTTGCGTCCCGCGACCTTCAATGGTCGACACATGCGCTCGACGAAGCCCGTCGCACATTCGGTGCTCTGGGCGATCACGACAACAGACTTCACGCCGCGCTCCTTCAGATCCGCCGCCTGCTCTTGCTCGGACGCGTGACCGAAGCCGGCGATGCGCTCGACGATCTGGACCTGCGTGCGGCTCCGGCCATGCTGATTGCGAGGGGCGAGCTAGTCGCGTTCGAGATAGCGCTGCGCCGCGGCCACACGGCACCTGCCCGCGCGGCGCTTGCCCGCGCCCGGGCCGCGGCGGCTCGTTCGGGCATCGACCCGCTCTGCGCCGAAGTCGAGCGAGCCGAGCGTACGCTTGAGCTGCCGGCGGCACGGCTCATCGCAGGAGGCGAGGAACGACCGCTCGTGCTGGAGGAAGTCGAGACGGTGCTCGCTTCGCAGCAGCTGATCGTGGATGCATGCCGGCGGGCGGCGCGCTGGGAGCGGCGTGAAGTGCGTCTCGCGCGACGGCCGGTTCTGTTTGCGCTCCTGCGCTCGCTGGCCGAAGCATGGCCCGGCGAGGCGACCCGCGAGATTCTCTGCGAGCGCGCGTTCAGGGCGCGGCGCTTGAACGAGTCGCATCGCGCGCGGCTCCGTGTCGAGCTTGGCCGGTTGCGCAAGGAGCTGCGCTCGATGGCCGAGGTGCGGGCGACGCCGGGTGGCTTCGCGCTCCTGCCGCGGTCGGGCCAAGTGCTGGTCCTGGCGCCGCCGATCGAGAGCGCGGACGCTGCAGTGCTGGCACTCATGGCCGATGGCGAAGCGTGGTCGACATCGGCGCTCGCCCTCGCGCTCGACTCCAGCCAACGAACCGTGCAGCGCGCGCTCAGCGCCCTCGAGGCATCCGGCAAGGTGCGCACGCTGGGTCGCGGCCGAGCGCGCCGGTGGCTCGCGGCACCGATCGGTGGATTCGCGACGACGTTGTTACTCCCAGCACCGTCCGGCATCGGCTAAGCTGATCGCAACAGTCAAAAGGAGAGAACATGGATAGAACGAGAGGCGTCGTCGCAACGACCGGCGTGCAAGCGGCCGAGATTGTTCGCGAATACGGCCCGTTCGCGGACGCGCCGCGCGTCGCCGGCGTGACCTTCGACGGCACCTACGTCTGGTTCGCGACAGGCGACACGCTGCTTGGGTTCGATCCGTCGAGTGGCCAATCAGTGCGCGCTATCGACGTCGTGTCCGACGCCGGTACTGCGTTCGACGGGCGCTACTTCTATCAGCTAGCAGATAGTCGCATTCAGAAGGTCGACCCCCAGACGGGGGCGGTCGTCGCGACTATTCCGGCACCCGGAAAGGGCAGCGACTCGGGGCTGACATGGGCCGAGGGCACGCTCTGGGTCGGACAGTACCGCGACCGGAAGATCCATCAGATCGATCCGCAGACTGGTGCGATCTTGCGCACGATCGAATCGAATCGCTTCGTTACCGGAGTGACATGGGTCGACGGCGAACTCTGGCATGCCACGTGGGAAGGCGACCAGAGCGACATCCGCCACATCGACCCCGAGAGCGGCAAAGTTCTGGAGCGGCTCACCATGCCCGAAGGCGTCGGGGTGTCGGGCCTCGAGTCCGATGGCGCCGACCTGTTTTACGCGGGCGGCGGTGCGACCGGCAAAGTGCGCGCCGTGCGCCGTCCAAAGCGTAAAGGCGGGTGATCTACCCGAAGGTCGTAATCGCGTTCGAGGCGAGATACGAGATCATTTCTCGCGCTGAAGCTGAGCTTCGATGGCCGCCTTGTCTATTACTGACCATACTTGCGCGATTCTTCCTCTCCGAAATTCATAAAATACATTTTCGGTAAAGGACACTCTCCTCCCGTTTACATGGAGGCCAAGGAACTTTTCCTTGGGCGTACAGTGGAAGCGTAACCGGCTCGCTATATACGGCGCATCGGAAATCAGCAGCTGAATGTCGAAATAGAGGTCTGGAATTTCATTGAAATCTCTCTCCAGCATTTCGCGATAGCCGAGTATCCCTATCTGCTGGTCGTTGTAGTTCACTTCATCACGAACGAACTCCTTCAGATTCAACCAGTCCTGCTTGTTCAGGCAGGCAATGTAGTCTCGATAGACGCCGGATAGCTCGGTGCTGGTCATGGCGATGGTCCCTGTGCGAAGGCCTCAGCGGACGGACGGTCTGAGCGAGCGCCGCTCGCGGATGGCTTGCAGTACACGATACTCAAAAAACGCTTGACTGGCTGCATGTTCTGACGACTAGACTTAGGCGTGGGTATCTTGCGCCGCGCCCAAAGGCGGGGGTAAGGTAACTTCTATCCGTTCAACATCTGCAGGCACGAGGACACATGCTGTGCCGAGTCTGTCACCGCGAGAATGACGCGGACGCCCGATTCTGCGGCCGTTGCGGCCAGCCACTCGCGCTGGCTTGTATCGCGTGCGGCAGGCTCAACCCATCCGAGAATCAGTTCTGCACCGCTTGCGGGCAGCCGTTATCTGAAGGGGTTGCGGATACGACTTCGTCCGTGCGGCAACCTGATCCCCGGCAGTCCGTGCCACGCGTCTACACCCCTCCCCACCTTGCTCAGAAGATCTTGACCATGCGTGGTGCGCTCGAGGGCGAGCGAAAGCTGGTCACGGTACTTTTCGTGGACGTTGTAGGTTCCACGTCTCTGGCGGAGTGCCTGGACCCCGAGGAGATGCACGCCATCATGGGACGCACGCTGAAGCTGATGCTTGCGGAAGTGCACCGCTTCGAGGGCACGGTCAATCAGTTTCTGGGCGACGGAATCATGGCGCTGTTCGGGGCGCCGATCGCGCATGAGGATCACCCGCGGCGCGCGGTGCACACGGCCCTTTCTATCCTCAAGGCCCTCGAGCCGCTCAACGAGGAATTGGAGCGCACGCGGCACCTCGGGCTGAAGGTGCGGCAGGGGGCGAACACAGGTCTGGTAGTCGTAGGCAGCATCGGAGACGACCTGCGCATGGACTACACGGCGGTGGGCGACACGACCAACGTGGCGGCCCGGCTGCAGCAAGCGGCTCCCGCGGGCCAGGTCCTCATCTCTGAGCAGACTAGGCGTCTGGTCGAAGGCTACTTCAGGATGCGCCCCTTGGGAGAACTCACGCTAAAGGGCAAAGCGGAGCGGATGGAAGGCTGGGAGGTGCTGTCAGCCCAGGTTGCCCGCGCCCGCATCGACCTCGAGGAGGAGAGAGGATTGACCCCGATCGTGGGTCGCGAGCGCGAGCTGCAACTGCTGCTCGACGCCTATGACAAAGCCAAGTCCGGTCAGGGACAGGTCGTCTTCCTTACTGGAGATCCGGGGATCGGCAAGTCGCGCCTGCTCCTCGAGTTTCGCCGTCGGCTTGGCAGCGATGTAGCGTGGAGCGAGGGCCGCGCGCTGTCGTTCGGGCACTCAATCGCGTTTCACGCGCTCATCGACATGCTCAAACGCAGCTTCGGAATCGAGGAGGCCGATTCGGAAGCGACGATCGTCGAGCGAATCGAGGGTAGCGTGCTCGCGCTGGGCGAGGACCTTCGGCCGCTGATCCCGTATGTGCGCTACCTCTTGTCCGTCCACCCGGGCGAGGCGAGCGTGCTGGCCATGGACCCGCAGCAGCGTAGAGGCGAGATCTTCGATGCGCTTCGCCGTCTCACCATCCGGGCAAGCGAGGTGAGTCCACAGGTGACGGTGTACGAGGACCTGCAGTGGATCGATCAGGCCACGGAAGAGTACCTGCTTCACACGGCCGACAGTGTTCCTACCAGTCGGTGCCTGCGCATCATCACTTACCGGACTGGGCACGCGCATCCTTTCGGCGAGAGGACCTATCACACGCGCATTGCACTGGGCGCCCTTTCCAACGCAGCCAGCCTCGAGATGACCGAAGCGGTGCTTGGCACCAATGCGCTACCCGAGGAACTAAAGCCGCTCATCGTTCGCAAGGCGGAGGGCAATCCGTTCTTCGTCGAAGAGGTGGTGAAATCTCTGCTCGAGCTTCAGGCTCTCCGGCAAGCCGAAGGAGCCTATTCCCTCGCTAAGCCTATCGAAGAAGTGTCGGTCCCGGACACGATTCAAGACGTGATCATGGCGCGCATTGACCGATTAGAAGAAGCGCCGAAGCGGGCCGCTCAACTCGGTTCTGTCATCGGGCGGGAGTTTACGTACCGCCTCATCAGCCGTCTTTCTGACGACAGCAGCCGTACGCAAGAGGCGCTCCGGCAGCTCAAGGCGGTCGAACTGATCTATGAGAAGGCGACCTTCCCCGAAACAGCGTACGTGTTCAAACATGCGCTGACCCAAGAGGTCGCGTACAGCTCTCTCCTGCTGCAGCGGCGAAAAGAGCTGCATCGCCTCGTCGGTCAGGCGATCGAGGAGATATACCCGGACCGGCTCGCCGAGCACTACGCAGTCCTGGCGCATCACTTCGCGCGTGCCGAAGCCTGGGAGAAGGCGCTCGACTATCTCCTCAAAGCTGCGGATAGAGCAGTTAAGGCCTTCGCTACGCGTGAGGCCATCGCCTTTTACGACCGGGCGCTGGAAGTCGCCGCCGAGCTCGGCGAATGCGCTTCCCAACGGACGCTGATGCAAATACACCAGGCCAGGGGGAACCTGTATGTGCTCCTAAGCGACTTCGAGCGAGCGCACGCCGAAGGCGAGCGCGCGCTGAGCATCGCTCGCAACATCGGAGACGGTGTTGCCCAGGGCGCGGCCTTGGTCGGAATGGGGCTTGCCTCGTGGTTGGGGCACAAGTTCGAGCGCGCACTCCTTGACGCGCGGGAGGCCATCGAGGTCGGAGAGGCGGTTGGAGACCCAACGGTGCTGGCAGGCGGCCATCTCACCACAGGCCTCGTCCACGAGATGACCGGGCGGCTCGAGGAGGCAGAAAGGAAGCTCGATCAGGTCATCAGGATCAGTCGCCGAGCCGGTGACGCCGCCAATCAATCCTGGGCTCTCGTGTTTGCTGCCGAAATCAAGGGGTGGGAGGCAGATTTCGACGAGGCAACGCGCCTTTATGGGGAAGGCATCCGGCTTGCCCGCGACCACAACGTACTCGTCCCGCAGCTCGAGGGCCTGTTCATGTACGGCATCAATCTCACCGGGAAAGGTGAGTACCGGGCAGCGCTGGCGGCGTTCGAAGAGGGACTGGCGCTCGCTGAGAGAGTGGGTGACGAGAACTACACGCCGCGCTACCTTAACTCCCTGGGGTGGCTCTCCTTCGAGTGTGGCGATCTCGATCGCGCGATCCAGCTTAACCGCCGAGGATCTGAAGGGGCACGGATCCGACAGGACCACGAATCGGTTGCCAACGCCGAGCTCAATCTGGCTGACATCTTCCTCGCCCGCGGAGATCTGGCCTCCGCACATGAGACTCTCGACGCAGTTCACCGCATGGTGAAGGATCCGGCGACGAGCGACTGGATGCGCTGGCGCTACTCGATGCATTTATTCACGAGCCTCGGCGAGCTGGCCCTCGCCCGAAGCGACCAAGCAAACACTCGCGGGTACGCGGAGCAGTGTCTAGCGCTAGCGACGCGCACCAATTCGCGCAAGTACATGGTCAATGGCTGGCGCCTCAGGGCGGGCGAGGCCTTGCTGCGCCGCGACTGGGGCGAAGCGGAGGCGGCGCTGCATGAGGCACTTAAGATTGCCAAGGCGATCGGCAGCCCAACCCCGCTGTGGAAGACACACTTCGCTCTCGGGAGACTGTATTCTGAGCTCGGGCGGCCCGACCTCGCTCGCCCAGACTACCGGGCAGCGTACGGCGTCATTGCAAGCGTAAGGGACAGCTTTGGCGACCCAAGCCTACGCGCTACCTTCGACAGTTCGCCGCTCATCCAACGGGTCTATCAGGAGAACGCCGAGTCTGATTGAAACTCGGACGAGTAGTAATAGCTTTGCCGCGCTGGCTAGATGGACGCTGCGGCCTCCCCGGGCACGTAACGCCGCGTTCAGTTCCAACCGTGAGAGTCCTTATGGACCAACCGCCATTAGATATCGCTGCATTCCGGGAGTTCGAACGGTCGGGTCACAACAGACTCGCCGATACCTACAGCAAGCTCTTCGTCCCGATCACCCGACACGCGATCGAACCACTTCTCGATGCTGCAGCCGTTGGGGCGCGCACCAGAGTACTCGATGTGGCGACCGGTACCGGTGTGGTGGCGGCGGCGGCGGCGACACGCGGCGCCCAGGCCGTCGGGGTTGACATCGCACCCCGAATGCTGGAGATCGCGGCCGAGCTGAATCCTGAGCTCGAGTTTCGTGAAGCGCCGGTAGAGTCTCTTCCCTATGCGGACCGAGTCTTTGGGGCCGTGGTGTCTAATTTTGGACTTGGTCATTTCGCCGATCCGGAACGCGCAGTCGCCGAGTGCACGCGAGTTCTCGCTTCAGAGGGCAAACTGGCCTTGTCCTGGTGGGATGTCCCAACCGACAACCGCCTGCAAGGGGTATTTGTCGACGCCTTAAATGAAGCCGGATTCATCCCACCTCCCGGAGTGCCGGTCGGCCCTCCGGTGTTCCAATTTTCAGACGATGATGCCTTCGCCGGTCTGCTCGGATCCGCGAGGCTTGGCGAGATCACTGTGCGGAGATTTGCGTTCACGCTCCGGCTGTCCGATGCCGAAGAACTGTGGACGTGCGCTATGGGAAGCTTCGTTCGCACCTCCGCTGCAATACTTGGACAAACCGCCGAGATGCGGTCGCGGATCCGATCGGCGTTCGATCGCCTCGTAAGCGCCCACGCTGTGGTAGATGGGATCGCGTTGCCGGTCGCTTTCAAGATCGCGTCCGGTTGCAAGTTCGGAGAAGGCGGTGGTCGAAGCAGCAGAGTCGCTCGTCGCTGAACATGTAGGGGGCAGTGCAGCAGCGCTGCGCCGGCGCGGACGTTGCCAGCGAATGACGGCTAATGGGGCCTATAGCGAAGTCCTCGAAGGTCTGCTATCCGCAACCAGCAATTCAGCAGGGTTGCTCGCTAAGCTACTCAATACCAAAAGGCTGCGCATGCCGTCATTCGGTCTTGGTTATCATTTGCGCCAACGACACGAGGGAGGGCGAATGGCCCAGACAAGCATATTGGCGCGCATGGTCGCGCTGGTGGGCGATGCGGCGATCGCATGGCGGCGTATACAAGGTCCCATGCCCGAGCAGGCGGTGGGCATCGCGCCCACCATCCCCGCGGCGAGACCGCAAGGGCGCATCCCGACGCTCAAGATGCCCACCGCGCGCGGCTGGCGGCAAGGGCAGACCCCGGTGGCCGCACCGGGGTTGAAGGTGAATGCGTTCGCGAGCGGCCTGAAGCATCCGCGCTGGATCTATGTGCTGGCCAATGGCGACGTTACCGTCGCCGAGGCGCTTTTCATGCCGGGGCCCACGCGCTCGGTGTTCGACCATGCGATGGTTGCCACCATGAAGCGCGCCGCGGCGATCGGCCCGAGCCCGAATCGGATCACGCTGCTGCGCGACGCCGATCGCGACGGTATCGCCGAGACCCGCGAGGCTTTCCTCGAAGGCTTGAGCCAGCCGTTTGGAATGGCGCTGCTTGGCGAGACGTTTTACGTGGGCAACACCGACGGCGTCATAGCTTTTCCGTACACTGCCGGCGCCACACGCATCACCGCGCCGGGTCGCAAGCTCGCGTCATTCAAACCCGGCGGACATTGGACGCGCAGCCTGTTGCTCAGCCCCGATGGACGCAAGCTTTACGTTGGCGTGGGGTCGCTGACCAATATAGGCGACTTGGGTTTCGAGGTGGAAGAAGGCCGTGCCTGCATCTATGAGCTCGACCTCGCCAGTGCTAGCAATCGCGTATATGCGTCGGGCTTGCGCAACCCGGTAGGGCTAGCGTGGGAGCCGCAAACAGGTCTGCTGTGGACGGTGGTAAACGAGCGTGATGGCCTGGGCGACGAAACGCCGCCGGACTACTTGACCTCAGTGCGCGACGGCGGCTTCTACGGCTGGCCGTATTGCTACTGGGGTCAGACGGTGGACGATCGCGTGCTGCAAAATCCGACGCTGGTCGCCAAGGCCCTCACCCCTGACTACGCGCTGGGTGGACACACTGCATCGCTAGGTCTCTGCTGGCTGCCCGCCGGCACGCTGCCAGGATTTCCTGACGGCATGGCGATCGGACAGCACGGCTCGTGGAACCGCAGCAAGCTCAGCGGCTACCGCGTGGTGTTTGTACCGTTCACCAATGGCCGCCCCAGCGGCCCGCCGCGAGACATCCTGACGGGTTTTCTCGCACCGGACGAACGCGAGTCGTACGGACGGCCGGTGGGCGTGGCGATAGGGGCCGATCGCGCGTCACTGCTGGTGGCGGATGATGTGGGCGACGTGATCTGGCGGGTGGCCGGGGCCTAGGCGGTCACTCGCCGAACTCCAGAGATGCGCGGAAGATTGGAATCGAGAAAGCGCTTGCGCGATCATGTCAATCGCCTGCGTCTGGCGGACAACTACCCTATGCCAATGGCAACTGTCGACCGAGTGACTGTGTGGGACTCACAGTCGTGTAGCGAGACCGGGGGCCTAGCGGATGATCTCGTCCGCCCTGACTGACACGGAATCGGGAATTGTGAGGCCCAGCGCCTTGACCGTCTTTGAGTTGACGATCAGCTCGAACCTCGCGGGCCTCTCTATGGGCAAATCGGCGGGATGTGTTCCACGAAGGATCTTTGCCACGATTACCGCGCAGCGTTCCACCGACGTGGACAAGTCGGGGCCATAGCTCACCATACCGCCCGAATCACTGAACAGCCGAAACATTGCCGTAGCTGGCAGCCGATGCTTCATCGCAAGCTCGGCCAGCTTTACGCTTTCGGTATACAGGAGGGGTGAGGGTAATACGACCAAGGCCTGCGGGCGGGGATGCAAGGCGGAAAACGCAGGCTCGATCTCGTCTGGGGTATGCACTTCGACCACCTGAACCTGGGCACCGAGGGAGCGTGCAGTGCCCTGCACCGCGCGCAAATGCACGGGTCCGGGAGCCGGATCCCATAGGACGGCGATATTGGATAAGCGCGGGACCATCGCTCGCAGGATCTCGAGCCATTTCCCGGTGAACTCAGGCGCGTCCAGGAAGACTCCGGTTAGGTTCTGACCGGGATGCCCATAGCTATCCGCATAGCCGGCAGCGACCGGATCCGTCGAATAGTCCATCCCTACCACTGGAATGGTTCGTGTCGCGGCCCGCGCGGCATGTACCGCCGGCGCACTCACGCAATAGATCACATCGACTTTGAGCCGGACCAACTCTTGCGCTGCGTCGGCGAAGCGCGAAGCGTTTCCGCCGGCGCTGCGATATTCGAGCGCGACATTCTTTCCCACCACCCAGCCGTGCTCGGCTAGCGTCCGCTCGAACGGTTCAAACCAAGGCTGTTTGTCATCTATGGTCAGGATTCCGACGCGCGCAATCTTTGTCTGCCCCCAGCTCTCGCTGCTCCATCCGAAGGTCAACAGCGACGCAGCTAAGAACATCAGCACGGCAACAGGTTGCGATCTCATATCCACAGCTCCCACGCAAGGGCGATCCGGATCGTAAGGTCATAATTCGGCGGCAGCAGAGCTAAGGACGGCTCCTGACCAGCTACTGGAGGACGAACCACCTCCAGCTGCTGGCGCGGCGCTCGGGACGATCCTGCCAGAAGATACAAAACCACAGCAACTTACTTCTGAGTTACCGATCTCGGGCTATGGCGCGCAAATGTCGGGATACGCGTGAAAAACTACCAGCAGGCCATCTGCGGAGTCCGTCTGTCGAACCGCTAGCACGACGTGCACCGGCGCTTCGCCGCTGCGCGTCGAGAATGTCCGCTTCCGTGCAGATCTGGCTTGCAGCTTCGAGAGCGGCGCTTGGCGCAAAGCTTGTCAATCGAACACGGCTGCTTCCGACCTGTTCGCGAGATCGTGAAGGTTCTAACCGAAAAAGCAGTAAGCGCGCTAGCGAGCGCACCGTAAGTCGTGTCAGGTACGTCCGCTATCGGAAAACCTCGCTCGCGGCTTGATCGGCTCGCTC
>Ga0335076_10008740_pt1 | contig 10228 bp, 7 predicted proteins | sample Lox_Sample_25_FD_206717 | JGI IMG/M metagenome (GOLD analysis project Ga0335076, IMG submission 206717) | Soil microbial communities from Loxahatchee National Wildlife Refuge, Florida, United States - Lox_Sample_2.5 | ecosystem: Environmental > Terrestrial > Soil > Wetlands | place: USA: Florida...
GATCTTCCGCCGCGACAGATTATCGATAATGGTCACATCATGCCCACGATCCGACAGATACAGCGAGGTCGGCCAGCCGCAGAACCCATCGCCGCCAAGAACCAGCACGCGCATACCGACTCCCATCACCTTCCGCGATTGCACGGACGCCCTCGCCAGTGCCGGTGGACCGGGACGGTTCTTGCCAGGCTTAGCCCGGCATACCGTCCCGTGGCCGGCAGTTTACCCGCCGACCCTTAACCCGATACCTGTCGTTGATAAGGGCAGCCTATGACCAGTTAGCTGAGTGGTCGCCAACCCGTCAGCGCGAGCATCCTAGCCAGGCGTCGGCGGCAGCACCAGCCAGCCGGGGGTTTCCTCTGCTCAGCGGCCATCCGGGGGCCGGTGAACTCCGGTGTTGCCACCCTGGGCCGCGGCGGCTGGTGTACGCTGCGCCGACGCTGGCGGTGATCCGCTCGTTACTCGCCTAGCCATCCTTTTAGCGGTCAAATTGCGCGGCCATCGCGCGGCTCTTATCTCACTTTGGGGAATTAGCTACCCACTTTGCGTGACCTAACCGGCTGGGTGCGGTTTCCCGGCGGTGTCCGGTAACCGGGTGAGAAGACTCACACCCGGTTGCGCAGGATGTGGTTATCACGGCCCAGGTCCCGCACCGGGCCCCCGGTGTTCGGCAGTGGGTGGCCGAACCGGCCCAGGCCGATGTAGTTGCTGATCACCCAGTTCGCCCGGGTGTGCGCCAGCAGCGTGACGCCGACGCCGGCGTTGCCACTGATCAGGTTGGCCGGGTCCAGCCGCGGCGCGCCGATCGCGTTGCCGTACGCGGTGCCGCCCAGCAGCACCCCGCCGCGCTGGTTGCCGAGTGCCGAGGTGCCCAGGATTTCGGTACCGATGAAGCTGCGCGTGACCAGGTTGCGGTAGGCGTGCCCGGTGATGGCCAGCCCGTAGCCCTGGTTGCCGGAGAACGTGTTCTGTGGGATCACCGAGCGCAGCGTGCCGCCGATCGTGTTGCCGTGCGCGGTGCCGTCGATCAGCAGCCCGTCGCCGCCGTTCGGCAGCACCGCGTTGCCCTTGGTGGTCAGCCCGGCGATGTCCGGGTCCACGGTCACCCCGGACGCGTTGCCGGCCAGCTCGATGCCGTTGCCCCGGTTGCCGGACATCACGTTGGTCCGGACCAGGTTGTCGCCGCCGGTCGAGGTGATCAGCACGCCGTCGTGCCCGTTGGGCACCGCGCCCCCGAACGCGGCCAGCCCGCCGAAGGTGTTGAACGTGACGAACCCGTGCGCGGTGCCGGTCACCTCGATGCCGTTCCGGCCGTTGCCCGCGGACACGTTGCCCAGCGGGATGACGCCGCCCACCTGCGTGTTGGCCGAGGAGCCGCCGATCAGGATGCCGTCGCCCCGGTTGCCCAGCGGGGTGGCGTTGTTCGCCGCGATGCCGAAGAAGTTGCCCTGCACGGTGACGTTGTTCGTGCTGGTCACATACAGGCCGTTGCGGTGGTTGGCGCTGATCACGTTGTAGTAGACGAACGGGTTGTTGACGAACTTGCAGCCGGTCAGCGAATTGCCGGGACCGGCCCGGTCGATCCGCACCCCGTCCCCGGCGTTGCCCAGCGCCCGGTCACCGTCGCCGGTGGTCCCGATGAAGTTCCCGTTCAGCCGGTTATCCCGGGCGCCCGCGTTGATCAGCACGCCGTTGCCCTGGTTGCCGGAGATCGTGTTGCCCAGCGGTGGCACCACGAAGACCGGCTGCTCGGTGCCCTTGTCGCCGGTCGGGTCGTTGGCCTGGCCGGTGGCCGGGTTCACGTAGGCGGTGCCGCCGATCTCGTTGTCCGCGGCCCCGCCGGTCAGGTCGATGCCGTCGCCCCGGTTGCCCAGTGCCCGGGTGCCGCCCCGGTTGGTGCCGATCCGGTTGGACACCACGGTGTTGTGCGCGGATCCGGCCAGCACGATGCCCGCGCCCGCGTTGGCCGAGATCACGTTGGCGACCACGTTGACCGCCTTGGCCGGGTTCAGCCCGATCCGGTTGCCGTCCGAGGCCACCAGCACCCCGTTGCCGTGGTTGCCCGCTGGGTGACCCTGCAGGTTCAGCCCGATGTAGTCGTGGTTCAGCGTGACGTGCCTGGCGACCAGGGTGACCCCGGCGTCACCGGCCCGGTCCACGGCCACGCCGAGCAGCGACGAGCCGCCCGCGCCCGGGCCGAACACCAGGCCCAGGTGGCGGTGGCAGTTGATGGCCACGACCGGCGGCCCCCCGTGGTAGCCGGGCGCCGGGGTGGCGTCGATCGTCACCCGGCGGTGGATCGCGGGCAGCGAGCGGGCCAGCCGGATCGTGCCGCGGACCGAGAACACGATGCGGCTGGCCGGCCTGGTGTTCGCGGTGATGATGGCGGCGCGCAGCGAGCCTGGCCCGGCGTCGCGCAGGTTCCGGACGACCAGGGTGCGGACGGCCAGTGGGTGCGCGGCGGAAGCCGGCGTGGCCGCGGCCGCGGGTGTGACGGTGCCGGCCGCGGCGGCCACGGCCGCGCACCCGGCCAGCGCGATACGCGCCCAGCTGGCCCGGTCCCGAGACAACCTCTGATGCCGGAAATTCCCCTTGCTGCCCGCAGTGGCCATTATTTCCCTGTCCCCCCATAACCGTCATTTGCGCAGGTCAGAGCGCGGTACTGGCGTTCAAAAAGAAATATGTGCCAGCTGGGCCGGCGATAAACAGGAGGATTATTCGGCCAATACGGCGCAGAGCCGGGCGAGTGCGCCGGTGAACGCGTGCTCCGGCGGGGTGCCGTAGCCGAGGACCAGGGCGGGCCGGCGGGGGTGGCCGGGCGCGCAGTACGGGCCGAGCCCCTCGACGGCCAGGCCGCGCCGGGCCGCGCGGGTCACCAGGTCGTCCTCGGCGCGACCCGGCGGCAGGTCGAGCAGCGCATGCAGGCCGGCCGCGATGCCGCTGACTGGCAGCCGCGACGCCTGGCGCAGCGTGGCGGCCAGCCGGTCGCGGCGCCGCCGGTAGGCCAGCCGGGCCCGGCGGACCTGCCGGTCATACTGCCCGGAGGCGATGAACTCGGCCAGGGTGAGCTGGTCGAACGTACTGCCCTGGCGGTCGGCCAGGCCGCGGGCCGCGGCCACCTCGGCGGCCAGCATGGTGGGCAGCACCAGCCAGCCGAGCCGCAGCCCGGGCGCCAGGCTCTTGCTGGCCGAGCCGGCGTAGACGACGTGCCCGGGCGCGAGCGCCTGCATGGCGCCGACCGGCTGCCGGTCGTAGCGGAACTCGCCGTCGTAGTCGTCCTCGATGATCACTCCCCCGGTGTCCCGGGCCCAGCCGATGGCCTGGGTCCGGCGCCGCGGGGCCAGCACCGCGCCCAGCGGGAACTGGTGCGCCGGGGTGAGCAGCACCGCACCGGCAGTGCTGCCGGGCAACTGAGTGGTGACCGCACCAGCCTCGTCCACCGGGAGCAGGGCCAGGGCCAGCCCGCTGGCCCGCACCTGGTCCCGGTAGCTGGGCTGGCCGCACGCCTCGATGGCCAGGGTGGTCACGCCGCGGGCCCGCAGCACCTGGCTGAGCAGCGCCAGGCCCTGGGTGAAGCCGGCGCAGATCACGATGCGGTCCGGGTCGGCCTGGACGCCTCGGGCCCGGGCCAGGTAGCTGGCCAGTGCGGCGCGCAGCTCCGGGCGGCCGCGCGGGTCGGCGTAGCCCAGCGCGCTGGACGGCGCCGTGTTGACCGCCCGGCGGGCCGCAGCCAGCCAGCCCGGCCGGGGGAACAAGGACAGGTCGGGCGAGCCGGGCCGCAGGTCATAGCGCGGCGGCCGGGCCAGCTCGGCCGGGACGGGCCGGTCCGGCTCGCTGGCCTGGCTGGTGGACACGGCGCGGTCAACCACCATGGTGCCCGAGCCACGCCGGGCGGTCAGCCAGCCTTCGGCGACCAGCTGGGCGTACGCCTCGGCCACCGTGTTGCGGGCCAGGCCCAGGTCGGCGGCCAGCGCCCGGGACGACGGCAGCCGGGTGCCCGGGACCAGCCGCCCGGTGCGGGCCGCGTCGCGCAGCGCCGCCTCCAGCCGGGCCCGGACCCGGTGGCTGCGCCGTCCGCCGGGGGGAGCGCCCAGGTCGAGGTGCAGGTCCAGGCCAGAAGTGGCCCATGTTTTAGCCATCAAAGTGGACCATATCAATGGGCTTATTGCCGCGTAGCGTGGGTCTCATGACAACGGCAACAGACACCGCAGACACCGCCGCGGCCGCGTCCCGGCTCGACTTCGACCAGCATGCGGCGGGGTTCGCCCGGGCGCTCGGGCACCTTGACCAGGCGGCGACCAAGGAGCTCGACCGGGCCGGCATCGACCCGAAGCTGCGCGAGCTGATCCGGGTCCGCGCCTCGCAGCTCAACGGCTGCGCGTACTGCGTCGACATGCACACCAAGGACGCCCGGGCGGTCGGCGAGGCTGAGCAGCGGCTGTACGCGCTGCCCGTCTGGGCCGAGACGCCGTACTTCACCGGCCGGGAGCGCGCCGCGCTGGCCTTCACCGAGGCGGTCACCCTGCTCGCCGCCGACCACGTCCCGGCTGCGGCCTACGCCGCGGTGGCCGCCGAGTTCAGCCCGGATGAGGTGGCCGCGCTGCTCAGCCTGATCGTCACGATCAACGCGTGGAACGCCATCGGGGTCACCGCCCGCTGCTGGCTGCCCGGCTCCTACCAGCCCTGACCGCTCCGGGCCGGCTAGCCAGGCGCCGGGACGAGATACGAGTCCAGGTGGGCGTCCAGCGCGGTTAGTCCGGCGTGGTCAGCCGGGGCGGCGCGGAAGCCGACGTAGCCGTCCGGCCGGATCAGCACGGCCCCCGCGCCGGCCAGCCCGGCCCGGCGCGGGTCGCCGGTGCCCTCGGTCACCGTGAGCACCCCGGCCCAGCGGCGGCGCAGCCAGTCGAGGTCTCGCGCCGGCACCGGCCCGAACGTGAGCAGCACGTGCTCGGTCCCGGTCAGCATGATGCGGTCCGGGTACCGGTCACCGGGCGCCGGGCCGGGCAGCGCCGGGCCATCCGGCTGGACGTGCTCACCGGTCAGCGGGCTGCCGGGGTACGAGACGTCGAGCATGCAGCGGGACCGGATCGCCGCGAGAACCTTGTCCGGGGCTGGCGGGGCGGGCCACGACTGGCCGGCCCGGGCCGACGCGACCGCGCCGTACGCCAGCTCGTGCATCTGGTCGGATACCTGGAGGACATGCCGGTCGGCGGCGGTGCGCTCGATGGCGAAACTGTCCAGCAGCACGGAACGGGCCCGGCCGCGCTGCTCCAGGGCCAGCTTCCAGGCCAGGTTGCTGGCATCGTGCAGGCCGGAGTTGAGCCCCTCACCGCCGAACGGGCTGGACAGGTGACCGGCGTCGCCGAGCAGGAAGCGCCGCTTGTCGGCCAGGTGCGGGGCCAGCCGGCGGTGCATCCGGAACGTGGACCACCAGCCGACGTCGGCCACCTGGAGGACACCGGCCGGGATGCGGTGGCCGATCGCGGCCGCGACCGCGCCGGGCGCGGAACCCCCGTCGAGCGCACCGAGCTCGGCCTCAGCCAGGTCACCGACGAAGGTGAGCCAGCGCCCGCCGGGCAGCGGCACCAGCAGTACATAGCCCTCCGGCGTGGCGATCAGCGAGCCACCGTCCCGGGGCAGCCCGCAGCGCACGGCCAGCTCGGCCACCAGCGCGGTGCCCGGGTAGGTCGAGCCGGGCAGGTCCTCGTGCATCGAATGCCGGGTCATGCTGTGTGCGCCGCCCGCGCCGATCACCCACGGCACCTCGGTGTGCTCGGCGCGGCCGTCCGCATCCTCCAGCTCGACCCGCACGTGGTCATCGGTCTCGGTCAGGGACGTCACCGAGATGCCGCGGTGCACGGTGCCGCCCAGTTCGGTGAGCCGGTCGGTGAGCAGCTGCTCGGTCCGCCACTGCGGCAGGCTGCACTGGAACTCCCACCGGCAGCCCGCGCCGGCGAACGGCGTCTCCGCGACGCAGTGCAACCCGGCGTCGAAGATCCGCACGTAGCCCAGGTGCATCGAGTTGGCCAGCACCTGATCCAGCAGTCCGGCCTGGTACAGGATTTCCAGCGTGCCCGGCTGCAGCGCGGTGGCCCGGGCCTGCCGGTGCGGGCGCGGGCGCCGGTCGACGACACGGCTGGGCACCCCGTGGCGCGCCAGCTCCACGGCTGAAAAGAGCCCCGATGGCCCGGCGCCGACCACCAGCACGGCCGGCCCGGCCGAATTCCCCACGTGGTTCAGCCTAGGTAACTGGCCCGGCCGGGTAATCATCCGGCCGGGGTGAGCCGCAGCAACTGCGGGCCGCGGTGTTGTTCCACCGCGCTGCTGAGCCGGGCTGGAGCCCGGTTGATCCGGTCAGCGTCCCCCGGTCCGGTCAGGTGCAGTTCGACCTGTCTTCGGTTCCCCCGGGCGGGCACGACGTCAGGTTGCTGGCCTGGGCGACCACCCGGGGGGCCAGCCTGGCCACGGTCACGCTGCCCAGGCTGACCTTCCGTCCGGCCGCCGGATGAGCCAGCGGCCGGGTCACTCGGTGGCCGGTTATTCGCGGGCCAGCATGGCCTCGGCCTGGCGTTCCAGGTCCAGGTAGGGCTGGCCGCTGACGTCGATCGCGACCCGCTTGATGGTGCCGCCGGTGAACCGGTAGGGCCGTTCGCCCGGATAGTCGTCGGTGACGGCCGCGCCGCCGTCCCGGCCGACGCAGAGGCCCTCGCCGGCCAGTTCGAAGTAGCCGGGCTGGTTCTTGATCCGGCCCTCGCCGACCTTGCGGTCGCCGTAGTAGAGGGACAGGGTGCCGGTGGCGACGCCGGGCGGGTCCTCGCCGTCCTTGTCGAACGACGCGGACAGGATAAGGTTTTCGCCGGTGGGCAGGTCCTCGGTGGCGTCGATCTTCTGCTCCATCACGCCGACGAAGTTGTACACGTAATGCAGCCGGTTGTCCTTGACGTACAGGGCGTGCCCGCCGAACCGGGCGCCGTGTGCGAAGATCACTCCCTGCGCGCCGGGCGCCGGGATGTCGACCTGGGCGCCGATGGTGTATGAGCGGTTGTGGATGTTGACGGCCTGCTGCTCGGGCACGTCCGCGGTGTCGGGGTAGTAGACGTACCGGTCGCGCGGGCTGGCCAGCTGGGGCCGGGGTGTGTTGAGCACCTCCAGCGGGGTCCGGTCGTCGAGCGGGAACGCGCCGTTCGCGCCCGCCTCGGCGAACCACAGGTTGATCAGCTCGCGGAGCTTGTCCGGGTGCTCGCCGGCCAGGTTGTGCAGTTCGGAGCGGTCCACGTCGGTGTGGTACAGCTCCCAGGTGTCGTCGTTGAAGTTGCTCCAGCCGCTGATCGTCGGGTGGGTGGTGACTGCCTTCCAGCCGTCGTGCCAGATGGCCCGGGAGCCGAGCATCGAGTAGAACTGCGTCGGCCGGGCCGATGGGGCGGACGGGTCGGCGAAGCTGTACCGCATGCTCACCCCGTCGAACCGGCTCTGCTGGTATCCCTTGATCTCATCGGGTGGCGTGACGCCGAGCAGGTCGAGGATGGTCGGCACGATGTCCACCGCGTGGTGGTACTGGTGCCGGATCTCACCGCCGTGGCCGACCACCGACGGCCAGGCGATGATGCACGGGTCGCTGGTGCCGCCGTTGAACTCGTAGCGCTTCCACATCTTGAACGGCGTGTTGAACGCCATGGCCCAGCCGGTCGGGTAGTGGTTGTACGTCTTCGTGCCACCCAGCTCGTCGATCATGGCCAGGTTGGCCTGCAGATCGTCGGGAACGCCGTTGAACAGCTTGTTCTCGTTCACCGACCCGTCCGGCCCGCCCTCGCCGCTGGCGCCGTTGTCGGAGACCACGATGACCAGCGTGTTGTCCCGCTGCCCGGATTCCTCGAGGTAGTCCAGCACCCGCCCGATCTGGTGATCGGCGTGGGACAGGAAACCGGCGTACACCTCGGCCATCCGGCAGTACAGCCGCTTCTCATCGGCGGACAGCGAGCCCCAGGGCTTGGTGAAGTCCACCGCCGGGAACGGCTTGCCGTCCGGCCCGGTCCGGTCCCCGGGTGTGCCGATCGGGTTGACCGGCGGAAGCTCGGTGTCGGCCGGGACGATACCCAGTTCCTTCTGCCGGGCCAGCGTCTGCTCGCGCATGGCCTCGTAGCCCATGTCGAACTTCCCGGCGTACCGCTCGATCCAGTCCCGCGGCGCGTGGTGCGGAGCGTGCGCCGCGCCGAGCGCGTAGTACAGGAAGAACGGCTTGTCCGGCGCGATCACATTGGCGTCCTTGACGAACTCCAGCGCCTTGTCGGTGAGGTCCACGCTGAGGTGGTAGCCCTGCTCCGGGTCCGCGGGCTGGTCCACCGGGTGGTTGTCGTAGACCAGGTCCGGGTACCACTGGTTGGTCTCCGCGCCGAGGAACCCGTAGAACCGCTCGAAACCCCGGCCGGTGGGCCAGTTCCGCCGGGTGGACGCGAGGTTCATCTCGTCGGTCGGGCACAGGTGCCACTTGCCCACGATGTACGTGTTCCAGCCCAGCTCACCCAGGATCTCGGAGACCATGCCGTTCTGCGGCGGGATGGTGCCGCTGCCATTGGGGAACCCGGCGGCCGCCTCGGTGATGCAGGCCATGCTGTTCCGGGTGTGGTTGCGCCCGGTCAGCAGGCAGGACCGGGTCGGCGAGCACAGCGCGGTGGTGTGCCACTGGGTGAACCGCACCCCGTCCCCGGCGATCCGGTCGATGTTCGGCGTCTCGATCGGCCCGCCGTAGCAGCTCATCGCCGAGAACCCCACGTCGTCCAGCACGATGTAGACCACGTTGGGTGCCCCGTCCGGGGCCTTCGGCGGCTCGAACGGGGCCCAGTCCGGCTCGGAGTCCCTGATGTCGACGTTGATCGTGCCCTTGAACGGCTCAGTCACCACGGACCCTTTCGCTTGGCGCGCTCAGCTCGCCGATCCGGCGGCTTGACGACAGCAGCGTCCGGCAAACCGGGGATCGCCGCATCACTCGTTGGGGGTGGTTCGGCTCGCCGGCCCGGGCCGGCCGGGGCTGTGTTAGGCATGACCCATGAGCGAAATCGTGCTGTTTCATTCGGTGCTCGGGCTGCGGGCCGGGGTGCTGGACGCCGCGGACCGGCTGCGCGCCGCGGGCCACACCGTGCACACGCCGGACTACTTCGACGGCCGGACCTACGACGAGTACCCGCCAGCGTTCGAGTTTCTGGACGAGATAGGCGGTATCCCGGACGTGATCGCCCGGTGCACGGCGGCGGCCGGCCGGCTGCCGCAGGACCTGGTGTACGCGGGGTTCTCGCTGGGCGGCGTGCCGGCCGAACTGCTGGCCGCGACCAGGGCCGGCGCCCAGGGCCTGATCCTGCTGCACACCGCGGTCCCGCTGGACGCGCTGGGGGTGCAGGCGTGGCCCGCGAGTGTCCCGGTCCAGGTGCACTTCGCCACCGGCGACCCGTACCGGGACAAGGCGGAACTGGACTCGTTCGAGGCCGCGGTGCGCGCCTCCGGCGCGCGCTACGAGCAGTTCGATTACCCGGGCAACGGGCATCTGTTCACCGACCGGACACTGCCGGATGAATTTGACGGGCAGTCCGCCGGGCTGCTGTTCTCCCGGGTGCTGGCGTTCCTGGACCAGACCGGCCAGGGCTGAGCCAGCGGTGCTCGAACTGCGGACGGCACACACCGCCGATCTCAGCGACGGCTGCGCGGCGGCGATCCGGGAGTTGCTGGACGGGGCGTTCGGCAAAGTACCGGAGGATACCTACCAGAACGTGCTCGGCGGCGTGCACGCGCTGCTGGTTGAGGACGGGGCGCTGATCGGCCACGCCAGCGTGGTGCAGCGACGGATGCTGCACCGCGGGCAGGCGCTGCGCACCGGGTACATCGAGGGCGTCGCGGTGCGCGCGGACCGGCGCCGCCGCGGCCACGGCGGCGCGCTGATGTCCGCGCTGGAGCGTATCGTGCGGGGCGGCTACCAGCTCGGCGCGCTGGGCGCCAGCGACGATGGGGCCCAGCTGTACGTGTCCCGCGGGTGGCAGCGGTGGCGCGGGCCGATCGCGGCGCTCACCCCGGACGGCATCCGCGGCACGCCGGACAAGGCGGGCGCGGTCTACGTGCTGCCGGTCACCCCGGTTGACCTGTCCGGCGAACTGGTCTGCGACTGGCGGCCGGGGTCCGTGTGGTAGGTGAGTGGAGCGCTGGCTGGAAAGCGGCGGGGCGGGTGGTTCGCCCGGGATACCGT
>Ga0335076_10008741_pt1 | contig 10228 bp, 7 predicted proteins | sample Lox_Sample_25_FD_206717 | JGI IMG/M metagenome (GOLD analysis project Ga0335076, IMG submission 206717) | Soil microbial communities from Loxahatchee National Wildlife Refuge, Florida, United States - Lox_Sample_2.5 | ecosystem: Environmental > Terrestrial > Soil > Wetlands | place: USA: Florida...
TTTCTGCCCCAGGCTGATCGCTTTGGCCTTTGCGGCCTCGGACTTCTTGGCTTGGTCTTCTGTCTTGTAGATTTCGATCAACGCTGCCTGGCGATAGGCTGCATCATAAAGCGCCTCCGCGACCGCCGGAGACTGGGAATGCTCCATGGCATACTTCTCATAAATCTCGGATTCCTTCTCCGGGCACTTCGAAGTTCCTTGCCAATCCCCGCAAAGTTTGTTGTCGATCAAGTGGAAGACCGCTAAATCGGCCCACTTGGTTCCGGGAAACTTTTTCATTACCAGTTTCATGCCTTCTTCATCCATGCCTTCGCGCAGATAAGGGTCCCGCTCCTTGGCCGAAGGCCGGGACATCACGTCCACCTTATCCAGCTGCCAGCGAATGTCAGCCGAGCGGTAGAGTGCCTCTCCCGCCACCGGAGAGGTAGGGAAAAGATCGTAAACCTGATGATAAAGGCGCATCGCATCCTGGGCGGCGCCGTAGCGCCCATGTCTTCGACTGGCCTGGTCTTCGGAATCGACAGCCTCGCCAAACAGAATCCGGTCGCCATTGGGAGTGGACGGCTGCACCACGCCCTTTTCTGTAATCCATCCGGTGACGGTTCTCTCCTCCGTGAGGTTGGCCTCCACCTTCAGCCACTCCCGGCTGGTTTCGAGCAGGATGATTTCGCGCCCCCGGTCTACATCGCCGAGTTTCGCGGAGCTGGTGTCCGGCGTGACATAGATGCTGGCCACGCGTAGCGTGGTAGCGTAGCGCGCCTGCGCCTGCGATAGAACGCCGGCGAAGGATAGCAGAACGAAGCATACGACTTTCGTCTTCATGGCAGACATTCCAGAGATACTATTCAGAGAAAGTCTCACTAGTAGGATGCAGCTGGCGTCGCTTCCTGTTTGATCTCTTGCAATAATCTCTCGTCGATATTCCCACCGCTGATAACAGCCACGTTGACGGACGTCCGCGGCAACTCCTCGCGATGAAACAGGAATGCCGCCACCGCGACCGTGCCGCTAGGTTCGGCGACGGTTCTGGGATTGGACGCCAGCGCCCGCATGGCTTGCCGGATTTCGTATTCGCTCACGGTCACAATATCGTCAACATACTTCTGAATGTGCTCAAAAGTGATTGGACCCAGGCTCTGGGTGCGAAGACCATCCGCCGCTGTGCGGCAGACGTCTTCCGCCGCCAGTTCGACCAATTTGCCAGACCGAAAACTGGCTTGCGCATCCGCGGCCAGCTGCGGCTCGACTCCTATGACTCGCACCGAGGGCCGGCTGAGCTTGATGGCGGTAGCGATTCCGCTGATCATCCCTCCCCCGCCGACTGGCACCAGCACGGTTTCTACTTCGGGAAGATCTTCCAGAATTTCCAGCCCCATGGTGCCTTGGCCGGCGATGATCTGCTGGTCGTTATATGGGGGGATAACCACGTAGCCGTGCCGCGCGGCCAATTCTTCGGCTCGTTGCTGGCGCTCCAAACTGCTCGGTCCGACCAGCACCAGCTCCGCGCCCAGCGCCGCCGTTGCCTCCCGCTTGCCGGAAGGAGCATTGCCCGGCATCACGACGACGGCCTTGGCCGCCAGTGCTCGCGCCGCATAGGCCACGCCCTGGGCATGATTCCCGCTGGAATAGGTGATAACTCCGCGCTTCAACTCTTCGGCAGTAAGCGAGGCGATCTTGTTGTAGGCGCCGCGCAGCTTAAATGCCCCGATGGGCTGGAGATTTTCCAGCTTAAGGTAGAGCTTTCGCGTATCGGACGTAAGCTGGTCCTGGTGAATGCGCGACTCTATCAGCGGCGTGCGCACGGCAATGCCATGCAAGCGGCCCTGCGCCGCGCGGATGTCGTTCAGTGTAACCATAGCTTCATGATTCTACACAAGATACTATGGGATCTACGTTTGAAAAGGTCGCGGAATTACTCGCATACCTGGAAGGGCCGGTACCACCTGAATCGTTCTAAATCTCCAGTATCACCGGCATAATCAGCGGCCGCTTCTGTGTCTGTTTGGAGATGTAGCGCTTCAGATCGGCGCGGATTTTTTCCTTGATCACGCCATAGTCGGCCTTCTCTTCATCGCTGGAAACTTCGAGAGTCTGCATTACGAGTTGCCGCGCGCCGTCGATAAAGCCGTCTTCTCCCGGCTCGAAGCCGCGGGTCACAATCTCCGGAGAAGTTTCCACCCGCCCGGTGAGCTTATTGATGGCGATAATAGGCAAAACAATGCCGTCTTCACCCAGATGGCGGCGGTCTTTGATCACCAGGTCTTCGACGACATCCGTGCGTGAGCCGGAATCGATGCAAACCCGGCCAACGTTGACCCGTCCCGCCTTGCGCGCGCCCAACTCGTCAAATTCCAGAATGTCGCCGCTCTCGATCAGGATCACGTTGCCCACCGAGCCGTGCATCGCCGCGGCCATCTCCGCATGCAGCTTCAACTGCCGGTATTCGCCATGTATAGGAATGAAATATTTCGGCTTGACCAGGTTGATGATCAGCTTCAACTCCTCCTGGCTGGCGTGTCCGCTTACATGTACCGGCGGCGACGATCCGTCTTCGTAGATCACGTGCGCCTGGCGGCGGAAGAGGTGATCGATCATGCGGTAGATCGCCTTCTCGTTGCCGGGAATGATGCGCGACGACAAGACCACCGTATCGCCTTTTTCGATCTTGGCGTGTTTGTGACTGTCGACCGCCGCCCGCGACAGCGCTGACATCGGTTCGCCCTGGGTACCGCTGATCAGCACGCACACTTTTTCCGGCGCGAAATTCTTCATCTCCCCGGGATGAATTAACAAACCTTCGGGGATTTCGATATAGCCGAGGTCTTCGGCGATCTCCGCCGAACTGTTCATCGATCTCCCAATGAACGCAACCTTCCGCCCATGCTGCCAGGCCAGTTCCACCGCCAGCTTGATGCGATGAATCGAAGAAGAAAAGCACGAGATAAAAAGCCGACGCTCAGTGCGGGCAAATACTTCATCGAACTTGCGCCGTACGGCCCGCTCGCTGGGCGTGTAGCCTTTGCGCTCTACGTTGGTGGAATCCTGAAACAGCGCCAGAACACCTTCTTTGCCGTACTCGGCAAAGGCATGCAGGTCAAAAAGCTTGTTATCGGTTGGCGTAGGGTCAACTTTAAAATCTCCGGTGTGAATGATCACGCCCAGAGGGGTGTGGATGGCCAGTGCTACGCAGTCCACCAGGCTGTGGGTCACTTGAATAGGATGAATGGTGAAGGCGCCGACTTTGAAGCCCTCGCCAGCGCGAATTTCCCGCAGGTCCGCGTTTTCCAGGAGCCCGTGCTCGTCCAGTTTGTCTTCTACATAAGCCAGGGTGAATTCGGTGCCCCATACCGGAACATTCAGTTCGGAGAGCATCCAGGGCAGGGCGCCGATGTGGTCCTCGTGGCCGTGGGTAAGAATAATGCCGCGCACCCGCTGCCGGTTTTCAATCAGGTAGGAAATATCCGGAACCACGATATCGACGCCGAGCAGTTCAGCCTCAGGAAACATCAGGCCGGCATCGATGACGATGATGTCGTCACCCCAGCGCACGCCCATACAGTTCATTCCGAACTCGCCCAGACCGCCCAGGGGTACGATGTGCAGTTTTCCGGATGCCATTGTGAAGTCAATTGATGCTAGCACAGGCGCGCCATTCGAGCTTGCAGCGATGAACTTTCCAAGGCCGCCCTTCCACGCCGCCGTCTTCTGCGATAAGGTTGCTAGAGATGACGGAGCAACTTCAGAAACGATGGCTGGTGCGCAAATTCGAAAACGGCTTGCGGCGCGGTTTTCAACATGCCTATGAAACCGTGAAGGTCGACCCGCGAAAATTTCTTCTGCAATTGCGCATTGCCTACGATCTGCCGATCAGCAGCTTTCAGGGCGTGTACTCGGTCGATATGGGATTGCTCGATGGCGTAGCCGGCGATGTGATTCGCAGCGGCATGCGAGTAGCGGCGGCCGAAGGAGCCGGCCTGGGCCTGGGCGGGATTATGACGATCGTTCCTGACCTGAGTATTCTGGCTGGAATTACTCTTCGCACGCTGCAGAAACTAAGCCTGGTTTATGGCTTCGAGCTTAATACTGACCAGGAAACTGCCGATCTCTGGATTGCAGCCGCCAGCGCCGCGGGCGTCGACATCAGCAGGGAATTGCTGGAAAAAGAAGTGGTGAATCGCTTTGTGCCCAAGGTGATTCAGCGCATCGCAGTGCAGGCGAGCACCGAAGCCGTCGAGAAATGGACGGCTCGGCTTATTCCCATCGCGAGCTCAGTGATTGGCGCCGGACTGAACTATTACTTTGTCCGCGCCTGGGGAGAACGCGCCAGAAACCACTTCCGCCAGCGCCATCTGGAAATGCGCGCCAGGCTGATGGAAGAGCAAAAGGGACTTCCGGCTTCTGTGGACGCTTCAAGATTACTTTCGTGAGCCGCTTGTTATCCCGGCAGTGGCCAGAACAGCAGACTCCTCCTCGCTTCCGCTCCTCGGAATGACAAATGAATAAACCTTAATTGCTGGTCGTAAGGGTAAGCATGGTCACCGCAGCCAATCTTCCAATTCAATTCCACGATCGGTTTTCTCATCGCGATATTTCACGATAACCGGTGTGTAGAGTGACAGATTCCATTCCGCCGCGTGGCCCTTTTTCACCGCCCGCGACCCCGGAACGACGACGGCGTTCTCTGGCACTTCGAGCGCAGTACCTTCACTTGCCTTGTACACCTTCCTCCGGACCAGGTCGTACAGCGGAGTGGAACGCGTAAGAATCGTCCCTGCCCCCAGCACGGCGCGGGTCCGAACCAGCGTGCCTTCGTAGACGCCGCAGTTGCCGCCGACGAGCACATCATCCTCGATGATGACCGGCGCGGCGTTGACTGGCTCGAGCACACCTCCGATCTGCGCCGCGGCGCTTAAATGCACGCGTTTGCCAATCTGTGCGCAGGAGCCGACCAGTGCGTGGGAGTCCACCATGGTGCCCTCGTCCACGTAGGCGCCGACGTTGATGAACATCGGGGGCATACAGATCACGCCCGGAGCCACATACGCTCCCACCCGCACCGACGAACCTCCGGGCACCACTCGCACCCGATCCTCCACCACAAACCGCCGGGCAGGAAAGGTATCTTTATCGACAAAGGCGAGCGTCGAGCCATCATCCATCTGACTCAGTTCGCCCAACCGGAACCCCAGCAGAATGCCCTGCTTCACCCAGACGTTGACCACCCACTGCCCGTCGATCTTCTCCGCGGCACGAATAGCACCCTGGGTGAGTTCATCGCGAAATTCAAGGAATGTCTGCCGCGCCTCCGGATTCCGCTCCACTTCACCCAGCGAAGCCAATCGTTCGATGGCAGATTTAAGAGGATGCATGAAGCAGTGAGTATAAAGGAAACGCGACCCATAGCCGTGTTCCGCAAATCTCATCCATACTTGTCATCCTGAGCGAAGTTGTCGTCCGCGAAGCGGAGGACAACGCAGTCGAAGGATCCCGCGCAGGTAAAAGCTAAGACGGCGATTCAAGGAGTTCTCTTCTCCACTCAGGATGACATGTGGTTGCTGGCTCTCAGATGCACTTGCACTCGCTGCGGATCAGCACGCCCGTCATATTGTGCGAAGCATCGCGAGCCTCGGTGAGCGAGGTATAAGGCCCGTGCCAACGCGCGTGGTTAGCATCATGTCCGGAAGGCCGCCCTTTGCCCTGGTTGCACTGCCCGCAACTGGCGCGGTGCAGAACGATCTTGTGCGGCCCCGCGAGCCAGTTCTCGTAGATGTAGAAATTCACCGTGTCCGGCGTGGCCCCGGCAGGTTTGACGATGACCCCGGCCTCGGCGGCAATTTTCTGTAACCGGGAGCGGGTATCCCGACGCATCGGCAGTAGTGGCAGCCGGTAAATCTCTTCGATCTTTCCCATCATGGCCAGTACCGCCTTTACCGGCAGCGGGCTGGACTCGATGAAATTAGCCTGCATCAGAGCCAGATATTTGCGGTGAATGCGGCGTGCGGTGGTCCAGTCGTTGTTGAGGGCGGCGCGCGTCATCTCGGCCATTTCGCGAGGAATTTCGTTGGACGCGACGGAAATGATTCCAACCCCGCCCAGCGCAAGTACCGGCAGGGTAATGGCGTCGTCTCCGGAAAAAACCAGGAATGTCTCCGGGACTACGTTACAGACTTCGGCGATTTGCGTAATATTCCCGCTCGCCTCCTTGACTCCAAGGACGTGCGGAACCTCCGCCAGGCGAGCCAGGGTAGAGGGCTCGACGTTCACGCCGGTTCTCCCCGGTACGTTGTAAAGGATGATCGGCTTGTCCACGGCGTCGGCGATGGCGTGAAAATGGCGGTATTGGCCCTCCTGCGTCGGTTTGTTGTAGTAGGGCGAGGCGGTCAGAATGGCATCCACTCCGGGCTGGGCCGCTACTTCTTTGGCTTTCCCCACGGCATCCTGGGTGGAGTTGGAGGTCGCGCCGGCGACAATGGGCACACGTCCGGCTGCCACTTCAACCGTAATTCCAATCACCCGCAACCACTCGTCGTGGGTCAGGGTCGGTGTTTCACCCGTAGTGCCGCAGGGAACCAGAAAATCGATCCCCGATTCGATCTGCCAGGAGATCAGGTTGCGCAGGGCAGGCTCGTCGATGGAGCCATCCTGACGAAAAGGAGTAACCAGCGCCGTACCACATCCGCGGAGTTGCATAAGACTAAGATAACGCGAACCGGCAAGTGCGTGAAAGAGCCGGCCTCGGGATCAAAGGCAGGGGCGCGTACTTGGGGGCTTTCGTAGCTTCAGCAGGCTGGTCAGCTACAACAATCGCCATACATCTCTGAAGTCAAAGAAACCGGTTTTTCCCGCCAGCCACTCCGCCGCGCGCACCGCGCCCTCGGCGAAACCAAGCCGGGATTTCGCATCGTGGCACACGTAGATGGTATCCGCCACCGAGTCAAGAACCAGTTCGTGCATGCCTACCACGTCCCCTTCGCGGAACGAGACAATTTCCAGTTCAGTTCCGGAGGCATGACGCACCACATCCTGCAGGTGTAGGGCGGTGCCTGAAGGAGCGTCTTTCTTGTGGGCGTGATGGCGTTCAAAAATCTGTCCGGAATAGCCTTGACCCAACATGGCGGCGGCAGTGCGCGCAGCCTCTAAAAAGAGATTTACTCCACGGGAAAAGTTGGAGCCGTACAAGAAGCCGGTGCCGGATTCTTCCGCCATCCGGCGCACCGTCGGGAGCTCGCTGTACCAGCCGGTTGTGCCTACAACCATGTTCTTGCGGGCGCGAAGGCACGCCTGAATATTTTCGACCGCAGCATGTGGGGTAGTGAAATCGACTACGACCTCGACTGGTGCCAGCCGTTCCGGCGTGAGGGCCGACGCGTGAGGATTGTCGTCAGCTCGCAGAACCTCGACCTGATGGCCGCGTTGGCGGCCTACCTCCGCCACCAGCGATCCGGTTTTGCCTTGGCCTAAAAGAAGAAGCTTCATGGATGCCATTGTGTGCCGGTTAAAAGCAATTTTCTTGTCATTCCGAGGAGCGAAAGCGACGAGGAATCTGCAATTTATTTTTTCTGATTCACTGCAAAATGCAGATCCCTCGCTACGCTCGGGATGACCACTCAACTCTAAAGGGCCTTCGATAGTCTGTCTGTACTACGCAAACACTGCCGGATCCAGATCCGAAAAAAATACTTTGTGGAGGCGCTGAATGACCTGCGGCACTTGATCCTCTTCGATCACAAATGTCAGATTGATCTCGGACGCGCCCTGGGAGATCATCCGGATCTTCACATCGGTTAACTCGCTGAAGACCCGCGCTGCTACTCCCGGAGTCTCGCGCAAATTTTCTCCTACCAGGCACACAATCGCCTTGCGTCCCTCATACTTTACATCCGCCAGCTTAGCCAAATCGGCCGCCAGGGCGGGAATCGCTTCGTTCGAATCCACGGTCAGAGAGACGCTGACTTCCGAAGTCGACACCACATCGACCGGCACGCGATGGCGGTCGAAAGCCTCGAAGATGGCCCGCAGAAAACCGTGCACCAGCAGCATACGCGGGGCGGCGACGTCGATGATAGTAATTCGCTTCTTGGCGGCGATGGCCTTGAAGGAATTCCGGCAGTGCTGCACGCGTGCCGTGATACGGGTTCCTTCGCAGGCTGGATTCCGCGAGTTGAGAATAAAAACCGGAATATTCTTCTGAATAGCGGGCAGCACGGTCGCGGGGTGCAGGACCTTCGCTCCGAAGTAAGCCAACTCCGCAGCTTCATCGAAGCTGATGACCTTGATCCGGCGGGCGTCGGGGCAAACGTTGGGGTCAGTGGTCATCATTCCGTCCACATCGGTCCATATCTCGATGGCCTGGGCATCGAGGCTGGCGCCAATAATAGAGGCGGAGTAGTCCGACCCCCCGCGCCCGATGGTTGTCGTCACCCCAGCCTTGGTTGCGCCGATGAAGCCGCCCATCACCGGAATCTGCCCGGCTTCCACCAGCGGCTGAACTGTAGCTCGCAGCCGCTCGCGGGTTTCTTGCATCAGCGGCGCAGCGTGCATGTGGTTACTATCGGTGACAATGCACTGCCGCGAATCCACCAATACGGCATCCAGACCGCAGGCCGCAAATGCTGCGGCACAGATCCTGCTGGACAGAAGCTCTCCAAAAGCCGCCACATGATCGTTGGTGCGGGGCGTCAGTTCGCCCACCGCGGCAATTCCCCGGAGGAGTTCATCGAGCGCTGCAAAAGATTCCTCCAAATCGCTGTGAAACCGGGTGAAAACGGCCGTTCCCAGCAGTTCGCCGGCGGTGTTGTAATGGCGCTCACGCAGGGCCCGCGAGAGATCCAGCGCTGTGGCGCGGTCTCCACTTCCCGCCGCCCTCGCCATGGTGAGCAGCTGATCGGTAACCTTGGCCATGGCGCTGACCACGACCACGGGCTTTTGCAGCAACCGGCCCTTTACAATTTGGGCGGCAGACTGGATCGCGGCCGAGTCCTGCACCGAGGTCCCGCCAAATTTCATGACGATCATCGTCGAAGACTCAGCCGCGACTCGTGGGAAGAGAAGTCCGGCATGTTGGTCAAAACTTCAATCGAGATAGCCCTTGACTTTGAGCAATTCCGCGTTCAGCAGGGCAGCGCCGGCAGCGCCGCGAATGGTGTTGTGAGACAGCACAGTAAATTTCCAGTCCAATACGCTGCAGGGACGCAGTCGGCCCACCGTAGCCGTCATGCCGTCGCCGGCGTCCACGTCAAAGCGAGGCTGCGGCCGGTCAGCTGACCCGAGGTAGCGGACAGGTTGTGCCGGGGCACTGGGCAGCTTCAGCTTTTGTGGCTCACTGCGAAACTCGGTCCACGCCTGAATGATCTCTTCGGCTTTAGGCTGTTTCTTCAACTTGATCGAAATCGATTCCGTGTGCCCATCTTCCACGGCTACGCGGTTGCAGTGCGCGCTCATACCGAAGCCTGCAGGCACCACTCCCGAACCGTTGAGGTGTCCCAAGAGCTTGAGGGTTTCCTCCTCCATCTTCTCTTCTTCTTTAGCGATGTAGGGGATCACGTTCCCGAGAATATCCAGCGATGCCACCCCAGGATATCCCGCGCCGCTTACCGCTTGCATGGTGACGGCCATCACAGTCTCGATTCCGAATAGCTGTTGTAATGGGGCCAGCGCCAGTACTAGGCCGATCGCCGAACAGTTGGGATTCGTAACCACGAACCCGTGCGATTTCTTGCGCCAGGACTGGCACTCGACCAGCTTGATGTGATCGGCGTTGACCTCGGGGATGACCAAAGGCACATCGCTTTTCATGCGCAGCGCGCTGGAATTCGAGACCACGGCACACCCCGCGTCGGCAAAGCGAGGCTCCAGGTCGGCGGCGATAGAGGCATCGAGCGCGGCAAAAATCACCTTGGGGGCGCCCTCCGGCTGGGCGGGAGAAACCCGCATTTGCGCAACCCGCGCGGGCATGGGCGTCTTCATCCGCCAGCGCGCCGCCTCGCCGTACAAGCGGCCTTCCGACCGGTCGGAAGCCGCCAGCCAGGCCACTTCGAACCAGGGATGGTCTTCCAGCATTTGCACAAAGCGCTGTCCCACGATGCCGGTCGCGCCCAGGATTCCTACAGGAGTCTTCGATGACATAAGTAGCATGATTCTACAACACTGGTTACCAGGTGGCTGCGGCACGGGAATGCAGGGATCAAAGATTCCCATCGTTTCTGCCGATAGGAACCTGAGGAGTCCA
>Ga0335076_10008744_pt1 | contig 10226 bp, 25 predicted proteins | sample Lox_Sample_25_FD_206717 | JGI IMG/M metagenome (GOLD analysis project Ga0335076, IMG submission 206717) | Soil microbial communities from Loxahatchee National Wildlife Refuge, Florida, United States - Lox_Sample_2.5 | ecosystem: Environmental > Terrestrial > Soil > Wetlands | place: USA...
GAGGCCTAACAACGCGTTCGAGCGGACGGTCGGTCATCGTGGCCGCGCCGTCCTCGCAATGAATTGCGTGCTCGGCGGCGCGGAATGGGCGCTGTGCCTGGCCGCTCAACTAGGTCGTTAGGCGTCAGGAGAAACGATGTCGCGAAAGAAGGCAAAGGCGCCGAGTTATACGGGCATGTGGGATGACCCCCTTGATCCCATTGCAATCACCATCGAAGAAATCGCCAATGGAAAGCGCCCCGTTTTGTTGGTCGTGCACTACGACGGTCCAGGCGGGTGGCAGTTTCTCGATGGCTCCGACCTTTCTGAGCAATGTCCGCACGTCATGCCAAAGGAAGAACTGCTCAAGGTTTATCCCGAACTTGCACGACTCACCGATTTGCCGGTTGGGTGGCAAGCTCAACGAAAATCGCAAAAGGGGAAATGGACACGTTCGAAAGTCGCCAATGACGCCTAACAACGCGTTCGAGCGGTCCGGCGATCATCGAGGCCGCGCCGTCCTCGCAATGAATTGCGTGCTCGGTGGCGCGGAACAGGCGCCGTGCCTTGCCGCTCAACTAGGTCGTTAGATCGCTTCCCACGAAGTGGAACTGTCATACCGGCATTTGCGTCTCGTCCCGCGCCAATATCACCGTTCGAGCGGGTTGGCGAACGCACAGCTGCACATCGAAGATTCGTCGCACTTTCCCTATCGTTTCCTGCGCCACCCGAAAGGCGGCGCAGTCGCAATTCAGCCGTCCGCGTTCTGTGTGATTCGCGAAGAAGGGCGGCCCGCTGGCTTCCTTGTCTATCTCTCATCCCACCCGACGTTGGCCGAGGCCATCATGCGGATGTCGGAGTCACTCTTCACTGGGAATCGAGCGCAACGCTATGTCACGTTGTTCAAGGCGTACGAATGCCTAAGCCCTGCGCCCGACGCGATGCTGTCGTCAGTACGCCACGGCCTCAGTCATGCCTCAACTGCGCTGTCGCGGCCGGCCACAGTAAATGCGTTGAAATTGCTCTTTGGCACCACACGCATTGATTTGGACCTCGCGCCACATCGGCGTATCTTTTATCGGCAACTCGTGGCGCTACTGGTCGCGACCGACCAACTAGTCGCATCGGAAGTGTTGAGGAACCGCGCAAGTTTGAGGCAGCTTCGCCTGGGCGAGGAGCCGCTGACTGAGTGGCACATCACGGGGATGCCTGGCATCGTTGATCCAATTCCAGTGAGGGAAGAGGATGAGGAAGCGATCTAACAAATCGTTGGAGCGGACCGGGATCTATCGTGGCCGCACCGTGCGCGCGTTTGCAGTTGGTGCGCGGGCCTGTGCGCAATGGCGGTCGTGGTCGGCCGCTCAACTCAGTCGTTAGAGCGCATGTCGACGAAGGATCGCGAAGCAATGGACGCCGCGCTGAAAGAGCTGGTCGTCCCCGTATTGCGCGCGAACGGATTCAAGGGCAGCCTCCCGCATTTCAGGCGCCCGAAACCGGAGGCGATTGAACTGCTCTCATTTCAATTCGACAAATGGGGCGGCGCGTTCGTGGTCGAAATATCAAAGTGCCCGGTCGACGGATTTACCATGCCGTGGGGAGAACACGTTCCTCCGAACAAGGTGACCGCACAACATCTTGACCCCGACCGACGCAAACGCATCAAACCTCGCGAGGGTAGTGGCACCGAGTCCTGGTTTCGTTTTGATGGCTGGCTGTCGACCGCCTCCGTGCGAACGAAACGGGCGGCGCAGGAGTTCTTGGAATGTTTGCCCCAGGCAGAAGCGTGGTGGCAGCATGCGCTCTAACAACGCGTTGGAGCGGCCCGGTGATCATCGAGGCCGCGCCGTCCTCACAATGGATGGCGTGCTCGGCGGCGCGGAATGGGCGCCGTGCCTGGCCGCTCAACTAGGTCGTTAGGCATCAATGAACATGGGCCTCCTAACCGATCCCGCAGTAGTGACGTTCTTCGTCTCCTTTGCTACAGCAATCGTGAGCGCCGTAATTTGGCATGCCTGGGTACGCCGCTACTTGGTTGCGGTGGTGGCTGCAGCGGTCACCGGGAGTGTCGCGTCATACTTGATGTACGAGTTCGCGCGAGTTGGATTCATTCCCGTCACATCATTTTTCATGGCCACGCTACCCGTGTGCGTAATCGTCGCCGCAGGCGTGGGAATACCATTCAATCGCCGCAGGACGGGCAAGGGCCTTTGGGAGCATTGATGCCTAACAACGCGTTGGAGCGGTCCTGCGGTCGTCGTGGCTGCGCCGTCCTCGCAATGAATTGCGTGCTCGGCGGCGCGGAACGGGCGCCGTGCCTGGCCGCTCAACGAGGTCGTTAGACTGCACGTAACGCCATGGCCACCACTCCCGACCAAAATCAGATTCTCGCCTTTGCGGTCTACGAGCTTCGGCTATTGTTGTCGGGCCATTTGGGCGCCGGTGCGAGTTCTGCCCCAGAGGTACGTGCCGCAGCGAAGTTGTCTTACGCATTGCACAACCAAGCGGCTGCCGTCCTCTCAGGAAAATCGTTTGACCCAGCGCAAGCCGTCGAGGCCATTGCTCAGGTCGACCGCGAGTTTGGGGAAAGCTTCGTGCAGCAGCTCATGGAGGCAACTAAACGTGCGGTCTAACAACGCGTTGGAGCGGCCCAGTAATCATCGTGGCCGCGCTGTCCTCGCGATGAATTGCGTGCTCGGCAGCGCGGAATGGGCGCCGTGCCAGGCCGCTCAACTAGGTCGTTAGATGGCAGCAAAACACGGCATTGCGGGCCTCATCTATGAAATCCGCGTCCCGGTCTTGCTCGCCGTGTTGTGGGCTGTGCTCGGCTTGGCCACCGAATCGGTCATCCCCTCGGGTTCAACAATCGACGCTCTTTGGCTTACCGTCCGAGTGGCCTTCGTGGCTGCGGCAGGCTTCTTGGCCACTCGAAGCGGGCGGTTCGGCTTGCTCGCCGCAGCATTCGCCGGTGCAATAGTTGTCTTCGCGGATCACGTCATCGTGAAAGGCGTCACGTTCTTGGCCATGGGCGAGTTTCTTGCGGCGGGCGGTGTCGTCGTCTCATACTTCATGTTCATTTGGGTTGAAATGAGCATCGGCCTAGGCGGGGGCGTCGTTGGAAAACTTCAAGCATCGCGAGTCAAGGAACGTGCTGCCATCTAACAACGCGTTCGAGCTTACCGTGACGCAACGTGGCCGCACCGTGCGCGCCGTTGCACTGTGTGCGCGGGCCGGTGCGCAATGGCGGTCGTGGTCGGCCGCTCAACTAGGTCGTTAGGCAGCAATGAGCCGCGACACCTTGATCACCTTATTGCAATCGATCGCTGTCGTGCTTGTTTGTGGGTTTCTCGGACTTTCTATCGCCAGGGTCACAGGCGCAGACAGTGCAGTCTCTCTTGCCATGTCGCTGGGCGGAGCAGTCGTTGGATTGATCGCGGTAGTAATTGGCATTCTCGTTCGTTCTCCCACTCGAGAATGGGAGCACCGTCGCAATCCGCATTCTCTGCTGGGTCTTCGCATTGCGACGGTCGGAACTATCATTGCCGTGAGTGGCTGGCTCCTCGCAGTCTTTGTGTCCGGTGAGCTCGGCTGGCTCGTCGGGGTCGCCGGAGCATTAAGCGGCGGCGCCGGGATTCTGGTTCACAACATCAGCCTAGCCAAGGGTGCCAAGTGAATGGAATTGCTGCCTAACAACGCGTTGGAGCTGTCCGTGGAATATCGTGGGCCGCGTCTGTCCGCGGCACAGTCATCGTGGCCGGCCGCTCAACTAGGTCGTTAGACCGCACGAAGAACAATGGCCACTTGTCCGCATTGCCGGGAAGCAAGCATCGGGGTTCACCGAAAATGGTGGTCCTCTCCTTCGCATCCGGTGAAATGCACGCGGTGTGGCGGCCTCTCGTACAACTCGAAGACTCACGAAAGCGCTCTGAGTCGCGCCGTAGGGTTGGTGCCGGTCGTAGTAGTGATCGCCATTCTCATCACCGGGTCCTTGGGTGCGCTTTGGGTCGGGGCACTAGTTGTCGTTGGCGCCGTTGCATACGAGGCTGTAGCGTTCTACCGTGCACCAATGGTTGTTGCGAGCGAGGTCGCTGTATCGGAGGCCCGCCATTACGAGCGTCTCGGTTTGGCTATCTTGGGAGTCATGGCAATGGCCTTTATCGCGTATTGGTTGTGGCGTCGTGCGGTCTAACAACGCGTTCGAGCCGACCGTGATTCATCGTGGGCCGCGTCTGTCCGCGGCACGGTCAATGTGGCCGGCTGCTCAACTAGGTCGTTAGACGGCTGCAAGAGCGAAATCGCGATGCCGAGGTTCAATTTCGAATTGGTGTGGCTCAAGCTCTCCGGCGCTCGATGGCCCCGGAATGGCGACATCTATGAATTGAAAGAGCCCAAGGCGCTGGGTTTTGTCACGCCTGGAAAGGGTACCGGGGGCGGGGAGTATCCAGCTCCCGCAGGAACGCGGATTATCGCGTGGGTGATCCCGGAGGCCATCGCAGCCGGGGCAACCGCAGTCGCGGCTGGGTTCGCGAATCACGATGAAATGGCGTCGACGGTCGTGCCCAAATCGGTTAGATCGTCGCCCGCATACGATGGATACTTGCTTCACGTGACCATTCGGGAACTGAACAAGGACTTTGTTCTTGTGGGAAACGTGGACAATGCAGCCGTCTAACAACGCGTTCGAGCTTACCGTGGCGCATCGTGGGCCCCCTGTGCTCGCAATAGATTGCGTGCTCGCCAGGGCGCAACAACGGTCGTGGTCGGCCGCTCAACTAGGTCGTTAGGCATCAGGATCAGGAATGCGCACCGAACCTGTTGAGATCTACTCGGATGCCAAGAATTCCGCGGTGATGAAGCATCCCGGCCGCCACTTCCCAGGCGTACTCGTGCAAGGGGACACTCTGCACTCTCTATGTGTGGCTGCGGACAAATCTTGCGAGGCGGCGCGTGGTTGCCTTAGCGAAGACGAGTATCTCGAGCTCAACGACCTGCGCAATCACCTGTGGGATCTTCTCAATCACTACAAGCGGGTCCTTGGCGAGCATCAGATTAAGCTGCCCTTCTCGGAGACGCCCTGATGCCTAACAACGCGTTCGAGCGGCCCTGCGGTCATCGTGGCCGCGCCGTCCTCGCAATAGATTGCGTGTTCGGCGGCGCGGAACGGGCGCCGTGCCTGGCCGCTCAACTAGGTCGTTAGAGCTCACGAGAACATGCAATCGCTCGAATACCTCGACGCCTGGATGTTCCTGTCAGTTGCACGCAGCGAGGGAGGAACCCTTTTCGACTTCTTTTCGGCGGCAGACCACATTGGTGTGGCGCTACCCACCGATCGCGAAATGGAGGACGGCATCAATCACCTGGCGAAGTACGGGCTCGTGCGTCCCAGCGGCACCTTCGTCGCATTGACGGACACCGGCCGAGAACTCTTCGAAGGTGTGGGAGGTTTGGCCGCTGCTCCACGGCCGCAGATCGTGCTAGTCCGTGAGCGGCTGCAGGCCTTTCCTCTAGCTCAAGACGATGTCCCGCGGTGGAAACTTGATCCCGTTGAATCGGACAGCGCGCTGAGCAAGTACTCCAAGCGAATGAAGTCCTTGATGAAGGGTGAACGTGAGCTCTAACAACGCGTTGGAGCGGCCCGGTGGTCATCGTGGCCGCGCCGTCCTCGCAATGAATTGCGTGCTCGGCGGCGCGGAACGGGCGCTGTGCCTGGCCGCTCAACTAGGTCGTTAGTACGCATGTAAGGTCTGGGCGAAACCCCATCACCTGCGCCATCGTTGCCACCTCGATGTCCGAATCGCCGAAGTTCGTGGCTTACGCGAGCCCCCTGGGCCGTGCATGTTCACGCTGCTAGCGTCGCCGCGAGCACCGCTCTGCTCAATCATCTCCTCCGCCTGGTACACCTTTCCCTGTCCCACGTCGTGAACGCGGCTGGCGGTCGCACTATCTCAAGGTTCAGTCGGCGTAATCACGGTCCCGGGGCGGCTTGCCACCCTACCCACATGGGTGGTGTCAGAAGCGTTGTCTTCGTGCATCATTTGCGCATCGTTCCCGTCATGGGCGCACATGCGTACTAACAATGCGTTCGAGCTGTCCGTGGAGCACCGTGGGCGCCCTGTGCTCGCAATGAATTGCGTGCTCGCCAGGGCGCAACAGCGGCCGTGGCCGGCAGCTCAACTAGATCGTTAGGCAGCGCCATGGTCGACGTATCGCGCGATGCGACGGATGAAGAGATTTTCGAGCTGGTCTACCGTTGTGTAGACCAACTCGCGAGTGAGGACTATGACGCCGTGTTTGAATCCGTGGGATACGCGATGCGCTACGACCGCCCCGGTGCGAAGGCCATCCGTGACGATATCCAGCGCTATCGCTCATCCAGGTATTTCCCCGGCGTTGAACAGTTCAAGGTCACCGATTGGCGCACCGCGAAGGGCGGCAATCCGACACCCGCCTCTCGCATCACCTGGTATAAGCCGAATGACATGGGCCTCGTCGCAGCCATCGATTTCGATCTCCCGTTAAATGGGAAATGGAGCGCCCTGAACGCGTGTTTTGTCATCTTCCAAATTGACGGCGGTGGTTATTCTTTGGCGCTTGAAGACATCGAATCATCGCAGGAGGTGGCGAGTGAAGGCGCTGCCTAACAATTCGTTGGAGCGTACCGTGGATCATCGTGGCCGCACCGTGCGCGCCGTGGCACTGTGTGCGCGGGCCGGTGCGCAATGGCGGCGGTGGCCGGCCGCTCAACTAGGTCGTTAGGCAGCATGAATCCCCACCATGCCAGCGCCTGAGAATCCGCGTCGTCGTGACTACTTCGTCTACTCAATGACAGCCCGTGGCAAGTCGTTCTATGTTGGCATCGGCCGCAGCGCTCGGGCGAGCGATCGAGTCAGATACGTGCGCTATCTCATGAAGCGGGAACGCGACGGTCGTCCTGTGAAATGGGTCCTGAGCAATGAAGTAATCGCCAAATTGATCGCGCGCGGAATCGAGGTGAACTGGAAGCATCTTCGAACTGGGTTGAACCGGGCACAAGCCCTAAATCACGAGCGCCGCATAATCGAGTGGTTTCAACGGCGCGGAACTGTTCTTGCGAATCGTCAACTCAACGGAGGCTCCGAATTGACTGCCCAGACTGTTCTTCGCGACATCGGCAGGCGATGCAAGGAGAGGAACGCACATGCTGCCTAACAACGCGTTCGAGCGGCCCTGCGGTCATCGAGGCCGCGCCGTCCTCGCAATGGATTGCGTGCTCGGCGGCGCGGAACGAGCGCCGTGCCTGGCCGCTCAACTAGGTCGTTAGGCATCAACTAGTGAAAATCACACGTAGCGGCGGAATGATCACGGTCCGGTTACCTGGGGCTGAAAACGCCGTTGTATGTGCCAGCTGTGGGTTTCCGTTTCGCCCAAATCATATGTTTGGCGAGCCCCGTCAGTCGTGCCCACGGTGCGGCGCAGCGGGGCCCTTCCGAAAGGCTACGGACGCAGACTTCTCCGCCTATGTTGAGAGTCGCCGTCTCAAGCCCTCCGATTATTTGAAGGCGGCCGCGATCCTTATCGTCGTCTGTGTCGTTATCCTAATCATCGCCAAATGGACAGTTGATGCCTAACAACGCGTTGGAGCTGTCCGTGAAGTATCGTGGGCCGCGTCTTACCGCGGCACGGTCATTGTGGCCGGCCGCTCAACTAGGTCGTTAGGCAGCATCATGGGACCAGAGGTGCTCGTTTTCGCGGTGGGGTTCTACGTGGGCTGGTTACTCCTCGTCCTGAGCGCCCTTCTCACGATTCCCCGCAGAACGAGATACTTCGCGTTCGCCGTTCTCGCTGTCAGCGTCGTTGGTGGTGTCATCGGAACACTATTTGTTGAATGGGGGGTGCCGTGGAGCGTGTCATTTCCAGTCGTATTTGCGACCATCGCCATCCCCGCAACTCTCATCGCGTGCGTGGTCGCGGTAGTCATCGGTTGGCCGTGGAAGGTGCGAAGTGATGCTGCCTAACAACGCGTTCGAGCGGCCCGTTGATTATCGTGGCCGCGCCGTCCTCGCAATGAATTGCGTGCTCGGCGGCGCGGAATGGGTGCCGTGCCTGGCCGCTCAACTAGGTCGTTAGAAGGCACTGAAATGCAGTGGCGAGTCATTGAGTATCGCGAGTTCCACGACGTGCCGCGCATGATCGTCGCAACCAACGAAGAGGGTGCATTTCTTTTCCGTTCCCGATTCGATGACCAACTCGATGAATACGTTGCGCACTACGAGGTCTATCATTTGCCGGAATCAGCACTCGAGAATCTGTCAGGGTCGTGGGTGGGCCTCGAGCAGCGTGCAACTGGACGCAGGGCGGACGTACCTCTCCATGGCCTGCCATTTGTGGTCAAACGCAAAGTATCGTGAAGAGCAAAGGTCAGTGCCTTCTAACAACGCGTTGGAGCCGTCCGTGAATTGTCGTGGGCCGCGTCTTGCCGCGGCGCGGTCATTGTGGCCGGCCGCTCAACTAGGTCGTTAGGGCGTCGCAGAGTCCTTCTCATTTCACGCCAACGTCAGTGGTAGTTCTGAGCGTCGAACCTCCGCTCACTTCAGCACCAAGCGAAGTTCATCGCGTTGGCCGCGCTCTCACGCATCCCCGGCAGCTTGTCGGTGGCGTCGTCCTACGTCGTAGCGAGGTGGCTGTCTCACCCGTCTGTGGGTCTAAGGCCCTGCCCTCTCCCCCACCTGCGCGGGTAGTGCATGTTGGCGGTCTCGCGGGCAAAATACGTCTTAGTTCATTCAAAGGGGCTTCGCTTGGCACCGCACGAATTACGCGAACAGCGCGCCCTAACAACGCGTTCGAGCCGACCGTGGAGTATCGTGGGCCGCGTCTTGCCGCGGCACGGTCATCGTGGCCGGCCGCTCAACTAGGTCGTTAGACAGCGCCGCGTGCAAGCGTCCTGCCCAAGATGCAAAGGTGGACTACCGTGGCAGAAGCTCCGGAGTGAATTCTCGTGCCCACATTGCGAGGCTTCCCTGACGGCTCACCGCATTGGCCCAATCATTGCGGCAATCATTCTTTGGACCATTGCGGACATTCCAGTAGTGGCCATCCTCTATTCGCAATTCGGCAAGAGCGACATCGTCGTGCTTGCGCGCGCCATTGTCAGTGGCCTCGTTGGTTGGGGCATCCTGTCCGTGGTTGTCGGGGGCTTCACTAGGGTGGAGGCGCTGTCTAACAACGAGTTGGAGACGGACCGTGAGGCATAGTGGGCCGCGTCTTTCCGCGGCATGGCTGTTTGTGGCCGGCCGCTCAACAGATCGTTAGGCCTCATGAAGGGCGTACCGTATCTCGGAGCCAGCGCCGCGTGCATTGCCACCGCAGAAGCTTCGCTGGGCGTTGAGTTTCCGAAGTTACTCAAGCGCATGTGGCTCACATACAATCTCGTCGAATTGCAGCGGGGGCATTGGCGAGTCTTCCCGGTGTTTGACCAGGCAAACCCCCGCAAAACTTCAAACGACATCGCGTACGAAAACACAAAGGGGCGCCGGCTCATGCCCGACGGTATCCTCGGAATAGCCGAGAGCATGAGTGGCTCCGGCAATCGCTTGGTGCTTCGAATCGTCAGTGGCATGGCTGAGGAGCCGGTTCTTCTCTTCGAATACAGGTCGGGGAAATTGTCCAAATGGAAGGGTGGCCTTGGTGACTTCGTCGCGGAGGCAGAGCGAAGTGCCAAAATCGTGACGCGTCTCGCATCGAGGGACAGTCATGAGGCCTAACAACGCGTTCGAGCGGACGGTCGGTCATCGTGGCCGCGCCGTCCTCGCAATGAATTGCGTGCTCGGCGGCGCGGAATGGGCGCTGTGCCTGGCCGCTCAACTAGGTCGTTAGAAAGCACACAAATGGGGTCGTCGTTATTTGGATATCCCACGCATCCCGACGCATCGGGAGCAATTCCCGCAATCGAGCTCCGCGAAGTGGCGGTTCGGGCATCCCCTACCGAGTTGCGCGCACTGGGCAATCACCTGCTTCAAGCAGCGCGCGAACTAGAGGCAGGCGTAGCGAACGTTGAAGCGTTTACGTTCTCGGAGCCCGCGGTAGTTCGAGAAACGCCGCTATCCGTGCTAATTTTTGGCAGCAGCGTCAAGAAGGGGTGAGTGTGCTTTCTAACAACGCGTTCGAGCGGCCCAGTGGTTACCGTGGCCGCGCCGTCCTCGCAATAAATTGCGTGCTCGGCGGCGCGGAATCGGCGCCGTGCCAAGCCGCTCAACTAGGTCGTTAGGCATCAC
>Ga0335076_10008746_pt1 | contig 10226 bp, 13 predicted proteins | sample Lox_Sample_25_FD_206717 | JGI IMG/M metagenome (GOLD analysis project Ga0335076, IMG submission 206717) | Soil microbial communities from Loxahatchee National Wildlife Refuge, Florida, United States - Lox_Sample_2.5 | ecosystem: Environmental > Terrestrial > Soil > Wetlands | place: USA...
CTCTGCGCTTCACCGGGCGCGAGAACATGCTCACGCGCGTGTTCGGACGCCTGTCGGCCTGGCAGAACTGGATCTTCATCCGGCCGAACGCAGTCGGCGAGCAAGGGGCCCTGAAGGTTTACGGAACGGGCAGCAAGGCAAAGTTCAACTGGGAGCGCGTATGAGCGGCATCAACTATTCCGAGAAGATTCCCAACAACGTCAGCCTGGCGACCGACCGCACGCTGCAACGCGCGCTCGAGCACTGGCAGCCGAAGTTCCTCGACTGGTGGAAGGGCTTGGGCCCGACCGACTTCCAGGGCGCCGACGTGTACCTGCGCACCGCCGTGTCGGTGGATGCCGACGGCTGGGCGCAATACGGCGCCGTCAAGATGCCGGACTACCGCTGGGGCATCTTCCTCGCGGACCCGGTCGCCGAGCGCAAGATCGGCTTCGGCGACGCCATGGGCCAGGCTGCCTGGCAGCAGGTGCCGGGCGAGTACCGCTCCACGCTGCGCCGGCTGATCGTCACCCAGGGCGACACCGAGCCCGCGTCGGTCGAGCAGCAGCGCCTGCTCGGCCACAGCTGCCCTTCCCTCTACGACCTGCGCAACCTGTTCCAGATCAACGTGGAGGAAGGCCGCCACCTGTGGGCCATGGTGTACCTGCTGCATGCCTACTTCGGCCGCGACGGCCGCGAGGAAGCCGAGGAATTGCTGGCTCGCCATTCGGGGGATGCCGACAAGCCGCGCATCCTGACCACGTTCAACGAGCCGATCTCGGACTGGCTGTCGCTGTACTGCTTCACCTACTTCACCGACCGCGACGGCAAGTATCAGCTGAAGAGCCTGGCCGAGTCGGGCTTCGACCCGCTCTCGCGCACCTGCCGCTTCATGCTGACCGAGGAAGCGCACCACATGTTCGTTGGCGAGACCGGCATCGGGCGCGTGGTGAAGCGCACGCTCGAGGTCATGAAGGAACTGAAGACCGACGACCCCGCGAAGATCCGCGCCGCGGGCGCGGTGGACCTCGGCCTGCTGCAGAAATACCTCAACTTCTGGTGTTCCTCGTCGCTCGACCTGTTCGGCAACGAGATCTCCTCCAACTCGGCCGCGAACTTCGCCAACGGCCTCAAGGGCAGGCCCGACGAGGCCAGCTATGAGGACCATGTTCTTCGTTCTTCCTCCTTCAAGCTTTCCACTCCGGAGGGAACGAACGAAGTCCCCATGCTCAACGCGTTGAACGAAGTCATGCGGGAGTCGTATCTCAAGGACTGCGAGATCGGCCTGAAGCGCTGGAACCGTGCGATCGAGCGCGCCGGCTACCCGGCGCTCGCGCTCAAGCTGCCCTCGACGCGCTTTCGCCGCACCATCGGCACCTGGGCGGGTCAGCCCGTCACGCCCGAAGGGAAAATGATCGACAGGGCCGAGTACGAGAGGAACCTGGACAACTGGGTCCCTTCCGCGGCGGACAAGGCTTTCGTGCACTCGCTCATGAAGCGCGTGGTCGAGCCCGGCAAGATCGCCGGCTGGGTGGCTCCGCCCGACCGCGGCATCAACAACCTTCCGGTGGAGTACGAATACGTCAAGCTCCACTGAATTCCTGAACGCCATGCTGGAAACCGAGCGCGCGGGCGCCAAGGCGCTGGTCGTCTACATGGGTTCGTTCGAGAGAAATTCCGAAGCCTGGAGCGTCCTGCGCAATATCCAGGCCGACGAGGCGCACAACTGCGCGCTGATCGGCAAGCTGCTCGACAAGGCGGGCGTGGCGCACAGCCACGCCACCGGCGGGTTCTACGACAAGGCGGTCGCGGTCCGCGGCGCCCGCGCGCAGATCGAGTACCTGGTGCGCGGGCTCAAGTGGGCGGTCAGGAAGTTCGAGGAAGCCCTGCCGGGGCTCGAGGCCGAGGGCCGCGAGCTGTTCGCGCGCATGCGCGACTCGCACCTGCGCTCCATTGCGGCCTGCGAGGCCGTCGCGGGTAAACTCCCGAAATCATGAGGGACATCGCCCGGCTCCGCAGCTTCGTGCAGGACATGACGCGGCTGGTCGAGCGCCATGGCGCCGACGAACCGCGCATGCTGGACGAGGGCGAGAAACTGCTCAAGGACCTCATCGCGCACGACGACTGGCTGCCGGACGAGTTCGCGACGCCCGCCCCCGAGTCCTACCGCCAATACCTGCTCTATTGCGACCCGCTCGAGCGCTTTTCGGTCGTGAGCTTCGTGTGGATGCCCGGCCACCGCACGCCGGTCCACGACCATACGGTCTGGGGACTGGTCGGGGTAATGCGGGGCTCGGAGACCTGCGAGGAATTCTCGGGGCAAATCCGGAAAACGAACACCCATGAGTCGCGCGCGGGAGAGGTCGATCGCGTCTCGCCGCGCATCGGGGACATCCACGTCGTATCCAACACGAGCGACAAGGTGGCGGTCAGCATCCACGTCTACGGCGCCAACATCGGCGCCGTGCGCCGGCACGCCTACGACCCGGCGACCGGCCAGGCGAAGGAATTCGTTTCCGGGTACCAGAACCGCTTGGTCCCCAACCTCTGGGACCGCTCCAAGGAAGCGCGCTAGCTACTTCCCGCCGCGCTCGCGCAGCAGCTTTTCTATCCTCTGCGTCTTCGCCTCGAGCGCGAGCGCGTAGGGCGTCGCGCCGCTGTTGCTTTTCGCATTGATGTCGGCGCCCTTGTCGAGCAGGTATTCCGCGATCTCGTAGCGGTTGTAAAGCACCGCTGTATGCAGCGGCGTGGTGCCGCTCCGCGTCCGGCTGTTGATGTCGGCGCCGCGCTGCAGGAGCAGGCTGACCAGCGGCAGCTCGCCGCTCCGAACGGCGTAGTGCAGCGCGGTCGCGCCCACGTCGGGGTCCTTCGCCTCGATGTCCGCGCCCTGCTCGATCATCTTGACCGCCACCGCGTAGTCGCCGCGCGCGATCGCCGACTGCAGCGTCTGCACCGGCTTGGCCGGCGCTGCGGCAGCCACCGGCGACGCTTCCGGCTTCGCGCCCTGCTCGGGCGGCGCGGCCGGCGTGGCAGAGGGCTGCGCCTGCGGCGCAGGCGCCGGTGACGTCGAGGGCGCCGGCGTCGCAGAAGGACCCGGCGTCGCGGCCGGTGGCGGGATCTCGGCCTCGCGCTGGCCGAAGATCGAGCGGAAGAAGCCGCGCACGGCGTCGCCGACGCTGTCGACGAAGCGGTCCGGCGCCGCTTTCTCCTGCGCGGGCGGCTGGGCGGGCGCCTGCGGCTGCTGCGCATGCGCGGGTGCGACCAGCCATGCGGCGGCCGTCACCACCAGTATATGGAGCGTCCGGCGAACGCTCATCGTCCCGCCCCCCAAGTGTGCCCTGCCCGAATTCCCTGCCCGCAGGGGCGATAATACCGCCGGATGAAGTTTCTTTTCGACCTGTTTCCCGTGCTGGTGTTCTTCGCGGCGTTCAAGCTGGCCGGCATCTACGCAGCCACCGCAACGGCCATCGCTGCCACCTTCCTGCAGGTAGGCTATCTCGCGCTGCGGCGGAAGACGATTGACCCCATGCTGTGGGTCAGCCTGGCGATCATCGTGGTGTTCGGCGGGGCGACGCTGGTGCTGCACGACGAGACCTTCATCAAGTGGAAGCCCACCGTGCTCTACTGGCTGTTCGCCGTGGCGCTCGCGGGCGCGCAGGTCCTGTTCCGGCGCAACCTGATCCGCCTCATGCTCGGCGCCCAGCTGCAGCTTCCCGCGCCCGTCTGGGCCAGGCTCAACTGGGGCTGGGTGGCGTTCTTCGCCCTCATGGGCGGCGTCAACCTGTTCGTGGCCTTCAACTACAGCACCGAGCAGTGGGTCAATTTCAAGCTGTTCGGCGGCACCGGGCTGATGCTGCTCTTCGTGGTGGGACAGGCGTTGCTGCTCGCGCGCCACGCCGAGGAGGCGAAGTCCGGGGAAGAGAAGCCTTGAGCACGGCGGCGGAGATCCGCCGCCGGCTCGGCGCGCTCGCGCCGGCGCGGCTCGAGCTGGTGGACGACAGCGCCCGGCACGCCGGCCATGCGGGCGCCGCACCCGGCGGCGAGACGCACTGGAACCTGACTATCGTGTCAGCCGTCTTCGCCGGCAAGACGACAGTTGCCCGCCACCGCATGATCTACCAGGCGCTCGGCGACCTCATGCAGCGCCCCATCCATGCCCTGTCCATCACGGCCCACGCGCCCGGTGAGCCGGGCGCTCCTGCCATCCCCGGGGAAACTGACGCATAATGCGCGCTATTTCAGAAGGATACCGATGAAGACGAAGCTCCTCGCGCTCTTGCTGGCGCTCGCCCTGCCCTCCTTCGCGCTCGCCCAGGCGGCCAAGGAGCCCGCCGTGGCCACGGTCAACGGCGTGGCGATCCCGAAATCGCGCGCCGACGCCGTGGTCAAGCAGCAGGTGTCGCGCGGCGCGCAGGACAACGACCAGATGCGCGCGCAGGTGCGCGAGGCGCTCATCAACAATGAGCTGCTGCTGCAGGAGGCGAGCCGCACGGGCATCTCCAAGAAGCCCGAAGTGCTGCAGCAGATCGACCTCACGCGCCAGGAAGTCATCGCCAACGCCATGGTCGCGGAGTACATCCGGACCCACCCGGTCACCGACGCCGACATCCAGAAGGAATATGACCGCGCCAAGGCGCAGACCGGCGAGCGCGAATACAAGGCGCGGCACATCCTGGTTGCGTCCGAGGACGAGGCCAAGGGCGTGCTGGCCGACCTCAAGAAGGGCGCCAAGTTCGATGAGATCGCGCAGAAGAAGTCGCTCGACGAGGGCACGCGCCCGCGCGGCGGCGACCTGGACTGGAACGTGCCCAGCAACTTCGACAAGGCCTTCGCCGACGCCCTCGTGAAGCTGGACAAGGGCAAGATGTCCGAGGCGCCGGTGCGCACGCGCTTCGGCTACCACATCATCCAGCTGGATGACGTGCGCCCCGTTTCCTTCCCGCCGATGCAGCAGGTGCGACCGCAGATCCAGCAGCGCATCGTGAACCAGCGCGTTGAGGCGCTGCTCAAGGAGCTGCGCGCCAAGGCCAAGGTCGAGTAGCCCGCGCCCCCTGGCGCGGGGCCGTCCTAGAACTTCCGGACGCGCTCCAGATCGCTCACGCGGCCGCCGACCAGCGTGATGGTGGTCGTGAACGGGTCGGACGGCGTCGGCATGTAGGTGTAGGTCTTCATGCGCAGGCCCGCGTCCGCCGCGGTCGCGTAGTTGCGACCGTACTGCACCGTGACCGGCGCCGAGATCGCCATGCCCTGGTCGCTCTGCAGGTCTGGCGGGCCGGCGATGCCAAGCAGCTCGCCCTCGGTCATGCCGCGCTGGATGCTGATGTACTTGCTGAACGCGAGCCCGCGATAGGGCAGCGGCGTCGCCGCGGCGCGCTGCTCGGCCATGCGATCCTCTTCCGATTCGCGCTTGCGCTGGCGCTCCTCCATGCGCTCGCCCTGGCAGCGGATCGTGTAGCACTCCGCGCTCGCGGGGGCGGGCGCCGTCGGGCGCGCATCGGGATCGACCACGTCCGCCTTGACGCCCGGCGGCGGCGCGGAATTGGAGAAGTTCGTCCGGCCCTGGGAGTCCACCCAGCGGTAGATCTGGGCGCTCGCCGGCGCGGCGGCCGCAAGCAGCCCGATCAGCAGGAGCGCGCGCAGCTCAGTCATATCTGCCCAGCCGCACGACCGTGGTTCCCGGCTTCAAGTGCCGGACGGACGGCATGACCATCACGCAATCGTCGTAGGGCGTCTTCCAGGTGGTGTCCCCGTCGATCGCCACTGTCGTGCCGGCCTTCGGGACGACCTCCAGTCCCTTGAAGGGTTTTGCGAATTTGAGGCTCATGGTCTTCGCCACCACCGGCTCCGTGACCCGTATAAGCCTTTGTACCGCGGGCGGCGTCAGCCGTGCGTGGGATTTACACACGGATACATCTGCAACTCCCGTGACCGCGAGGAAGCGGAACAGCGTGTCCACGGCCACGTCGGCGGCACTCTTCTCCCAGTGCTGGCCGCACTCGATGAGCACCGCGGTCCGCGGACTGTCCGGGTCGCCGAAACCGCCGCGCTCCATCATGCGCAGCCCGGCCGGATGACCGGTGTCGAACAGCAGGTCGCCCGGCACGCCGATGCGCCGCGCCAGCGCGGCGCTCTTCTCGCCGCCCTTGCCGCTCACGGCGCAGACCATGATCGGGCGGCAGGGCTCGTGCATCGAATGGAGGTCGAGCAGGTAGTCGGCCGCGTCCACGAAGGGGCGCAGCTGGCGCGCGCGGCGCAACTCGGCCGAATCGCGCGAGCCGAGCAGCGCCTCGTCCGCCCACACGCGGTTGTAGTCCTCGTCGATGTAGCGCGAGCGGTCCGGATCGCCATAGTCGAAGCGCTCGAAGGCCGCGACGTTTGCGAATGCCAGCGTCAGCTTTCCGGCTTTCGGCCTGATGGCCTGCCTGAACAGGAAGTCGAGCGCCATCGCGCCGCAGAATTCGTTGCCGTGCGTGAGCGCCTGCACCATGACGTTCGGGCCGGGCTTGCCGGAATCGAAGACGTGCACGTAGTCCACGCCCGTGTTGCCTTGCCGGTAGCCTGAGATGTCCGGCGGCGAGATCTCGATCGGGAAATTCATGCCGACGCCTTGGGTGCCCAGTACGACAGCAGCCAGAAGTGCGGCAGCAGCTCCACGTGCGCGCCCCAGCCGAAGCGCGACGCGCGCTGGATCAGGTCGTGCTCCGACGGAAAATTCTTGAGCACCTCGTGCGTGCTGCCGTCGTCGAGCCTGCGCGACTGGTAGGTGTTGCCCTCGCCATCGCGGCGCGACACGGGCGTGCTCGAGCCCCCGACATAGCGGTTGTCGAGGAACGCGACCAGCGCCCCCGGCGCGACCGCCTGGCGCACGGAGGCAAGGAACGCGTCCAGGCGCGACAATGGCACATGCGACCACCAGAATCCGGCTAACAGGGCGTCTGCGCCCGTCGCAGGCAGCTCATAGGCGTCGCCGATGCGGAACTCCACCTTGCCGGGCGCGATCTTCTTGGTCCGGGCGATCTGCAGCACCTCGTCGTTGACGTCCAGCGCCGTGACGTGCGCCGCGGTCTCGGCGATCACTTCCGTCCAGTAGCCCGTGCCGCAGGCGATCTCGAGCACCCGCCGTCCCGAGAACATCTGGCGCATGCGCCTCTTGAGCGCCGCGAGGTCCGTCTGTCGCTCGGGCTTGGCATAGATGCGCTCGTACTCGGCGGCGCGCTTGGCGTAGTACTGCTCGAGATTATCCATTGAGGTGGCAGGCCGACAGTCGGTTGGGAGAGATTTCGCGCAATGCGGGCGCCTCGCGCGCGCAGCGCTCCATGGCGTGCGGGCAGCGCGGGTGGAAATGGCATCCGGCGGGCGGCGCGAGCGGCGAGGGAATCTCGCCCTCAACCGGCGCGAAGGCACGCTTGCGGCGGTCCAGGCGCGGCATTCCGGCGAGCAGCGCCTGCGTGTAGGGGTGGTTCGGCCGCGCGAACAGCTCGGCGGCCGGGGCGATCTCGATCACGCGGCCAAGATACATCACCACCACGCGCTGCGCGAGGTGCCGGACCACGCCGAGGTCGTGGCTGATGAAGAGGTAGGTCAGCCCCAGGCTCTCGCGCAGGTCCATGAAAAGGTTCAGGATCTGCGCCTGGATCGAGACGTCCAGGGCCGCGACCGCCTCGTCGCAGACGAGGAATTCCGGCCGGACGGCGAGCGCGCGGGCGATGCCGATGCGCGCGCGCTGCCCGCCCGAGAACTGGTGCGGGTAGCGGCGCCGGTAGGCCGGATCGAGGCCGACCTTCTCCAGCAGGCCGCTCACGAACCCGTCCACGTCGTCCTTGGACACCAGCCGGTGCACGCGCGGCGCCTCGCCCACGATCTCCTCGACGCGCATGCGCGGGTTGAGCGAGGCGAACGGATCCTGGAAGATCATCTGAATCGCGCGCAGCGGCCTGCCGTCCAGGGAATTGCCGTCGAAGCGCACCTCGCCCTCGGTCGGGGCATGCAGGCCGCAGGCGAGCCGCCCCAGGGTCGACTTGCCGCAGCCCGATTCGCCCACCAGGCCCACCACCTCGCCGCGCCCGACGGTCAGGCTGACCTGGTCGACCGCGTGCACGGTATGCTCGGCAACGTCGGCGCCAAGGGCGCGCGCGACCTTCTCGACGGCGTCGAGCCGCTTGGCAAAGCGCTTGCTGACTTTCTTCAGCTCTAGCACAGCGGGTGATGGCAGCGTACGTCGCGCCGCAGCTCGGGCATGGACAGGCATTGGTCATCGGCCCGGCCGCAGCGCTCGCGGAACGAGCAGCCGCGCGGCAGGCGCGCCAGCGAAGGCGTCATGCCCGGGATCTGGCGCAACCGCGCGCGGCCCTCGTTGCTGGCCGGGACCGAGTCGATGAGGCCGCGCGTGTAGGGATGCTTCGGCGAATCCAGCACGTCTCCGGCAGCGCCCTGCTCCACGATGCGGCCCGCGTACATCACTGCGACCCGGTCGGCCAGGCCCGCCACCACGGACAGGTCGTGCGTGATCCAGATCAGCGCAGCGCCAGCTTCGCGCACGAGCCGCTGCATCTCGAAAAGAATCTGCCCCTGCACCGTGACGTCCAGCGCCGTCGTCGGCTCGTCCGCGATGATCAGCTCCGGCCGGTGCAGCAGCGCGATGGCGATCGCCACGCGCTGGCGCATGCCGCCGGAGAACTCGTGCGGATACTGCTTTATGCGCTTTTCAGGCGAGGCCAGGCCGACAAGGGTCAAGGCCTGAATGCAGCGATCGAACGCGGATGAACGGGAAACCCGCTCATGCGCAAATACCGTTTCCATCATCTGGGTCTGTATCGAGAGCACGGGATTGAGCGTCATCATCGGATCCTGGAAGACCATGGCGATGCGCTTGCCCCGCAGGCGGCGCAGTTCTTCCCCCGGCAGGCCCACGAGCTCGCGGCCGCCGAAGCGGATGCTGCCCGCCGCGATGCGTCCCGACGGATCGATGAGTCCGAGGATGGAGTAGCCCAGCATCGACTTGCCCGAGCCCGACTCGCCGACCAGGCCGAGAATCTGTCCCGGCTTTACCTCCAGCGACACTTCGTTCACAGCCCGGAGCGCGCCGTCCCGCGTGCCGAATTCCGTCACGAGCCCGGCGATTTCAAGCACGCTGCAGCCTCGGGTTCAATTGATCGCGCAGCTGGTCGCCGACCAGGTTGATGGAGAGGATCGTCAGCAGCAGCGCCACCCCGGGATACATGCTGATCCAGTACTTGCCGGAGAGCAGGTACTCGTAGCCGTTGGCGATGAGCAAGCCGAGCGAGGGCTCCGTGGTCGGCAGCCCGAGTCCCAGGAAAGACAGCGTGGCCTCGAGGGCGATGGCGTGCGCGACCTGCACGGTACCGACCACGATGAGCGGCGGCAGCGCGTTGGGCAGCAGGTGCCGCAGCATCACTCGCGCGCGCGACAGCCCGAGGCCGCGCGCCGCCTCGATGTATTCCTTGCCGCGTTCGACCAGCGCCGCCGAGCGCGCCGTGCGCGCGTAGTAGGCCCACTGCACGCAGACGAGCGCAACGATGATCTTGTCCACTCCCTTGCCCAGCACGGCGATCAGAACCAGCGCGACGAGGATCGCGGGAAAGCCGAGCTGGATGTCCACGACGCGCATGAGCAGCTGCTCGAAACGTCCGCCCAGGTAGGCCGCCAGCACGCCGAGCAGGCCGCCCAGCGTGAGCGCGATCAGGCCGCTCGCCACCCCGACCAAGAGGGAAACGCGCAGGCCGTAGAAGATTGCCGAAAGCATGTCCCTGCCCTGCCCGTCAGTGCCCAGGAGATAGTCCTTCCCCGGCGGCAGGCGAGCGTCGAGCAGATTGAGCTTCGCGAGGTCGTAGGGATTCTGCGGCGAGATCCACGGCGCCAGCAGCGCGATCGCGACGATGGCCACGAGCAGCGCCAGCCCGGCGGCCGCGATCCTGTTGCCGAGGAATTCCTTCACGCCGACTCCGCGGCGCGCACGCGCGGGTCGAGCGCCAGGTACAGCAGGTCCACGACCAGGTTGATCATGATGAACATGAACACCACCACCAGCAGGTAGGCCACCACCACGGGCCGGTCCAGCTGGAAGATGGAATCGATCACCAGCTTGCCCATGCCGGGCCAGGCGAACACCGTCTCGGTCACGATGGCGAAGGCGATCACCGAGCCCAGCTCCAGGCCAATTACGGTGACCAGCGGGATCAGGATGTTCTTGAGCAGGTGCACGCCGACCACGCGCGCGCGCGACAGGC
>Ga0335076_10008748_pt1 | contig 10225 bp, 7 predicted proteins | sample Lox_Sample_25_FD_206717 | JGI IMG/M metagenome (GOLD analysis project Ga0335076, IMG submission 206717) | Soil microbial communities from Loxahatchee National Wildlife Refuge, Florida, United States - Lox_Sample_2.5 | ecosystem: Environmental > Terrestrial > Soil > Wetlands | place: USA: Florida...
AATACCGTGAACAATCGCTTCTCGTGCTCGGCGTCGATTCGGGCGATCACCTCGATGTGCTCTTCAAGGCCCGATCCGCGCAGCTTGTTCGCGAGCAGTTCGTCAACCTGATAAATCCCGGCGCTGTTGGACATCGCGATTTCGACGCGGACGGCGCGGTCTTCACCCGGTGAGATCTTGACGTCCTCGATCGCGTAGGCGGATATCGAGTGGATGTCGAGTCTCCCGGCCTCGAATTCCATCCGCGATCGTCCACGCGCCATGTCGAGCGCGTCGGCGACGCGGACGATTCCGGCCTCGACGGTGAACGGCTCGCCGCCTTTGCTCCGATGACCGATGATCGCGTGCATCGCTTCGGACTCGATGACCGTCCGCTCGGGCTCCTCGTACGCGCTGGCCAGCAACGACCCGAGCCGGTCGGCCGTCAGAAACAGGCTGTAGCGCTCGTGATCGTTCCGGTGGATCGACATCCCGACGCAGTGGAACAAGCATCCGGCGGCGATCACCACCTCGGCGTCATGGTCGGACATGCCGTAGTCAGCGGTGACGCTCGGGCTGATCCCGCGTCGGAACAGCAGCCGGCCGAGGCGCAGGCCGATGTTCAGCACGATTTGGATGTGGACCCAGGAGTGATCGGTGAGGCCGAGCCGTCGAGATGCGTTTACGGCCGAGACGTGCCACAGGGCTTTCACGTGTGTGTCGGCGTTGACGGCCTCGAGGAAACGCTCGAGTCGGCGGTTGCCGCGCGTCGGCGCGCGCACGCGCACCTCCGCGATGGCCTCCCGCGGTGGGATCGGCGGGTCGAGACGGTCGAGGCGATGCACGTCGCCTCCCGCGACGGGCGGTTCCTCCGCGATAGGTTCGTCGAGCTCATCCATGTGGCACCTCCAGCAGTAGACCCTCCCGCAACCCGCCGTTGGCGACCTCGAGCGGGGCTCCGAACACCTCCGCGGCCGCCTCGAGGACCAGCAAGCCGGCCGGGAGGAGCCGGACGCGGTCCTCGTCGAGCTCGAACCGGCGGGCCAGTTCGGCCGCCGGCGCCCCGCCGAGCAACGCCAGCACCCGGCTGAACGCGGCGGCGTCGAGCGTCGGCCCGGCGATCCGGCGAAGCGAGGTCGCGCTCCCCCCCACCGCCACGACGCGTGCCGTGACCGGGGCCTGGACGCCGTCGAGCACTTCGCGCACTCGCGCCCGGGCTCGCGCAAGCTGCTCGGCCGACGGCGGGTCAGAGTGCAGGCACTCGTCGGCGACCATGCCCGAGCCGACCTCGAACGAGGCGAACCAGCTCACCCGGTCCGGCACCGTGCCGACCACGAGCTCGCAAGATCCCCCGCCGGCGTCAACTACGCCCAGCGGGCCGGCGGGGTCTTTGGCCAGCGTGCGCGCCGCCCCGGCGAACGCGAGGCGCGCCTCGGCCTCCGCGGACAGAACCTCGACGTCGAGCCCGCAGGCGCCGCGCACCGCTGATACCAGCGCGTCGCGGTTGGCGGCCAGCCGGACGGCCGCAGTGGCGACTCCCCGCACATCCGCGGCGCCGAGCGCGCGCGCCGCGCGGAGCTGAGCGGAGACCACCGAGGCGACCTCGGCGATCTTCTCGTCACTGATCTCACCATTCGAGGTCAGACCCCGCCGCAGATGGGTGAACTCCCGCTCCTGATGAACCTCGAGTAACCGTTCGCCATTGCAATCCGCGACGAGCAGCCGCGTGGTGTTCGAGCCGATGTCGATGCAGGCACGGCGCACGGTGGGGATGCGGGCGACGCCCCACGGCAGACGGCGGCCATCGCTCGCGCGCTGACTCTACTGATGTCTGCAGATGGGCGCGGGTGCGGAGCCACCGTCGGGCTCCGAGCTGACGATCGACCCAGGATCCACGCCGTTCTGCGTCGTGGCCCCGCGGTCGGGCTCGTGACCGGCGCCGTTGTCCAACGCCCCGGAGCCACCGTCATCAAACGCCCCCGAGCCACTCTCACTGGTTCCCTCCGATGGCTGTGCGGTCATGTTCAGTCCCATGAGGGCAAACCAGGCAACTGCGGTAACCGCGAGCGAGCCAGCGCCGGCAATCGCCAGCGCCGACCGGGGGCTTCCCAGCGCGGTTAACGCGCCGCCGAGGAGGATCCCGGCTCCGGGAATTGACTGGAAGAGCGACTCGTTGAGGCTCATCATCAGCGCCATCCAGCGCTCCTGGGTCGCTTCCTGAAGCGCGGTGCGAGCGGCCACTGCCTCGACCCCGTTGCCGATCCCGGCGAATGCGGCGCCGACGATCGCCACCGCCAGCGTGGGCGCAATCGACATCACGAGGAAGCCGACTCCGAGCGAGCCCGCGCCGATCACGATCAAGTCGCGCGAGGGGATCGCGCGCCACCGGGCGTAGATCGCGGCGCCGGCGACCGCGCCCGCGCCCCACGCCGACAGCAAGACGCCGTAGCCCTCCGAGCCGGCATGGAGCGAGTGCTCGGCGAACACGACCTCGACCGGAACCGAGATCGTGAAGAACAAGACGCCGAACACCTGGAGGAGCAGCAACCGTCGGATGACCACATGCTCGCGGGCGTAGGCGAGCGCTGCGCGCACTCGTCCGTGGGCCGACTGGCGGCTCGGGGCCGGCTCGGGCAGCCCGCTCGCGGTCGCAAGCGTCAACCCGATCACGCCGAAGAGGCAGCCATCCGCGATCAGAGCGGCACTCGTTCCCCCCGCCGCCACGACCGCTCCTCCAATCACCGGGCCAAGCATGAAGCACACCGAGAAAGCGCCATTGGCCACGGCATTCCCCTCGCGGAGCAGTCCGGCCGTCGACGTCACGGTGACGGTCGCGGCTCGAGCCAGCGATCGCGCAGTGAGCGCGGCGATGCCGTCGAGGAGCGCCAGCACGAGCACGGCAATGAGCGAGAAGTGGCCCGCCACCCACGCCAGCGAAAAGAACACGAGCGCCTCGAACCAGTACAGGGCCGGCAGGACCGGCCGCGGCCGGCGATGCTCGAGGCGCGCGACGGCCATCGGCGCGAGCAATGCCGGCACGAACTGCGAGGCAAGGAAGAATGCGGCAGCCCCCAACGCGCTGCCCGTGCTCTGGTAAACGAGAACCGCCAGTGTCAGCGAACCGACCATGAAGGCCAGCTCGTTCAGCGTGTAGGCAGCCAGTAGCCGCCGGTACGCAGGGATCTGCAGGACCCGGTTCACCAGATATACCTCCGCCTCGATCCTAATACCGCCGGGGTGTCCATGCTCGCGCGAAGACGGAATTGCTCCAATATCAGGTGTAGTCCCTGCGCATCTTTACCCACGGGGCGGCGGTGGCCAATCGACTGGTTTGAGAGGACCGGCGTACCCCGGCTGTCATCCTGTTCGCAGATGACGCTCCGATCGCGGTCCTGGGATCGCGCCAATACCTTCGCCCACAGCGCATTCCCGCCCGACCGGCTGGCCGCCGAGCGCACCAGCACAGTGTCCGTGTGCCTGCCCGCGCGCGACGAGGCGCGGACGATCGGCCCGATCCTCGGGGAGCTGGTGCCGTTGCGGGAGCGAGGGATCGTCGACCAGATAGTGGTGGTCGATCGTTCGAGCGACGGCACGGCCGAGATCGCCCGCGAGCTCGGCGCCGAGGTCCATGACCAGGACGAGCTGATGCCCGAGCTCGGGCCCGTGCTCGGCAAAGGCGACGCGATGTGGCGGGCCCTCCCCGTGCTCACGGGAGAGGTGGTCTGCTTCCTCGACGCCGACTCTGAGCGGTTCGGCGCCCACTTTGCCTGCGGTGTCCTGGGCCCGCTGTTGTGCGGCTCGGAAGTCTCGTTCGTCAAGGGCTTCTATCGCCGGCCGTTCCGGGTCGGCGAGGTCACCGTTCCGGACGGCGGGGGCCGCGTCACGGAGCTCACCGCCCGCCCCCTGCTGAATCTGTTCTATCCCGACCTCGCCGCAGTCCGGCAGCCGCTGGCCGGCGAGATCGCGGCCCGACGCGATCTCCTCGAGCAACTCCCGTTCGCCACCGGGTACGGGGTCGACATCGGCCTGCTTATCGATGCCTACGCGCTCGCCGGTCTCGACGCGATCGCGCAGGTCGACCTCGACGTCAGGCAGAACGCCCACCAGCCCCTGCGCGACCTCGGTCCGATGGCGTACGCCGTCCTCCGAGCCGTGGCCGTCCGGCTCGAGCGCGAGGGCCGGCTTCGCGGCCCCATGCCGGCTACGTTCACCCTCGCCGGCGCGGAGGGGCCACACCCGGAGCTCGCCGAGCCGGTCGAGCGCCCGCCGCTGCGCAGCCTTCGCCGGGCGGCCTGACCCGGGGGCCAGGCGCTCTCACTCACGACGACCGGGCGAAGGCGTTCCGGAGGGCCTTGGAGCCTGCCGCGGCACGCTCCAGGTACCCGTAGGTGCCCTGGTCGCGGAGCTCCTCGGCAGCCTCGACTAGGCCGCCGAACGCCGCGAACGCGAACGCCCCGCCGACCGATATCCGCGCCACCCCGAGCTCTGCCAGTTCGCTCACGCTCGGGGCGCCGCGAACGGCAAGCACGTTCACGGGCGCGTCGACTGCTTCGGTCACCTCGCGGATATCGTCGGCGCTCGTGAGTCCGGGTGCGTACAGAACGTCCGCGCCAGCCTCCTGGTAGGCGATCAGGCGCGCGATCGTGTCGGCAAGATCCGGATTGCCGCGTATGAAGTTCTCGGCTCGGGCGGTGAGCACGAGCCTCACCGGCCCGGCGTGGGCGGCTTCCGCGGCCGCCGCCACCCGCTCGCGAGCGAGGCTCAACTCGTAGATGTCGTCCGCGTCGCCGGAGTAGTCCTCCACCGAGGCGCCGGCGAGTCCCGCATCGACGGCCAGCGCGATGGTCTCCGCGACGCCGGCGGGCCCGTCGGCGAACGCGTTCTCGAGATCGGCGGACACCGGCACGTCGGTACCGTGCGCCAGCTCGGCCGCGTGCGCGAGCGCCTCCTCGCGCGAGACCGCACCATCGGGGCGACCGAGCGTGGCGGCATGGCCGCTGCTCGTGGTCGCGATCGCCTGAAACCCCAGCGAGGCGAGCAGCGCGGCCGAGCCAAGATCCCACGCGTTCGGCATCAACACGGGGTCGCCGCGCCGGTGCAGCTCGAGGAACCTCTTCGCCTTGTCCGCCTGAGAGCCGTTCATCGGGCCAGCCTAACGCAGCACAGTCGTGGGTAAAGTCGAAGCCATGAGCTCTACCTCGACGTCGCGCACACGAGCCCCGGAATCAGGTGACGACGGCTCCTTCCGGCGGCAGGTCAGCCAGTTCCGCCGCTGGGTCTCCGCCGACTCCGATGCCGAGTTCCCCCTCGAGGCGGGCCGCTACCACCTGTACGTTGCCCGCGCGTGTCCCTGGGCCCACCGGACGATCATCGCCCGTCACCTGATGGGGTTAGAGGAGGCGATCGGGATCTCGTTCGTGGACCCGATCCGCGACGATCGCGGCTGGGCCTTCACCGGAGATGAGTACGTCGATCCGGTCAATGGCTTCACTTTCCTGAGCGAGGCCTATCTGGCGACCGACTCGGATTACGCCGCACGCGTGACGGTGCCGGTCCTGTGGGACAAGCAGGCCGGCGTGATCGTCTCCAACGAGTCCGCGGACATCCTCCGCATGCAGCACACGGTTTTCGCGCCAGTGGCCGAGCATCCCGTCGAACTCCTCCCTGAGCGGCTGGAAGACGAGATCGAAGCGCTGAACGAGCGGATCTACGACAACGTGAACAACGCCGTCTACAAGGCCGGGTTCTCCACCAACCAGGCGGTCTACGAGGCCGAGGTGGCTGGGCTGTTCGCGCTCCTCGACCAGCTCGACGAGCGGCTGGCCGACCGGCGCTTCCTGTTCGGTCCTGAGCCGCTCGAGACAGACTGGCGTCTGTTCACGACGCTGGTGCGCTTCGACGCCGTCTACCAGATCCATTTCAAGTGCTCGCTCCGAAAGCTCATCGAGTACGAGCATCTCTGGCCGTACACGCGGGACCTCTACCAGTGGCCCGGCGTCGCCGACACCGTCGATTTCGACGAGATCCGCCGGCACTACTACCTCACCCACCCGATGATCAACCCGAGCGGGCTGGTCGCAGTGCGTCCTGCGGAGGACTTCGATTCGCCGCCCGGCCGCGACTCGCTCGGGTAGACGCGGCGCCTTCACATGCCGGCTTCGTGGCCCCGCCGGCGCATTTGTCAGAGCCGCGACCCATGGGACCGGTTCCACACATCTGTGCGATTCCTTACAAGACGGTAGAATTGCTTCTGGGACTCAGGGGCGTGTGGCGCTAACCAGGGGGAGAGACTGGATTGGTGGAGGGACGCCGTACAGAAATGCTGCTCGAGCGGGAGCCCGAGCTACGCCGGATGAGAGAGACGATCTGGCAAGCCAGCACCGGTGCCGGTGGGCTGGTCGTCATCGGCGGCCCCGCCGGGATCGGAAAGACCGCGCTGCTCCGCGCCGCGGTGTGCATGGCCGAACAGGTTGGGGTGCGGGTTCTGCGGGCCCGGGCGACCGACCTCGAACAGGAGTTTTCGTTCGGGGTGGTCCGGCAGCTGTTCGAGGCGCCACTCGCACGAGCCGGCGCCGGCGAGCGCGAGGCGCTGCTCCGTGGGGCGGCCGCGCTCGCGGGTCCGCTGTTCGCGCCAGGTCCCACGCCCGCCACAGCTCGCGCGGACGGCCCGCCGGCGTCCCCGGCCAGCGCATCCGCACCGGCCGCGGGCGGCCCCGCGGACCGGCGGTTCACACTCGTCCACAGTCTCTTCTGGCTGACGTCCAACATCTCGAGCACCGGTCCGATCGCGATCTTGGTCGACGATTGCCACTGGGCCGACCCGCCGTCGCTTCGGTTCCTCGCGTACGTGAGTGCTCGCTGCGACGAGTTGGGGGTGCTCGTGATCGTGACCGTTCGGGACGGGGAGCCGTCGACGGCCAAGGAGCTGCTCGTCGCCCTCCGCGCTGATCCACGCGCCGTTCTGATCGAGCCGACATCGCTCAGCGCGGGAGCGGTCGCCCAGCTCGTGCGCTCCGGGCTTGGCGCGCACGCCGATGCCGATTTCTGCGCCGCATGCGCGCGGGCCAGCGCCGGCAATCCGTTTCTGGTCCGCGAGCTGATCGCGGAGCTGGAGAACGAGCACGTCGAGCCGGTGGCTGCCAGCGCCTCTCGAGTTGAGAGCGTCCGCCCGGAATCGGTGTCCCAGGCGGTCCTCGCCCGCCTGAACCGCCTCGGCGCCGATTCGCGGAACCTCGCCCGGTCGGTTGCCGTGCTCGAGAACGCGACCCTCCGCCAGGCCGCGACCCTCGCGGGAGTTCCACTCTCCCGCGCGATGCGTGCCGCCGATCGCTTGATCTCGGCCCAGATTCTGGCGCAGTCATCGTCGCTGGCGTTCGTCCATCCGTTGCTGCAGCGGGTGGTCTACGAGCGCATCCCAGCCGCGGCGCTCGCGGATGGGCACCGGCGGGCCGGCCTGCTGCTCGCCGGCGAGGGAGCCAGGAGCACCCGCGTCGGGGCTCACCTGCTGCGCGGCGAGCCGGCCGGCGACCCCGCGGTCGTGGTGCTTCTTCGCGAAGCCGCCCGGGCGGCCCTGGCCGACGGGGCGCCGCAGACGGCGGTGAGGCTGCTGCGGCGCACCTTGAACGAGCCGCCGGCGAACGAGGCCCGCGGCGTGGTGCTCGCCGAGCTTGGCGAGGCCGAGGCGCTGGCGCGCGATCCGGCCGCCGGCAAGCACCTCCGCGAGGCGCTCGAGCTTGTCATGGCGCCGGCGATCCGCGTCCGGGTGGCCCGCATCCTCTCAGAACTCGCCGTCTGGGACGGGCGTCCAATCGAAGCCCACCGGGTGCTCGTGGACATGATCGAGGAGTTTGGCCCGACGGCAGCTCCGCCGCTGCGGGCGCAACTCGAAACCCTTCGCGCCGTGACCGCGTCGGTCGATCGGCGGCTGGCCCCGGAGATCGAGCCACGCCTCCCCCTGCTGCGCGAGCTGGCTGTCGCGGCCGGCCCGGCCGGGCGCGGACTGCGCGTGTTCGATGCGTGCTGGCGAGCCGGACGCGAACCGCACTTCGGCGGCTGGCGCGAGGTGATGGACGCCGGGCTCGATCGAGGGCGCCTTGTCGCCGAGGAGCCGACCGGACCGCAGATGGTCAGATACGCCACATGCGCGCTGGTGTTCGCTGACGACGTCGATCGGGCGCGCGCGCAGATCGCGGACGTCCGCGCCGACACGCTGTCGCGCGGCTCGATCGACGCCCAGCTCAGCAGCCTGACGTGGGGCGCTTTACTGGCGCTGCGCTGCGGTCAGCTTTCGGATGCGCAGGCGGGTGCGCGCGCAGCGCTCGACCTGGGTGACCGCCACGAAGTCGTGTGGGCGCGGATCTGGTCGGCGACGTTCCTGGCCATGGCGTTACTCGAACGCGGTGAGGTCGACGCCCCGGACGAGCTGCTCGCCCACGCGCCGATCGATGAAGCGATCGACACGACCGCTGCGGCTCACGCCCTGATGGCCCGGGCCCACGTGCGGCTCGCGCAGGGGCGGACTCTCGAGGCGGTCGCGGATCTCCGCCGCGTGGGCGAGGCAGCGATGCTCGACAATCCGAACCATCTGCCTTGGCGCTCGACCCTCGCCCTCGCGCTCGCCGCCACCGACCCGGCGCAAGCGAACGCGCTGGTGGAGGCGGAGCTCGCGCGAGCCAGCTGGCTTGCCCAGCCTCGCGGTGTCGGCATAGCCCTGCGCGCGTGTGGAGTTGTTGCCGGCGGCGACGACGGGATCGGGCTGCTGGAGGGGGCGGCGACCTGTCTGCGCAGCTCGCCCGCGCGTCTGGAGCTCGCGCGGACTCTTTGCGACCTCGGCGCCGCTCAGCGCCGTGCCGGCAAGAGAAGCGGGGCGCGCCAGCACCTGCGTGAGGCGGCCGGTCTGGCGGCTCAGTGTGGAGCGACCGCGCTGTCGGAGCGGATCCAGGAGGAGCTTGCCGCCACCGGCGTCCATCTGCGCCGGAACGGTGCCTCAGGGCTGGAGGCGCTCACGCCGGCCGAGCGGCGCGTGGCGGACCTGGCAGCGAGCGGACTCACCAACCGTGAGATCGCCCAGGCGTTGTTTGTTTCGGTCAAGACGGTCGGCACCCATCTCGGTCACATCTATGAGAAGCTCGATCTCCAGGGCGCGCAGGCGCGCGAGCAGCTTGGCGACCGGCTGAACGGCGCCCTGGTGGTGGAAGGTGCGGCTACGCTAAACGGGGCCCAGCGCGGCTAGCGGCGCCGGGCCCCGTCGAACTGCGGCCTCGTCCGCGGACGGGGCATGCCCCCTATTTCCTCGGAGTCGCCGGGGTGGAACGCGCCCCCTTCAGATCCGTTCCTGCTCGATCGACTCGAGGAAGATGAACTGGCCGATGCTTGATTGCCATGCAAGCACCGGGCTGGAGTCCGCGGCGTCGTTCGGGATCTCCGATCCCGAGGGCCGGCCGATCAGCGTGACGGGGAGAGCCAGCGGGGCCGGCGTGACATCCAGGGACTCGAGCGTGCTAGGCACACGAAGATCATGTCGCCGATAGGGGTCCCTCGCATCGGGACCCCTCCTGATTTTTGCCTTTCGCCGAGGCTCAGTGACGCCGTCGCCGGCGGCGCGCCATGAGCAACACGACCGCGACTCCGGCAGCCGCAGCCGGGGCGGGATTTCGCTTGACCCGCCCCCAGATGACCGAGCCCATCAACGACAGGCCCTGCATCGGCTCGCTCGGCAGCGGCGGATTCGTGAGCGGCGGGCGTGTTTCTTCCACCGGGGGTGGCGGGGCCGCGGCCGGCGGTGGCGGGGCCGCGGCCGGCGGGGGCGGAGGGGCGGCGCCGGGGGGCGGCTCGTGGGCCGGCGGTGGCGGCGGCCCTACCGGCTCAGGCGCGTCAGCCTGGAGCGCGGGCGCGGCTGACTCCGGAGCGGGCGGCTCGGGCGCCGGCGGCTCGAACGGCGGCGCGGCCGGCGCGGGTGGCTCCGAGGGCGGCACGACCTCGGTCGGCGCCTCGGCGGCAGCTGCGACCGGAGACGGCTCGGGCGCTGATGGCGCCGGCTCGTCCTGCCAGGGCGCCGGCTCATCTTGGACGGGCGCGGGCTCTGCTGGAGGCGGAGGCGAGACGACGGTTTCCGGCACGTGGGGTGGCTCGGGTGCCGCGGGCGGCTCCGGAGCCGCGGTCGGCTGGGGCTGATGGACCACCGTCGGCGCGGCTTCGGCCGCCGGCTGCGCGGCCAGCGAGCTCTGAAGGCGCTTTGCGAACTCCC
>Ga0335076_10008749_pt1 | contig 10224 bp, 9 predicted proteins | sample Lox_Sample_25_FD_206717 | JGI IMG/M metagenome (GOLD analysis project Ga0335076, IMG submission 206717) | Soil microbial communities from Loxahatchee National Wildlife Refuge, Florida, United States - Lox_Sample_2.5 | ecosystem: Environmental > Terrestrial > Soil > Wetlands | place: USA: Florida...
CACCGATTGGTGTCACTCCTCACGCGCGAGGCCGCCGACGAGCTCGGGCTCGCGCCCGGCGTGCGTGCGGTGGCGCTGGTGAAGGCCACGCACGTCACGGTGGAGCGCAGCTAGGCATGTTCGCGAGGCCGCTTGGAAGAATCGCGCTCGGGCTCGCGCTGTGGGCTGCAGCGGCACCGCCGGCGCGGGCGCTCGACTCACTGCCGGCCATCACCGTGTTCGCAGCCGCCTCGCTCTCGGAGAGCTTCCAGGCGCTCGGCGCGGCGTTCGAGGCAAAAGCGCACGGTCACGTGACGTTCAGCTTCGGCGCGTCCTCGCTGCTCGTCACGCAGCTGCAGCAGGGCGCGCCCGCCGACGTGATCGCGACGGCCGATGAGACGACGCTGGCGAAGGCGGGCGACCTCATCGGCGCGCCGCGCACCTTCGCGCGGAACCGGCTCGCGATCGCCGTGGAGAAGGGCAACCCGAAAACGGTGCAGGGCCTGGCCGACCTGGCGCGGCCCGGGCTCGCGGTCGTGCTCGCGGCCGAGCAGGTGCCCGTCGGGAAGTATGGCAAGGAAGCGCTCGCGAAGGCGGGAGTCACCGTGACTCCGCGCTCTCTCGAACCCGACGTGAAGGCCGTGCTGAACAAGGTGGCGCTCGGCGAGGCCGACGCCGGCATCGTGTACGCGACCGACGTGACCGCCGCGCAAGGCAAGGTCGACGGCGTCGAGATCCCCGCCGCGCAGAACGTCTCCGCGAACTATCCGATCGCGGTGGTGAAGAAGAGCCAGTCGGCCGAAGCGGCGCAAGCGTTCGCGGACTTCGTGCTCTCGCCCGAAGGCCGCACGGTGCTGGCACGCTACGGCTTCGCCGCTCCATGAGCCGCGCCCCGCGCCTGCTCCTCGTGCCGGCGCTCGTGGCCGCGGGGCTGATCGGCGTGCCGCTCGTCGCGCTCGTGGTGCGCGCGCCGTGGCCGGAGCTGTCGCGCGCGCTCGCGGGCGACGAGGCACGCAACGCGCTCGGGCTCTCGCTCGTGTGCTCTCTCTCGGCGACCGCGCTCTCGCTCGTCTTCGGCGTGCCGCTCGCGTGGCTGCTGGCGCGCGTCGACTTCCCCGGCCGCCGCCTGCTGCGCGCGCTCGTCACGCTGCCCATGGTGCTGCCGCCGGTCGTGGGCGGCGTGGCGCTGCTGCTGGCGTTCGGGCGCCGCGGCCTGCTCGGCGGCGCGCTCGGCGCGCTGGGCATCCAGCTGCCGTTCACGACCGCGGGCGCAGTGCTGGCCGAGACGTTCGTCGCCCTGCCCTTCCTCGTCGTCGCGGCGGAGGCCGGCTTCCGCCAGATCGACCCGCGCTTCGAAGAGGCAGCCGCGGTGCTGGGCGCGAAGCCGGGCTTCGCGCTGCGCCGCGTGACTCTGCCGCTCGCGGCACCGGCTCTGCGCGCGGGCGCCGCTCTGTGCTGGGCGCGCGCGCTCGGCGAGTTCGGCGCGACGATCACCTTCGCGGGCAGCTTCCCCGGCCGCACGCAGACCCTGCCGCTCGCGGTGTACCTGGCGCTCGAGCACGACCCCGACGCCGCGATCGCGCTCTCGCTCGTGCTGCTCGTCGTGTCGGTCGCCGCGCTCGTCGCGCTGCGCGACCGCTGGCTCGGCGCGTGATGCTGGAAGCGCGCCTCGAGCTCTCGCTCGGCGAGCTGGAGCTGCGGCTCGACCTGTCCGTCGGCGCCGGCGAGGTGCTCGCGCTGGTCGGCCCGAACGGCGCGGGAAAGACCACGACCTTGCGCGCCCTGGCGGGCGCGCTGCGGCTCGACGCGGGGCGGATCGCGCTCGACGGGCGCGTGCTCGACGAGCCCGCGCGCGGCACGTTCGTAGCGCCCGAGGCGCGCGCCGTCGGCATGGCCTTCCAGGACCGGCTGCTGTTCCCGCACCTGACGGCGCTCGACAACGTGGCGTTCGGGCTCGAGGCGCGCGGGCTCGGCCGTCTTGCAGCGCAGGCGCGGGCGCGCGAAGCCCTGGCGCGCGTCGGCGCGGGCGGGCTGGCCGGGCGGCGGCCCGCGGCGCTGTCGGGCGGGCAGGCGCAGCGCGTCGCGCTCGCCCGCGCGCTCGTCCTCGCCCCGCGGCTCCTGCTCCTGGACGAGCCGCTCGCGGCGCTCGACACGCTCGCGCGCGAGGCGCTGCGGGACGAGCTCCGCCGCCAGCTCGCAGGCTTCGCCGGCGCGACCGTGCTGGTCAGCCACGACGCGGACGACGCCAAGGCCCTGGCCACGCGCACCTTGCACATCGAGGCGGGCCGGGTGGAATCTTGACCCCCGCCGCCGGAATCCTACTGTGCGGGCCGGCCGACCGAAGGAGAGGTTCATGAGCTTGGACAGCCAGTTGCGCGAGCGCATCGCGTCGATCGTCGCTTCCGACCGGGTGGTGCTCTTCATGAAGGGCACGCCCGACTCGCCGCAGTGCGGCTTCTCCGCGCAGGTGGTGTCGATCCTGAACCGGCTGCTCCCGGGCTACGGCAGCTTCGACGTGCTCGAGGACCGCGAGGTGCGCGAGGGCATCAAGGAGTTCTCGAACTGGCCGACGATCCCGCAGCTGTACATCGGCGGCGAGTTCCAGGGCGGCTGCGACATCGTGAAGGAGATGTACGCGACGGGCGAGCTGCACAAGGCGCTCGGCCTCGAGCTGGCGGCCGTGACACCGCCGAGTGTCACGGTGACCGACGCCGGCGCGCAGCTCTTGCGCGAGGCGCAGTCGCGGCAGGGCGGCGACCTGCACGTGGCGATCGACGCCGCGTTCAAGCACTCGCTGTCGCTCGGACCGCGCGCGGGGCACGAGATCGCCGCCTCGAGCAACGGCATCACGCTGTTGTTCGACCGCGACTCGGCGTCGCGCGCCGCTGGGCTCGTGATCGACGCGGCCGACTCCGGTGGGCGCAAGGCGCTGACGGTCGACAACCCGAACGCGCCGAAGTCCGAGCCCGTGCGCCAGCTCAGCGTACAGGAGCTGCGCGCGCTCATGGACGCGGGCGAGGAGCTGCATCTCTTCGACGTGCGCACGCCGGAAGAGAACCGCAAGGCGCGCATCACGGGCGCGACGCTCGTCGACGCGCGCGTGGCGAAGGAGATCGAGAGCTTGCCGCGCGACGCGCGTCTCGTGTTCCACTGCCACCACGGCGGGCGCAGCCAGGCCGCGGCGGAGCACTTCGCGGCGCTCGGCTTCACGAACGTCTGCAATCTCGCGGGCGGCATCGACGCGTGGTCCCGCGAGATCGACCCGTCGATCCCGCGCTACTGACTTGGCCCTGCAGATCCACCCGCCGCCGTCCGAGGTGATCGCGCAGCTCGAGAGCGCCGTCCGCGAGGCGCTCGACTGCAAGTCGCTCGACGTGCGCGGCAGCGGCGGCCACTTCGAGATCCGCGTGGTGTCGACCGAGTTCGCGGGCAAGAACACGCTCGCGCGCCAGCGGCTCGTGCTCGGCGCGATCTCGCACCTGATGAAGGGCGACGGCGCGCCGGTGCACGCGATCGACGTGCTCGAGACGCGCGAGCCCTGAGGCCGCTGCCGTGAGCGCCGAGCTCGACCCCGCGCGCTTCCGCACGCGCGCCCTCTCGCCGCGCGGCTTCGCCCAGGCGTTCGTCGACGAAGGCAGCGGCTTCCCGCTCCTGCTCGTGCACGGCTGGCCGGAGACGAAGCGGATCTGGTGGCGCAACGTCGAGCCGCTCGCGGCCGCGGGCTTCCGCGTGGTCGCGCCCGACCTGCGCGGCTTCGGCGAGAGCGACCTGGCGCCCGACGGCTTCGGCGACGTGCCTTCGCACAGCCGCGACCTGGCGGCGCTGTGCGACGCGCTCGGCCTGGGCCGCGTGGTGCTCGTGGGCGGCGACCTCGGCGGCGCCGTGATCCAGGACTTCGCGCTGCGCTTCCCCGAGCGCGTCGAGCGGCTCGTGATCTTCAACTCGCCGCTGCCCTACCTCAAGGACAGGATGGCGGGTCTGCGCACGCGGCCCGCGGCCGAGGCGGGCGACTACTTCCTGCGCCAGGGCACCGACGCCGACGCGCTCGCCCGCGAGCTCGCCACGCCCGAAGCGCGGCGCCGCTACATCGCGAGCTTCTACGGCCCGCGCTTCTGGGCGCACCCGGGCGCGTTCACGCGCGAGGCCGTCGAGTTCATGACCGCGCCGTTCGCCGACGCTGCCAAGCTGCGCGCAGGCTTCGCGGGCTACGAGTCGGTGTTCGACGCGAAGAAGCGCAGCGAGCCGCCGCTGCTCCGCGAGAACCCCGCGCACGCGCTCGTCCTGTTCGGCGCGTCGGACCACGTGATCTACCCGGAGTTCGACCGCATGGCCGCAGCCGTCTTCCCCGACCACGTCGGCCCGTTCCTCGTGCGCGACGCGGGCCACTTCCTGCAATGGGAAGCCGCCGGCGTGCTGAACTCCGCGATCCGCGCGTTCTGCCGCGACCTGGTGAAGCGCTAGGCGGCCGCGCCGCTGCGCAGCAGCTGACCCGGCAGCGGGCCTTCGGGATCGACCGCGTCCTTGCCGTCCTCGCGCAGCACGACGCCGTTCACGACGACGGCGCGCATGCCGTAGGCGTCGGCGACGAGGCGGTCCTGGCCGGCGGGCAGGTCGCGCACGCGGCGCAGCGGGCTACACCCGACGGTGTCGGGATCGAAGACCGCCACGTCGCCGGCCAGGCCCGCCGCGAGGCGGCCGCGCCCGGCGATGCCGAAGACCTCGGCCGAGCGCGAGGTGAGCAGCCGCACGGCCTGCTCCATCGACAAGGCCTCCTTCTCCCGCACCCAGTGGCCGAGCAGGTGGGTCGAGAAGCAGCCGTCGCACAGCTGGCTGGCGTGCGCGCCCGCGTCGGACAGGCCGAGCACGACCGACGGGTGCGCGAGCAGCTCGGCGACCGCGGCCTCGTCCTGGTTCATGACCGCGATGCGGAAGCGCGCCTCCAGGTCGCTCGCCAGGCCGAGGTCGAGCGCGAAGTCGACGGGGTGCACGCCGGCTTTCGCCGCGAGCTCGGAGACGGAGTGCTCTTCGAGGCTCGGGTCGGCCGGGTACCACGACACCACGGTGTCCGCCCACCTTCCCGCGATGCCGCCGCGGTCGCCGCGCGCGCGGAACGCGGCGCGGAACTCGGGGTCGGCGTAGAGCTTCTTCTTCCCCGCGCGGTCGGCGGCCGACACGGGCTTGAAGATCTCCATGCTCTCGTACGGGAACGGCGCGCTCCACTGGAACTCGAAGTTGAGCGGCCGGCAGGCGACCTGGGGGTAGACGGGCACGCCCTGGCGCTGCAGCGCCTGGTGGTCCTCCAACACTTTCCGGTGTCCGTCGGGACCGAGTGCGCCGGCGAGCAGCGCCGTCCACGACACCGGGCGACCCGTCTTGCGCGCCAGGTCGGCGAGCTCGTTCGTGAAGAAGCCGCGGCCGATCGTCGCCTGCACGACGCCGCGCCCCGCCGCGCCGAGCGTCGCCGCCAGCCGCTCGATCTCGGCCAGCGACGCCGCGCGGCTCGGCACCGGCCGGCCCGCGTAGCCGACGTGCGTGGCCGACTTGCTGGTCGCGAAGCCGATCGCGCCGGCGTGGATCGCCTCGGCGACGATCGACTCCATCTGCGCCAGCTCGGCCTCGGTCGCCTCGCGCTCGGTCGCCTCCTCGCCCATCACGTAGAGCCGCACGGGCGTGTGGCCGACCAGCGCGCCGACGTTGATCGCCGTGCCGCGCCGCTCGAGCGCGCCGAGATACTGCGGGAAGGTCTCGAACGGCCAGTCGGCGCCGAGCCCCGCGCGCAGCGCGTCGAGCGCCATGCCCTCGACGTTCTCGAGCGTGCGCATGATCAGGTCGCGGTGCAGGGCGCGCGTGGGCGCGACGCCGAAGCCGCAGTTGCCCATGACGACCGACGTCACGCCGTGCCACGGCGAGATCGTGAGCATGCGGTCCCAGAACACCTGCGCGTCGTAGTGCGTGTGGATGTCGACGAAGCCGGGCGCCACGACGCAGCCCGTGGCGTCGAGCTCGCGTGCAGCGCGGCCGCGCACCTGGCCGAGCTCGGCGATCTTGCCGTCCCGGATGCCCAGATCGCCGCGGCGCGCCGGGGCGCCGGTGCCGTCCACGAGGGTTCCGCCGCGAATCGCGAGATCGAGCTCCGCCATCGTCGCCTCCCGAGCCTAGAGCAGGCCAGGAACGGCGGGGCCCGTCAAGTCCGAGGGTCGACAACGCACGGCCTTTGCGGCTTTACTTCGCGCGTGGCCGAAACCCGCGCGAAGACGGGCGTCTTGCTGCTCAACCTGGGCACGCCGCGCTCGCCCTCGACCGGCGACGTGCGCCGCTACCTCCGCGAGTTCCTCTCCGACCCGCGCGTGCTCGACGTGGCTCGGCCCGTGCGCTGGGCGCTCGTGAACCTCTGGATCGCGCCCTTCCGCGCGCCGCGCTCGGCGGCCGCCTACCGGAAGATCTGGGACGCGAACGGCTCGCCGCTGCTGGCGCACGGTCTCTCGCTGCGCTCGGCGCTCGCGCACGAGCTCGGGCCCGCGTTCGAGGTGGCGCTCGGCATGCGCTACGGCGAGCCGTCGATCGGCGCAGCGCTCGAGCAGCTGTGCGCGGCGGGCGCGGCGCGGATCGTCGCGCTGCCGCTCTTCCCGCAGTACGCGTCGTCGTCGCTCGGCTCGGCGCTCGCGAAGCTGTATGCGCTGGCCGCCACGCGCACGAACGTCCCCGCGCTCGAGGCGCGCGGGGCGTTCTACGACGCGCCGGGCTTCGTCGCCGCGGCGGCCGAGGTCGCGCGGCCGCGGCTGGCGTCGTTCCAGCCCGACCACGTGCTGTTCTCGTACCACGGCCTGCCCGAGCGCCACGTGCGAGCGAGCGATCCTACGGGCCGACACTGCCTGGTGTCGGATGGCTGCTGCGCTTCGCTTGGCGCGGCGAGCGGGTATTGCTACCGCGCGCAGTGCTTCGCCACCACGCGCGCACTGGCGCGCGCGCTCGGCCTGGCCGACAGCGCGTTCTCCACGTCGTTCCAGTCGCGGCTCGGCCGCGAGCCGTGGATCCGGCCGTGGACCGACGTGCGCCTGCCCGAGCTGGCGCGCGCCGGCGCGAAGCGCCTCGCCGTGCTGTGCCCGTCGTTCGCGGCGGACTGCCTGGAGACGCTCGAGGAGATCGGCATTCGCGGCCGCGAGCAGTGGCGCGACGCCGGCGGCGAGGCGCTCGAGCTGATCCCCTGCGTGAACGCGCACCCCGCGTTCGTGCGCTTTCTCGCGGAGCAGGTGCGATGACGCGCAAGGAGAAGGCCGAGAAGATCGGGCGCATCCTCGACGAGAAGTTCCCGCTGCCGCCCATTCCGCTGGACCACGCCGACCCGTACACCCTGCTCATCGCGGTGGTGCTGTCGGCGCAGTGCACCGACGAGCGCGTGAACCGCACGACGCCCGCGCTCTTCGCGCGCGCCGACACCCCCGCCGCGATGACGCAGCTCACCGTGCCCCAGATCCGCTCGATCATCCTGCCCTGCGGGCTGTCGCCCGCGAAGTCGAAGAACATCCACGCGCTCTCGAAGCTCATCGTGGAGAAGCACGGCGGGCGCGTGCCGAAGAGCTTCGAGGAGCTCGAGGCGCTGCCCGGCGTGGGCCACAAGACCGCGAGCGTCGTCATGTCGCACGCGTTCGGCGTGCCGGCGTTCCCCGTCGACACGCACATCCACCGGCTCGCGGCGCGCTGGGGCCTGTCGAGCGGCCGCAACGTCGTCGAGACGGAGCGCGACCTGAAGGCGCTCTTCCCCGAGGACGAGTGGATCCGCCGCCACCTGCAGATCATCTATTTCGGCCGGCAGTACTGCCCCGCGCGCGCGCACGACTTCGCCGCGTGCCCCATCTGCAGCTGGGCCGCCAGCCGCGCGCGCGCGAACCGGGAGAAGCAGCGCGGCAAGGCGAAGCAGGCCGCTAGACCCCGATCCGGTCGAGCCGCAGCAAAGGCCCGACGGGGTCGTGCTCGCCGCTGAGGTCGACCTCGGCGAAGACGCTCCACAGGTTGTCGTCGGCGCGGTCGACCAGCACCTGCGTTGCGCGCCAGCGGCGCGGGCCGTCGGGCTCGAGGCGCGTCCACTCGTTCGCGCGCGCGCGCGGGGTGAACACGATCTCGCCGTACTCCTCGCGGAACGGCGCGAGCGCGCGCTCGAAACGCGCCGGCGTCCATGGCTCGTCCGGGTCGCGGTGCACGCAGCGGGCGGCCTCCTCCCAGTCGCCCGCGGCGAGCGCGCGCACCAGCCGGTGCAGCTCGGCGCGCACGCGCGCGCGAAGCTCGCGCGGGTCGGCGGCCAGGTCGTACGCGCGCACCGCCGGCGCCTGCGCCGGCGTTGCGCCGGACGGCGTCCGCAGCTCGGGATGCAGAAGGCGCTCCCACTCGGCGACGAGGCTCGTGTCGACGCGCTCGAGCAGCGCGCGCAGATACGCGATCACGTCCTGCACGGCGTCGGTCTTCGCGCCCGCCGGGACGGTCTGCACGAGCGAGCCGTAGACCTCGCCCAGGTAGCGCAAGAGCAGCCCCTCCATGCGCTGCAGGCCGTAGAAGCGCACGTAGTGGTCGAAGTCCCAGTAGCCCTCCACCAGCTCGCGCGCGATCGACTTCGGCCGCACGTCTTCGCGCTGCACCCACGGATGGCGCAGCGCGAAGTACGCGAAGGTCTGCTCGATGAACGCCTTGCTCGGCGCGGGCGGCTCGACCTCGTCGAGCCGCCGCATGCGCTCCTCGTACGGCACGCCCTCGGCCTTCAGCCGGGTGAACAGGTCGCTCTTGATGCGGTCCATCTGGCGCAGCAGGAGCGCGCGCGGATCGTCGAGCACCGCCTCGACGAGCGACAACACCTCGAGCGCGAACGCTTCGTCGCGTGCTTCGACGTAAGAGATCGCCTCGACGAGATACAGCGATAGCGCGTGGTGCAACGAGAAGTCCCACTGCAGGTCCTGCGCGACGCGCACGCGCCGCAGGCCCGTCGCGGCGTCCCTCTCGAGGCGCACGATGTCCGCCGCGCGGAGGCCGCGAAACAGCTGGGCGGCGCTGCGCAGCAGCCGCCGCTTGTGGCGCTCGTCCTCGTGACTCGTGGCCACGAGCTCCGCAACGACGCGCCACCCTCGGCGCGGATCCGGAGCCTCTTCGCCCTGGCGCAGCAGCAGCACGAGCATGCCGTGCGTCATGCGGAAGCGCGACACGAGGGGCTCGGGGGTGCGCTCGATCAGCTTCTTGAACGTGTCTTCGGTCCAGCCGACGAAGCCGGGCGGCGGCTTCTTCGACACCTCGCGCTTCTTCCTGCCCGGCCCCGCCGCGCGTGCGCGCATGCGTCGGTTCTCGATCACGTGCTCGGGCGCCTGGCACACCACGCTGCCGCGCTCGTCGAAGCCCTTGCGGCCCGCGCGCCCGGCGATCTGCTTGAATTCGCGCACCGACAGCGGGCCGACCTTGCGGCCGTCGTACTTCGCGAGCTTCGTGAACAGGACCGTGCGGATCGGGATGTTCACGCCGACGCCGAGCGTGTCGGTCCCCGAGATCACCTGCAAGAGCCCCTGCTGCGACAGCTGCTCGACCAGCAGCCGGTACTTCGGCAGGAGCCCCGCGTGGTGGATGCCGATGCCCGCGCGCACGAGGCGCGCCAGCTCCTTGCCGTACGGGCTGTCGAACTGGAAGTCGCCGAGCGCCCGCGCGATGCGGTCGCGGAGCTCGCGCGTGGCGATTTGCAGGCTCGCGAGGCCCTGCGCCAGCTCCGCGGCCTCGCGCTGCGTGAAGCTCACCACGTAGACCGGCGCCTTGCCCGCTTCGAGCAGATCCGACACCGTTTCGTGTAGGGGCGTCTCGCGCCACGCGTAGTCGAGCGGCACGGGCCGGTCGTCCGACGCGACGAGCGCCACCGCGCGGCCGCTGCGCGCGGCCAGGTCGCGCCGGATCGCCGAGGTGTCGCCGAGCGTCGCCGACATCAACAGGAACACCGTGCGCGGCAGCACGAGCAGCGGGACCTGCCACGCCCAGCCGCGGCTCGGGTCCGAGTAGAAGTGGAACTCGTCGAGCACGGCGTACGGCACGTCGAGCGCAGCGCCGCGGCGCAGCGCCATGTTCGCGAGCACCTCGGCCGTGCAGCATACGATGGCTGCGCCGGGGTTGATGCTCGCGTCGCCCGTCAGCATGCCCACGTTCTCGGCGCCGAAGTCCGCGCACAGCGCGAAGAACTTCTCCGACACGAGCGCCTTGACCGGCGAGGTGTAGAACGAACGCGCG
>Ga0335076_10008750_pt1 | contig 10223 bp, 7 predicted proteins | sample Lox_Sample_25_FD_206717 | JGI IMG/M metagenome (GOLD analysis project Ga0335076, IMG submission 206717) | Soil microbial communities from Loxahatchee National Wildlife Refuge, Florida, United States - Lox_Sample_2.5 | ecosystem: Environmental > Terrestrial > Soil > Wetlands | place: USA: Florida...
TGGCGAGGGTGGGCAGCATGACGATCGCCCCCGCCACGAACATCAGGACCATCCACGGCGAGCAGACGACGGCGAACTGCGCGAGGCGCTTGAAGCCGAGGACGGCGAGCGTGACCACGACTGCCCCCACGACGACGACGAGGACGACGAACCGCATGTCCTCCGGGTACCATTTCGTCTGGGCGGGGATCCCGAACGGCAGCCGGACGGCCGAGGCCGAGACGGTGATCATCGCCCCGGCGAGGATGCAGTACATGACCGCGTTGCAGAGGTTGTAGAGGAGCGTGACCCCCGGCCCGGCGATCCGGCGCAGGTACCAGTAGAGGGTGAGCCGGGTCTCGACCGCGATCGGGGCGCAGACGAAGGTCCAGGAGAGCACCGCGAGGAGGTTCCCCAGGAAGAGGCCGAGGACGATGTCGGTCGCGCTCGCCCCGAAGCTCACGAGGAGGGCCCCGATCACGAACTCGGTCGCCGCGACGTGCTCCCCGGAGAAGACGCCCGCGAAGTACGAAGGCGGCTCCAGCCTGTCCTCCGAGACCGGGGCACGCTCGAACTCGTAGAGCGTGTCGAGCCTCCGGACGACCTCGCTCCCGCCCGTCGGCGAAGACATGTCTGGTGGTCTCCTCTCGAGAGGTGTTGCGTCGGCGGTCCGGCGGAGTCAGTCTAACCGATCCGGACGACGCGCCAGGACGGGATGGGATCGAAAAAGGGCGGCGGGAAGGCTCAGAACGTTTGGGGTCCGATCATGATCCGCCGTCTCCGGCGGAACGGCGAGCCCGAAGGACCGGGCCGCCGTCCTCCTCCGCGCAGGGCAGGCAGACGCGGAAGGTCGTGCCGAGGCCGGGCTCGCTGTCGACGGCGATCGACCCGCCGATTCGCTCGACGACGCCGTGCACCGTGGCGAGGCCGATCCCGGAGCCTGCGCCCTCGGCCTTGGTGGTGAAGAACGGCTCGAAGATGTGCTTGCGGGTCGCCGGGTCGATGCCCACGCCCTCGTCGGAGACGGCCAGCACGACGTGCCGCCCGGGGGGGGCGGCGGGCGAGGGCGTGTCCCCATCGCCGATCCGCAGGTCCCGCGTCTCGATCGTCAGGCGGCCGCCCCCCGGCATCGCATCCCGCGCGTTCACGGCCAGGTTCAGGAGGAGCTGCTCCACCTCCGTGCGATGCGCGCGGACCCGCCCGAGGGCGCGTCCGGAGCGGATCTCGACCGCCACTTCTTCGCCGATCACGCACCGGAGCATCCCGTCGAGCTGCGCCACGACGGCGCCGAGGTCCAGAAGAGCCGGCTCGGGAGGCGAGGCTCGGCCGAGCGACAGCAGCTGCCGGGTGAGCGCGGCCGCGCGTTCGCCCGCCTGGAGGGCCGAGGCAAGACGCGCCGCGGCGGGGTGGCCGGAGTCGAGCGCCCGCCGCGCGAGCTCGATCTGGCCCATGGTCGCGCCGAGCAGGTTGTTGACGTCGTGGACGATCCCGGCGGCGAGCTGGCCGAGGGACTCCTGCCTCTCGGAGCCGGCGGGCGGCCGCGCCGGCTGCTCGTGCGCCTTCGACCGGTGAAGCTCGAGCAGAACGCCGGCCACGCGGGCCAGCTGCCCTAGCCTCGCCCCTGCGGGCATGCACACGTCCGCCCGGCACCCCGGGCACGCGACCTCCGGTGGAGCCGCGTGGAGCACCGGGATCGGCCGCGTCGCCGGGGTGTCCTTCAGTAATGCGATCGCGCTCGCCGCCTCCACTCCCGCAGCGGAGTGGCCGACGACCACGAGGCCGGGCCCCCATCGGGCCGCGCTCGCAAGAAGGCCGCTCCAGCGCGACCGCTCCAGTTGCCCCAGCCCCTGGAGGCCCTCGAGGCCGTGGACTGTGCCGACGACGAGGATCGTCGGCATGCCCGCCGCCGTACGCGCGAGCTGCGCCTCGTCGGCGGCCGGCTCGAGAGAGCCCGCGCCCGCGGCGCGCGGGCTCGAGCGCCGTCCGCCGCGCTCGAGCCCTTGCCGGCGACGAAGGGCGAAGGCGCCAGGGTCGCTCACTTGATCTTAGGGGGAGGAGTCGCGTTGGGGTTGGGCATGGGCGTTCCGTCCTCGCATGCGGTCACGAGCCCCCCGGCGCTCACAGACTGCCCCTTCACCTGCCGCCGGTCGTACGTACCGAGACCGATCAGAAAGAGGCCCGTCACGAAGATCCCGACCCAGAAAAGGCGCATGCTTCATCTCCTCCCGTGAGGCCCTCGCGCGGAGCGAGAACGCTCAGATTGTATATCTATCGTATATCCACTGGTTGCTAGAACCGAATGTCCTGGGCCAAAGGGCCTATGGCGACCAGAAAACTGGATCCGCGGCTGTCCCATGGGCTATAGTCTCAGGCTGTGAACACAATGGATTCGATGCTGGCACTCCTGGTCGCCGACGATCCCCGTCGCTCGGCCGACCGCATCCTGACCCGTCTCATCCAGATCCACCAGGCCCAGGGCGGCGCCATTCTCCGCCCGTCTGCCGGCCAGGTCGAGATCTGGATGAGCGCCGGCCTGAGTCTCGGTGCCGTGTCCGAGCTGCCCGTGCGCTGGGCGGACCATCGCGAGGCTCTCGAGGCGGGGAGAGCCATCCTCGAGCCCGGCTACGCGCTCCTCCCCGCGATGCTCGGGGAGGAGCTCGTGGCGGCGCTCTACCTCGCGCAGCCCCTGGGCCGAGCGGTCGCCGACGCGCGCCTCTTCGGCACCGCGATCGCCCAGGCCGTCACGGCCGCCAACCGGGTCGAGGGTCCGAGCCGCGTCCCGGAGCTGAGCCCCACGGAGGAGGCCCGCCTCCAGCTCCTCTCCCTCCTCGAGCGCCACGAGTGGAACATCGCCGAGGTGGCCCGGCTGCTGAGCGTGACGCGGCGCACGGTCTACATGCGCCTGCACAGCTTCGGCATCGAGCGCAAGCGGGTGCCCAAGATCTACAAGAAGATGCCTGTCGAAGGATGAACGATCTTCAGCTCCTCGTCGCCCACGCGACGAAGGTCGCGCTCATCGCCCTGCTGGCGGGGATCGCGTGGCGGGGGCGGGTGAGGCTGTGCTGGTCGTTCGCGCTCTACGTCCTGGCCGCTCTCCTCGGCAACGTCCTCGTATCGGTCTGGCCTTCCACCTTCCTCCTCCCCTCCGTCTGGGTGCTGAAGCAGGGGGTCTACGACGCGCTCAAGGTGGCGATCGCCTTGGAGCTGGCCTTTCGGGTCTTCTCCGCCCTGCCCGGCGCCGCCCGGACGGCGCGAGCGGTGATCCTCGTCCTCCTCGCGTCGAGCACGGTCGCGCTCGGCCTCCTGGCGCCCGGGTCGTCCTACCACACGGTCTGGAACTGGCAGCCGCGGGTCACCACGGCTGCCCTCTGGCTGCTCACCGCCACTGCCCTCATGGCCGTCTGGTACCAGGTGCCGATGCACGAGTGGCAGCGGGCGATCATGCTGGGCCTCGCGCCCTACCTGCTCGTGTTCGTCGCCCTCCTGGACCTGCTGCGCCGCCGCGGCTGGTCCCTCCTCGAGCCGGTGACGACCGCCGAGGCGTTCGTCTACCTGGGCCTCGTCCTCTTCTGGACGGGGGCGGCGTGGTGGGGAGACGCCCCGCAGCTCGCCCCCACTCCGGCCGAGGCCTCCTGATGCTCGAGCTCGCCCTCTCGACGGTCGGCTGCGTCCTGCTCTGCTACACCCTCGGCCGCTACAACCGCACGCTCACCCTGCAGCGCTGGCACTTCGTCTTGAACGCGCCCGAGCGGCAGGCGATCGAGTCCCTCCGCCAGCGGATGCAGCTCGACTCGGCGCTCGCCCGGCAGGCGTTCGAGACCGCCGGCCAGGCCCGCGAGGACGACCGGCACCCCGACGCCCTGACCGTCCTGCGGGTCGCTCTCTCGATCCTCGAGGACGCCGGCGCCGATCGGCTCACACGGCTGCGGGCGATGGGCGTGTACTCGCGCATGGTCCGGGCCATCCAGCCCCTCCCGCCGCCCTCCGCGAGGCCCTTCCGGGGCGCGGAGCTGCGCACGGTCGCCTCCCTCGCCGGCCTCGTCCACCGCTTCCTGGTGGGGGCCGGGGAGCGCTTCCGCCTCTGGCTGCTCGTGCTCGGCCTCGGGGTCAGGATCGTCCTGCGGGGCGGAAGGCGCTCGGCCGATGCGGCGGCCCGCGGGCCGGAGAGCGCGCGGCCGTGGGAGGCCTTCGCGCGGGGCATCGACGACTTCGACGCCCTCGACTCCTCCCACCTGACCGCGTTCGAGGCGCTCGTGGCCTCGCTCTCCGCCGTGGACCGGGGAGACCGCCTCCGGCTCTGGGAGCAGATCGCCGGCGACTCGCGCTAGGCCCGGTCAGGCGTAGCGGCCCTCGATCTCGCGGTAGCGCTCCGCCGCCTCGCGCCATCCCGGCCTCTCACGCGGCTCGAAGCAGCGGGGGCGGATCGCCTCGGCCACGAGCCTCCGGCCCTCGGCGAGGGACGCGAGACGGCCGGAGGCGATGGCCTGGAGGAGGACGTTGCCGGTCGCCGTGGCCTCGGACGGTCCGGCCCGGACCGGGCGACCGGCGGCGTCGGCGGCGGCCTGGTTCAGGTAGTCGTTCAGGCAGCCGCCGCCCACCACGTGGAGGCCGCGCACCGGCTCTCCGGTCAGCGCCTCGATCGTCCTCACGACCGAGGCGTAGCGGAAGGCCAGCGAGTCCAGGACGACGCGGGCGAGGCGCGCCGGGTCGTCGGGCACCGGCTGCCCCGTCTCGGCCAGCGCTCCCTGGAGCTCGGCCGTCATGCTCGCCGGGTTGAAGAAGCGCGGGTGGTCCGGGTAGACGAGGCCCGGGGGCCGCTCGATCGCCGCCGCCGCCGCGAGCAGGCCCTCGAGGTCGGCCGAGACGCCCCTCTCCTCCCACTCCTGACGGCACGAGTCGAGGATCCAGAGGCCCATGACGTTCTTCAGCAGTCGGACGGTCCCGAAGGCGCCGCCCTCGTTCGTGAAGTTGGCCCGGGCCGCCGCCTCGTTGACGAGCGGCGAGGGCCGCTCGACGCCGACGAGCGACCACGTTCCCGAGGAGACGAAGGCCCAGCCGGGCTCGAGCGGCGTCCCCGCCACCGCGCTCGCCGTGTCGTGCGTCGCCGGCGCCACCACCCGCATCGGCTCGAGCCCCAGCTCCTTCTCCAGCGAGGCCCTCGTCTCGCCCAGGACGGACCCCGGGGGCACGAGGTCCGGCATGAGCTCGCGAGGCAGGGCGAGGCGCGAGAAGAGGTCGTCCGCCCATCGCCGCGCGCGCACGTCGAGGAGCTGGGTGGTCGACGCGTTCGTGTACTCGCCGGCCACCGCTCCGCAGAGAGCGTGGTGGCAGAGGTCGGGGATCATCAGGAGCCGCCGGGCTCCCGGCGGCAGGCCCTGGTGCACGTGGACGTGGAGCTGGAAGAGCGTGTTGAACTGGAGGAACTGGACGCCCGTCCGGTGGAAGATCTCCTCCCGCGGGACCTCGCGGAAGACTCGCTCCATCGCGCCGTCCGTGCGGTGGTCCCGGTAGCACACCGGGTCCTCGAGGAGCTGCCCTCCGGCGTCGAGCAGCCCGTAGTCGACGCCCCAGGAGTCGACGCCGACCGTGGCGACCCGGCCCCGCCGCGCCCGAGCCGCGCGCTGGCCCGCGGCGAGGCCCTCACGGAGCCCGTCGAGGATCCGGCCCATGGGCCAGCGCAGGCGGTCCCCGTCCCGCGACGGCGGGTAGTGGAAGCGATGGACCTCGTCGAGGACGAGGCCTCCCGCGCCCAGCCGGCCGAGGACGACCCTCCCGCTGCCCGCTCCGAGGTCGACGGCCAGATGGAACGGCGGGTCGGGAGCGGACGTCACGGCTCGAGCTCCCGCATCATCCCCTTCGGACCCGAGCCATCCCGTTCAGACGATGCCGGCTCCGCGGCCGGCGACGGCCGGGCGCTCCTCGGCCTTCTTTGTCCGGTACCCGCTCGCCCGGTACGCGGCCACCGGCTCGATCGCGCCGCCGGACCGGTGCCGGGCCATGGCCAGGATGGGGCCCACGTCGGTGGTGAACGCCTGCTTCAGGGCCTGGAGCGCGAGGATCGGGTCGTTCCCCTCCTGCGCCTCGGCGAGCGCGGCCCGGTCCACGAGGTGCGCCTGCACGTAGGCCCGCACGAGCTCGATCGCGCTCGTGATGAGCGACTCGAGGGGATCGGTGACGTTGTGGGACTGGTCGAGCATGTAGGCGGGGTCGAAGCCCGGCGCGCGCTCGAGCTCCGCGTCCACGAGCTCGTTGAAGACGAGGAAGAGCTGGAAGGGCTTGATCGACCCGGCGTCGAGGTCGTCGTCCCCGTACTTGCTGTCGTTGAAGTGGAAGCCGGCCAGCTTCCCGAGCTGGACGAGCCGGGCCACGATCATCTCGATGTTCACGTTCGGGGCGTGGTGGCCGAGGTCCACGAGCGAGAAGGCCTTCTCCCCGAGCTCGCGCGTGCAGTAGTAGCTCGTCCCCCAGTCGTTGAGCACGGTGGAGTAGAAGGCGGGCTCGTAGAGCTTGTGCTCGATGAACATCCGGAACCGGTCGGGCAGCCCGGCGTAGATCGCCCTCAAGCTCTCGAGGTACCGGTCGAGGGCCCGCCGGAAGTGCACCTGGCCGGGGAAGTTCCCGCCGTCCCCGATCCAGACCGTGTGGGACCGGGCCCCGAGCCTCTTCCCGAGGGCGATGCAGTGCAGGTTGTGCTCGACGGCCTGCGCGCGCACGGCGGGGTCCGTGTGGGTGAGGCTGCCGAACTTGTAGGACAGCCGCTGCCCCTCCTGGTCCTGGAAGGTGTTCGAGTTCATCGAGTCGAAGAAGAGGCCCCGGGCCCTCGCGAACGAGAGCAGCTCGGCCGCGTCCTCCGGCTCGTCCCACGGGATGTGGAGCGAGATCCCCGGCGTGACCCGGACCATCTGGTTGACGAGCTCGCAGTCCTCGAGCTTCTCGAAGACGTCCCGAGGCTCCCCCGGTCCGGCGAAGCGCGCGAAGCGCGTCCCCCCCGTGCCGACGCCCCACGAGGGCACCGCCACCCGGAAGGCCGCCGCCCGCTCGGTGAGCGGCTCGATCTCCACCCCGCGCCGGCGGAGCTGCTTCCCGAGGTGCTCGTAGTCGTGGTGCAGCCAGTCGAGGGCCTTGCGGTTGTGCTCGCTCACGAACTCGCGGATCACCATCGTGGCTCCTTCTGCCCTTCCTCTCACGCCAGTCGGTCTCGATGATAGTCGGAACCGCGCGCGGGGGAACGGGCCGAATGAACCAGCCGCCTCACGCCCGGCCCGATGAGCCAACGGGACCACGTGCCGCGGTTGACGGACCCGGGATCGGAGGATAGGTTCCGCGGGCAGGCGAACCGCCCTTCCCGGGGTCGCGGCTCGGGATGACGAGAAGGAGAACCTGATGCTCCGCCGCCCACAGCTCGCCGCCGCCATCGCCCCCCTCGTCTTCCTGACCGCCGGAGCTCCCCGCGCGGTCGCCGAGGGGGCCACCGTCCGCGAGTACCGCCGGACCTTCCGGACGTACCCCTTCGCCGATCCCGACCCCATCCCCGAGGTCGGGCGGATCTACCCCTACTTCCGCTTCGACGGCTACACCGACCGGCCGGTGGAGCGTGAGTGGACCGTCGTGGAGCTCGAGAACCCCTGGATCCGCGTGACCGTGATGCCGGAGATCGGCGGCAAGATCTGGACCGCGGTCGAGAAGTCCACCGGAAGGCCCTTCCTGTACGGCAACCAGGTGGTGAAGTTCCGTGACGTGGCCATGCGTGGCCCCTGGACGAGCGGCGGCATCGAGGCGAACTACGGGATCATCGGTCACACCCCGAACTGTGCGACCGCCGTCGACTACCTCACCCGCCAGAACCCCGACGGCAGCGCCTCGGTCGTCATCGGCGTCCTCGACCGCCTCACCCGCACGCCGTGGCGGCTCGAGGTGAGGCTGCCTGCGGACAAGGCGTATTTCACGACGACGTCGCTCTGGCACAACGCGACGCCCCTCGAGCAGCCGTACTACACGTGGATGAACGCCGGGATCAAGGCGGCGGGCAACCTGCAGCTCGCCTTCCCGGGCACGCACTTCATCGGCCACGCCGGCGAGTCGAGCCCCTGGCCGATCGACCCCCAGACGGGCCGAGACCTCTCCTACTACGAGAGGAACGACTTTGGCTCCTACAAGTCCTACCATGTGCTCGGCCGGGAGGCCGATTTCTGGGGCGCCTACTGGCACGACGACGACTTCGGCATCGGCCGCTACGCGCCTCGCGACGAGAAGCTCGGCAAGAAGATCTGGATCTGGGGCCTCTCCCGGCAGGGGATGATCTGGGAGAAGCTCCTCACCGACACCGACGGCCAGTACGTCGAGGTCCAGTCGGGCCGCTCGTTCAACCAGGCCGCCGAGGACAGCACGCGGACGCCGTTCAAGCACAGGGGCTTCGTCCCGTACGCGACCGACAGCTGGACGGAGTACTGGTTCCCGATCAAGGGCACGAAGGGCCTCGTCGCGGCCTCGCCCCTCGGCGGCCTGAACGTGCGTGTGCTCGAGGCCGGTCTCGAGGTGCTCTTCTCCCCGCTCGAGGACGTGAGCGACACGCTCGAGGTGCGCGACGGCGACCGGGTCGTCTTCAGCGCGGCCGTCCGGGCTAAGGCCCTCGAGACGTGGACCACGTCCGTCCCGTTCGCCGCTCCGAAGGAGCGCCTCCGAGTGCGGATCGGGGGGTCGAAGCTCGAATGGAGCGGCGACCCCAGGGCGGGCGAGCTCTCGCGGCCTCTCGAGTCGCCCGCCGGCTTCGACTGGGAGTCCGTCTTCGGCCTTTGGCTGAAGGGCAAGGAGCTGCTGCGCCAGCGCTCTTACGGCCCCGCTCGGGAGGCGCTCGAGGGGTGCCTCCGGAAGGACCCGCACTACCTCCCGGCACTTTCCGACCTCGCGCTCCTCCGCTACCGCGCGATGGACTACCCGGGGGCCTTCGATCTCGCTCGGCGGGCTCTCGCCATCGACACCTACGACCCATGGTCGAACTACGCCTACGGCCTGGCTGCGGCGAAGCTGGGCCGGAAGGACGACGCGCGGGACGGCTTCGAGGTGGCCGCGCAGTCGGCCGAGCTCCGGGGGGCGGCATGGACGGAGCTCGCGAAGCTGGCCTTCCGCGACGGGGACCTCTCCCGCGCCGCCGCGGACGCCGAGCGGAGCCTCGACGTCAACCGCCTCAACCTCGAGGCGCGCCAGCTCCTGGCCCTCGTGCACCGCACCGCGGGCGACCGCGAGGGAGCACACGGGGCTCTCGACGCGCTCCTCGGCCTCGATCCCCTGAGCCCGTTCGGCCGGTTCGAGACGGCTCTCGCCGACGGCGGAGAAGCGGCGACCCGCGCCTTCGCGGCCGGGGTGAGGAGCGAGCAGCCCCACGAGACGTTCCTCGAGCTCGCCGCCTGGTACCACACCCTGGGCCGGCTCGAGGAGGCGGCCCGCGTACTCGAGCTGTCGCCGCCCGACGCCGAGGTCCTCTACTGGCTCGCGCGGGTGAAGGACGAGCGGGGCGACGAGGGAGCGACTGCCGCTCTCGAGAAGGCCGACGGCGCCTCCCCCCGCCTCGTCTTCCCCTTCCGCCCGGAGTCGGCCGAGGTGCTGTCGTGGGCGGCGTCGAAGACCGCCAGCTGGCGGCCGCGGTACTACCTCGCGCTCGTCGACTGGGGCGCCGGCAACCTCGACGAGGCGCGCCGCCTCCTCGAGTCCTGCGGGGACGCGCCCGACTACGCGCCCTTCTACGCCGCCCGGTCGCTCGCCTCCGAGGCCGCGTCACCGGAGAAGGCGACGGCCGACCTCGAGCGGGCGGCCCGTCTCGATCCCGCGGAGTGGCGCTTCGGGCGGATGCTGATCGAGAGGCAGCTCAGGCGGGGCGCCGCGGCGGCCGCCCTCGCCACGGCGCGGCGCTACTCCCGGCAGTTCCCCGGGAACTACATCCTCGGCATGCAGCAGGCGAAGGCTCTCCTCGCCAACGGGCTCCACCGGGAGGGCGCGGACCTGCTGGCCCGTCTCGAGGTCATCCCCTACGAGGGCTCGATCGAGGGCCGGCGCCTTTACCGCGAGGCCCACCTCATGCTGGCGGTCCGCGCCCTGAAGAAGGGCAACGGGAGCGCGGCCCGACGCGAGGTGGACGCGGCGCGCCTCTGGCCGGAGAACCTGGGCGCAGGCAAGCCCTATCCGGCGGACGTCGACGAGCGCCTCGAGGACTTTCTCGCCGCGCAGTGCCTCCTGCGGCGCGACCGGTC
>Ga0335076_10008751_pt1 | contig 10223 bp, 7 predicted proteins | sample Lox_Sample_25_FD_206717 | JGI IMG/M metagenome (GOLD analysis project Ga0335076, IMG submission 206717) | Soil microbial communities from Loxahatchee National Wildlife Refuge, Florida, United States - Lox_Sample_2.5 | ecosystem: Environmental > Terrestrial > Soil > Wetlands | place: USA: Florida...
CGATGCGCGCCGGCTGCAGTTCGGCGGCGCGGGCGGCACACTGTCGGCCTTCGGCACCCAGGGCGACTCGATCGCCGAGGCGATCGCGGCCGAGCTCGATCTCGCGCGCGCGCCGATCACCTGGCACAGCGTGCGCGACGGCTTCGCGCGGCTGGGTGCCGAGGCGGCGATGCTCGCCGGCGCGGCGGGCAAGATCGCGCGCGATGTTTCGCTGCTCATGCAACCCGAGGTCGGCGAAGCGGCCGAGCCTTCGGGCGCGGGCCGCGGCGGCTCGTCGGCAATGCCTCACAAGCGCAATCCGGTGGGCTGCGTGGCCGCGCTCGAGTCCGCGCAGCGCGCGCCGCAGCTTGCCGCTATGCTGCTGGCGCAGCTTGCACCCGAGCACGAGCGCGGCCTGGGGCAATGGCAGGGGCAGTGGTTCACGCTGCGCGATTTGCTCTGCAGCACCGCGAGTTCGCTGGCCGCGATCGCCGAGGTACTCGAGGGCCTGCAGGTCGACGAGCGCGCAATGCTCGCCAACCTCGAGCGCACGCGGGGCCTGGTCTATTCCGAGAACGTGTCGATGCGGCTGGCGCAGGCGCTCGGCAAGCCGGCCGCGCACGCGCTCACCGAGCGGCTCTGCGAGACCGCGGTACGCGAAGGCAAGTCGCTGCGCGAGGTCGTGCGCGCCGACCGCGAGGCGAGCGCCGCGGTCGGCGGCGCAGAGATCGAGGCCCTGTTCGACCCGAGGCGCTGCCTGGGCACGGCGCCGGCGATGATCGAGCGCGTGCTCGCCGAGTGGGCGCAATCCATCAGGAGCTAGGAGCACGCATGGCTACCATCAAGACCGAAAAGCAGCGCTATGCGCGCGGCCTGAAGCGCCGCAAGCAGGTACTCGGCGCGAAGTACGTCGCCGAGCGCCTGCGCAACCCGCATACCCTCACGGACGAGTTCCAGTCGCTGATCACGCGCTACGCCTGGGGCGAGCTCTGGACGCGGCCGGCGTTCGACGACCGCATGCGCCGCCTGCTGGTGCTGGCGATGCTGGTCGCGCTCAAGAGCTGGGAGGAGTTCGAGCTGCACGTACGCACGGGTCTGGAGCGCGAGCTCTCGCCAAAGGAGCTCAAGGAGATGCTGATGCTGGCGGCGATCTATTGCGGCGTGCCGGCGGCCAATAGCGCCTTCGCGCACGCGCGCAAGCACGTCAAGTAGCGGCTCAGGCCGCCCTGAAGAGGGCCTTCAGCTCATGGCCGATCGACACGCCCTTGAGCGGCGTGCCCGGCCCGTTCTCGTAGCGCCCCCAGACGCGCGTCTCGGAGCCGGTCGCGAGCAGCGTGCCGTCCACGCGCACCACCTCGTGCGCGACGACGAACGACTTGCCGCCCCAGCGCGCGATGCGCGAACGCACCTCAGCGCGGTCCTCCTGCTCGGCGGGATGCTTGAATTCGCAGCCGGCGGCGACCAGGGGCATCGCCAGGTGCTCGGCGCGCATGCGCTTGGCCGAATAGCCGACCTCGGCGAACATGTTCCAGGCGGCGGCGTCGAACCACTGGAAATAGGTTGGGTAGAAGATGATGCCCGCCGGATCGCACTCGCCCCAGCGCAGCTGCACCGGCAGAGAGAAACTTTTCGAGTGAAAATCGGCTGCGCTCACGCCGCCGGATAATATCAGCACGATGCGCACCCAAGTCGGAATCATCGGCGCCGGGCCTGCGGGCCTGTTGCTCGCGCACCTGCTGCGCCTGAAGGGCATAGCCTCGGTGGTGATCGAGTCGCGCAGCCGCGAGGAGATCGAGGCGACCATCCGCGCCGGCGTGCTCGAGCAGGGCACCGTCGACCTGCTCAACGAAGCCGGCGTCGGCGAGCGCATGCGCCGCGAGGGCATGCGGCACGAGGGCGTGATCTTGCGCTTCGGCGGGCGCAGCCACCGCATCCCGCTAGCCGAGCTCACGGGCGGGCGGGCGATCACGGTGTATGCACAGCACGAAGTCATCCGTGACCTCGTGAAGGCGCGCCTGGACGCGGGCGGCATGATCCTGTTCGGCGTCAAGGACGTGAGCCTCCTCGACCTCGACACCCGGCAGCCGAAGCTGCGCTTTCACGACGCGCAAGGCACGCTGCAGTCGCTGGATTGCGACTACGTCGCGGGCTGCGACGGCTTTCACGGCGTGTCGCGCCCCTCGATTCCGTCGCGGCTGCGTCGAGAGTTCACGCGCGTCTACCCCTTCGGCTGGTTCGGCATCCTGGTCGAGGCGCCCCCCGCGACCGAGGAGCTGATCTACGCCTACCATGAGCGCGGCTTCGCACTGGTAAGCACCCGCTCACCGCAAATTCAGCGCCTGTACCTGCAATGCAACCCGAGCGACGAGACCGGCCAGTGGCCTGATGCGCGCATATGGGAGGAGCTGCGTGCCCGGCTCTCTGGCGAGGACGGCCTGCGCCTGTCCGAGGGCCGCATCTTCCAGAAGGGGGTGATCGCGATGCGCAGCTTCGTGGTCGAGCCGATGCAGCATGGCCGGTTGTTCCTGGCCGGCGACGCCGCCCACATCGTGCCGCCGACCGGCGCCAAGGGCCTCAACCTGGCGGCCGCGGACGTGCGCCTGCTGGCGCAGGCCCTCGCGGAGTTCTATGCTAGCGGCGGCGCGCAGCCGCTCGAGCGCTATTCGGAAACCGCGCTGCGCCGGGTCTGGCGCGCCGAGCATTTTTCCTGGTGGATGACATCGATGCTGCACCACTTCCACGACGAGACGCCGTTCCATCACCGGCTGCAGATTTCGCAGCTGCGCTACGTCGCCGGCTCGCGCGCCGCCGCGACCATGCTCGCTGAGAATTACGTCGGGCTGCCTTTCGACGAGACCTGAGATGGCTGCCGCCAACTGGGCCTTTCCCGATTCGCTGCAACCGGATCCGGCGCAGGCGCGCTTCGACCTCGCCGCCGCGCTTGACGCGGTGGTGCTGCTGCGCGCGGAAATCCCGGCCGACGCGTTCACCGCGTCCATCCTCGGCACCGAGCGCGCCGGCAACGGCGTGGCGATCGGCGACGACGGGCTCGTGCTCACCATCGGCTACCTGGTCACCGAGGCCTCGTCGATCTGGCTCACCACCAATCGCGGCACGGTGGTGCAGGGGCACGCGCTCGCCTACGACCAGGCCACGGGCTTCGGCCTGGTCGCGCCGCTCGGCCGCCTGGGCGTGCGGCCTCTCGCGCGCGGCAGCGCGCGTGCCGCCGCCCCCGGCGACGCCGTCATCGTGATCGGCCAGGGCGGGCGCGCGCATTCGCTGAAGGCGAAGATCGTGGCCAAACGCGAGTTCGCGGGCTATTGGGAGTACGTGCTGGACGAGGCGCTGTTCACGGCGCCCGCGCATCCGCAATGGGGCGGCGCGGCGCTGCTGGGCGAGGACGGACGGCTGCTCGGGATCGGCTCGCTGCTGGTGCAGGAGTCGGTGGGCGGCAAGGCGGTGGACGGCAACATGTTCGTGCCCATCGACCTGCTCGCGCCGATCCTCGACGCGATGCTCGCCATCGGAAGGCCGGCGCAGCCGCCGCGGCCCTGGCTAGGGCTCTATGCCACCGAGCTCGAGGGCCACGTGGTGGTGGGCGGCCTCGCGCCCGGCGGACCGGCCGAGCAGGCCGGCGTGCAGCTGGGGGACCTGATCCTCGAGGCGGGCGGCGCGCGCGTCACCGGGCTCGCGCAATTCTTCCGCACGGTCTGGAGCCAGGGACCCGCCGGCGCCGAGGTCGCACTCACGCTGTCGCGCCGCGGCTCCTCCTCGACCACGCGCATTCGCTCGGCCGACCGCAGCGACTTCCTGAAAAAGCCCCGTCTGCACTGAGAGTCGGCGTGCGGTAGAATGCGCTCAGCGCCGATTTGATGTTCAGCTTGCGGGCGCTCTACAAATTCAGCTAAAGAGACGCGCACCGACGCCCGTTTCTGCGCAAGCTGAACGGGCGTTTTGTTTTTTTGGAATCCATGGACGATCGCACGCCATTGCTGCAGCAGCTGCTCGAGGACCGGATCCTGGTCCTGGACGGCGCCATGGGCACCATGATCCAGCGCGAGCGGCTCACGGAGGCGCAGTTCCGCGGTGAGCGTTTCCGCGGCTGGGGCCGCGATCTGCGCGGCAACAACGACCTGCTCGTGCTCACGCAGCCGGCGCTGATCCGGCGCCTGCACCGCGACTATCTCGCCGCGGGCGTCGACATCATCGAGACCAACACCTTCAATTCGACCGCGGTGTCGCTCGCCGACTACGGCATGGGGGAGCTCGCCTACGAGCTCAACCTCGAGGCCGCGCGACTCGCGCGCGCGGCCGCCGACGAGTGGCAGAAGCAAGACCGGTCGCGGCCGCGCTTCGTCGCCGGCGCGCTCGGCCCGACCACCAAAACCGCGTCGATCTCGCCCGACGTCAACGACCCCGGCTTTCGCAACGTGAGCTTCGACGCGCTGGTCGCCGCCTACGGCGACGCGATCCGCGGGCTCATCGACGGCGGCGCGGACCTGCTGCTGGTGGAAACCATCTTCGACACGCTGAACGCGAAGGCGGCGCTGTTCGCGCTCGAGACCGAGTTCGAGCGGCGCGGCGCGCGTCTGCCGCTCATCGTCTCGGGCACCATCACTGACGCCTCGGGCCGCACGCTTTCGGGCCAGACGACCGAGGCGTTCTACAACTCGATCCGCCACGCGCAGCCGCTCGCAGTGGGCCTGAATTGCGCGCTCGGCGCCCGGGAATTGCGCCAGTACGTGGAGGAGCTCTCCGGCGTCGCCGAGCTGCCGGTGTCCTGCTACCCGAACGCGGGCCTGCCGAACGCCTTCGGCGAGTACGACGACACGCCCGAATCGATGGCGCGCGAGATGGGCGGCTGGGCGCGCGCTGGCCAGCTAAATCTCGCCGGCGGCTGCTGCGGCACCACGCCCGAGCACATCCGCGCCATCGCCGAGGCCGTGCGCGGTGTCGCGCCGCGGCGCCCGCCGCAGCGCGGTGCCGCGTTGCGCCTGTCGGGACTGGAGCCCCTCAACGTCGACAAGCACTCGCTTTTCGTCAATGTCGGCGAGCGCACCAACGTCACCGGCTCGAAGGCCTTCGCGCGCCTGGTGCTCGCGGGCAACTACGCCGAGGCGCTGTCGGTGGCGCGCCAGCAGGTCGAGAACGGCGCGCAGGTGATCGACGTGAACATGGACGAGGCAATGCTGGATTCTGAGAAGGCAATGACGACCTTCCTGAACCTCGCCGCTTCTGAGCCGGACATCTCGCGCGTGCCCGTGATGGTCGACTCCTCGAAATGGAGCGTGATCGAGGCGGGCCTGAAGTGCCTGCAGGGCAAGGGCATCGTCAATTCGATCAGCCTGAAGGAGGGCGAGGCGGAGTTCCTGCGCCAGGCGCGCCTGGTGCGCAAGTACGGCGCCGCGGCGGTGGTGATGGCCTTCGACGAGAAGGGCCAGGCCGATACGCTGGAGCGTCGCATCGCCATCTGCCAGCGCGCCTACGACCTGCTCACGCAGAAGGCCGGGCTCGCGCCCGCAGACATCATTTTCGACCCGAACATCTTCGCGATCGCCACCGGCTTGGAGGAGCACGCGCGCTACGGCATCGACTACCTCGAGGCGGCGAAGTGGATCCGCGCCAACCTGCCGCAGGCGGGCGTCTCGGGCGGCGTCTCCAACCTGTCGTTCTCGTTCCGCGGCAACGACGCGGTGCGCGAAGCCATGCACACCGCGTTCCTGTACCACGCGGTTAAGGCCGGCATGACGATGGGCATCGTCAACGCGGGCCAGCTTGGCGTCTACGAGAAGATCGAGCCGGCGCTGCGCGAGCGCGTCGAGGACGTGATCTTCGCGCGCCGCGCCGACGCGACCGAGCGCCTCATCGAGTTCGCGGCCGGCGTGAAAGGCGGCGCGCGCTCGAGCGAGAAGGACGATGCCTGGCGCCGCGAGCCGGTGGCGGCACGCCTCACGCACGCCCTGGTCAACGGCATCACTACTCACATCGTCGCCGACACCGAGGAGGCGCGCCAGAAGGCCGCCAAGCCGATCGAGGTCATCGAGGGCCCGCTCATGGACGGCATGAACGTGGTCGGCGATCTTTTCGGCGCCGGCAAGATGTTCCTGCCGCAGGTGGTGAAGTCCGCGCGCGTCATGAAGCAGGCGGTCGCACACCTGGTGCCCTTCATAGAGGCCGAGAAGGCGAAATCCGGCGAGGCCGGCCGGTCCAAGGGCAAGCTCGTGATCGCCACCGTGAAAGGCGACGTGCACGACATCGGCAAGAACATCGTCGCGGTCGTGCTCCAGTGCAACAACTTCGACGTCGTGAACCTGGGCGTGATGGTGCCGGCGAAGACCATCCTCGAGACGGCGCGGCGCGAGAATGCCGACGCGATCGGGTTATCGGGCCTGATCACGCCCTCGCTGGAAGAAATGGCGCACGTCGCCAGGGAAATGGAGCGCGAGGGCTTCCGCGTGCCGCTGCTCATCGGCGGCGCCACCACTTCGCGCGCGCACACCGCCGTGAAGATCGCCCCCAGCTACCCGGGGCCGGTGGTCTACGTGCCGGACGCCTCGCGCTCGGTCGGAGTGCTGCAGAACCTGCTTTCGGCCTCGCAGCGCGACGCCTACGTGGCCGAGGTGCGTGCCGACTACGAGAAGATCCGCGCGCAGCATCGCGACAAGAAGGGCCCGGGTCCGCTGCTGCCGATCGCCGAGGCGCGGCGCCTCGGCCTGTCCACCGACTGGCAGGCCTACCGCCCCCCGGCCCCGCGCACGCCCGGCCTGACGGTGCTGCGCGACTATCCGCTCGAAAAGCTGGTGCCCTACATCGACTGGACGCCGTTCTTCCAGGCCTGGGAACTTTCCGGCCCCTATCCCGGGATCCTCGAGGACCCCGTGGTCGGCGAGGCGGCGCGCAAGCTGCACGCCGAGGCGCGCGAGACCCTGGAGCGCATCGTGCGCGAGAAATGGGTGCAGGCGAACGGCGTGTTCGGCTTGTTTCCGGCAGCGCGCGTGAACGGCGACGACATCGAGATCTACGAGGACGAGGCGCGCCGGCGCGTGGCGATGACCGCGCACCACCTGCGCCAGCAGAACCAAAAGCCGACCGGGCGCGCCAACCAGTGCTTGGCCGACCTGGTCGCGCCCAAGGAGGCCGGTATACCGGACTGGATCGGTGCCTTCGCGGTTTCGGTCGGCAGCTTCGACGCTCGCCTCGTGCAATACGAGGCGCAGCACGACGACTATGGCGCAATCATGCTCAAGGTGCTCGCTGATCGCCTGGCCGAAGCCTTCGCCGAGCACCTGCACGAGCGCGTGCGGCGCGAGTTCTGGGGTTACGCGGCCGAGGAGCGGCTCACGGCGGCCGAGCTCATCGCCGAGTCCTACCGCGGCATTCGGCCCGCGCCCGGCTATCCGGCCTGCCCCGACCACACCGAAAAGCGCGCGCTCTTCGAGCTGCTGCGGGCCGACGCCAACGCCGGAATGACGCTCACCGAATCCTGCGCGATGCTGCCCGCCTCGGCCGTCTCCGGCTTCTACTTCTCGCACCCGCAGTCGAGCTACTTCGCGGTCGGCAAGATCGGCCGCGACCAGGTCGAGGACTACGCGCGGCGCAAGCGCATGCCGGTCGAGGAGGCCGAGCGCTGGCTCGCACCGTACCTCGCCTACGAGCCCGCCGATATAATGGCGCGCACCTCAACCTAGGATACGACGATGGGCAAAGGCGACAAGCGCACCAAGCGCGGCAAGATCTACAAGGGCAGCTACGGCAAGTCGCGCCCGCACCGCGCCAAGAAGAAGAAGAAATGACTCTCTAGGTTTCCTCGCGCCTGCCGATCGGCAGGCCGAGCGCCTTCAGCTTGCGGTACAGGTGGGTGCGCTCCAGTCCCGAGCGCTCCGCGACCCTGGACATGCTGCCGTGCTCGCGCGCCAGCAGGTGCTCGAAATACAGTCGCTCGAAAGCCTCGCGCGCCTCGCGATAGGGGCGATCGAGCGCGATTTCCGGCGGCGGCGGCGCGCCCGCATGCGCGGCCAGCACGCGCTCCACATCCTCCAGCGCGATGTCCTCGTCGAGCGACCCGAGCGCAAGGTTCTTCACCACGCTTTCGAGCTCGGCAAGGTTGCCGGGCCAGCTGTGGTGCCGCAGCGCGTTCAGCGCCGCCACCGACAGCCGCCGCGGCGGGCACGCGCGCGCCTCCACCAGCTGCGCCAGCATCAGCGCCGCGAGATCGGGCACGTCCTCGGCGAAATCGCGCAGCGCCGGCAGCCTGAGCACCAGCTCCGAGAGCCGCGCCAGCGTGCCGGCATCGAATTCGTGCTTCTCGGCGAGCGTGCGCGAATCGAGCGTCGTAAACGACACCACGCGCGCCTTGTGCTTGTCGGCGCGTGCGAGCAGAAACTCGAGGTTCTTCTGCTGGGCGCGTCCGAGGGCGCCCAGGTCGCCGACGAACAGCACGCCGCCGCCTGCGCGCGCCAGTATTTCGGAGGAGGGCTCGGCGAGCAGCTCGGGCCCCTCGACGAAGGGCGCGCCGACCGCCGCGAGCAGGCGCGCGAACAGCTCGGGCCGCATGCCTCGCTCGCCGCGCAGCATGAGCGGAGCACCCGATTGCGCGATCTGCGCAAGTCGCTTGCGCGTCTCGGCGAGCGCCGGCGAGCGACCCAGCGTGGCGAGCGACAGCTCGCGCGGCGCCGCGGCCTCCTGGTTGCGCAGCGCGCGCTTGACGGTGGCAAGCAGGCGCTGCAGCGCGATCGGCTTCTCGAGGTAATCCAGCGCGCCGATGCGCGTCGCCTCGACGGCGGTCTCGATGGTGCCGTGCCCGGACATCATCACCACCGGCATGCCGAGCTGGCCGCTCGCGGCCCATTCTTTGAGCAGCGAGATGCCGTCAGTGTCCGGCATCCAGATGTCGAGCAGCACGAGGTCGGGCCGGTGGCGCTCGCGCAGGCGGCGCGCGTCGCCCGCGCTTTCGGCGAGCAGCACCTGGTGACCCTCGTCGGCGAGGATCTCCGAGAGCAGCTCGCGAATGCCGACCTCGTCGTCAACGACCAGGATCTGCGCCATGCGTCAGGCCGCCTTCGCCGAGGATTCGGACGCGGGCAACAGGATCGTCACCGACGCGCCCCTGGCGGCGCGGTTCTCGATCGTCAGCTCGCCGCGGTGCTCGTCGATGATCTTCTTCACGATCGCCAGTCCCAGCCCGGTGCCGCGCGGCTTGGTGGTCACGTACGGCTCGAAGACCCGCGCCATCATCTCCTCGGGGAAGCCCCCGCCGTTGTCGGTCACTGTGAGCCGCACGCGCTCGCCGGCCGCCGCCGTGCAGACTTCGATCACCGGCTGCTCGGCCGGGTTCCTGCGCTGCTCGAGCGCATCCTGCGCGTTCTGCACCAGGTTGTGCAGCACCTGCCGGATTTGCGCCGAATCGGCGCGCACCTGGGGCAGGCCGGGCGCAAGCTTCCGGACGATGGGCGCCTTCGAAGCCTCGTAGAGCGCAAGCACTTCCTGTACCAGCGCGTTCAGGTCGAGCGCCACGAACATTGGCGCGGGCAGGCGCGCATAGTCGCGGAAATCGTCAACCATGTTCTTCAACGCCGCCACTTGGTTGACGATGGTGCGCGTGCCGCGCGCGAGCGCGTCGGCGTCGTCGCTGCCGAGCTTGCCCGCAAGCTTCATCTCCAGGCGCTCGGCCGAGAGCTGGATCGGCGTGAGCGGATTCTTGATCTCGTGCGCGAGGCGCCGCGCGACCTCGGCCCAGGCGGTGGCGCGCTGCGCATGGATCAGCTGGGTGATGTCGTCGAACACCAGCACGTGGCCGCCGCCGGGGTCGTCGGCAAGGGCGGTGCCGCGCAGCAGCAGCGTCTTGCCCGTGCCCTTGAGTTCGGCCTGCTGCTGCCAGGGCTGCGCGCCGTGCGCGTGGAATTGCGCGCGCATTTCCGCGGCGAATGACTCGAGGTCGGCGCCGAGGATCGCACGCGCGCCGTGGTTGCAGATCGACAGCGCCAGCTCGCCGTCGAACACCAGCACGCCGGCCGAGAGATTGGCGAGGATGTTTTCCAGCCGCGCCTTGGCGCTCTCCAGCGCCATGCGGTTCGCCTCGACCACGCGCCTCGCCTCTTCCAGCTGCCGCGTCATCGAGTTGAAGGATTCGGTGAGCACGCCGAGCTCGTCGCGGCTGGTGACCGGCGCCTGGCGGCTGAAGTCGCCGCGCGCCACGGCCTGCGTCGCCTGCGCGAGGTTGGCGAGCGGCTGCGAAAGGCGATTCG
>Ga0335076_10008752_pt1 | contig 10223 bp, 6 predicted proteins | sample Lox_Sample_25_FD_206717 | JGI IMG/M metagenome (GOLD analysis project Ga0335076, IMG submission 206717) | Soil microbial communities from Loxahatchee National Wildlife Refuge, Florida, United States - Lox_Sample_2.5 | ecosystem: Environmental > Terrestrial > Soil > Wetlands | place: USA: Florida...
GCCTGCGCCTGCGAGGTAGACCAGCAGAAGGCGGATCTACGGTTGAGGCTGGCCGAGCTGGGCTCGGTCACGGATCGGCTCCGGACGGCGGTCGACTTCGCGGTCGACTCGGCGATCGCCAGCGGGCTCGAGCACGGGGTGCGCGCCCACGCCTGGGTCATGGCCGAGGAGTCGCCCGATCTGCGCCAGATCCTGCATGACCGCCGCACCGAGATGGTGGCTTTCTCCAGGTTGGTCCTGCAGGAAGCGGTCGTCCGGGGCGAGCTGCCCGAGTGGATCGACGCCGACGCGATCGCCTCCGCCTTCGTCACGCTCATCGACGGGTTCGTGGTCCAGGCCCTCGAGGCGGGCTCGATGTCCGCCGAGGATGCCCGCCGCGAGGCCTACTCGCTCCTCGAGCTCCTGATCGGGGCGCCCCGAGAGCTGCCCGCGGCCGTGGCCGAGATGCGCGGCAGAGTGGCGGCAAGAACCGCCTGAGAGCCCGGTGCGGAGCCACACCGACACGGGCTTTTTCCTTACGGCAACGTTCCTACTCCGTCCGGTGGAGCAAATAATCGCCAAAGTTGGTGATGGCGACGGGCATGCTCAACCCGTAGGGTTCGTACATGGTCGCTACTCATCCCGAGCGAGGTATGCCCGAAATGCCACGGCCGCTGCGCGGCCGCGCGCAGCTGGTGGCTGTGGCCGTGGCTCGCCTGGCGGGCTTCTCGGCGGTGCCGCTCGCCGTCGTCATGGGGCTGCTGGCGGTCGAGGACGCCTTCGAGCTGGGCAACGGGTTCATCGTCGCCGCGCTGGTCGTCCTGTGCGTGGCTGTCGTCACGATGCTGATGCTGGGTCTTCGCGACCTGCGCGCCGCCGAGGCCCGGACCCGGGCCGCGGTCGAGCGCGCCACGACGGCCGAGGCGGCACAGCGGACGAGGGCCGACGAGCTGGCCCGCCTGCTGCAGGCCAGCGAGACGCTGGTGCTCAGCGGCGAGGGACGGGTCGACTTCATCGGCGTGCTCGAGGCGATCACGCCCGAGGGGGCGACGTCGTTTCTGGCGAGAGCCGAGGGCCCGACCGAGGGCGTGGTGATGGCGGCCCACGGACCCCTTGCGGCGTCGATCATCGGCCTGCGTCGGACGCTGCCGGAGACGGGCGGCGATTCGCGCCGCGTCGCGGCGTCGATAGTCTCGTACAGCCGCTCCGGCCATGGCATCGGGGCCGAGATGCCGGCCGACCACCTCGCCGGGTTCGAGCTCGAGGTCGAGTCCGCACTGGCCATCCGGCTGGCCGACCACGGCGGGGCCGCGCTGGGCTGGTTGCACCTGCTCGATCACCAGGGCGAGAGGATCCTCGAAGCCGGCTTCGTCGGCCTGGCCCAGCTCATGGCCAACCAGATCAGCGTGGCCATGGAGAACAACGCTCTCCTGGCGAAGCTGCGCCGCCAGTTGCTCGAGGTCCAGCGCGTCCAGGAGCAGCTGGTTCAGGCCTCCAAGCTCGGCGCGGTCGGGGAGCTGGCCGCGGCCGTCGCCCACGAGGTCAACAACCCGCTGACCGGCATCCTCGGCTTCGCCGAGCTGCTGATGGCCGAGATCCCGGAGGACGACCCGCGCCACGGTGAGGCCGAGGTCATCCGGGACGAGGCCGTCCGGTCGCGCACGATCATCCGGGCCCTCCTCGAATTCGCCCGGCCGCGGCCGCCCCAGCGGATTCCGACCAGCCTCGACGAGCTGACGCGAACGACGCTCGAGCTGGTCAGGTTCCGAGCCGCCGAGGCCGGAGTCCGGATCGAGGCCGCCTACGGCGACCTGCCCTGTCTCGACATCGACGCCGACGCATTCCGCCAGGTCATGCTCAACCTGTTCAACAACGCCGTGGACGCCATGCCGGACGGCGGCGAGCTGCGGGTCACGACCCTCGTCGAGGCCGAGCGTGTGGCTGTCGTGATCGCCGATGCCGGCGTCGGAATGGACGACGTGACCAGGCAGCGGATCTTCACCCCCTTCTTTTCAACCCGGGGCGGCCTTGGTGGAGGCGCGGGCCTGGGCCTGTCGGTCAGCCTCCAGATCGTCGAGGGCCACGGCGGCACGATCGAGGTCGAGAGCACCCCCGGCCACGGCTCCGTCTTCACGATCTGGCTGCCGCGGACGTCGCCGGTGTTCGAAGGGGACGTGCTGATCCCCGGAGCTGACCGTTCGAGAAAGCCGGAACCGTCTGCCGAACGCGACGGCGATCAGTGTGGGTCCGAGACCGGGGTCGCCCCGTCGGGCCGAAGTCGAAAGGTAGCTGCATGACCTGGGATCTCCGACCATCGCGGACAGGCAACGTCAAACCGCGCGTTCTGTGCGTCGACGACGAGCCCGTGATCCTTCAGATCCTGCGGCGCCTGCTGGAGGTCCAGGGCTTCGAACCGGTGGTGTGCGGCGACCCCCTCGCGGCCATGTCCGCCTTCGACGCGGGCCAGTTCGACGTCGTCATCACCGACATCCACATGCCAAGGATGGACGGCCTGTCGCTGATGCGAGCCCTCCGGGAGCGCCAGCCCGAGCTGCCGGTCGTGGTGGTCACCGGCCACGGTACGGTCGACACCGCCATCCAGGCCCTCCGCGAGGGCGCGACCGGGATGCTGGTCAAACCCTTCACCGGCGAGGAGCTGCTGGCCGAGGTGCGGCGGGCCCTGTCGACCGCGCAGATGCGCTACGAAGCCCTCCAGTACCGCTACCTGAGCCCGGTCCTCGATTCGATCGCCCTGACGCTGTCGACCGCGATCGAGGCTCGAAATCTCGAGACCGGCGAACACTGCCGCCAGCTCGGGATCCTGTCGGAGCGGATGGCCGCGGTCCTCGGGCTCGACGAGCGCCAGCAGATGACCATCCGGATCGGCGGCTACCTCCACGACATCGGCAAGATCGGCATCGCCGACGCGGTCCTGCTCAAGCCGGGCCGGCTGACCGAATCGGAGATGGCGGAGATGCGCCGCCACAGCGAGATTGGGGCGGCAATCCTGGAGGTCCACGACGCCATGTCCGAGATCGCCCAGATCGTCAGGCATCACCACGAGCGCTGGGACGGCCGCGGCTACCCCGACGCCCTGGTCGGCAAGGCCATACCGCTGGGAGGCCGGATCATCGCCGTGGCCGACGCCTTCAACGCCATGATCAGCGACCGGATCTACCGTCCGGCCCTGCCGGTGGATCGAGCCTGGGCGGAGCTGCGAGCCCACGCCGGGACGCAGTTCGACGCCGAGATCGTCGATGTCTTCAGCCGAGTAGTCGACGAAGGCGGCAATCTCCGGCCGCTCGACCCGGCCGTCGAGCGAACCCTGACCAGCGAGGTCCACGTCCCAACGTCGACCGACGAACTCCATGCCAGGCTGGCGATGCTGCCCGTGCTCGAGCCGCTGGCGGTCGCGGCGGTGCCGGACGAACCCTGCCCGGTAGCCAGAGAGGGTCAGGAATGCGCGGTCCTGGCCTCGGGCGAGGGCTGCGAGATCGTGGTCGCGGCGGACGGCGCCACGCCGCCGCCTCCCGGAGCTCGCCAGGTCGCCTGACCGGGATCCTCAGCGGCGGCTGCGGCTGACCACGTAGACGCCCAGGAGCACGATCAGCAATGGGCCGATGAGCCGATCCGAGGGGAAGTCGGCGAGATTGGACGCGGCCACGTCGCTGCCGCCCCAGAGGGCCAGCAGCGCGCCGATGCCGAGCGTCCAGGTCAGGCGGCGCCCGGCCGAGGAGCGGATGATCGCCACCGCCATCACGCCCAGGCCCAGGAACATCGTGCCCCAACCCGAGCCGCTGATGAGACCGACGCTGCTCAGCACGTCGGAGAGCGCCAGGGCCGTCACGAACACGCCGGCGAAGAGCGCCAGGTCGCTGCGATCGCGGAAGCCGACGAAGAGCAGGACCAGGCCGACCGCCAGGAAGAACGCCGAAGCTCCGACTCGAGCCTGGCTGAAGAGCTGACCCGCCGCCAGGAGGAGGCCCAGGACGATCAGGAAGATGCCGATCGTGCTGATACCCGACCGGCTGCCGCGCCAGTTGCCGTCGACGGTCCAGTCGTTGATGCGGACGACCCCGGGGTTGTTCTGCTTGCCCATGCCGGCAGATTAGCAGCCGGAGTCGTCGTTGTGAGCGGTCGGAAGCGAAATCGTCGCGAGCGTCCCGGCTACGACTCGAGCGTGGCCTCGACGCTCAGGTCGACGTTGCCCGCCAGGGCGCGGGAGATCGGGCAGCCGTCCTTGGCCACGACGGCCAGCTCCGCGAACCTGGCCGCGTCGAGGCCGTGGACGTGACCACGGACGACGAGCTTGCTCGACAGAACCGTCAGCTTGCCGTCGATCCGATCGAACGTGACCTCGCAGCTGACGTCCAGACTTTCGGGCGGGTTGCCGGCTCTGGCCAGCTGGCTCGAGAAGGACATCGAGAAGCAGCTGGCGTGCGCCGCGGCCAGCAGCTCCTCGGGGCTGGTCTTGCCGTCCGATTGCTCGATCCTGGACGCCCAGCTGACCGGCAGCTTCGAGAACGACCCGCTGCTGCCGGCGCTCAACAGGCCCGACCCGGTTGCCAGATCGCCAGACCACTTCACGGTTGCCTGCCGTACCCCGGCCATCCTCGACTCCTCCTCGGCTGTGCTTGACCCGGTCATGTTCGCATCGGCCGGCCCGCGGACCGCGAGCGTGGCGCCGGCGATACGGACAGTGGGACGCTCGGTCGTCAGCCGGTCGCGGCCCTGGCGGCGACGCCGCCTTCCGCCCGGGCCGTCCTCGGGACTCTTCGCAACGGCACGTGGGCCGCCAGCTCGCGGAACAGGGCCCGCTGGCCCGGGCCTTCCGGCGCCTGGAGCGAGGTTGCCCCGCCGAACGCCAGGTAGGCGTTGAGCGCCGCGGCAAGGGATTCGACGAACGCCGGCGCCGTCAGAGGATCGAAGCCCGGCTCCCAGGTCAGGCCGATGATCCTGACCGTGGCCGCGGCCCGATCGATTCGGGGCTCGATCCGGCCGACCAGCCGATCGCCGAAGAGGATCGGCAGGACGTAGTAGCCCCAGCGCCGTTTGGCGGCCGGCGTGTATACCTCCCAGCGGTACTCGAAGTGATAGAGCGGTTCGAGCAGGCCTCGATCCCACAGCAGCGGGTCGAGCGGGGCGATGAAGCTGCAGCCGGGCGACGCCGCGGCGCCGGCGACACCGTCCCGGGCCCTCTCGAGGAGCGGCAGCTCGGCGGCCACGACGTAGCGCTCGCCTCGAACCCCCTCCACCCGCACGTCGACGAGCTCGCCCGCCTCGATCAGCTCGCGGCGCAGCTCGGAGCGCAGCGACGCCGAGCCCGTGCCCGGCCACAGCTCGCCGCTGCCCGTCGCACCCAGCAACCCGTGGCCGCGATAGCGTGACAGGACCTTGTGGCGGAGCTGGTCGCGCTCCGGGACCCGTTCCGCGAGCAGGTCCGCCGGGTAGAGCCGCTCGGTCAGATCGAAGTAGCGCCGGTTGCCGTCGCGCCGGGCCAGGCCAAGCACGCCGGACACCGAGAAGGCCTCTAGAACCGCCCGGACCGCCGTCGTCGGTCCCCACCACCAATCGATCGCCGCCTCACGCTCGAAGTCGGTCGAGGATCGGGGTCCCTCTGCCGTGATCTCGGCCAGGATCCTGTCCGCGAGCGCTCGCTGACTCTGCAGCAGCTCCCCGGCGCGGCCGTCGGCGTTCGCCTGCCAGGTGATCCGGTAGTACGGCAGCTCCGAGACAGGAAGCAGGTTCAGAGCCTTGTTGTAGGCCTCGAACAGCAGTCGTCGCCCGTACAGCAGCTCGTCGGTCAACTCGCGGCGGTAGCCGGCGACGCGGGCCTGAAGGACCAGGTCGTGGTTGCGGCCGGCCACGCTGATGGGGTCGAACTGGAGCGAGCCGAGCCGGTCCACCACGGCCAGGACGCTCTCTGGCGTGGCGGGCAGGGACCGCGGAGGAGCAAGCAGATGGCGATCCGCCAGGAAGCGACGCGCCTCCTGGCGGCTGATCTCGATCGGCATGGGCCGATTGTGCGCGATCGGAGCGTCAGGACGCGGCAGGTTTCCGGGCCGAAGCGCGCCGGGCGACGCTTGTCGACTTGAGGAGCACGATCGAGCGGGGCTGGACGGTCAGCTTGTCGCCCTGGGCCAGCTTCGGGGCAGCCGCGACGTTGTCGGGGGCGAAGGTGTTCACCTCGACCAGCCAGGCGCGCGGCGAGCCCACGTCCGGCAGGGTGAACGTCAGCGGCTCCCACCAGCCGTTGACGATCAGCAGCAGGTCGTCGTCCAGGATCGGCTGGCCGCGATCGTCGCGGTCGGCGTCCCGAGTGCCGTCGAAGTAGGCCACTACGCTGCGGGTCCAGCCCGCGTCCCAATCCGAGTCCGTCATCGGCGACCCTGCCGGGGTGAACCAGGCGATGTCCTCGCGGCGGGCGCCGCTGGCGTAGTGGCGCCGGCGCAGCACCGGGTGGCGCCGGCGAACCGCGATCAGCCGGCGGCTGAAGTCGAGCAGATCAGAGTCTGCCGACGCCCAATCGAACCACGAGACGGAGTTGTCCTGGCAGTAGCCGTTGTTGTTGCCTTGCTGCGTCCGGCCGATCTCGTCGCCGCCCAGGACCATCGGCACCCCAAGGCTCAGGAGCAGCGTGCCCAGGAGAGCCCGCGATTGGCGGGCCCGCAGCTCCAGGACGGTCGAGTCCGCGGTCACGCCTTCCACCCCGCAGTTCCAGGAGCGGTTGTCGTCGGTGCCGTCGTTGTTCTGCTCGCCATTGGCCTCGTTGTGCTTCTGGTCGTACGAGACCAGGTCGCGCAGGGTGAAGCCGTCGTGGCTGGTGACGAAGTTGATCGAGGCGTTGGGCCGGCGGTTGGAGCTGCCGTACAGATCCGCCGACCCGGTCAGCCGCCGGGCGAGATCGGGCAGGGTCCCCGCCAGGCCGCGCCAGAAGTCGCGAACCGTGTCCCGGTAGGTGCCGTTCCACTCGCTCCAGAGCGGCGGGAAGCGGCCGAGGTCGTAGCTGTCGGACTGGCCAACGTCCCAGGGCTCGGCGATGAGCTTGACCCGGGACGCGACCGGATCCTGCGAGACCAGGTCGAAGAAGGCCGAGACGTTGTCGAAGCCGCCGTGCTCGCGGGCGAGGGCCACCGCCAGGTCGAACCGGAAACCGTCGACATGCATCTCGGTGACCCAGTAGCGGAGCGAGTCCATGATCATCCGCAGACAGGTCGGGTCGTCGGCGTTGAGCGAGTTGCCCGTGCCGGTCGTGTCGAAGTAGTAGCGATTGTCGCTGGTCACCAACCGGTAGTAGGCCGTGTTGTCGAAGCCCCGCCACGACAGCGTCGGGCCGAGCTGATTGCCCTCGGCCGTGTGGTTGAAGACGACGTCGAGGATGACCTCGAGCCCGGCGGCGTGGAGGGCCTTGACCATGGTCTTGAACTCGGTCACCTGGCCGCCGGACCGGCCGGCCCGAACCGCGGCCGAATAGCCGGCGTGCGGGGCGAAGAAGCCGAGGGTGCTGTAGCCCCAGTAGTTGTCGAGTCCCTTCGAGCGCAGAAACCCGTCGTCCGCGTGGTGATGGACCGGCAGGAGCTCGACTGCGGTCACGCCCAGGCTGAGGAGATGGTCGATGACCGGCTTCTCGACCAGACCGGCATAGGTCCCGCGCAGCTCCGGCGGCACTTCGGGGTGAAGCTGGGTGAGGCCCTTGACGTGCGTCTCGTAGACGATCGTGTCGGAGTAGGGGATCCCGGGCGGGCTGTCGGCCCCCCAGTCGAAGCCGTCATCGACGACCAGGCAACGGGGCACGTGGGGCGCCGAGTCCAGGCCGTTGGGGCTGTCCGGCGAGGCGGGCTCGTAACCGAGGACGGCGTCGACCCAGTCCACCGTGCCGGAGATGGCCCGCGCGTAGGGGTCGAGAAGCAGCTTGGCGGGGTTACAGCGGAGACCCTGAGCCGGTGCGTAGGGACCCGCGACTCGATAGCCGTAGGCCTGGCCCGGACCGACTCCGGGGACGAAGCCATGCCAGACGCCGGCGTCCAGCTCGAGGAGCGGAACCTGGCGCTCCGTGCCCGCCGCGTCGAACAGGCACAGCATGACGCCGTCGGCGACGCTCGAAGCCACGGCAAAGTTCGTGCCGTCAGCGCCGGCCGTCGCCCCGAGCGGGAAGGGCCTGCCGGGCCAAGCCTCCGTCTTCATGAACCCCTCTGCTGCCACCGAGCTGTTGCTCGGCTGTCAGCGTGCCACACCTTCGCCACCCGGTCCAGCCTTCATGAGCAGCTCCGCAATCTCGCCGGAATCCGGCCCTGGCTCGCCGTCGGGGCCGCCCATCGCGGCGTCCACGGCCGCCAGCAACGATTCGGCCGAGAATGGCTTGGCCAGGAACGGAACCGAGTCGTCACGCCCGCTCTCGACGATCTCCTCGGCGTAGCCGGACACGAGCAGGACGCGGAGATTGGCGTGGTCGCGCCGCAGGAGGACCGCCAGCTCGGGTCCGCGCATGCCCGGCATCACCACGTCGGACAGGAGGAGATCCGGCGGGTCGGCCATCGATTGGGCGGCCAGGATGGCCTCGTCAGGACCGGCCGCGGCGGTCACCTCGAAGCCGGCCCGCGCCAGGACGCGCTGCGCGATGTCGCGCAGGCCCGGCTCGTCCTCGACTAGCAAGATCCGCCCGGAGCGCTTTCCGGCCGGAGCCTGGCCGTCTGTCCGGCCCGCGCCGCGACCGGCCGCCGCCTCGCGCATGACCATCGGGAAGTAGATCCGGAAGGTGGTGCCATGGCCCGGCTCGGACTCGACGAGCACGGAGCCGCCCGACTGCTTGATGATCCCGTAGGTGGTGGCCAGCCCGAGCCCGGTGCCGCGGCCCCGGCTCTTGGTGGTGAAGAACGGTTCGAAGATATGGTCGCGGGTCTCGGCGTCCATGCCGAAACCGGTATCGGCCACGGCGATGGTCACGTACTCGCCCGGGTCCAGCTCGCGGGGCCTGGTCCGGCTGGTCGGCGAGTAGCGATGGTGACCGGTTTGGAGGACCAGCCGGCCGCCGTTGGGCATGGCGTCGCGAGAGTTGAGGGTCAGGTTGAGGATGACCTGCTCGAGCTGGGTGCGATCGGCCCGGAGATAACCGGCGCCGGGATCGAGGTCCATCTTGAGCTCGATCTGCTCGCCGATCAGCCGCCGGAGCATCGACTCCACGCCCGTGGCCACGTCGTTGACCGCCAGGACCTGCGGCTGGAGCATCTGGCGGCGGCTGAACGCCAGGAGCTGCTGGGTCAGCCCGGCCGCCCGTTCGGCGGCGTCGCGGATCCCGGTCACATACTCGGTCAGGTCCGTCCTCGGCGGCTCGTCGAGCGACAGATCGGCGAAGCCGATTATCGCGGTCAGGATGTTGTTGAAGTCGTGGGCGATGCCGCCCGCGAGCCGGCCGACGGACTCGAGCTTGCGAGCCTCGAACAGCTCGGCCTGGAGGCGGTCGAGCTCGCTGGTGTCCTCCATGAGAGAGATGGCGCCCAGGATCCGGCCGGCCTCGTCGGCGATGGGGGCAAAATGGGCCCGGATGTTGATCGGCCGGCCGTCCTTGGTGTGGCTGGGCAGCTCCTGCTCGACGATCGACGCCCCGGCCAGTACCCGCGGCATCAGAGCCTTGCCTTCGGCCGACTGGTCGGGCGGAACGATCGGCGAGCGCTGGCCCATCACCTCCGCGGCGGCGTAGCCGAAGAGCTGCTCGGCGGCCCTGCTCCAGAACAGGACCTTGCGGTGACGGTCGGTGACTACGATCGGCAGCGGCGAGGAGTCGAGGATGGCCTTGAGGGTCTCGGACGTCTGGCGGAACCGCTCCTCCAGGATCAGCTGCTTCTCGGCGGCGGCGGTCTGCTCCTGGACCATGTCGACCATCGAGGTGATGGCCAGGACGACGATGAGGGTGCCGCCGAAGCTGAGCGCGCCGAAGTCGATGCCGACGTGGGCGAAGCCCTGGACCGCCAGGATCGCCGGCGCGGCCAGCCCCGAGGTGACGAGAGTGGCCACCCGCATCGGCGTCATGCGGTGGCTCCGGTCGACGTTGAGGCGCGCCGGCCGCGACATCGACGGGTGGAGCGCCGCCGCGCCCCACAGCCCGTACTGGGCGAACAGGATCAGCAGGGCCGCGGGCGAGCTGGCGGAGACGGTCCCGGGGCCGTTCAGGCCGTCGCCGACCAGCATCGCCACGACGCTCAGGACGAAGAGCCTGATCGCCGGCGTGCGGGTCTCCGATCCGAGCA